>Ga0256868_10000748_pt1 | contig 18540 bp, 22 predicted proteins | sample RVTome_13_FD_187341 | JGI IMG/M metagenome (GOLD analysis project Ga0256868, IMG submission 187341) | Soil microbial communities from uranium-contaminated site in the Upper Colorado River Basin, Wyoming, United States - RVT92D227 HiSeq ...
GGATACCCCCCCCTAAAATTTTTAATGGATAAGAAACATTTAAAGATTATAATAGGCAAAATAAAAAGTCAATAAATCCGGATACGGTAAAAATGAAACTTTCTATAGAAAAAATTTTTTAAAACAATTATTGCTGAAAATAGTCAAATAAAATATAGTATTTATTAATCATTAAGGGTAGCGGGCATCTTAAGTCATATTTACCGGGATAAAAAGAAATGAAAACACTTATTATTTTAAATCCAGCTTCGGCAAAAGGAAAAGCCCTGGAAATTAAGGAGCTTATTGAATCTGAGTTAAAAAAACTTAAACTTGACTATCATATCCACATAAGTAAAAATTTACAGGATATTATCAATACTACAAAGATTAAGTTAGAGAAAGATTTCTCTAATTTTATAGCTGTAGGAGGCGACGGTACAATTCATTATATGGCAAATGTCCTGGCTGGAACTGGTAAAAATCTGGGTGCAATACCTACCGGTTCCGGTAATGACATTGCAACATGTCTTGGTTTAACATCCGATATTAAAGACTGCTGTAAGATTATAAAGAGAGGTAAAATAAAAAGAATAGATCTGGGACTCGTAAATAATAAATATTATTACTTATGTATTGCCGGTTCCGGATTCGATTCACAGGTAAATGATCTTGCAAATAACACCCGATTTCCTGTAAAAGGACCAGCAAAATATACATATTCGGTCTATAAAACTTTGATTACATTTAGATCAAAGAAATTTTTTATAAATTATAACGGTAAACACAGAGAAATTTACGGAATGATGATTGCAGCTTCAAATATGCCTATGTATGGAGGCGGTATGAAAATAACCCCCGCCGCTGATCCTGAAGATGGGCTTTTTGACATATGTATAATAAAAAGAATGAGCAAATTACATTTCATTAAAATTTTTCCAAAAGTATACGAAGGGAAACATGTAGATGATTCCCATGTTGAAATTTTTAGGACAAGCAGCTTTTCATTGGATAGTGAATATCGGTTCAGTGTTTTTGCAGATGGCGAATATATCTGCAAATTACCCGCTAACTTCAGGATAGTTCCAAAAAAATTAAATTTCATAGTCCCTGATTAATATCTTACCCAGGCACCATCTTTTACTATAAAAATTGTTGATAATGGATCTACTCTATCGCCATTAGAGTCAAATTCAATATGACCTACTATTCCATCATAGGAAATAGCTTTAAGCTCATCCACGTAATCTTCCGGTAGAATAGAATTAGATCTTTTCATGGCTTCAATTATTATAAAAACAGAATCATAACAGTAAGGAGCATATGTTCCCGGGCTCTCAATACTGATATCAGAGTCGTCCATCTTGCTTAAATAATTATTAAAATCATACCAGAAATTCACTGCTTTAGGATCCTGAGAATATTTAGCCAGAGAAGGCGGTTCGGGAATTACGGCAATTAAACCTTCCAGATACTGCGCATCTGCTAAAACAAATATACTATCATCCATTCCCAGCGTTTCGGTTATAAATCTCGACTCTAAACCAACTTCCCTTACTTTAGATATAAGAGACGCCAGTTCATTATAGGTTGCACAAAAAAATATAGTATCCGGTCCCTCTATTAATAGATATTCAGCAATAACTGTGGCATCCTCTTCACTTATTTTTATTGATATTGGTTCCGGAGTCTCTATACCATAATCGGATAATACCTCTCTCAGGTAATCAACCAGTTCTATCGAATATTCCTCCTGGTTATTTATAAGTATAAGTTTCTGTGGATTAATATTACTTGCGATAAAATCAGCAATATTTTCTATTTTCTGTTTATTATTCATTACCATTCTGAAAAAAATATTCCCTTCTTCAGAAATTTCATTTTTTTGAGCAAATGGAGAAATTAACGGTATACCATATCCCTCATAAACTGGTAAAGAAACTTCAGTTGTTCCATCAAAAGTAGAGCCGATTACGGCAGCTACTCCTTCATCTACCATTTCCTGCGCAACCAGAAAGGCCTTTTCAGGATTACCTTCATCGTCTTTAGTTATTACTTCAATTTCATAGTCAAATCCTCCTATTCTTACAGGAGATAATTTGGAAGCAGCAAGCTCAATACTGACCAGCTGATCCTCCCCGAAAGATTCATACTCACCTGAAAGTACAGCCTGATTACCGATCTTAATCACTCTTTGCCTGGGTTCGCAGGCCACAAGGTTAACTGATAAGTATATTAATGTAAAAATTATTAAAACTTTGAAAAAAAGCTTAAAAGCCGGATTTAAAAATACTTTCTTTAAATTCATTTATTTGCTCCATAAAATAGATACCAAAAAGTGAAATACAAAAAAATAATAGGAAGATTATACCAGAAAAAGCCGAAATATTAATTATTTTTAATATAAAAGTATGTTAAAATTTAAAAAAATACTTATATGTAATCAGAATTACACTTTTTATTGCATGAACGAGCCGGCTTTTTTAAAAAAAGAAAAAATTAAAGAAACATGCAGCTACTTGCATTCTTATATTCCTGAAAAGATTAATTTCGGACTGATATTAGGCTCATTTCTTTCGAGATGCATAGAGTTTTTACCCCTGCAGAATAAAATAACCCTGGATATTTCCGATATACCCCATATGTCAGTTCCATCCATACCGGGACATGGGAAATCCATTGTTTACGGAAAACTGGGAAATAAAAATATTTTAATATTCTGCGGTAGGCTGCACCTATATGAAGGATATAATATAGAAGATGTGGTATATCCGGTTAATCTATTATCTAATCTATCAGCAGATAATTTAATAATTACAAATTCAGCTGGTGGAATAAATCCTTCATTTAATGAAGACGATATTATGATAATAAAAGACCACATAAATTTTATGTTTGATAATCCATTTTTTGGTAGCAAATATAACAGGCAATATGATTATTTTGTTGATATGAGTTACCCATATGATAAAAAACTTATCAGTATTGCAAACAAGACAGCTAAAGATATTGGTCTTGAACTGAAAACCGGTATATATATAGGTGTTAAAGGTCCGGTACTTGAAACTAAAGCCGAGATAGGTGCTTTTCGTAAATTAGGAGCTGATGCTGTCGGAATGTCAACCGTTCCGGAAGTCATAATGGCAAATTTCCTGCATATAAAGGTATTGGGCCTATCACATATAAGAAATGTGGCAGAGAAACACCTTACCGGCTCTAAAAAAGAAAAAAAATTCAGCCATTATGAGGGCTTAAAAAAAGAAATTTTCATAGGTAAAAGGTTTGCAAAATTAATTGAAAATATTTTTAAAAAAGCATAAATTATAATAATAACAAATCAAAATAAGGAGGGAAAATGAGTAAAGTAGCAATTATTACCGATAGTACTTCCGACATACCGGAAGACCTGGTAAAGAAACTTGATATAAAAGTTATACCCCTATCAGTAATCTTCGACAAGGAAATTTTTTTAGATGATGGGAAAGAAATAACTATAGGCGAATTTTATAAAAAAATCAGGTCATCCGAAAAACTACCAACCACTACCCAGCCAACTCCAAAGGATTTTATAGAAGTATATACAGATATCCTTAAAAAGAGCGAGAGCATAATCTCCATTCATATTTCAAAGAAAATGTCAGGTACTATAAATTCTGTAGAGCTGGCAAAAAAGGAGATGCCAGGTAGAGATATAGAGATAGTTGATTCCGGATATGTTAGCATGGCGTTGGGTTTCCTTGTATTAAAAGCAGCTCAACTCGCACAAGAAGGCAAATCAAAAGAAGAGATTTTAAAAGAGGTTTATGACTTAAAACCAAAAATCAAAGTATTATTTGTACCAAGCACACTGGAATATTTAAAAAAAGGCGGGAGAATAGGAAAGGCAAAAGGGCTCATTGCTTCACTTTTGGAAATCAAACCAATACTCACCCTTCATGATGGTGAGGTATCTCAATTTAAAACCGCCAGAAGATGGAATCAGGCCAAAACCGAACTAATCAATTCCATGAAAACTATGATAAAAAATCCCCAAAATCTTGTAGTATCGGTGGGAGATTCTGATGCTAAAGAAGATGCAACCGAAATGTATGAAAGAATAAAGGAGACATTCAATCCAAAAAAAATATTAAGGGTGGATATTGGTGCCGTAGTTGGAACACATCTAGGACCAGGAGGTTTATGTATAATTTTTTATGAAGAATAACAATAAACTTAATCAAACCAGTTCTTGCAAAGAAAAACTTAGAAAAAAAATTCAAAATAGAAGAGATAACCTGCGGGTCCGTTATAGAAAAGAAAGAAGCAAAATAATAGCAGAAAAATTTTTTAATACAGTTTATTACATTAATTCAAACAATATTTTAATCTACTATCCCTTTAGAAGTGAAGTTGATGTAACTATAATTATAAAAAAGGCATTAAAAAATAAAAAAAATATAATCCTGCCCCGGATTGATAAACATAATTTAAATATCTTTTATGTAAATGACTTAAAAAAGCAGCTGGAAAAAGGAACTTATGGCATAATGGAACCAGCCATCGGATTATGCAGGCCCGCTGATATCTCTGATATCGACCTGGCTGTTGTTCCTGGAGTAGGCTTCGACAAAAAACTGAACCGATTGGGATACGGCGGAGGATTTTATGATAAACTCCTCCTTTATATTCCGGAGGGAGTAAAAAAAATAGCACTTTGCTTTGATATCCAGGTAGTTAATAGTATCCCTGCATTAGAAAATGATATAAAAGTTGACTGTATAATTACAGATACTGAAATTTATCACCTTTAAAAGAATTTTTATACAATAAAACATTGAATATGAAATCCGGCAATATAAAATCAAATAATAGAGGGACTGCAATTCTCATCCCGGCCTATAATGAAGAGAAATATATTAAAACAGTAATCAGGGGTTGTCTTAAATACGGTCTGGATATAATCATTGTCGATGACGGTTCCACCGATACTACTATGAAAGCTGTAAAATCTATTTCAGCTCCCCGTAATCTTAAAATAGTACCACTCAAACATACCATAAACAAGGGTAAGGGACAGTCACTTAGAACCGGTTTTAGTCATGTTGTAAAGAACAATTACTCCGGAGTTATAACTCTGGACGCGGATGGACAGCATAACACCGGTGAAATTAAAAACTTCTTAAGAGTCATAGAAAAAGAAAATCCGGATTTAATAATCGGGAATAGACTGGGTAACACCAAAAATATGCCCTTTATAAGACTGGCCACAAATATCTTTACCTCATGGATTATTTCCAATATCGCCGGCAGAAGAATTAGCGATGTACAGTCCGGATTCAGGTATATAAGCGCAAAAGCTTTAAGGAATATAAAACTTGAAACTAAGAATTTTGATACCGAACCGGAAATAGTAATCAAATCCAGCTGGTTCGGGTATAATATTAAAAATATACCAATAAGCACTATATATAATAAAGATTTTGTAAGCTATGTTAATCCTGTTACAGACACCATCAAATTCTTCAAACTGGTTTTCAATAGTTATAAGTGGAAGAGTAAGCTTAATAAAAAGAGCATCCTATCAATTAAAAAAGCTGGTATAACTCATAAAAAACTGCCGAAATAAACAGAATAAAAATAATAACTATAGAAATTATAGGAATAGTTTTATTTTTGAACCTGTTTCTGTTTATATATTCCCCGGTGGTTAAAGCCATAACACGATAAAACATCTCAATAGAAGAAAGTATTATAACTTCACCGGGAATGGAAGCACCATGTCTTATGGTCCCCGTGAAAAGAAAAATAATCATAAATATACCGGTAATAAAACTTACGGGAAGCGAAGCTTTTAAAAAACCAAGGGTAAAATATCCAATAGTTGAAAGAAGATTTCCAAAAAAAATAGCCAGAAAAACATAATTAAAAGACATTCCTTGCTGATACTCGTGTATTCCAAAAATACCCTGAAGTACTTTGAATTTGTCTGTTATGAATACACTGGCACCTTTAAAGAAATAAAAAAATACAAAACCTATGGCAGCTCCTGCCAGAAAAATAAGCAGGCTTTTTAGAAAAATTAAAAAATACTGTTTTAACACCTGGTCAGGCTTTCCTCTTTAATAATCTCAATCATTATATTGCTGATTCTCCTGTCAAAACTTTCACCGGCACATTTTTCTAATTCCTTTATTGCTTTTTTTTGAGTGAGTGCCTGCCTGTAAGGCCTGTCGGAGGTCATTGCATCATAGGCATCTGCTACAGTTAGTATTTTGGCAAACAAAGGTATTCTGTCTCCCTTGATCCCATGTGGGTACCCTTTTCCATCTATTTTTTCATGGTGATAGAGAATTGCCTCAGCATAATTTTTTAAAAAGACGATTTCTTTTACTATTTTATAACCCACTTCCGGGTGCTTCTTCATCTCTACCCAGTCGGCATCATCAAACTTCCCCGGCTTGTTAAGTATACTTAAATCAATCTGTACCTTACCTATATCATGCAGATTTGCAAGATTGGTTAATACTTCAACATCATATTCACTGAGTCTTAACTTTCTGGCAATCTTTTCGGCATATTCCGCTACCCTTACCGAATGACCCGCAGTATACGAATCTTTTGCATCTATTATCTTTACAATCTGCATAATACTGTTTAAAAGTGCCTTTCTCTCCTTTATTCTCAGCATGTAGGTATATTGAGCAATTATTAAAGGAAGAGAAGTAAATATAATTGTAAAAGGTCCATACAATCTATAAATAAAAGATATTGCAATTGACATAGCAGCTAAAAATATATGAAAAGGGATTATCCATGCAAAATTGTAAATCCATGTATTTATAAAATTTTTATTTTCACTGATAGAAATAGCCCCTGTATTTAATAATGTATTTAGGAAAAAGCATATAAATGCAGATAAAACAATTACGCTAATATTTGCTATACTAAAAAATTTAGTTACATCCCTATTATAAATTTCTTCAAATATAATACTGGCAATACCAATTGAAATAAAATATTGTCCGGCATTAAAAAGGTGCTTATAATAAGGAACTTTTTTAACAAACTCTCTGATGTTAAAAAAAGAAATTGCTGTAATTAAAATAGCCGTGGAAGGACCAAAAAGTATCAGACTGGCAAAAAAGATTGCAGGATTTACTGAAACACTCCCTGTTCTTGGAAGAGGTGCTGATAGATTATCACCAACAAAAGCTAATAATCCGAACAGCACTACTCCAATAATTGATATGCCTCTATACTTTATAAGAATATATGTAAATATAGACAAACCAATTAAGAATATAAAAAATACATATACCCCTAACACCTGATTACTATTCTTTTTCACCAGTTTTTTAGCCTCTATTTACAAAAATATAGAGCATTATATCAAAAAATATTGATTTATTATAACATGAATTTTACCATCTAATCCAAGAAGCTATTCCGATTAAGGAGCCCAGCACCAGTAAAATTCTTATTAACTTTTTCATTATTTTCACCTCCTAAAAATATAAATCATTAATATTGCTACTTAAATTTTACTTTCATACCAGTTCTTAAAGACTTCAATATATTCTTTAATTTCCTGGTTGAAAATTAATAGAATTATAATAATTATCAATATGACAATTATGACTATTGCTATCTTCTCCCAGACAGTAGGTCCGGGGTTTTTCTCCTTATCACCATTCATCATTTAAAAATCATATTGGCTGCCTGGTTCTGCTTTCTATAAAATCTTCCAGATTACTGGCCGAAATCCTCCAGGAACTTCTGCCTTCTCTTATTTTAAATCCTTTAAGCCTCCCCGTTTTAAGCAAATTCCATATATTGTCAACCGATAGTTTTAAAATTCTTGCAACCTGTTCAGCCGTATATAAGACCGGTTCCCTATGGCCGGTTCTTATATCTTCTTCACCGATGAATTCCTTTAAGAATATCTCCAGATCATTTTCTTTTATTCTTATAGCTTTACCCATTCTTATGGCAGGTAATTTCCTTAGCATAACCGCCCTTATTATCTCTGATTCGCTGATTCCAACCAGCTCCGAAACCTCTTTAATAGTATATAATTTTTCCTCTTCACTCATTTTTTAAAAATAAAATTTCCCAGGTCAGGCATTTTTGATTGTAAATCCAGAATGTTAAAAGAATTCCTGCCATTTGTCAGTACTCTCCTGTCATCTTCCGGTATAAAGGATATCCGGTCATATACAGGAATACCTAACATACTCATATACTCATCTATATATGTCTTCTGATCCCGGCTCACTTTATTAAAAATAATTCCTTTTCTCTGACTGCCCGGAAGAAACTTTAAAAAATTACTTACCCGGGGAGCCAGCTTTATATCAGGAGATAGTACTAAAACCGAAGCAGTAGAAAGATTTAACATCTCCAGCGAAATATTATCATATCTGAAAGGGACATCTGCTATTATAATGTCATATTCATTTCTGGCAGAATAAATTATGCTGTCCAGCATATCAATATTAAACTTATCACTCTGATAGATAGACAGAGGTGGCTGAAGGATATCTATTTTATTATCACTGCCTAGATTTATTATAGATTTATTGAAGCAGTCTTTTCCCTGGGTGATCTTTTCGATAAATATACTTAAATTTGGTGATAGGTTCAAGCCCAGATTGATAGTCAGATCCGATGGGCCCTCGCAAAAATTTAAATCTATGATTAATATTTTCCCTTCAACAATGTCTTTCATATACCAGGAAAAATTAAAAACGATGCTGGTTTTTCCAACCCCTCCCTGGATTGAATAAAATGAGATTATCTGCTGGGGTATGAATTTATAACTGTCTTCTTTCTTTATATTTTCTTTTAAATTTAAATCATCTATAATTTTCAGCACTCTTTCCAGTTCTGTTATATTTTCAATCTTTCTCAGGTATATATTCTTGGAGATAGCGCTCTTTTTCTCCTCAGAGTCAGAAGTCATATCAGTTATAAAAAGTTCACTACCGGTAAAATTGTTTATATATTCAGCAACTTCTCTATAATTTTTGAATTTTGCCGATAATAAAACATATCTTGGCATATATTCTTCTAAATAATGCTTAATGTAGTTTATATTGCCTAAAACCAATATATTATGATTTTGCAGCTTTATTTTAGGTATATTTTCGACTAATTCATTATCTCCGGTAACAACTAAAATTATTTCCATTTTTTATATACCAATAATTAAAATAATTATTACGTCTTGCTCTTTTTGTTCCCTAAAATTAATTAAATAACCAGTATTTTTTTTAATAGGAGCATTATCAAATTATCATACAATAATTTTAGATTTCTTATAAATACATAATAAAATTATAAAGTTTAATTGTCAAACAATTATTTTGGTAAATATCACAGTTAATCTCGGTTAATTTATGTTAAGGTAAGAAAAAATATGTATAGTTATAAACTTACTTAACCGGAAAGGAGTTTTGAAGTTAAATTTAAATCCTCATCTGATTTTATACTAATCTCTTTATAAATTGATTTTTCACCGGCAATAATTTTTATATTTTTTTTAGGAATTCCTATTTTACCTGAAATGAATTTTATAAGCTCTTTGTTAGCTTTTCCTTTTTCGGGAACAGCAGCCAGCTTTATTTTTATTCTATTCCTATAAATACCATAAATACCGGTAACAGTAGAACTGGGCCTTATAATTAACTTAATTGTTTCAGTCTTCATCAGTCTTAAAGAAATCGTTAATTATGTCTGGATTGGCTATATCTATTTTCTTCTTGACTCTTTTTGGCTTGTATTCATCATCGCTTTCTTCTATTCCTCCAGAGCCATCATAAAATTCGTGCTGCTTTACCTCTTCTTCTCCGTACTGTTCTCCTCCTTCTTCCTCATGCTGCTTTACCTCTTCTTCATCCTGTTTTTCTTCTTCTCCGTACTGCTTTTCCTCTTCTTCTCCATACTGCTTTTCTGCTTCTCCAAACATCTTTTCTTCTTCTTTTCCATACTTTTTTTCTTCTTCTTTAAAAGGTCCTTCTTCTCTACTCTCTTCTATTTCTTCCATTCCTGATTCTTCTTCTTCTTTCCTTTTAGCAGCTCCGAATATTTCTAATTCTTCTTCTGGAGGATATACCGGTTCTTTATCTTTTCTGATACTTTCATCTATACTGACTCTATCAGCATTAAAATCTATCTTGCCAATTCTTGAGATATTGAGAAATTTCCCTTCCCCTAATTTTGAAGAAGTTTCTTTAAAATCATCTATCATCTTAGAAATTTTAGCTTTAAAGTCTTCATATTCCTGGTTTAGTTCCTGTATGTCTTTTTCCAACTTTGTTTTCTTACTTAATAAGCTCTTATACGACTCTTCTTCCTCGGCTACTTTAGTTTTTAGCATTTCTTCCGCCTCTTGTTCAGCTTTCTGTTTTATATCCTCCGCAATCTTGTGGGCTGATACAAGCGCTTCCTGGATAACTCTTTTCATCTCAACTGATTCTCTATCACCTTCATATTTCAATTTTTCCATATTTTCCTGAAGCTCTCTCTGGGATTTCTGTAATCTATCAAATTCTACTGCAAGAATATCTAAAAATTTATCAACCTCTTCAGGTTTGTATCCTTTAAATACAATATGAAATTCCTTTTTCTGGATGTTCTCTGCATTTATATTCATTATTACCTCCATTTTTTTTACTACACATATCTATAACTTATATAACGCAGCAATACCACCGCCAGCTCAATCACTAAAATTGCCGCAATATAAGAAAGATCTATGTAAAATCTTCCAATCTTTACTAATGATATAATTTTTCTAAATATTATTAAAAATGGTTCAGTAATGTCAACTAAAAATTTATAAGCCCTTGCCCAAAAACCTGTCGGACTTATCCTGAACCATGATACAACTATTCTTATAAATAGTATACCAATATAAACTCTAAGAAAGAAAATAACCAGCTCAATAAAGATTTTCATTGCATTTCCCCAGGTCAAGAAAATCCTGCAACTCGTATGCTCTTTTCATTGCAACTTTCACAGCACTATAAACTACTTTATCAAGTCCATTTCTCTCAAATTCTCTCAGGGCTTTTTCAGTAGTTCCCCCCGGAGATGCAATCTTTTTAATTAAACCGGAAAGATCGATTCTTGATTTCTCCATAGCTATACCTGCCCCTATCATAGTACCGGTAACCAATTTCTTAGATATTTCAGGATCAAGTCCGTTCTGTATCCCCGATTCAATCAAATATTTACAAAAGAGAAAAAAATAAGCTGGTCCGCTTCCATTTAAAGCTGTTGCTATATTCTGGTATTTCTCCTCGATTACTACATAATCACCTATACTCTTTATTAATTTTTCAGAGAACTGTAAGTCCCTGTTTCTTACAAACCTGCCTTTACTTATGGCAGCCATTCCCTTTTCAAACAACGCCGGAGCATTGGGCATCACTCTTATTACTGAAACATTCGAATTAATTCTCTTCTCTATATAATCTGTAGGTACTCCAGCCACGATACTAATAATTGAATTTGTCTTAAAATCAAAACAACTTTTTATCTCGTCCAATACGGTTTTTATGTCCTGTGGTTTTACAGCCAGCAATATATAACTGGATTTTTTTATGACTTCAGCAATTCCTTCAGACAAATATATTTTATATTTTTTTTTGATATAATTTTTACGGTAATTATCTTTGTCATAGAATATTATTTCATCAGATTTTAAGAAACCGGAATTCAGTGTTCCTCCAAGTATTGCCTCCCCCATATTTCCACAGCCGATTATACCCAATCTATAGCTATTCAAATAATTATTCCTCCTCTTTAAAAGTGCTCATAAAAACCCTGTTCCCGCAGCAACTCCTTTTCCTCCGAACTAACCTCCACATTATAGGGGGTAATTAAAAAAACTTTATCTGCCACTTTTTTAATATTTCCTTCCAGAGCATAGGCAAGCCCGCTGCAGAAATCGATCACTCTCTTTGCCAGGTCCTGGTCGGCTTTCTGTAGATTAATTATTATAGGAATATCATCCTTAAAATTGTCCGCAATTACCTGTATCTCCTCAAATTCTTTTGGCTCTGCGATAAATACCTTTGATTTTATCCCATCTCTCTCTCTCCCGGAACCAATTAATGAGATCTTTCTGGGTGGTTTTGAACCAATAATACGAACTCTCTTAGGATTCTCCTTTTCATGTCTTGCTTCTATTTTACCTCTTCTGCCTCTTAATGTTCCTGCCTTTACCCCTCCTGCATCTTTGCTCTCCATTTTCTCTAAATCTATTTCATCCTCATCGGATAAACCAAAAAAGGAAAGAGTTTTTTTAAAAAATCTGCTCATTAATCCTCCTCTATATAATTAAAATTTTACTTAAAAATAATAGAACCTATTCTTATCATTGTAGCACCTTCCTCAATTGCTACTTGATAATCGTTACTCATACCCATTGAAAGCTCTGTCAGATTCATATTGCTGAAATATTCATTTGATTTATCCCGGAGAATTCGCAGCTTTTTGAAAATTTCCCTTATAAATCCAAAATCATCTGTCAGAGGTGCCATCGTCATCAAGCCCACTACTTTAATATTTTTAAAATTTGATGTTTCTTTAAGAAAATTATACAAATCATCCGGATTTATACCACACTTTGACTGCTCTCCGGAAATATTAATCTCTATTAATAATTTCTGTATTTTATTTAACTTCTCCGCCTCATCATTCACTTTACTTAAAGTGCTTATTCTATCTATCGAATGTATAAATTCAACCAGAGGGACCACTTTTTTTACCTTCCTGCTCTGTAGATGCCCGATAAAATGCCAAACTGAATCTTTTTCTACAGCGCTATATTTTTTTTCCAGCTCATCAACTCTATTTTCGCCAAAATTCCTGAGCCCCAAATTATAAATCAATTTTACCTGGCCGGCTGAAGCATATTTTGTAGCAGCTATAATCGATATATCTTTACTGCTCCTGCCGATTTTTTTACAGATTTTATCCATTTCATCTTTTAAATTATTAATATTCCTTTTTAATTTTTCAGTCTCTCCTATTAAGTTTCCGCTATTTTCCATAATTTAGATAATGCTACTACTCAATAATTGCTATTCCCGCCTGCCTGCCGGTCACTTTATCTCTCCGGTATGAAAAAAAACCATTGGTGCAACAAGTGCACTCTCCGCAATCAGAAATATTTTCTTCATTAATCCCTAATCTTCGCAGCTGCATATAATTAATACTAACGAGATCCAAAAAAATATCATTGTTTTTTTTTAAAAAAAAATCTCCATAACCAAACTTATTTATAAATTTTTCAAGTACCGCCCTATCAACTTTATAGCAGCATCTCCTGATACTGGGGCCGAAATCTACTATTATATTTTTTGTTTCGCTTTTATACCTTTTTTTCATATATAAAATTGCTTCAGTCATTATTTCATTTAAGGTCCCCTTCCATCCGGCATGTACAGCTGCAACAACTTTTTTATTAATATCCGCTATCAGCACCAAATTACAGTCAGCTCCCATTACCATTATGGGGGTATCCTTTAAATCTGTTATCAAACAGTCAGCTTCTACAGGTATACTATCTGACTTCAAGCTTATATTCTCATCAATATTTAATATACCATTTCCATGTACCTGTTTTACGGAATATATCTGATCTATCCTTTCCAGTCCAAGTTTCTTTAAAATTATTTTTCTATTCTTTTTAACATTTACCCTGCTGTCACCTACATAATAATTAACATTTAAAGAACCGAACTTACCGTTGCTGCATCCGCCATTTCTGGTTGTAAAGCAAAAAATTATTCCATAGTTCTTTCTTAAATAAGGGGATAAATACACTGGAAGATCATCTGTCAATTTCTTTTCCATATTGATCATTTTAAATAAATAAATTATTTTTTATTTTTCCTGAGGAAAGTAGGTATATCAAGATAATCATCTTCCTCTAAAGACCTGAAGTCATGTTCGGATACCTTTTTAAAACCTTCTTTCTTATCTTTTACAGACAGTATATCTTTTTCAAATTCGAATAACTTCTTCTCTACCTCTAACTTCTTGTCTGATTCTAGCTTCTTCTCTACTTCTTTCTTCTTCTTTTGTTCCTCATCTGTTTTCAGCCTCTGGGTTTTACGGGATTCAAAACCGGTAGCGATAACAGTCACTTTTACTATATCATTCATACTTTCATCAATAACAGCACCAAAAATAATATTTGCATTTGGACTGGAAGCATTTCTTATAATTTCAGCCGCCTGGTTGACTTCAAAGAGCTTTAAATCAGGCCCGCCTGATATATTTAGCAGAATTCCACTCGCCCCTTCTATGGAGGTTTCTATAAGAGGACTGTTAATTGCATTTTGAGCAGCTTTAATAGCCCTGCTTTCGCCAGATGCCATTCCATCTCCCAGTATTGCATTCCCTGCATTTTTGATTATGAATCTTACATCTGCGAAATCCAGATTAATAAGTCCTGGCAGGGTGATTAGATCGGTAACTCCTCTCACACCTGCTTTAAGCACATTATCTGCAAGTCTAAAGGCATTAAGCAGTGTGGTATTATCATCAGAAATTTCCAGAAGTCTATCATTTGGTATGATTATAAGAGTATCAACTTTATCTTTTAAATTCTCAACACCCTCCTCAGCCTGATACATTCTTTTTCTTCCTTCGAACGTAAATGGTTTTGTTACTACCGCAACCGTCAGACATCCTGCTTCCCTGGCAGCAGCTGCAATAATAGGAGCTGCACCGGTTCCGGTTCCTCCTCCTTCACCCACTGTCAGGAATATCATATCTGCATCTTTTACCACCTCTTTTATAGATTCTATAGATTTTTCAGCGGCTATTCTGCCAATTTCAGGGTTGGATCCTGCGCCCAGCCCACTTTCTCCGATTAATACTTTCCTGTCGGCACTTGACATCATAAGAGCCTGCGCATCAGTATTTATGGCTACAAACTCGCACCCGCTTAAATTATCTTCCATCATTCTATTTATTGCATTGCTGCCTCCGCCGCCAACTCCTATGACTCTTATAACGGCATAATAACTTTTATCAAAATCCGAACTCACACTCATCACCTGCTTTCATTTTTTAAAATTTTTAAAATAAATTCTCTAAATTTATTTATAAAAGTATGCAGCTCCCTCTTCTCACCAATTTGATTAAGACTACGGTAATTTTCCAGTTGAGAGGCATACTTTAATAAACCAACTCCCGTAGAATATATGGGACTACCGATTACTTCTGGAGGTCCTTCCGTATCATAAGGAACTCCTAATCTTACAGGTAGATTAAAAACTGAATTAGCCAGTGGAGCTATACCCTTAAGCAGTGATGTCCCTCCAGTTATAACCAGACCGCAAGGAACTTCGTGCATAAGACTGAAACCTTCAACCTTTCCTTTAACCAGGCTCAGTAATTCTTTAACTCTACAATTTACTATATTATACAATCTTATATTTAATGTTGTTTTGTTGCTGTCTATCTTAATATCACCTATATTCACCTTATTTAAAGTCTCATAAAAATTGAAATCAACATTAGCAAATTTTTTCTTAATTTCTTCCGCTTTTGAAAAAGTTATATTGAGGCCGATAGAAATATCATTGGTTATTAAATCTCCTCCTACCGGCAGACAATATACAAATACCATTTTTTTATTCTTATATATTGCAACATCGGTTGTTCCCCCTCCAATATCAAGAAGTATTACTCCACTCTCCTTCTCCTCCGGAGTAAGAACAGCCTCGCTTGAAGCCAGAGCTTCTATAATTATATCTTCAATCTCTATTTTAGCAGCTTTTACACTATTGACCACATTACTGATTAGAGAAGCTGTCCCATAAATAGCCAGAAGTTCAACCGCCAGTTTATTTGTTGACAGACCTATAGGATCCACTATTCCTCTTTCTTCATCAACAACAAATTGTTTGATTAGAGTATGAATGATTTCATATTGCGACGATATATTTACTTTGTTTGCCATGTAAATAAGCTTATCTACATCTGCTTTTCTTACTATTTTGTTAGGGGAACTTATATCTATTTCACACCAATTACTTACAAAAGAAATATGTTTACCCGTAACTCCTATATAGGCATTATCGATAAACATTTTGGTTGATTTCTCAGCCATCTCTATGGAATTGAGTATAGACTTGGTAGCTTCGTTTACATCTGTAATCAGGCCCTTTTTAATTCCCTTACAGCCAGAAATTCCGTAGCCCTTTATCTTTAGTATATTATTTCTTTCTACCCTTCCGATCAAAGTGGTGACTTTAGTAGTACCTATATCAATACCCACAATATATTCGTCATTCGCTGACAATCGAACCTCCACTTTTTTATTTTATTACCGGACTCTCAGGGCTCCTTAAATCCATTATAGTATAATCCGTCTCTTCTTTTAACAATTGTTTTAATATTTCAACTTTTTTTACAATATCACTGCTGTCGCCAAAAATAATTTCTTTCCCATCTTTAGTTTCAAAAACTATATCTCCTGAAACATTATCTTCCAGTCTTGCTTCCATGATTATGCTTTTTATCTGACTATCAAAGGCTTTATAAATATCTATACAGCTTAAGACATTTTTTTTTGCAATTTTTTCTCCTACATTGATATTATAACTAACAGCATTTCTTACGAGAATCAAATCTTTATAACTGCCCTGCTCTTCTTTTGTGATCTTTTCCAATACCACCCCTTCATTATCAATAAGAAAATACTCACCTTTATATACTATTTTAAGACTAGGTACTCTTTCAATTAATCTTATTATAACCCGGTCCGGAAAAATCTTGGCTAGCTCTGCTTCCTTTACCCAGTTTAGCTCACTGGCTATTGTCTCTTCCACTTCCTTTTTATTTATCTCAAATATATTGGTGCCTATTACTCCGGGTATTAAACTTATAACTTCTTCATCTTCATAATGAGTATTATCCTGGACATCTATATTTTTAATCTTAAAATACCCGCTATTGTAAAAATAGTTTAATCCCCATACTGCTGCTGCAAAAAATGCAATAATTAAAAGTAATTTCAAAAAATTCCAAAATTTCCTTAATAAGACTCTTCTTTTTCTGGCTAAGACAATGTTTCTGCTGTCTTTAATTTTATCACCTGAAATTATACTTTTAAATTTGCCAAATCCAATATTATTTCCACTAACAAATCAAAATTAATACCTGCAGCTTCAGCTGCTTTGGGAACCAGACTTGTAACAGTCATACCAGGCATAGTATTTAATTCCAAAACATAGGCATTTTCACAACTGTCCAATATAAAATCCACTCTTGATATACCACTGCATTCCAATACTCTATGGCACTTTACTGCCACTTCCGATATATGTCCGGATATTTCTTTATTCAGCTTAGCGGGAACTATATATTCGGTCATATTCCTGGTGTACTTCGCCTTATAGTTATAAAAACCACTTTTGGGTTTTATTTCAATAATTGGAAGAGCGACCGGCACGTTGCCTATAATACTAACGGTCAATTCCCTTCCGCTAAAATATTTTTCAATTAAGATTTTATTATCATATTTTAATGCATCTTTAACTGCATGCTCCAGCTGGCCATCACTGGTGGCAATATTAACCCCTATTGTTGAACCTTCGCTGTTTGGTTTAACTATTACGGGATAGGACAGCATTTTATTAATAAGAGACATCGTTTCTACCATGCCCTGTCTGTCATTAAAATCTAAAGTAATGTATTCCGGAGTAAGGATATTTTCACATTTCATAATCTTCTTTGATAATATCTTATTAATTGCAATAGCACTTCCCAGCACACCCGAACCAGTATATGGAATTTTCATAAGCTCTAGTAACCCCTGCACGGTACCGTCTTCACCATATCTCCCATGAAGTGCCAGAAATGCCAGATTAATTTTTCTAAGCTTATTATAAAAATTATTTTTAAAATCAATAAATACAGTGTCATATCCCGATTTTAGTAATGACTGATAAATATTTTTCCCGGTTAAAAGAGATATTTCTCTCTCTGAAGAAATACCGCCTGCAATTACTCCAATTTTTAATGATTTTTTCTTTTTTCTTACCTGTAGGTTTTGAAACTTTTCTAATATATCCGACATATTAAAATCCAACTACCTTTACTTCATATTCTAGTTCTATTTTGAATTTATCCAGAACCATATTCTTTACTATTTTTGAAAGGATAAATATATCTTCCGAGCTGGCATTATCAAAATTCTCAATGAAATTAGCGTGTTTATCTGAAACTCTGGCACCACCATAAACAAATCCCATAAGACCGCATTTTTCTATCAATTCTCCAGCGGATTTAGAGTAACCATTTATATTCTTAAAAAAACAACCGGAACTTATGCTATTAACCGGCTGAGTCAATTTTTTATTTTTTATCCTGCTTGCTATCTTTTTTAAAATATCATCTTTATCAGCTCTTCCGGCATTTAAAACTATTCTGGTAAGGACTATTAAATCAGGAATATAAAAATGCCTGTAACCAAAGTTGTTTTCGTTTAAAACAACAGTCTCTTCCCTGATATTTCCTCCTTTTTTTGAGATATAGCTTATCTCCTTTATAAAA
>Ga0256868_10000749_pt1 | contig 18537 bp, 25 predicted proteins | sample RVTome_13_FD_187341 | JGI IMG/M metagenome (GOLD analysis project Ga0256868, IMG submission 187341) | Soil microbial communities from uranium-contaminated site in the Upper Colorado River Basin, Wyoming, United States - RVT92D227 HiSeq ...
CCGCAGATGGGCGTTTTTCAGCAGCCTGTTAAGGGCATCCAAACTCTTCCCATGGGAAGGTTAACCCCGATGTTGGATTGGATGGGATGCCACCCTTTGAATATTTTTGTAAGAAACGAGGGCGTAGTGATGAAACTCTTATTGGTTTCACCTTCTCATCAGTTTCGTAAAAAACTAAGAGCTATTAAAATACCTCAATTAAGTCTACACATTCTGGCCTCACTGACGCCGAATGATGTTGATATTACCGTTGTAGATGAAGAAATTAGAGAAATAGATTTTTCTTTGGATTTCGACCTGGTTGGGATTTCTTGCATGACTGCAACGGCAAATAGAAGTTATCAATTAGCCGGTATGTTTAGACAAAGGGGTTCCAAAGTCGTTCTCGGTGGGATTCATCCTACTACCTTGCCACAAGAAGCCATACAGCACGCCGATGCAGTGGTCATCGGAGAGGCAGAAGGCTGTTGGACAGATGTCATCAACGATTTTAGAAAGGGAAACCTCCAGAAATTCTACCATGTACCAGAACCTGATCTTTCAAAGGTTCCATTCCCAAGACGAGATTTTTATATTGACAGGGCAATATTTAACTGTGTAGGGCTATTGACGACCAGAGGGTGTCCGTACGCCTGTGAATTCTGTTCGGTGACGGATTTCTATGGCAGGAGAATCAGGCATAGACCGGTTTCGAGGGTGGTTGAGGATATCAAACAATCCGGTTCAAAGACGTTCTTGATCTTGGATGATAACGTCGCCGGACACCCGAAATATTCCAAAGAATTATTTGAAGCCTTGATACCCCTAGGCATCGGATGGGTAGGACAAAGTTCCATCTCCTTGGCGAAAGACAAAGAGATGCTGAAATTATGTCGCCTCTCTGGCTGTGCGGCCTTATTCTTTGGGCTTGAGTCTGTATCACCTTCAAGCCTGATGGGAATGGAAAAAACGCTTAAATCTATAGAAGAGACTGAGGAGGCTATTAAGATTATCCAAGACAATGGTATCGCCTTTCATCCCTCCATTATTTTGGGATTTGATACGGATACGAAAGCCATTTTTGATGATACCCTGGAGTTTTTGGCTAGGACTAAACTTCCCACGATGGCTTTAAATGTTTTAACGCCCTATCCCGGGACGCGAATATACCAGCGCTTCAAAGATCAAGGACGAATCATCTCTCAAGATTGGAGCCACTACGACCATCATACGGTCGTATTTCAACCCAAGAATATGACTTCCCAGGAGCTTGCCGAAGGACACCATTATGTCCAAAGCGAGTTTTATTCTTTCTCTTCGATCCTTCGGCATATTCCATTTCTTCTAAGAGTTTATCCTATAAACCTCAGGCGGGCCTTGCTTTTCCTGTTACTTAATATTGCTGGTAAAGGCACAGTGAAATACATCGATACATCTCTTGATTGGGCTGATAACAACGAAAAGTGGAATTCTCAGACAATTCGGCCCGATGATAAAGTTTTAAGAGGGAGCACCGTCTCCTCTTCAGATCAAGCCCATCTTCCGTTTCAGGGTTTAAAAGATGGTAGCCCGTATAAAAACGATGAACTGCATCTTAATAAGGAGAATAAAATACCATAGACGACCCGAAGGATTTCATCTTTTTTGAGGGGCAATGGGGCATAGTAATAAAGTTAGTTGTGGGGCGGTTTGTATGAATTGGCAGATCAACCGAAAAGGGACTTCAGGCTTTGCGGTTTTTTGTAAGATCCGGCAGGGTATTGTAACTTATAAATCAGATTTTGAGGGGAGGCTGTAATGGCGAAAGGTCGAGTCAAGTGGTTCAACGAGCAAAAGGGGTTTGGATTTATTGAAGTGGAAGGTGCGAAGGATGTATTCGTCCATCACTCTTCCATTCAAGGGGAGGGGTTCAAATCCCTGAAAGAGGGAGATGAGGTTGAATTCGAAATCTCTCAGGGCCCCAAAGGTCCTCAAGCTACCAATGTAACGGTGGTTATTTAAGAAGCAGAGGGGCCGGCTTTTGTCGCCTTCGGGGAGCTCAGTCAAACCGTGGTTGAATGCTTTGAGTTATATCCTCCACGTGGATAGGCCTGCTACATCCTGGACGCCGCAGGCAGGGATGCCCCCACTTCGCGGGGTATTACCTTAATAATATGGACTTCTTTACGGAGTTTCATGGAAAAAATAAGTGGGAAGAAATCGAAGAAATAGAGACAAGGAAAGAAGTTTGAAAGAACAGGTTCCAAAAAGATCCTACAGATCTTCGTCCCGCCAAGGGCGGGACGAAGATACTTTGGTCCTGTCTGAAGAGTTGGACCTCGATGTGGCCAGCGAGTTCCCGGGATTGAAAGTGGAGAATGAGAATGTTCAGGTGCGGGAAGAGGAAGAGGTTGTCAAGCACGAACTGGAGACGTTTGGAAGGGCAAAGGATCCTGTTCTTATCTACTTAAAGGAGATGGGACCATTCCCCTTACTGACCCGGGAAGGGGAAGTGGAAATTGCCAAGAGAATCGAGAGGGGAAAACGGGATGTGTGGGTCGTGGTGCTTAATTGCCCTATCGGTATCAGGGAGATTATTAACCTCGGAGGCGCTCTCCATGCTGGAGAGATAGAGATCAGAGAGGTGACCAATGAGGTAGACGATGAAGAGACCGATGTTGAGAAGGAACAGCTCCAGAAGAAGAGAGTTCTCAACTTAATCAATAAGATCCAGAGGGAAGAAGAGCGCATTCGAATTCTCCAGGGAGGTTTGAGGTCCAAGAATAAAGAAGTTTTAAAAAAGAAGATTCGGGAGCAGATCTGGAAGAAACAAATCAAGATATTCGATACCTTTAAGCGGATCAATTTGAGGGAAAAACAGATCAACAGAATCGTTCAGAAGTTGAAACAGCGGGACATCCAGATGGAGAAAGCTGTAGGGGAGGTGAGAAAATATGAGGAGGATTTAGGGATCTCAGTCCAGGAAGCCAGAAAGTCCTTAAAGGTGATCAAGAAGAAAGTGTCCAAGAGAAAATCTTTTTCCACGGCTGAGGTGAGAATAAAGCTAAAGGATTGGAAGGAGATGATCAGGATCGCCCGGAATGTCAAAAGGAAGGTAGGCAGAATGGAGGTGGAATGTGGCCTTTCTTCGGATCAGATCAAAGAGGCAGTGAAGGCAATTGAGAAAGGGGAAGCCAATGCCAAAGAAGCCAAGAGTGAATTTGTGAAGGCCAACCTTAGGTTGGTCATCTCCATTGCCAAGAGACACATCAATCGGGGGCTTCCGTTTCTGGATTTGATCCAGGAGGGAAATATTGGATTAATGAAGGCAGTGGACAAGTTCGAATACCAGCGGGGCTATAAGTTTGGTACATATGCCACTTGGTGGATCCGACAGGCCATTACACGAGCCATTATCGATCAAGCCCGGACCATTCGCATCCCTGTCCATATGAACGAGATTATCAATAAACTGAACCGAACCTCTCGAACCCTGGTCCAGCAGAATGGAAGAGAACCCACTCTGGAGGAAATCGCTGAAAACATGGGGATGTCTCTGGACAAGGTGGAGAAGATTTTGAAGATCACCAAAAAGCCCATTTCGCTTGAAACCCCTAGTGGTGAGGAGGAAGATAGCCGCTTAGAGGATTTTATTGAGGATAAAGAGGCGATCTCCCCTCAGGATGCAGCGATAAGCTCCAATATGGCAAAGTGGATTCAAAAAGTCCTCTCCACACTGAATGAAAGGGAGGAGAAGATTTTGAGGATGCGGTTCGGGATTGGAGAGAAGCACGACCATACCCTTGAGGAAGTGGGACAGGACTTTAATCTTACCCGGGAAAGGATCCGACAGATTGAGGACAAGGCCTTAAGGAAGTTGAAACATTCCAGCCGGGCCGATAAACTAAGAAGTTTCATCAAGAACTAAAAAGAATTCAAGATAAGGAGAATGATCATGAATATTTATGTTGGAAATTTATCAGATGATGTATCAGAGGAAAATCTTCGGCAGGCTTTTGAATCTTTCGGCCAGGGATATATTCAAAATCTTTTTAATACGATTAGTTGACAAAGATATTCAATGAAAAATGAGGAAAAAGAAACTAAACCCCGTTACGGGATTGTGAATTTTGAAAAAAGAAAACATCCCAGATTCAATGTCGATTTGCCAATAGAGTATAGTCCCTCTGGTTTATTTTTCAGACATGGTAACGCTGCCAATGCTAGCGAAGGGGGCCTGGTTCTTTATCTTTCGGAGCCGATGGAGGTTGGTCACAATTTAATGGTGGAGCTATTTTTGTCCGAGGGTTCTAAATTGAATACTATTGAAACACTAGTCCAGGTTGTTTGGAAAGATATTCTCTCGGGAGAAGGTCGGGAAGATTACCGGACTGGTGTGAAGTTTGCTTACATCACTCCAGAAGATTTCGAAAAGTTGAAAGACTTCTTAAGAAGTCTTTCACAATGACAGTATGTGAAGCCTTGATTGCAGTGTCTGAAGGGAGATACCAAGATATCCCTGAATGTAAGGCCAAGAAGAATCTTTTAGCGTGGTCTCCTCAAAAGGCCAAAGATACGTTAGAAGAATATTGGTGGAATCCCTCGAACTCCTTCCTTACAAGATGGGCTGACAAAGATATAACTGTGTTTGACTCTTTTTAATTCAAAAGATTCTAAAAGTTTCCCGATACTTTCCTCAATTCAGATACTCATGTGAAATGCCAGAATTTAGAACCAACGATCCTTCCAGCTCTTATTGACTCCCCGTATCTAGAATTGTGGATTGTTAGCTGCGATTTCATGTTTTAGATATTGGAGAAAACAAAATATTTCCGAAAGAGAATACCATGGAACAAAAATATTGCAGAGTAAAAAAGGTGGCCGAAATCCTTCGATGCCGTCATAGCACCGTCCTGGATTGGATCAAGAGGGGGCGTGTAAAAGCACGCATAAGCAGCCGGGGTGATTATTTAATCCCAAAAAGCGAGTTTCATAGGCTTTTAAAGGCAAAAGAAAGGAAGGGAGTGATTTGAATGACATCATTATCGGTTAAGGCGGGGTCAGAAAGGGGTCTGCCTTTTTATGCATACTTCAACTCGTAATCCTCAGCTTCCGAAATGGAGTGATCCTCACACTTTGGTGTAACTTGCAAAAAGGGTTATCTTGACACTGTCCGTCAACTCAAATGTTGGTCAGGACAATTGAAATTACCAGAGTGAGAACGAGATACTTTTTCATTTAACCCTTTTCCTCTTCTCTTGCTCTGACACTTTTACAATCTCCCTAATTTTAGTCAGCGCAAATAGATAATTCCCTCAATTACCCTTTTCGTAGGATTGTGCTTTTCATAGAATTCCTTGTATTCCTCAAGTGAATTATACGGTCCATGAACCCCGGCTATTTCTTTATAGGGAGTTCCATAATTCATTATGAAGAGTTTATCATCCTTCTTAAATGAACAAACATAACGATTAAATATATTGGGCCGAATCACCAGAACTACAATCTGAGCCTGATAGGAAGAATTAATCCGATTGAGAGTCTCTTTTAAAAAGATAGCAGCATCTATGTCAATTCCTGATCTAAGTTGAAAAGTCTCCGAGGGGCTTCTTGACATAGGTGGTTTGCCTTCAAATCTCTTTCTATCAACGGAATAATTATTTTCCATCCATTTCACCACATCCTGGTAAGATTTCCATTCAGAAACTGTTTCATCATAGGTTTTTTCTAAGAAAGGTATCACCGTGGGAATTTCCTCTTTTGGTGTTTTCTCCGAAGGAGGTTTCCTCAAAGCACCTTTCTCTGGAGTATCTTTCTGTGAAGCAGTTGTTTCTGAGAATGTTTTTTCTTTAGAGATACTCTCTGAAGAGGTCTTGTCTGGCATGGTCTTTGCTGGTGGAGTTTCCCTTGGATATACTTTTACTTTGGTGGGTGCACAGGCAAATAAGATAAGAATGCAGATAGATAAAATTACATATCCTATGTTCATCAACTCAATCCCTTTTTCTCCCTTTTCATCTCCCGATCCACCTCCCTCCCCATCTCCAAAAACTCCTCTTCATCCCCTTTAACTCGCTTGACCTGAAATAACCGCTTTGTTGACATGAATATACCCCCTATCATTCCAAACACTATTGCCAAAAGAAGCAGAGAACCAAACAGAAAGGAGACAAAGCCCAAGGCATTAATTAACGCCTTACCCGCTCCCTTAGTCCCTTTTGCGTTAGTCGGCATTTCTCCTTCAGCCAACTCTACCTCCCTCTGCCAGCATAGACCTCCGAGTGCTGAGCGTGTTCTTGCCTAATTTTTAACACAAGTTTACAGATTGAAAGTCTTTACTTTGAATTAAATGTTTCTGGTTCAATCTATTACAGGCTCTTTTTATCCTCTATGATCTGGAACCCTTTATCAATAAGTGTTTCTGTCTCTTTCCAAAGACGCCGCCGGCTCGGACTTCCAAGAAGAACGATAATAATTTCTTCATTCTCACGTTCAGCAGCACCTACGAAACAATGTCCACCCCTGAAGGTGTATCCCGTCTTTCCTCCTATAAGATTTTCATCCGACCATAAAAGCTCGTTCGTATTTTTTAGAAACAAGATTTTCCCTTTTTCGGTCAAGAGTTCTATAGCAGGGATTCCAATTATCTCTTTTATCTTGGGATAGCTTAATGCACATCTCATTATTCTTGATAAATCTGAAGCTGTGGTATATTGCTGAGCACCGGGGAGGCCAGTCGAGTTGATGAATTTCGTATCCTTTGCTCCGACAGAAATGGCCTTTTCGTTCATAAGATGGACAAAGTGCTTTTCAGAACCGGCCACAGCTTCTGCGAGAGCAACGGCAGCATCGTTTGCAGATGTTATGAGGGCTGCATAAAGAAGTTTCTCCACCGTTACTTTATCCCCTTTTTCAAAACCCACTTTCGAAGGGCGAACCTGGGAAGCATTTTTGCTGATTGTTACAACATCGGAAAGGTCCGCTTTCTCCATGGCTACTATCGCTGTCATTAGTTTTGCAGTACTTGCTGGAGGAAGCCGACGCTCAGGGTTTTTTGCATATAGAATTCTTTCTGCCAACATGTCCATTACAATCGCTGATCGAGAATGAATCGTTTGGGAGAAAGTGGTTGAAAGAAAAGGGGGAAAAATGGAAATAACGAAGGCCAGACCACATAAGAAAACCTTTGTGTATCCTTTTTGGGGGTGCATTTTAGGAGTCGCTCCTTAAATTTCAACTAAGAACTCTGTCAGAATTTGTCAATCCTGTCCGGATCAAAGGCAGGACCATTTCTGATCCTGCGGTCGAACCTCGTTTGATACGAACTCTTGCTTCAAATTCTCCCTAAGGTGGATCTCTTAGGGCTCCAGAAATGAGAAATAAAACGGTAGAGAGAATAAAGGTGTAGATGACATAAAACGGCTATCGCTTTTTCTCTCTCTTTTGAGTATGATTTTGTTCTTCCATAAGGAGAAAGAATGAACCAAAAAAGGGAAAACCCCTTTGACTGAGTCTTCCCTTTTTTATGATTTCGTCATCGTTTGGCTACTTTTTCTTCTTTGGCATTTTGGCATTTAGGTCATCCACCTGTTTTTTCAAGGCCTCGTTCTCTGCATTCAGAGAAGCGATGGTCGCATCCTTCTCAGCCGCAATCTTCTGAGCATCCTCCTCCAACTTCTTCACATCCAGTTTCAATTTGTCGTTGCCCGATTTGAGGTTGGCGTTCTCAGCTTTCAGTCTTTCATTTTCGGCCTTGATATCTGCCCCACATCCTGCCAAGACCGAAACAAATACACCGATCAAGAGCAACGACAGGGCAGCAGCAATTACTCTTTTCATCTTCCTATCACCTCCTTTCTTTCTAAAATCTAATAAGTTCCCAAATTATAGATACCTAAACAAAATGCTTTCACTATGATTTCTTCTTTTTGGTGGCTTTAGGTTTGGCTTCAGGTTTTGACGGAGACTTAGCCATTTCCTTGAAAGTGGTTCCCCACTTATCGATCATGGTTCTCAACTCATCCAATTTAGCTTTTGCTTCGGAAGGCACCGAGGTAATCATCTCTTTTGACTTCGCTAAGCCCTCACTAATAGCTTTGGCATCGGCCGTCCAGGCCTGCTTCTTGGCTTTCAATTTCTTCTCCATTTTGGTGGCCGTCACACGCAATTTTCCCCATTCCTTTTCAAGGGTTCTTAGTGCCACATTCGCCTGATCGGCAACGGCCTTCTTTCCAGATTCAACGGCTGCGGCCGCCTTTTCAAAAGCAGCCTTGGCATCAAGATAACTTTGTCTCGCTTCCTTGTAGTTCTTCTCTTTCATCTGCGATTCTGCAGTATCCCATACCTCCTTGGCAGCTTTCAGGTCAGCAGAGGCATATTGATCCGCGCCAACTGAGATAGCGGCGTCCATTGCTTTCTTGGCAGCCTCTTTTTCTGCTTCGGGTGGTTTTGAGCAAGCCGACAATACCATTCCCAGAGCAAAAGCCACTAATACGAATAGCGATAACTTGAACATTCTCATAAGCCAATTCCCTCCTCGGATGATGTTTGATAAGAACTATAAATGAAGTTCTTCCGGATAGCAATAGGAGGGCGCTAAGAGCAGGGCGTTGCTTAGGGAGCAAAGGGAGGGAAGGGGGACGTCACTGACTGAATTGGATTATTCCGAAAATCGGATTTATGTTTCATCCATAAGAAAGTTGGCCCTGTGAACAAAAGATCGCAAAGCGCATGGCGAATAGCGTAAAGCTCAAAGCTCAAAGCTGAAAGCTCAAAGCTCAAAGCAAGTTAATGAATCCTCATCCTCTCTTAGACTTCTCTCCGCCCTTTTCGGGTCCTAATAATAACAACCGGATCCCGATTAAAATGCTCCGCAATCTTTCTGATCTGGTAATTCCCCAATTTGGTGTTTAAATAAGCATGAGGGGGTTCAGCCGACGCACTTAAAGCTCTAAAAACCCATCAGGAGCCAAGCTGGTTGCCAACATCTACCAGCCCCTCATACCGGTATTTCTTTCACCACAAATCTTCACTCAAAGATTGCTCTGAGAGTTAACAAATACTGGTTGAAATGTTGCATGGAGGTAAGGTTTTGAAAAATGAGGAAGTAATGGAGGAATCTAAACAATGAGCAGTTTTTATTGTTAATGAGTTAGCAGAATATTTCATTGTCAATCCTTAAGGAAAGAAGGTAACCCCTTTAACCGATCAGAAGGCAAGGAGAGATTGAAGGAAATAGAAATTACTCAAGGATCTTACGCAACTTCTGAACTGATATCAAGGTAAATTCAATGGCATTCTTACAGATCTTCATTCTTTTATCCATTCGCTTTGCTCTGGAGGACCGAATCCAGAAAGATCCAGTTGGTTACAAAACCTCATAGCCTGATCGAGATGAAAGGTGATCCGTTCCAGTGAATTCCTATTTCTTTCTTTTTCAATTTCCATCGCTATGCCTCATATGGTGTTAGGCAGGATTCAAGTAGACTTTTCTAGCTTTTGGCACTTTCCTGCATTTAAATTCTGTCTATCTTTCGACTCCCTATTTTCATTCAAAGAGACAAACGCCCCTTTTTTATATTTAACAACAATCAACTTATCCTTTTTTAACTGTCGGAGTGCAAAGATGACCGTCTGTCTGCTCACATTGAAACGCAGAGCGAGTTTCTCCTGGACCAAACGTTCCCCTTTCTTCAACGTGCCAGAAAGGATCATCTTCTTCAGTTTATTATAAACCTGGCTGCTAAGGTCTCTTCTCTTCAACTTCCTCCGAAAAATTTCTTTAAGAACTTCTTCAGGTACTACGTTTTTCATACACCCCCTCCGTATTCTTATCCCTCTGAAATAGGAAGATATATGCTTTCTCTCTTTTTTTCTTTATCTTCCTATCCACCACCCTTACCATCTCCATAGACGCCTGGTTTATCTTATTGGTTCACTGAATCCCTGTCTGAAAAAGTTTGTTCTGTAAGGTTTTTTCTGCGTAATCCACAAGTAGATGTTGAATAGTTGTTGAATCGAATTCTCTCCGTCTTGATAGGAGCCATCCCCACCAATTTGCTTAATAAATAGGCACACGTAAGTCCTGGATTAATTTGTAAATCTAAAGAATTTTCTTAAGATCAAGCAGCGAACGATCCTGCACTATGCTTAACAATTACCAATCCATCTCTTTTCAGTCGGGAAACCGCCTCGGATACAGCCGTATAACCAACATCGAAATCTTCAGCAATTTTCTCCCGATACAATCTCTTGCCTTTCTTTAATTTGCCAGAAAGGATCATCTGTTTCAGTTGGTTGTATACCCGTTCTGAACCTAGACTTCTTTTGATCTTTTGGGGAAAGATTTCTTTGAGGATTTCATTGGGTATTCTATGTTTGGACTTCCTCATTTTTTCTTCCCGGCATTTAGCGGTTCATATTTAACTATCGTTACTCCATTCTTACGGCTTGCCTTGATTCTTAGGCTAGATTTCACCATGAAGGCGGTGATAAGAAGCAGAACAGTATAAATGACCCATATCGAGCTAAAACAAATGGCAATTAGAGTAAGGTCTTTTACTCCCAACGCAACAGGCAAGACGATCCCAAACAAAATTGAGCCGAGCAAGGTAAGTATTAAATAGGTTTTCTGCTTTTTCATTATGCTTTTCTATTCATTTCTTGCGTCTTGACCTTAGTGGGTTTGAATTAATCGGGTTCACCTCCTTTCTTTCTCAATGCGATAAAACGAAACAAAAAACTCACTTTCTTCAAGGTTCTTTAGTCATTTAGTTCATTCTTGGTATTGCACTCGAACAGCCGCAGAACAAGAAGTAATTCCAGTCACCCCATTTCTTCCCATTGAAATCCTTATCATCTGGTCATTTATTGGCTTGATATTCCGGTTCTTGTTTTGAGCGTGTTCATAAGCGATTGATGTGAGACTACGTTTGCAAGCTAAAGCAACTGCACTACTCTCAGGAAAGAATTGAAACCTTGAGTAATAAATTGTTACTGCAAAGCCGTTGGCAGTTTCATCAATGCGATATTGAGTATCTCTATCATAAGGTTGGAGCGGTTTGTCTGTATACTTCATCGGTGTCGCACAAGAAATCAAACTCAAACATAAACCAATCACCAACACCGTCAGCATCTTTTTCATGGCATCCTCCTTTCTTTGCCATCGGCCATCTAAGGTTATTTGGATTCACCTCATTTCATTTGCAGAATATCGATTTGTTTGCACCAATAATCGAATCTGGACGAAAATATAACCATGGACTATCCGGCTGTCGGCCTACAGAACGAAAATACTTGTCATATCTAACAGTATCGAAAGCACGAACCATATTCTTCTGACAATCCACCTCGGCTACTCCCAAACTTTCATACCCCAATATTTCTACTACCCTGATATCGAATCTTGTAATGTTCCCCAAATAAGTTACATTCGCTGGGTCATAAAATTGCTGGGATTTGTCCTGAGCATTGACTCCCAGCAACGTCCAATTTCTCCCAAATGCCACGGGGTTAGCAGGTTCAAATTTGGCTGCACAACCTAAGACCGAAAAAACTATCCACAAGACTATCAATTTAGGTAATAATGATTTCATTCGGTCACCCCCATTAGTTAACGATCATATTTCTTCCCCTCGACTCCAACACGAAGTCATCTATCTATCTTCTTTTACAACAGGAAATAGATATCTATAAATTCCAACTCCGCCAAAGAATATTATTGGAAGTCCAACGGTAATGCTTAAGAATACAGGAAGTTCATTACTCGCCCTCTGTGAAATCGAAAGATAGTAATCAATTTCCCGTTCCATCGCTTTCTTTTTCCGATACAGGTCGATTTCTTTCTTTTCGCTATCGGTCAATCTATCCTCTCTTTCCTTGTTGACAAGAAGGAGATATCTGATATCAGACGTTTCTCCGCGTGGGAGAATTTTACTTTCTTGGCTTAATCTTCCAACTTCCTTGTCAGCATCCGTAATATTTCTATAACTAAAGAACGCCAAGATGCCCGACAGTATGCTAATTACAATGACAAGAAATCTGAATAATCTATATAATCTTGTAGCATTGAATTTTCTTTTTGCCATTATATCCTCCCTTTATCTATCTTCCCTTGATGGCTTTGACTTAATCGAGTTCACTTCCTTTCTCTCTCTGTAGTATTTTTTAGTGCGTATCCTCGCCATTTGGATAAATTGAGGCTTTAACCAGGCCTTGAAAATCCAAATCCCCCTTTATTACATCTTTCCACTTCACTGGCTGCCCTGCTACAAATATGTCCTTATTCAAAGCCTCGTTCCAATACGACTCTTTTGGTTCATCGGTTTTCCCTAACACATCGCTCCAAGTGGGAGAATTTATCTGGGTCTCCATCTCCGCATTTGTTTGAATTATCCTTCCCATATCAGACAGCAAATCGAGATTATCCTCAGGGTGAGCCTCAACTTTTTCTACCAACCTTTTGACATATGAGTTCTGTTCAGCGAGCAATTCGTTTATTTGCCTCATCGCTTCTCCTGATTTCTTACTTCTTCGGTAGTTCAATATCGCAAATATCAAAGCTGCAACTGCAACGCAGTAGAACGGAAGCTGTATATATTGCCAAAAATTCATTGCTGTTCTCCTCCCTTTCTTCCATTCATCTTAGTATTGACCACCCTCACCATCTCCAAAAACTCTTCCTTGGTAAATATCCCTTTCTCCACAAGCAGTCTGGTAAGGGCTTCTTGTTGGACTACCTGAACATTAGGAGTTCTTCAAAGGAAACGATTTGGTTGAGGTCGGGGGGATTGCCATTAAGAACTCCGCTTGCCTATTTCACCAAAGTATCAGGATCAGTCTACATCCAAGGTTGATGATTTCGATTGGAAAGAAAGTATAACGACTGAATAGAAATAGGTTGCTACTTCTGTTCATTCCAGCGAATTGTTCGACCATCTTCTGTTTTCACTTCTGTCTTAAGAAATTCCTCAACTCTTTCTTGCTTAAAAAGAACACTAATTGTTCTCTTCAATGCAATATGGTGACAGATTTTTAAAAGGGTTAATGCATCAACCTTAAAAGTTCTTTGCTTAGAAGGGTGCCAGATATCTTTTTTCTTTAATGTATGATGGTGCAGAAAGCCCCTTAAATCCACAATATGCTCTATTATTTCTTCTTTGGTCTTGTTCACGTATTTTTCTCTATATTCTTTCAGCAAAGTTTTGTTCGACCTTATCTCCGGATCGATATCCTTCTGAACCTGATCCATAGCATCCAGTAACTCCTTCGATGCCCTAAACTTCCGAACCACATCATTCTTTTTAAACCTCCCGTCGGCAAAAAGAGTCTCAAAGACAAAATACAAATTATAAATTGCATCAATGTATCTTTCCTCAAATACATCTAATCTGCCCCGTCGATAAAAATTCAGTGGTATTTCAGCCTCCTTTAAATCGGATACTGCAAGAACAGATCGTACGAATAAATGAATAGGGGCGTTCGGGAGATTTTCTGGGGGCTCACCGCTCCGGGTCCTTGAGAAAGAGAACATCTGAACTTTTTCCTTCTCGGATTCCGTTTCAGGTATCCACTCGGTCGTGCAGTAGTCTACATTGATTTCAGCTATTCCCCATATGCAAAGCGCTCCTTCAATTGCTCGAATGTCCGAAACCATATCGTCCCAGAACGGGTCGGGGGGTACTGAGATCGATGCTTTAATTTTTCCTTCCTTATGCTGGACAATGGTTGGTAAGCAAATCTCGGGGAAGTCGCAAAAAGTGACAGATAGCTCAGAAAGAACCCCCTTTTTTACTTTGAATTCATAAACTCTCTTGCCCCCGCAGAAATTTATTCCTATCGGAAATCGAACCTGACCTTTGATTGGAAATGAGTATTTACATTTCATTCTATAGTCGAACGTTATTTTGTATACTGCTGTGATGTTTTTTTAGAAACCAGACCCCAACAACGTTCAAGATCAACCTATCCCCGGTTTCCCTCCGCCAGCACGGCAGTCCAACTTTGGCTTTGGACACCTTCTTTCCCAGATATCTGATCCATTGGCACCATAAATAGTTTTACAATGCTTGCATCTCAAGATGTAAATGTACTGGTTGTGGTCGGTTCCCAACTTTGATGTTCGCCTGATTACAACCTGCCCGTTTTTATTTTCAAAACCCAGCCTTGTGGTTCCTTTCGGTCTCCTCATTCTTTCATCTCCCCTTCTTCATCTCCTTATTCACCACCTTTACCATGTCCAAAAAGTCATCCTTTGTGATGATTCCCTTCTCCACAAGCAACCTTGTGAGCGCTTCTTGCTGAACCACGTGAGACATAAGGAGATCTTCAAAGGAAACCACTTGTTTGGGGTGAAGAGAGATTGCCATAGGGACATCTCCTTATCTATTCAATTCACTAACTTAAGAATTGAACCTTTATGGCTTATAGATTATGTTTTTCTAACGAAATTTGGCTTTGGAAGCCACGTTCTCAGTTAGCAATGGCCGATCGCAGACTAAAGTAAGAAACTCATAGACTTCTCGAAGTGTTGAAGCTAATGAGTCTCTTACCGAAACAACGAATGAGTTAATTGGAGTCAAGCGCACAAAGTTTCTGTACTCTTCTGCCTCAAGAGAGACTCCTGTATTCATCACTCCCGGAATTTCAAATTGATAATTAAGTTTCTGTTCCAGAGCATATCCGACCAGCATGGGAAGACTTCCCCGAGAGATGCCGTCTACCAAGTAGATAGAGAATTGTGGAGCCAGAATACGCTCCCGTTCAAGAAAGTTTATTATGTCATTCCGATTAATACTGCTTAGTTTCCCGCTCTTACACTCAATGTATCCTATTTGATTTTCTCGAATTACTACTACGTCATAGTCACCAGTCAAGTTCTCAACCTTAACACCCCAATATGCTATCGAGGAAAGTTCATTTACACATACATTTGCAACATACCATTCAAGTGTGTGTCCAAATCCAACTTGTCTTGAAGGGAAGTATTTTTCCTTCTCCAGGTTAAGTAATTCAAATTTTATAGCTTTCTCTAGGACATCTCTTATTTTCTTACTACTAAGGTCTGAGCATTCCGAGCAAATATCGTTAATAGTCAAGGGGTTTCCCGCGTTCGCAACCATGCTTAGAATTCGCCTGAATGACGAGGAGTGAAACATAGGGTAATATTTTGAAGTAGCATCATATGTTAACTCAAAAAGGAGCTCATTAGGATTCTCGGAATCAGCAACTGTTCTCCCCCTTCTTTTGAAAATTGCTCTGATATCAAACAAATGTTTAAATTGTTCGCCAGCGAGGGTTGTATCAAAATCTCCTATTCTCATGTTTTGTCTATCTCAATCAAATGGATCTTCACGGGTCTAGATAAAGTTATTTTACAATCTCTTCTAAGAGAGTAATAGCTGAAATGTCTAAACCTTTGCTGATTCGTTTCCCTTATTCTACCTCCACAATCCCCTCCCTTTCTGCCTTGCCTCCCTCTCATACTTTCTAAACTCCTCCATATATTTGAAAGGGTATTTTACATAAGCGAACCCATATCCCTGCTTGATGATCTCCGCATTTAAGAAAGTCCCATCCATAAGATAGACATAGGCAAGGATACGGCCATACCTATCTCTTCTGGTCTGGTCATATTCAAGCCTAACTTCTTTCCCTTCAACCATCTTCTTAGTGAAGAGACGGGCTTCTCTTCCGGAATACTCAACCGGCTTCTCCGGGTGTTTGGTTTCGGGAATGCCAATACCAATCAAGCGAACATATTCACCATTGGTGAGGAGGAGGGTGTCTTCTTCATATCTTAAATTTTCTATCAACCGATTCAACCTTATCTTCATTCCAGGTAATCAGAAGTACAAAGTTATATCCTATGAATGCCGTTTTAGTTGCACTCCTACAATACATCCATATTTTTCTCGGCGGAATTAATTGATAGGTAGCAATCTGAGGAGCACCCAAAAGATTAATTACTTCTAAGCGAGTCATCCCTGGTTTAATCCAACCTTCCTCATAGGCTTTCCGATAAAGGGCCATTCTTTCTTCCGTGGTTTCAAAGGTTTTGGCTTCAGTATATCCATTTTCTTTCATACACACTTCCATTAACTCAGTACACTTTGGATCATTCTCACAATATTGAAGCCAAGAATTACCAGTATCCTTTTTGGCTTGTTTCAGGCACTTCCTCTCTCCAGAATATCCGGCTGGTTTCCCATCTTTGTCAAAATACCCAGTTTGATATTTTTGATGCCATTTCATATTTCCACACCCACTCAACATCACCATAGCCAACAAAACCAAAATTAACTTTCTCATCACTTCCCCAGCCCTTTCCCTAGGCATAATAAACAAAAACCCCATCCCTTTTCAGAAATGGGGTCTCAATTCATCTTCAGACCATATACCCACCCAATGGTTAGAGGTCAATGAGGAAGGCCTTTATTTCGATTGGATTGTATTAAGAAACAAACAGGGTGTCAATAAGAATTGAGGAGGGGAGGGTCCTTTAAATCTTTGTACTAAAATAAAGGACTTTATATGTAGATTAATACCCTTTCTTCTACCCTTCATGAAGGTATAAAATGTAGGTATACGGGTAGCCCAAACAGTACATAAAGAGGGTACAAGAAAAAGGTACAAACAAAAAAGAGTACACCTACAAAGCGTGGAGATTAGTCAACGTTAGGGGCTGATGATTCCCGTTAGAAAGAAAATATCAACGATAGAAATCACTGACAGGTGTGAAGCATTGGGAAACACCTGCCACGTGGACTGACGGTTTATCTCAAGCCCTTTGTCATGATATTTTTCATTATTCTACCGTCTTTGCTTTTATGTAAATCTCTCAATATTATCCAGACAGGTTGTCCTCTTCTAATATAAAAGGGTTCCAAGAATTCAGGCATTTTCCCTTTATCAACTTTGACGTAAATTACGAATCCAGTCATATAGAATCTGTAAAAATTGATTCCATCGAAATTATCCTTATGCGGGTCGAGCATCCCCGTAACATTTGGATCGTCAAACTTAGCTATGACTACAGGAAAATCCTCAGGAGCGCCTGGATTATTACTTAAAATCATCTCCCGGAGAACGCTCTCATATGCTCCTAGATTTACGCGCTTATAAAAATATTGGTCTGAAATTGATGCACGCCACAATACGGAGATGAAGAAGAGTTTAAGCTTATCGTAATCGAAGGCATCAATTGTGTAGGCCACTTTTTTTGAACCATGGTAAACGGCTAAGTCTTCACCGAAATCTTTCAATAATAGTTGTTGGGCGTAGCTATCCCAAACCCCTATTGCTTTATCGCACTTTGAGCAAAGAATTGAGGTATCATATATTCCGATGGGCGTCTTTTTTGGATATTCGCATTCAATATTCGAATGAATTTCTGGCACCTTTTTTCCTGATCTCAAAGGTAGGAAAAAGCTTTCAGGAATAATATGAGCTTTTATTAGTTTTCGATGTTCTAAACACAGACGGCATTTCATACTGATATTTGAGATAACGGCGCAGGTCACCGGAAGCCGGATTTACTCGCGACGGGATTTGTTAGCTGCATCTATTACTTTTCTACACAAGTCTATGAATTCCTGATAACTTAGATCGTTCTTCGCGTCGTTCGTTCTCCATCCACATATCTTGAATTCTGTCGGGCCTGTTTCATTGCCAACATGATCTACAGATGGAAGGAGAGCGAATCTCTTCTTGTATTGTGCCTTATGTGCCTTTGACTCTTCGTTGTCATATGTGCTGAGAAGAGTCCAGTCAAGTGGTTCGTCAGTATATGCGTCTTTGCCTAAGGATTCCTCGACTGCCCGATGGATTGCGACCTTGTATTCTTCGTTTGTGGCCTCTTTGTTGTCCCGTCGTTTTCTATCACGTTTGATATGTGCCATCGCCTTTCTATGCAGCCAGCGTTCGTAATGTGCCTGTGTGATCACGCCCTCAAGGAATGTTGGGAGTTGGTATTTTTTCATTTTTATTCAGCTAACGGCAGAATTGGGCGGAGACTCCGACCGTATATCTACCCTCCTGCTTGTGGCTGTAATATACATCACTTACAAAAAATGGGGAAGGAAAAATTTAGGAAGGAGTCTTCAGGAAAGTGGTTACAGACTCCACCTACAAGTCGTCTCTTCAAGTCAACCGGCAAATTGATGATTATCGATCAGATGGAAACTAAGCATAAGGAGGGCTTCAGATGGAGCTGAAGCTTACACACCGTTGATCCAATAGTAGTGATACTCTGTCGATTTGCGATACTTCGACGGTGGTAATTAGACTTCTTTGTTATTAATTTGAACATTTCCAAGATTCACAATCTTGATGACCAGGGTCGCAACCTTCTGGGCAGGGGAGGTGACCTCCAAGAGAAGGGCATCCAAGAACGCGACACCCTGCCGCTGTTTTGCCCTTAACGACATCAGAACCAGACCAAACAAGGGGAGAACGATGATGAAGGTTGGAATATGATATCTTCGAAAGAAAAAGAGACCGCGTATCCTCATCAATTTTCAGTATTGGAACGTCACGGTATGAAGCAGTTTCTCGTTGTCCAGAACCATTCCTGCCCCCAGA
>Ga0256868_10000750_pt1 | contig 18461 bp, 15 predicted proteins | sample RVTome_13_FD_187341 | JGI IMG/M metagenome (GOLD analysis project Ga0256868, IMG submission 187341) | Soil microbial communities from uranium-contaminated site in the Upper Colorado River Basin, Wyoming, United States - RVT92D227 HiSeq ...
GAGATGCAGGAAAAAGTGACCCCATAGAATACGCCGCAATCAACGATCTTATATTTAGGAAGGGTCAAGTGACCCCCGAAAACATCGTTCTCACTGGTCAAAAGGACTTTTTCTACAGGCTCGTTAGATGAAACAGAAATTTTAGGGAGTGAAAGAAATGAAGAACAGAGGCACAATATTTTATTTAATGATAGTTTCTATGTTAATCAGGCTTTTTTGACTGGTAGTTTTTGAACCACACGGTGCAAAAAGAGCAGCCGCTAAAACTCAGCAGATGGGTGAATTAGCTCAATTTGCGTCAACGATTATTCCTTTTGTTGTTTACCCGTCAATTATTATTCTTATTTCTATTATTATTTATTCCCTTATGAGAAAAAGATGGGCATACCTATCTGGCTCTATTTTTGGATTAGTCCATTTTGCTCTGATCTCAATTCTTGTAATAATGCATGTTTATCCTGGCAGAGGATTCTTGGTTGTTATCCCATCTTCGCTCGGAATGATGGTTTTTTCATTTCTTTGTTTCCGGAAGGATTAAGGTCCTAATAATACTTTAGGATTGGAAAATCATCTAACCTGGCTGAAGAGGGATGCGGCAAAAGGTGCGCCGCACCTTTCAGCTAGACTGTTGAATATATTGCCGCAGAAAGTCCTTTCAATGCTTACACATAGTGGTCCGATACCCAGGTCTTTGTTCCGAAGTGGCTTGTTATATCTACATCGTAAACAGCCGAATCAGGATAAAAAACAGTCGGTCCGGCAGGATTTTTCTTAAAAATAATACCAACCCTGCGCTCTTTCCGGCATGGTAGCGTAATTTATAACCCTGGCTGCGTGCAGCCTTATAGATGAGCTTTGCGATGACTATCGGATGGGATGCATCTTTCCCCATCGCTTCTGTTTTCTCAAGAGACTTTTCGTACATTTTACTATAGTCGTTTTTTATTTTATTTTGTGTCTCGACCATAGAACGGTCGTAAAAATCGGTCCGGATAACACCCGGCTCAATAATTCTTACTTTAATATGAAATGGTCGGAGCTCATAATGGAGAGCTTCGGAGAATCCTTCAACCGCAAACTTGGAACTATTGTAAATACTGTAGAAGGGAACGGTAGCCCTTCCGCCGACTGAGGCCACATTAATGATAGTTCCTTCCTTCTGCTTGCGGAATATTGGAATAATGGTTCTACAGATATCCATCAATCCCAGCACATTGGTATCAAACTGTGTTTTAACCTGCGTGGGCTCTGACAGCTCAAAAGGTCCCCGGACGGCATAACCGGCATTATTGACCAAGACATCGATCCTTCCGTATTTATCCAGAGCATATTGATTGACCTTCTTGATCGATTCCTTATCCGTAACATCCAGGTGCTGAAGGTCCATTTTTTTCTCATGGAGTTTTGTTTTCCGGCTTTCAGGATTCCGCATTGTTGCAATTACATTCCAACCTTTTTCAAAAAAAGTGAGTGCCGTTTCCAGACCGATTCCTGATGAAGCACCGGTAATAATCACTGTCTTATTCACAGGTGTAACCTCCTTTTCCTTTGCAGGTCATTCCAGATAATAGAGTGTCTATCTCTCTTTATCTCTGCTTCTCGCGTTCTGAACATATTGCGCTGTGACCAAGCGGATTTCATCATAACCCACGTCTTGGGGAAGCAGGGCCTTGATCGGAGCCAATCGTTCACTTCCGGTCCGGGCAATCGCTTCTTCAATGAGAGTGATGCGCTCCTTTGAAAGAATCCGGTTAAGGTCGATCGACCTGCCTTCACCAATAAGTTGCACAAGATGTTCGATAATCGTCGATGGAGTAAGGCTCCGTTTCCTGGCGATTTCATCCACCCTCATCCCCTTCCCCCACAGCATCCATGTGATCTCAATTGTACTTCCTCCCGAAGATCTCTTCAGGACAGGCTGTTTTATCCCAGCTCCATTAGGCTCACTCATGAGCTTCGCATCCGGATGCTCTTTTAGATAAGCTCTAACCACTTTAAGAGTCTGATCCCCATAAGCCGACACTTTATATTCCCCACAGCCTTTGATGGTCAGCAATTCAGAGGTTGTTTGAGGCAGTCGCTGGCTGATGGCTCTGAGTGTCTGATCATGGAAGATGACGAAAGCGGGGAGGTTGGATTCTTGAGCGAGTTTGAGACGCATCTCCTTCAGAGAAGTAAAAAGGTTTTCATGGCAGGGGAGGTCGGGATTCTCTTGAGGTTTCCCCTTAATGATCCTTTCTTTCTTGGCAGACCCCGTTAGAAAAGACGGGGCTTTGACTCCACCCTTTCTGGAAGGAATTGCCGCCAGCCCAGAGGGCCTTCTGGCCTGGAGGGAGGATTTATTTATATCATCCCTGTCAAAAATGGCGGGGTTTTCTAACAGGGCAGAGGTACTGGACATGTGAGTCTTACTCTCATGGAGACAGTTAGAACAATTGCTGCAATTTTTTCTGATGTTCCGTTCCCCGAAGTATTCGAGAATATACCGCCTTAAGCATTGGTCGGTGTAGGCGTAATCGATCATCTTTCGGAGCTTCTTCCGCTCAAAAAGACTCCTGCGTTCAATCTCCTGAAAATTGATATTCAGTTCGGAGACAGGAACGCGTGACAACATTTTCAGACCCCTGCCTCGAAACGGAGGTCGATATTCCACTGAGTCCTCTTGATGAAGTGAAGAGAGATGTCGTCTTACCTGCTCTGGTGTAATATTCAGATGTTCAGCCATCACATCCAGATCCACAAGAAGGGTCTTGTCTTTCGATCCATTCAAGACATCCAGGAAATAATTGACAATCTCTTTCTGATATTTACTCTTTCTCTCAATCTGGTGCTGAAGATCTTCAGACTCGATACGTAGTGTCACCCTGGCCTGATGCTCTCCTTCTGATCCACGCTCAATGTAACCGGCCTTTTCCAGGATCTTCAGACACGAAGAGACGGCCTTCTCATTCGATTTCGTACGGCCGAGGCGCTCGGACAGGGCCTTCTGGGTCATCTCAATTTCATCCATCCCAATACTGCATAAGACCTGGTACACTCGTTCTATCATATCTCGGGGTGGATAACTGCCATCAATAAAAAATTCCTGGGTGAAAGTATCGGCATAATTGAAGAGGAGCAGGCAGGTCGCAGGCTTCCCATCACGCCCGGCTCGGCCGACCTCCTGGTAATAAGCCTCGAGGGAGCCGGGGATGTCATAGTGGACGACAAAACGTAGGTCTGCTTTATCGATGCCCATTCCAAACGCATTTGTCGCCACCACTACCGGCAAGGTTTCATCCATAAAACAATCCTGTACAAACTTACGGGCCTCCATCTCCATACCGGCATGATAACTTCCTGCTTTGTAGCCATGGGACCGCAATGCCAAGGTTAAGGTTTCCACATTCTTGCGTGTAGCGGCATAGATGATTCCCTTTTTTGTCTCCTTTTTAAGCAGGCCCAAAATGGCATCAATCTTATCTTCCTCACCATCCACCTTCTTAACCTGAAAACGGAGATTGGGTCGATCAAACCCAGCAATAAAAGTAACCGGCTGTTGGAGGCCTAACTGGGTGATGATATCACGGCAGACATCAGGAGTTGCCGTAGCTGTGAGAGCAGCAACAGGGGGATGGCCCAGTTTTTCCGCAACCCCTTTGAGACGAAGGTAATCAGGACGAAAATCATGCCCCCACTCAGAAACGCAGTGTGCCTCATCAACGGCAAACAGTGAAACACGACAGGATTGAATCCCCTCCATAAATCCCGGATTCCGAAACCGCTCAGGGGCAATATAAACCAGCTTATATTTGCTTTGCTGAATGTCTCTCAGTCTCTCCCTTTGTTCTGATGGAGTCAACATGCTGTTGATAAAAGTGGCAGGGACTTGATTTTCCAACAGTCCATCCACCTGGTCTTTCATTAATGCGATCAGGGGTGAGATGACCAGCGTCACCCCGTCCAGGAGAAGTGCCGGCAATTGGTAACAGAGAGATTTGCCGCTTCCTGTGGGCATGACCACGACCACATCGCGCCTTCGCAAGAGGGTATCAATAATCTCCTCCTGCCACTTTCGAAAACCAGAGAAACGAAACTTCTCTTTCAGGATCCGTAACCGTTCTTCTTTCATCGATGCATGACCCAAACTCTCTGTTTTATTCTAAAAAAGCTTCTCTCCTCAACCAAAGACTCCAAGTGATCAGTTTCATATCTCCCCCTAAAAAATCCCCCCGTATTATCAAAATTCACCTCCCCTCTCCCCTTGGGGGAGAGGGTCAGGGTGAGGGGTAGGTCGGGGAAATTTCAAATATGTTTGGTTGGGTTTTATGGGATTCTACTAAATTACGTTTAGCTGGTCAATAAAGGGATTTAAAACTTAGTGTGAGGAGATATACAAGATATTTAATTCCCTTGAGTAATTGACTTCTCAATTCGGGATTGATAAAATTGCAAAAAAGGATTAGGATTGAATGTCCATCTCAAAGAGCTCCTTTGCGTTTAAAACCTTAGCCTTTAAGGTGCGGGAGATGTTTGATCATTAATTCGGAGAAGAGAATTTTTTTTTATTGAAGACTATTTAAAATGGAATCTTCCCAATACACCATTCTTGTAGTGGATGATGAAGAATTAATAAGAGACTTAGTCGTTACTTTTTTGTCCAAACTGGGGCATTCTTGTGTAACCGCCATTGACGGAGTTGAGGCTCTGGAAAAAATTGGTGGGAATAAAATCGACGTAGTCATCACAGATATAAAGATGCCTAATATGGACGGAATTATTCTTACCAGGGAGATTTCGAGACAATACCCTGAACTTCCTGTAATGGTCATGACCGCTTTTGATGAAGAATATTCTGCAGGGATAGCGATCTCTGTCGGAGCTCGAGAATTCATTAAAAAACCATTCTCTCTTGATGAATTTGCTATTAGATTACATAAGATGATTAATGACTCGAAAGTCATAAAGGGAATGAAGAGCGAAAAGAATGTCGATGAAAATATCGAAGACCTTATGGATGAGTTGGAAAAAACCCTAAAAAAGAGTTAGAGGCCCCTAAAAGTAAATCATTCAATCACATCAGGAAATTTCCTATTAAAGCTATTTCACATCAGTCATCATATTAAATCCTCTTCAAGGCGGTATCACAGGCTTCCACGGTTTTATCTAAATCCTTCTGGGTGTGGGCCAGAGAAATGAACCAGGCTTCAAATTGGGAGGGCGGAAGATAAATTCCCTCATTCATCATCTCAACAAAGAACTTGGCAAACCGTTTTGTATCGCTCATCTTGGCTGTACGATAATCCCTGACCGGGCCTTCTGTAAAAAAAAGGGTGAACATCCCCGTAGCTTGATTGATGGAGAAAGGAATTCCTCTTTCCTCAGCACATTCGGAAATCTTCTCTGTTAAATAAAGGGTCTTCTTCTCCAAATCCTGATAAACCTTTTTTGACTTTAAGAATCCCAATGTCGTAATTCCTGCTGTCATCGCTAAAGGATTCCCAGAAAGCGTCCCCGCCTGATAGACCCCTCCAAGGGGAGACACTTTTTCCATCATTGCCTTCTTCCCGCCATAAGCACCCACTGGAAGACCACCTCCGATAATCTTACCCAGGCAAGTCATATCGGCCTTGATTTTGTATAGCTCCTGGGCACCTCCAAAGGCTACCCGGAATCCAGTAATGACTTCATCAAAAATGAGCAGGATCCCTTTTTCATCGCAGATCTTTCTCAATCCTTCTAAAAACCCTCTTTCAGGTAGAACCACTCCCATATTCCCTGCGATGGGTTCCACAACGATGCAGGCGATCTGATTTGGATTTTGATTGACCAAGGCTTTTACACTCTCCAGGCTATTATAAACTGCAGTCAAGGTATGTTTTGCCAAATCTTCTGGAATGCCAAGGCTATCCGGAATCCCAAAGGTCGTCGCACCGGAACCTGCTTTAACAAGCAGACTATCTCCGTGGCCATGGTAGCATCCTTCGAACTTGATAATATTGGCCTTTCCCGTATAACCCCTCGCCACTCGAATCGCACTCATCATAGCTTCCGTTCCGGAACTCACCATCCTGACCAATTCCATGGAGGGAAATGCCTTCTTTAATTTATTGGCAAGCTCCACTTCCAGTGTTGTGGGAGCGCCATAACTCGTCCCCTTTGAGATCGCTCTTTTGAGGGCCGCCACAATCTTTGGATGGGCATGACCCAGAATCATGGGACCCCAGGATCCCACATAATCAATATACTCATTTCTGTCTACATCGAAAATTTTTGCACCTTTGGCTCGTTCAATAAAACTGGGTGGGACGCCAATGGCCTTAAATGCCCTGACAGGGCTATTCACCCCACCTGGAATGATTTCCAATGCTCTATGATAGAACTCAATTGATTTTTTTCTATTCATCACTAATCTCCTAATCATTCCTCGGCGGCTATATGATTGCTGAGTGTACCAATCCCTTCGATCACCACATCTATCTTATCGCCAATGGCCATTGGACCAATTCCAGAAGGAGTGCCTGTGGCAATCACATCCCCTGGCAGAAGCGTCATCACATGAGAGATGAAACTCACCAGTCGATGAGGCCCAAAGATGAGGTTCTTTGTATTGGAATGCTGACGTCTCTCCCCATTCAGATAACTCGATATTTCTAAATGACGAGGATCAATATCTGTTACAATCCAGGGACCAATGGGGGAAAAAGTATCAAAACCCTTCGCTGTTGTCCACTGTCCATCCTTGGGTTGTAAATCCCTGGCAGTCACATCGTTCAGACAGGTATATCCAAGGATATAATCCGTTGCCTTCTCCTCCAAAACTCTCTTCGCTACCTTTCCAATCACTACTGCCAACTCAGCCTCGAAGTCTACCCTCTTGGACATCTTTGGATAGACAATGGCCCCCCCAGGACCGATCACGGCCGTAGAGGGCTTGAGAAAAAGAAGAGGCTCTTGGGGAAGGGCTGACTTCATCTCTTCGGCATGATCCCGATAATTTACCCCAAGAGCGACAATCTTTGAAGGAAGGCAGGGAGAGAGAAGTTTCACTTCTCCAATTCCCTTTATTTTTGAGGTCAAGTGAAAATGCCCAAACGGGTCTCCATCCATCTCACGAATGATTTCTCCCTCGATGACCCCCCAATTTGTTTTGGATCCATCTTGATACCGAACGATTTTCATATGAAGTTCCTTTGGAAAAAGAAAATACTAAATGACAAATTTCAAATGAATGTCACCCTGAACTCGTTTCAGGGTCTGGTTTTTAGAGATGCTGAAATAAATTCAGCATGACTTTTTTAGAATTTGAACTTTGCCTGTCTGCCGAAGCCTTGTCACAGGCAGGGATTTTGGCATTTGATATTTTTTATTTACCTTAACCCTAACACATCCTGCATATCGTAAAGGCCATTGGGTTGGTTCACCAACCAGAGGGCTGCTCTGACCGCACCGCGTGCAAAATTATCACGACTGTGTGCCCGGTGGATAATCTCAAGTCTCTCCCCAATTCCTCCAAAGAGCACCGTGTGATCTCCCACGATATCTCCTGCCCGGATGACCTGCATTCCAATCTCTTCTTTCGTTCTCTCTCCCACCATTCCCTTTCTGCCATAGACTCCCACCTTACTAAAATCCCGTCCTATTGAACTGGCAATTAATTCTCCTAATTTCACGGCTGTACCACTGGGCGAATCCTTTTTCAGACGATGATGGGCTTCAAAAATTTCGATGTCATATTCAGAACCCAAAACCTGAGCAACCTCTTGGACGATCCTGAACATGACATTCATTCCCACACTCATATTAGGTGTGAAAATGCATCGAATGCTTTTTGAAAGCTCATTAACCTTTCCAATCTGCTCTGGGCTCAAGCCAGTTGTACCAATAACAATTGCCGAACCTGTTTCTTTAGCGAATTCCAAACTCTCTATGGATGTTTTAGGATTGGTGAAGTTGATGATCACATCCCCTCCATCTTTTTTCAAATCTCCTTCCAATGGAATACCCATCTTCCCCAATCCAATGACTTCTCCAATATCCTTTCCAATGGATGGATGATCCGGTCTCTCAATGGCCCGGTGGAGTCTAATTGAAGGGGTTTCGTTAATGATATGAATAATACGATTCCCCACTTTCCCTACTGCGCCAATAACAACGGTTTTGATCTCTTTCATTGATATGCCTCCTCCCACATTTCAGCCTCATAAATGATGTGGACATCTCCCTCGAAAAAAACTCTTTTTACCTCCTTGGCTTCAATCTCAAAATAAACCGCCAATACCTCTCCCCCTCTGGTCTTGATTGACACCGGAGATTTTACCAACCCTTTGAAAGCGGCAATTAAAGCTGAGGCAACCGCCCCTGTACCGCAGGCTAAGGTCTCGTCCTCCACTCCCCTCTCATAGGTGCGGATGGATAATTGAGACCTTTCTTCTAATCGAATAAAGTTGACATTCGTTCCACCCGGTGAAAAATGGGAATGAAATCGAATTGCTCTTCCTATTGGAATAATATCTAATCCTTCAAGATCTTCCACAGAAAGAACGGCATGGGGGACACCTGTGTTGATGCTCGAAAAAATTTGTTTTCTCCCGTCCACGAGAATGGTTTCATCGAGTTTCAGGCTGTGAGGTTTGGTCATTTCAAGTTTTACTCTTTCCCCTTCCACCTGAGCAGAGAGAATCCCTGCCAATGTCTCAAATTTCAGAAAAGAACCTGCAATCCCTTTCAAATAGGCAAAGCGGGCAGCACAACGGCCTCCGTTACCACACATTTCCGCTTCACTTCCATCCGCATTATAGAAACGCCACTTGAAATCGGCTTTCTGAGATCGTTCGATCAGAATAAGGCCATCTGCCCCAACAGAAATCCTTCTTCGACAGACTTTTCGAATAAAGTCTTTCAGACGATCTTCCTGCAGGAAGGGTTCTCGATGATCGATGAGGATGAAGTCATTTCCACTTCCACTCATCTTCAAAAAAGGAATCTTCACAGCGCCTCCACAAAACTCACCCCCTCCCTTCCCCTCCCCCCTCGAGGGGGAGGGTGTGGGTGGGCTATGGACGAGTTAAGAATTCCGGAATCTCTTCTCCCCGAATGAGATCCTCATAGTTCTCTCGTTGGCGGATGACAAACATCTGGTCATCCCGAACAAGAACCTCCGTAATCCTGGGCCTTGAGTTATAGTTGGTCGACATACAAAAACCATAAGCACCAACACTCATCACAGCAATCAGTTCACCGGAACGGAGACTCGGGAGCTTTCGTCCTTTTGCTAAAAAGTCGCTCGACTCACAGATAGGACCTACCACATCAGCTACGATCTCCTCCCGAGCTTCCTCTTTCACCGGGAGGATTTGGTGATAGGCGCCGTAATAACTAGGCCGTATCAGATCATTCATGCCTGCGTCCACGATCACGAACCGTTTCTCCTCATTCTCTTTTGTGTAGAGAACCTTTGACACTAATATTCCCGCATTCCCGACAATAACACGACCCGGCTCTAAGATAAGGGTACAACCAAATCCTCGAATCTCATCAAGAATGGTGGAAGCATATTCTATAGGATGAGGAGGTTCTTCATCTTCATAAGTAATTCCAAGGCCACCTCCCAAATCCAAATATTGAATCTCTATCCCTTCCTTTCTCAAATTTTCGACCATTTGTTTGAGTTTCTTCAAAGCCTCAATGAAGGGCTCTACCTCGACCAATTGGGATCCGATATGACAATCGATTCCCAAAATTTTAAGATTTGGCAATTGGGAGGCAAGACGATAAGCCATTGGTGCGCGAAGGACGTCAATCCCAAATTTATTCTGCTTCAATCCGGTTGAGATATAAGGGTGTGTCTTGGGATCGATATCAGGATTAACGCGGATGGAGATCGGCGCTTTATTCCCAATTCGACCTGCCACCTCATTGATCGCCTGAAGCTCTTGAGAAGATTCCACATTGAACATGAGAATACCCGTCTGTAAAGCATATTCAATTTCATCCTCTCTCTTCCCAACCCCTGAAAATACAATCTTTTGTGGATCTGCTCCCCCTTTGAGAGCTCGATAGAGTTCCCCTCCTGAGACAATATCCACTCCTCCTCCCAAGTTGACGAAGAGACGGAGAAGAGAGAGATTGGAATTGGCTTTGGCTGAATAACAGATGAGATGAGGAATTCCCTTGAACGCTTCATCGAAAACAGTGAAATGCCTTACTAAGGTTTGATAACTATAGAGATAGAAAGGGGTACCCACTTTTTCAGCGATCTGCCGAATGGGAATTCCCTCACATTGAAGTTGGTGATTCCTATATTCGAAAAAATGCATTGATCTCACCTTCAAATTGCGAATTGCGGAATGCGGATTTCGGATTGTCTCGACATACATTAACCATGTCCCGATCTAAGTCTTTCAATCCGCAATCCGAAATCTGAAATCCGCATTAGTAAAGATACTTCACCCTCACATCTTCTGAGTGGTGACTCTCGTTCCTTCGGATGGAATTATCCACCGCTGTAACAGTATATTCATATTCCTGCTCTAAAACGATATCAGTATCAAGATAGGTCTCTTTGGTCAGAGGGCTCTCATTCAGTCTTTTAAATCCTTCTTCTCCGGGTTTTCTTCGATAGACATAATAACCTAATAGGTCAGGTTCTCGATTTCTTTCCCAATTCAACTCCATCCCATCTTTAAGAGGGATGACCACAAGACCTACAGGAGCAGTCGGTGGAATGAGGTCAGTAGGAGTAATAGGGATTTCTAAAAATCCCTTCCCTTCCACATCTGTCTTGACCACTCTTCTCACAGCTCTTACAGAATAGATATATTTCTTTTCGTTCTCCACATTTAAATCTGAATACTGGGTCGTCGTCAAGGTTTCTCTATTCAATGGCCTGATGGGAAATTCTCCATCTTCTAACCTTCGATATACATTATAACCTGTAGCACTCTCCATCGTTTCCCATGTGAGATCCGTTCTTTTATCTCCTCTCTCTCCTTTCACCATTCTTGGTGCAGGAGGTGGAAAGTCCCAGTAAACAGTAACCGGATTCGAGAGAGAACTGGGATAACCTCTTTTATTGACTGAGACTACTTGATAGAGATAAACTTTTCTTGCCTCTTGATCTTCGAACAAGATCGCCATTCTCTTTTTCTTGCCTTCTTCTGGGCTACCCAATTTCATCTCATAGACAACCTTTGGTTGGTCTCCACATCCTCTGCATTCATCTCCAATGAGAATTCCTTCAGATCTTAAGACCTGAAAACTTGCCAAATCGGTAAGGGGCGACTTATCTGTATTCTCTTTTGGAATGGTCCATTCTAAAAGGAGACGGCCTTCTCTGGGGGTAGCCGCAAGGTCAACAATTCTTTTGGGAACGACTGATCCCCAAGGCACAGGAGGCCCCTTCTTAGCACAACCCATGGCCAGGAGTAAAATCGTCCAAATCAAAATAATTGTTTTAATGTTAAACTCCTTGGTTGCTTTATCAACTCTTCGATTCACGTAAACTCCTGGCCGAGCACTCCGTTTAAGGTTAGAGGACCGCTACGCTTTAGGCAGATTCTTCTGTTTTTGCCTATAACCTCCAACCTCAAGCCCCGCTCGTCAGGGCGCTCCTCCAACCTCTATCTTATTTTCTCGGTCCAAAGATGGCTGTCCCCACACGAACATAGGTGGCTCCTTCTTCAATGGCGATTTCAAAGTCATTTGACATTCCCATGGAGAGTTCTTTCATTGGGATCCCTTCTTTTACCATCCTCTCCTTTAATGTTCGAAGGGCAATATAATAAGGCCGGCTCATCTCTGGTGAATTGAAATAGGGTGGCATGGTCATCAGTCCTTCCAAGGTAAGATGTTTAAGATTTTGAATCCTCTTGCTGAGATTCAATACCATTTCCTCATCGGTCCCAAATTTAGATGCTTCCTGAGAGAGGTTTACTTCGACTAATACATGGATCACCCGATCCTCTTGCTCAGCCCGCCGATTCAATTCCCCAGCCAGGGAAATGCTATCTAAGGAGTGTATCATATCGAATAGGCGAACTGCGTATCTTGCCTTATTCGATTGAAGGTGGCCAATGAAGTGCCAAGAGACGGGCCGCCCGATCTCTTCAATCTTTTTCTGTGCCTCCTGAACATAATTCTCGCCAAGGATAGAGACTCCTGCTCCAATCGCCTCCTTGATTCGGCCAACCTCAACCGTCTTAGAAACTGCCACCAGCTTGATCTCATTAGGATCTCTTCCTGCTTTTTGAGCTACCTTCTCTATTCTCTCCTTTACTCTTAACAAATTTTCTTTGATTGATGACATAAGTTTGTTTAACCCCCCTTTAGCAAAGGGGGGAGGGGGGGATTTATCTTCTTATTCAGCAATCCACCCTGCACCACATCGGGTGCAGGGCAGCCCTGAACCTTACATGGTTCAGGGCTCAATCCGCATTCCGCATTCCGAAATTGAAATGGCTCCTAAACGATTGAGCATCTGAAGTAACTCACACAGTGGAAGGCCGACTACATTGGTATAAGACCCCCGGATTGACTCGATCATAAAGGAACCGATCCCCTGGATGGCATATCCTCCAGCTTTATCAAAGGACTCTCTTGTCTGTACATACCACTCCATCTCTACTGAAGTTAAGTCCTTCATCTTCACTACTGTTTGGACTGTTTCTTTATCTCCCTTCCCTTTTTCTAAATGGTAGACAGAAAATCCGGTCAACACACAATGTTCCTGACCACTGAGACGATGTAGCATTTCCATTGCCTCTTCCCGATTTATTGGTTTCCCTAAAATGATCCCATTTATATAAACAATAGTATCCGCAGCAATCACCCAGCGATCTGGACATCTACCCGCTACATCTCTTGCTTTGGCCTCAGCTAAACGAAGGACATGTTCTTGAGGAGTTTCTGTTTGAATATAAGCCTCGATCACCCTGCTTGGAATCACCTCGAAATCAAGACCCACCTGTGTTAGCAATTCGTATCGGCGAGGTGACGTTGACGCGAGGATCAGCCGATTTCCCATTTTCCATAAACTAAAGGAATTCACTATATTTGTCAACCCATGTTAACTAATTATCAGCTCCATAATGACGACATTGTTTTATAAAATCCCTCCTCACCTCCCTTTGCCTGCTTTTGGCAGGAAAAAGATACCTAAGGGAGTCCCGCGTTTCGCGGGATTTGGTAAAGAGGGGCGAGGGGAGATTTTGTGATGCATCTCAATTCAATTCTGAGAGCCTTAATAGAAGTGAAGGGGGGTAAGTATTGACGTTACGAATTAAAACAACGAATTTAAACAATTGACAGTTAGGATGGGGTACAGTAATATTAGGCAAACTCTTAGAGGAGGGAATGATTATGCCTTGGTTTGTGATGCTGACTACTTTAACAGAAGAAGGGAGGAAGACTCTGATAAAAAACCCTGGTCGGATCTGGGATGTTAACAAAGAGGTAGAAGAGATGGGGGCAAAAATAATAGCCCAGTATGCCCTGCTCGGCCCGTACGACTTCATCAATATCCTTGAAGCCCCAAATAATCAGGTGATTGCTCGCGTCGCTGCCCAGTTGGGATCCCGGGGAACTCTCACCCCCTTGACAATGGCCGCTATTAGTATTGAAGACTTGGTCAAGGAAATGGGTATGGCAAAGGCCATAAAGAAAGACTGAAGGATCGTACTCTCGATATCCAGGAACAAAGGAGAACTGAAGGGGATACTTCAAATAGAAGTGTTCCCTTTTTCTTTGGCAACCCTTTAAATCCCTCGTCTGGAGGTTGGGGGGGTCAAAGGATTGACTCTAAGGTTTAAATCTGATACTTAATTAGAAGAGATATTGAATGAAGCAAAAAATCAAGGGAAGAGAAGAACTTCTCAAGATCACCCAAGACCTCAAGATAAAAGGTAAACGGATTGTCTTTACCAATGGTTGTTTTGATCTGCTTCACATTGGTCATATTCGATATCTTGAGGAGGCCAAAACCCTTGGGGATGTCTTGATCGTAGGAGTTAACAGTAATTCTTCCGTCCGAAAGCTGAAAGGACCTGAAAGACCCATTCTTCCCGTTGAAGAAAGGACAGAAATTCTTTCCGGCCTTGGGTGTGTTGATTATATTACTATCTTTGATGAATTAGACCCGTTGAATCTCATCTCTTCTCTCCAGCCTGATGTTCTTGTCAAAGGAGGGGATTGGACAAAAGAACAGGTGGTAGGAAGTGAAGTGGTGGAAAGATCAGGAGGAGAAGTGGTCATCATCCCTTTTGTACAGGGGGCTTCTACCTCAAATCAGATTGAAATTATCTTAAAACGATATGAAAAAAGAACCTGAAAAAGATTTATTTATCATTCCGGAAACGCTTCCCCTGCTTCCCATCAGAGATATTGTCGTCTTTCCCTACATGGTTCTTCCTCTTTTTGTCAATCGGGAAAAATCGATCAAATCTCTGGAAGAAGCCCTTTCTAAGGATCGCCTGATCTTCCTGGTTGCTCAGAAAAAAACCAATGAAGAAGATCCTTCCCCAAAAGATCTCTATCGAGTGGGTACGGTTGCTGTGGTCATGAAGATGCTCAAATTGCCTGATGGAAAGGTCAAGATCCTTGTCCAGGGTCTTTCCAAGGCTGCCATCAAAGAAATTTCCCAGACAACACCCTATCTTCTTGTGAAAGTAGAAAATATTAAAGATCCTTTCCTCACGGAGATCACCCTCGAGACAGAGGCACTGATGAGAAATGTCAGAGAACAATTAGAAAGGATCGTTTCCTATGGAAAACTCCTTTCCCCGGATCTGATGTTTGTTATCGAAAGTGTCGACGATCCTGGGAGGTTAGCTGACTTAGTGGCTTCCAACTTGGACCTCACGGTTGAAAAAGCTCAGGAAATTTTGGAGATCATCGACCCGGTAGAAAGATTACAAACGTTGAATGAACTTCTTGGAAAAGAGGTCCAGGTCCTCACCATGCAAGCCAAAATTCAGTCTCAGGCGAAAGAGGAAATCACTAAAACGCAGAGGGAATATTTTCTCCGAGAACAAATGAGGGCGATTCGTAGCGAACTGGGTGAGGTGGATGAGCGAACCGAAGAGATCAAAACCCTTCAACAGAAGATAAAGAAGGCGAAGATGCCCAAAGAGGTTGAGAAGGAGGTTCGGCGCGAATTGGGACGATTGGAGCAGATGCATCCGGATGCGGCAGAGGCTTCCATGGTTCGGACTTACCTCGACTGGCTAATTAGTATGCCTTGGTCAAATTCAACCACAGATAATCTCGATCTTCATAAGGCAAAAAAGGTTTTAGATGAAGACCATTACAATTTAGAAAAAGTGAAAGAACGAATTTTAGAATATTTGAGCGTCCACAAATTGAAAAAAAAGATGAAAGGGCCTATCCTCTGCTTCATCGGACCTCCTGGGGTGGGGAAAACCTCTCTGGGCAAATCGATCGCCCGAGCCCTCGAAAGAAAATTTGTCCGAATTTCTTTGGGGGGAATAAGAGATGAGGCTGAAATTAGAGGACACCGTCGGACTTACGTCGGTGCTTTGCCAGGCCGGATTATCCAATCGATTAAACAGGCCGGAAGTAACAATCCGGTTTTCATGATGGATGAGGTGGATAAAATCGGCATCGACTTCCGAGGGGATCCAGCTTCTGCTCTCTTAGAGGCTCTCGATCCGGAGCAGAACAATTCTTTCAGCGACCACTATCTCAATGTCCCCTTCGACCTCTCACAAGTGATGTTCATCACCACAGGAAATCTGACCGATCCCATCCCCTCTGCCCTCAAAGATCGGATGGAGGTGATTAACCTCCCTGGATACACCGATCTTGAAAAATTGAAGATCGCACGAACCTTTCTGCTCCCCCGACAGATGGAAGAAAATGGAATCAATCTAAAGAGGCTTGAAATTTCTGAAAAAGCTATCCTGCGAATTATTTCGCAGTACACTCAAGAGGCAGGCCTTCGGGGCCTCGAAAGGGAATTGGCTTCTATCTGTAGAAAAGTTGCCAGAAAAGTGGCAGAAGGGAAGAAGGAAAAGATTAAAATCAATACAAAGAACCTCCATCGATTCTTGGGGCCACCGGCCTTTTTACCCGATGAGGAACAGAAACGTAATGAAGTTGGTGTGGCCACAGGTCTCGCTTGGACAGAAATAGGCGGTGAAATTCTTCATGTGGAGGCTTCAACCACCCCGGGCAAAGGTTCGCTCATCCTGACTGGTCATCTTGGAGACGTGATGAAGGAATCAGCACAGGCCGCCCTTACCTATGTCCGATCCAAAGGAAAAGCATATCGGATCAATCCCAACACTCTTAACAATAAAGAGATCCATATCCATGTACCCGCGGGTGCCATCCCAAAGGATGGACCTTCTGCTGGCATTACCATGGCTGTTTCCATCTTCTCTGCCCTCACAAGTCTCCCCGTGAAGAAGGATTTGGCCATGACGGGTGAGATCACACTCAGGGGGAGAGTCTTACCAGTCGGAGGCTTGAAGGAAAAAGCCCTTGCTGCGCTTAGGAACAAAATCAAAGATGTGGTCATCCCATACCTGAACACGAAGGACCTCATCGATCTTCCTCCATATGTTCGAAAAAAAATTAACTTTATTCCTGTTAAGCATATGGATGAAGTTTTACGGATCGCCCTCGCCAACAAAAGAGTTAAGAGTTCTGTAGGGAACGGTTTGAAACCTTTCCCTTCAAGAGTTCGGGGTTGAGAGTGACCATAAAAGTCCTCCGAGAGATCGGTGAGTTTGGGCTCATCAATCGAATCCGAAAATGGATAACTTCCTCTAATCCTTCATTACTCCAAGGGATCGGTGATGATGTGGCTGTCATCGAAATGGGGATGAAATCCTTGCTCGTCACCACTGATATCCTTATTGAAGGCATCCATTTCAATCGATCCTGGATCGATCCTTACCAACTCGGGAGGAAAGCCCTCGCTGTCAATCTCAGTGATATTGCTTCAATGGGAGGGACCCCAAAATATTTCCTCATCTCCATTGGCCTTCCTAAGAATCTTCCCCTTCCTTTTGTCTCCTCGTTTTATCGTGGTCTAAAAATGGAGGCGAAACAATTTCGGGTGGAACTGATTGGAGGGGACACCTCCCTTTCTCAAAAAATAGTCATCAATATCTGCCTTTTAGGGGAAGAAAAAAAACAAAATCTTCTTTTCAGAAAAGGGGCGAGGGTTGGTGATGACCTTTTCGTCTCTGGCACCTTAGGCGATGCTGCTCTGGGACTAAAGATTCTCCAAGAAAGAGGGAAGATAAAAGGAACTGAGGGATTGATAAATAAACACCTCTCTCCATGTCCAAGAGTCGAATTGGGCCAAACCATTGCCAAACATCATTGGGCGACTGCCATGATTGATGTCAGTGATGGCTTATTAATCGATACCTCTCATCTCTTAGAGGAGAGTGGGGTGGGAGCTCGTGTCTGGGAAGATCGAATTCCTCTTTCCAGGCTCTATCGGAAATGGGTCCATTCTTTTTCAAAGGATCCTTTTCAATTCGCCCTTTCCGGAGGGGAGGACTATGAGCTCCTTTTCACTGCACCAGGTAAAATGGGGAAAAGGATTTCTTCTCTCTCCCATTCACTCAAAATCCCAATCACCCGTATTGGGAAAATCCTTCCCCAAAAAGAAGGGCTTCGAATGATCGGAAAGGATGGAAAAAAATATTCACCTTCTTGTTTGGGATTTGAACACTTTAAATGACCCCCCACCCCACCCCCCACCCCCTCAAGAGGGGAGAGCGAGGGTGGGGGTGATGTAAATTTATCTAATGGGTTTGTATTAAATTGATCAGTTGATCAGGCAATCGGGACATCAGGATGCAGAGTAACCTGATGTCCATTACCTGATATCCTGATGGACTGATAACCTTTATCAAGCGGGGCAATTCGATGAAGACTTACATCAATGAGATTAAAGAAAATGATTATGTGGATTCCCTTTTTCTGGTGCAAGAGAAGTCTCCTGGGATCACTAAAACTAGAAACGCCTACTTGAGATTGAAATTGATTGACCGTTCTGGAGAAATCGAAGGTAGGATTTGGACATCTGTGGAAAGCCTTGTAGAATCCTTTAGAAAAGATGATTTTGTCCATGTGAGGGGAAAGGCAGTCTCCTTTCAGGAGCATCTTCAATTGAACATCACGTATATTGAAAAAGTGGGGGAAGAAGAAATTATTTTTTCAGACTTCTTTCCAATGGCAGAAAGAGATGTTGATGAGATGTTCCGGTCCCTATTAGAAGTCAGTCAACAGATTAAAAACCCACACCTTAGCCAACTTCTCCAACTTTTCTGGGAGGATGAATCCTTTATCAAGCTTTTTAAAATGGCCCCTGCATCCAAATGGCTCCATCACAATTATTTGGGAGGCCTCTTAGAACACACACTTTCCATCGCACAACTGGTATTAAAAAATGCCAACCATTACAATGGGTTAAACTTAGACCTTCTACTAACGGCCTCGATCCA
>Ga0256868_10000752_pt1 | contig 18459 bp, 18 predicted proteins | sample RVTome_13_FD_187341 | JGI IMG/M metagenome (GOLD analysis project Ga0256868, IMG submission 187341) | Soil microbial communities from uranium-contaminated site in the Upper Colorado River Basin, Wyoming, United States - RVT92D227 HiSeq ...
AAGGCCCTCATAATCTCGATATTAACCGAAACAGCGCGCTTGCTTCGCAAAACACTCGAAAGCATTGCCTCCCCCTGCTCTGTGAACGCCTGAGGCAGCTTTCGTGTGTCGCCCCAACTTGATGTTCCAAAATAGAACATCAAACTCGTAAATTCTTCTTTCGTCAAATAGGATCACAAATTCTTTTCGTGATCCCATTAATAGCTCCATGATCCTATTCGTATCCCACCCCCACCTTTATCCTCCCCCGTCAAGGGGGAGGAAGTGAATCTTGGTCGCCCTCGTTGATGGAGAGGATAGAGGGGGATTAGCTGGCTTTTTTTAGAACTCGAAGCTCCTTTCGCACTGCCTCTCTGACAATTTCCTGAATGGAAAGTCTATCTTGCTTGATATAGTTACGCAAAGCCTGGTTTATCGCCGTTTGATATCCCCGCCCTTCGCGCTCTGCGTCATCCCTGAACCACTCAAGTATATCCGTGTCAATAAAGATCGTGATTCTGGTCTTACCTTTGTGGGGTATCACAGGCCCACGCTTGCCTTTGCTGAAGTCGTATTCCTCCAGCATGTCATTCTTTTTACTCATAAATCCTCCGCTCCTTTGGAGTTGCCCTCCGTGCTGAAATCAATCTGATCTCTTCCTCGCCCGAATAAGCGTAAACAGCCACCAACACCCTGCCTAAAATATCTGCCCCGATGGTTACAAAACGTTGTTCACCATGGCGTGTATCTTCAATTGTCACCGCCATAGGATCATCAAGTACGGTGGCAGCATGGGAAAATTCGATGCCATGATTCCGAATATTCGCTGCAGCCTTCTTAGTATCCCAAACGACTCTCATAAAATTATATGCATATTATATGTATTTGTCAAAAAAATCTTGCAACGTTTTTGAATATTGTGATTTTTTCTAATGGAACAGCATAAAGGCTCCCCATCTTTTACCCTCTTCAAATCCCCCCTCGCCCCCCTTTGTTAAAGTGTGTCAAATTATTACCTAATTCAGTACCTAATTCATTGGGGATTACCCACTTCCATTTTGTTATTATCACGTTTATTACCAGGTTTCAGCTCCTTAATTATCACCTTTCTTAGAATCATACCCTTACTAATACCCTTACTTGAGGGTACTACCCCTTCTCCCTTTATAGACCCATCTGGCAGCAGGTCCTTTGCCTCTGCACTTAACCTCACCCGACTTCTTTAAGTCGGCCAACAAAACTCGAATCCACTCTCGTCCTACCCCAGGACAGGCGCGTTCGATATCAACCAAACGGAATTCTCCCCTCTGAGCTTGGATCGCATTCAGTACCATCTCTGCTTTAGCACCCTTGGGAGAAGCAATCTGCCCGACCTTTTGTTCAAACTCTTTATAAGCGGTCTTGAGAGTATAAAGAACAAAGTTCAAATAAGGCCAGGGGTCGTGTTTGCCTTCGTGCCAGCCCTCGGAACTTTGTTCTAATGTTTCGTAGTACCTCTCTTTATTCTGTTCGATGAGGCGCTCAAGACTGATGTAGCGACCTACTTCATATCCAAGATGATAACATTGGAGTAAAAGCAGAAGTCGAGACACCCGACCATTCCCGTCCCTGAATGGATGGACACAAAGGAAGTCAAGGTTAAAGGCCGCCAAGGCGATAAGAGGATGGACCCACTTTTCGAGAAGGCATCGGTTCCACCTTTCTATCAATTCTTTTGTGGAGGCTTGAGTTTTAGCTGCTGGAACAGCCTTAAACCTCACTTTCTCCCGACCATTGGGATACCTTTCGATAATATCGCCGTCTTTCTCTTTGTATTTCCCGGCATCCCATGTTTCACCACGGCACATGCGATGTAGATTCAGGATGGTCTCTTCGGAAATTGGGAGTTTATTGCCCTGTTCGTGAATGAGTTTTAGTGCATCCCGGTAACCTCGCACTTCTTGTTCATCACGGTCATGCAGGAGAGATTTGCCAAAAATAATTGTTCTAATGCGTGCCTGATCGACAGTGACTCCTTCAATCCTGTTAGAAGAAACCGCGCTTTCGATCATCGCACTCTCGCGTAAGACCCTCAGCTTTTGGGGGGACTGTTTTGTGAAGAGGTCCTGTTTTCCACGAGCCTCACCCAAGTCAGCCAGATACCAGGAAGTTGAAGTCAGGATGGATTCTGGTTTGGAGGAAAACTGCCCAAGGGTTTTCATTTATTTGGGTCTCCTTAAGGAATTGTTTCTTCACGCACTTGCATTGGTTGGGTTACAGCATCGATTGAGAGATAGTAATGATCGACCTTCCTCACTGCGTGCCACTCAAGGCGGGACCTCTCGCCCCCTCAGAATTTGGGCTGGCCTAATAACCTTCTCGTTCATTTAATTCTCTACATATACAAAAAATGTATGTTGATTTAATTTCTCCTGCAAGATGACTTAATCTACCAAGAATACAACAAAAGATCAACTGTATTTACGGATCAAGGTGACATTATATGAAGGCAAGATTATAGGTTATTTATATGGTTGGTGACAGGATAGTAGCTGAAACAAAAATTGATTTGGAGTTACCGTTCCTTAAAAATAATATTGGCGCCCCTGGCGTGACTCGAACACGCGGCACACGGATTAGGAATCCGTTGCTCTATCCACCTGAGCTACAGGGGCACCTCAATAATCTCAATAAGTTACCTACTGGCTTCTGCCCGCTTAGTTTTTATCCGCATCATCTCAAGTTTCTTTCTAAAAGAGAGGGATCTCAACCTTCTCCTCTCCTTCATTCTCTCTCGATTAAATACTATCCAAAATTCTTTGGAGTCTTTTATCCAGAGGAGTTTCTTCATTGCTATACCTCTCTTTAATTGCCCTCAGCTTTTCTTTATCAGCCAGTTCTAATAAATCGGGAATCACCATCTTATCTTTCAATCGAAACGATATGAGAAGGGAAACAATCAGATATTCCACGCTAAGGACCTTGGTGGGAATACCCCCCACTCTAATCCTTTTCGCTTTCCTAATTGCTTCATTGATAAATGGGTCCATTGAACCAGGTAGAAAGTGAACAGGAGTATTATCAATCACTACGTGAGTACCACTCATCTTAAAGCCGGATTTTCTGATATAGCTACGGAAGTCATAAAAATCCTGGTCTGATTCTGCAAGTATGAAAATATCGATGTCCAAGGTTTTTACTGGTTCAAGATAATAGGCCACTGCATGAGCACCACCAATAGCGTAGTCTCTGATCACGCCTGCCTGTTTTAATCTATTCAGCCTTTTAATAACTTTCTCTTCCATACGCTGTCATTTTAAGAAATACTTCCTTATTTATCAATATATTTTTTATCTTGCCCAATAAGTTGTGCTTCTTGACAATAGAAACGAAAAAGGATACTTGAATCAATAATGGTCGAAGAATAGATCGCTTCCCTGCCAGCAGGCAGGGGTTCGCATTGCAATGACAACACTTAGAGGAAAGTCGAGTGGGACAATATTTTCAGGAAATTATTGCTGATCTCAAAACTTATCTCGAATATCTGAAAGGCATGGGAATAAATTCTCTCCCCTCTTCCGGAATCAAATCTGAGGAACCCCATTCACCCCAGATTCTATCTTTAGAAGAAATACGAAAAGAGTTAGGGGATTGTAAAAGATGTAAACTCCATCGAACACGGCGAACGATTGTCTTTGGAGAGGGAAATATAAAAACAAAATTGATGTTTATTGGAGAAGGCCCTGGATATGATGAAGATGTTCAGGGAAGACCTTTTGTTGGAAAGGCAGGTCAGCTTCTAACAAGGATTATTCAATCGATCAACCTCCAGAGAGAAGAGGTTTATATCGCTAATGTCATCAAATGCCGACCCCCACAAAATCGAAATCCAGAACCGGATGAGATCCAAAGCTGTCATCCCTTTCTGATGAAACAGATCATGGCCATTCAACCCAAAATCATTTGTGCCTTAGGGACCTTTTCTGCTCAAACTCTTCTTAAAACGGATACAAAGATTTCAGCCCTTCGTGGAAAGTTTTACGATCTCGAGGGAATCAAAGTGATCCCCACCTATCACCCTGCCTTTCTATTGAGGAATCCTGAGCGGAAGAAAGAGGTCTGGGAGGATATGAAAAAAATCGCCGAATGCTTGATCAACAATAAAATAAAAGAAATGGAATAATTTAGCTCTTTGAAATGTAATAGCAAGAGGCCACCAGTTAGAAATGCTTCCAAAGCTTTAGAATGCGGATTTATATATTTTTGTCATTGAAATTGGGTATTTAAATGGTCGCTACGATATCTTCGAAGCCATCGGTAATGATGCATTAAAAGGTTTCCGCTCTAAAGCTTTTCCAGCATCTCTGACTGGTGTCCTCTTGGAGCAGTTTTTCAAAGGGCTAAAGTGTTACAAGAAATGGAATAATGCAAGAATGGAGTGGTGGACCCAGTCTTCCAACATTCCAATAATCCGATTCTACTTAATCTGTAAAGGGAAGCTTAACTCATACCCCTTTTCATTTAATATTTCAATAATGGCGGAAGCCATATCCCTCATCAAGAGCTCAAAAATGGAAAGCCTCTTTTTAGGATAGAGGACATTGGGTTTACCTACGATCCCAACCAACTTGGCAGTGATGTCAATCGTATCCTGCAGGTTTCCCATCTGGTCGACCAAACCCAAATTTTTGGCCTGTTCTCCTGTCAAAATTCGACCATCTGCAATCTGAATGACCTTAGATTGATCCAGTTTCCTCCCCTGTGCCACGGCCTGAATGAATTGTTGGTGGACATTATCAAGCACTTCTTGCATGATCCTCTTCTCCTCCGGAGTCATCTCACGGAATGGAGATCCGACATCCTTATGTTCCCCGCTTTTCAGGACCACTCCTTTAATACCAATTTTTTTAAGAAGCTCTTCAAAATTGGAGAACTGCATCACAACACCGATTGAACCTGTGATGGTCCCAGGATTTGCAACAATAAGATCAGAGGCGCAAGCGATGTAATAACCCCCAGAAGCTGCCACCGACCCCATTGAGGTGACCACCTTTTTCTTTGATTTGATCTTTATGATCTCTCGGTGGATCTCCTGGGATGGACCTACTCCACCTCCAGGAGAATCGATCCTGAGGATAATCGCTTTAACTCCATCATCCTCAAAATAATATTGAAGTTCTTCAATGATTCCTGAAGATTGGGTGATCGCTCCCTTAATTTCAACAATGGCGATCTTATCTCCGAAAGCAAATCGACCGGGTTTCCCTCCAGAGTAACGCCCGATAAAGAAAAGAATGGCGAAAAAGAAAATGAGAAGTGCAACAATCACACCCAACCCAACCAAGATTCGTTTTTGTTTCATTGGATCCCTCCAAAATTAATAGTTAATAAGTTATTGGTTATTAAGTTATTGGGATATTAGGTCATTGAGTTATTTAGTTAAAATATAATAAAAATATTTTAACAATTTTTAACTTAAAAATCGATCACCTAATGACTTAGTGACTTAGTTACTAAATGACTTTAGATTGGCGATATTCGAATCGGCTCAAAGAGAGCCATTTGAAAGATCCGGATACGTTTCATCTTAACCAGTTCGAGAATGGCCAATAATGTGATAACGATGACCCTCCGCGAGACCTCTTCAGGAAAGAGGCGATGAAAGGCTATGCTCCGATTCTCCCTTTCAAGAATCGAAAGGATCTCTTGAATTTTATCCTCAACACTGAGGTGTTCTAAGACCACTTCATGAACATTTACCGATTTGACTCTCTCCAACACCTGCCGGAAAGATTCGATCAGCTCAAAAAGGTTCACCTCAATCCTTTCTTCCTCTGACATATCTTCTGGTTCCGTCGGTATCAGCCGGATGAAAACGTCCCGATCCAGCATGGGCCTCTTTTCCAATTCACCTGCTGCCTGTTTATATTTCTGATACTCCAAAAGCCTTCGGACCAGTTCCGCCCTTGGATCTTCCTCTTCCTCCTCTTCTCCTTCCGGAGATTTGGGTAAAAGCATCTTCGATTTGATGTGGAGAAGAGTGGAAGCCATCAGGAGGTACTCCCCTGCGAAATCCAAATTGAGAACCTTCATTAATTGGAGATATTCCAAATATTGCTCCGTGATGAGAGCAATAGGAATATTAAAGATGTCCAATTCGTTCTTCTGAATAAGATGGAGCAACAGGTCAAGAGGTCCTTCAAACCCATCTAATCGGAAGGTATAGCCCAGTCTCCCTTCTGAATATGAATCGTCTCCCACCATTACTCCCCCCTTTGGGCCTTCGAAATATACTCCATCTCATCTTGTCGGGTGGTCACCTGCTCATCCAATCTTGCTTCGAGCAAACCCTTTAATGTCTTTTTGATAGAAGGACCTGATTCCATTCCCATTTGAATCAAATCCGTTCCTTTCAAAAGTGGTTTTGTATCCTTCAATTGTGTAAAATACATAGAGATATAACGACGGGTGTTCACTTGGGTGGTCTTGGCCATCATGAAGAGTTTTGATTCAATCGAAAGAGGATCAAGAATGTCATAGATTTTTGAACGTTTAGGCTGCTGGTCTGTACTCATCCAGGAAAAGATTTGAAGAAGAGCTTGGTTTGCTTGAAGTTTCCCGCTCATCACCCTCTTCTTAAGCTTCTCATTCATGGCCAATCGATGACAGATCTCTTCCATCTCTGCTTCTTTTAAAAAATCAATGAGGCCATAATAATAGATGAGCCAACGCTCATATCGCTCCGCCAGGAATAGGAGGTCAAACCAAGAGATGACATGATGGATCTGTGCAAAGAGGACCTCGGCTTGTTCATCAAATTTAAGGGTGGGGTGGAGGAAATGAAAGAGATTGAAATCTCGCATTCGCTTCAGGGCAGGGAGAGGATCTCCTTCCTGAAGGATGAGAATGAGCTCTGAGAGAACCCGCCCCCCTGAGAGACGTTCTAAAAAACCCATCTTCACCGCATTCTTCATCAGATTCTGGGTATGTTTTCCGATTTGGAATCCAAAACGTTGTTCAAAACGGATCGCCCTAAAAACCCGGGTGGGATCTTCGACAAATGAAAGATTGTGAAGAACCCGGATTACTTTTTCTTTGACATCTTTGACCCCTCCAAAAAAATCGATCAGCGCTCCAAACGTCCTTGGATTGAGTTGGATCGCCAAGGTGTTAATGGTAAAGTCCCTCCGAGAGAGGTCCATCTTGATCGAAGCGCTTTCTACTGTGGGCAGGGCAGCAGGAGAATCATAAACTTCCAAGCGAGCAGTGGCGACATCGACTTTCAAACCGTCTGGAAAAAGAATGATGGCTGTCCCAAATTTTTTATGCGTTCGAATCCGGCATGGGAATTTCTTTTCGAACTCTTCAGCCAGACGAATCCCATCCCCCTCTACTACAATATCCACATCATAATTTTCTACCCTCAATAAGAGATCCCTGACAAATCCCCCCACCGCATAGACAGAGTATCCCAATTTATCCCCTACCCTGCCAAATTCGACAAGTAGATTGTGAATTCGTTCAGTGAAGCGCTCTTTCATGAGCTTTGAGATCAGTTTCTTTCGGGCATGGAGGGGTTGGCTCTCAAAAACAGAAACTCCCTTCTCCGACTTCATCATCTCCTCTTGGAGGATTCGCATGAGATCCACAGTAGAAATGGTCCCTACTAATCGATCTTTTTCAATGACAGGGAGGAGGCCTTGGTTTTGTCCAATGATCATTGCCTGGACTTGAGAAAAAGGAGCATCCGGAGAGACGACAGAAAACTCCGTGGTCATATATTCCTTCACTAAGGAACTTTTCAGACCATGATATTCAGCCTTCTCCACCACCTGTTTCGAAATCAAACCAACCACCTTTTCGTTCTGAAGTACAGGAAGGATGCTTAGGTTATATCGGGTCAGTATCTCCCCGGCTTCTTTCAAAGTTCGCTCAGGTTCGATGCTCTTAACAGGATAGACCATTGCATCCCTTGCCACTTTTTTAGGCCTGACCATTTCCCTCAATGTTTTTACTAATCGATCATGGGCCTCGATAAGGGGCATTCCCTTGACCGTTGCAGAAGCTGCTGTGGGATGTCCCCCTCCCCCAAACTCGCCAACGATATCTGAAACACTTACCTCTTCGAGGCGGCTTCTCCCGATCAAATAGATTCGGTCCTCCATCCTGACCAGGACGAAGAGGACATCCAAATTTTCCATATCCTTCAATTTATGAACAAGGACAGCGATATCTCCGACATAGCGATCCACAGAAGCCTCGGCGATTACTACATCGATCCCATGGAAATCATATCGGGTGGCGGATTGGATCAGATCATTTAATAAAAAGATTTGTTCTGCCGTGAGCTCCCTGGTGATCAAATTCGAGATGATGTTAAGATTCGCTTTTTTTTTGACCAGGTATCCAGCCGCTTTGAAATCCTCCTCTTTCGTTGAAGGAAAGGTCAGATTCCCCGTATCTTCATAAATTCCTAACATCATCACCGTAGCTTCATCAGGTGTGATCTCAATTTCCTTTTTTTGAATGATATCGAGCAGGAGGGTCACCGTCGCTCCAACCTCTGAGATGACTTCCAGAGAGCCATGGAGGTCCTCCAAAGAGGGAGGGTGATGATCGTAGATGTGGATTTCTAAGTCAGGTTTGGATAGAATCTCTGAAAACTTCCCGATTCGACTGATCTGACGGGTATCCACTAAAATGAGTCGTTTCACTTCTTGAAGGTCAATATTTTTGATCCGTTCCACCTCAAATGCATAAAGGGTGGAATGAATAAAGAAATCCCGAAGGCTTCTCTCTTGAGACCCAGGAAAGACCAAGACCGCATTGGGATAAAGTTTCTTGGCTGCCAGCATGGAAGCCAAAGAATCAAAATCTGCATTGATATGAGTGGTGATTACATCCATTGTCAATCAGCTAATAGCTAATAGCTGATAGCGTATGGCTCATAGCTGAAAGCTTGTCTATTTACCTTTTACTATTAGCTATCTGCTATATGCCATCAGCTTCATTTAGCCTCTCGGGTGATAACGTTGATGAATTTTTTTCAACCTCTCTCCAGTCACATGGGTATAGATCTGAGTGGTGGAGATATCAACATGGCCGAGCATCATCTGGACAGAACGAAGGTCTGCTCCCCCTTCTAAAAGATGGCTTGCAAAAGAGTGGCGAAGAAGATGTGGGGTGATCCTCTTACGAAGTCCAGCCTTCTTTGCATAATTTTTAAGAATCTTCCAAAATCGCTGTCTGCTCATTCCCTTCCCTGAACGGTTGATAAAAAGGGAGGAGTTCTCTCTTCCCTTTGACAGGATTTCGCGAGCCGTCTTTAAATAGAGGGTGATCCACTTCATCGCTTCACCTCCAAGTGGAACCATCCTTTCTTTTGATCCCTTGCCAAAGATGAGAACATATCCCCCCTCCAAGTTGACTTGATGGGTTGGAAGGTGGGTGAGCTCTGAAACCCTCATCCCTGTGGCATAAAGTATCTCTAACATCGCCCGGTCTCTAATCCCCAAAGGAGTCTGAAGATTGGGTTGCTCTAACAATTGTTCTATCTCCTTCAAGGTCAGAATTTCTGGCAGGGTCTTCGCCACCTTGGGTGATTCTAATTGTTCGATAGGATTGGTCTCTAAAATTCCCTCTTGAATCAGAAATTTATAAAAAGTCCGAATAGCAACTAAATTTCTTCCAATGCTCTTGGTAGAAAGGTTCTTTCTTTTAAGTGCCAAGAGGAAACCTCTGACATCGAATTTGTCTACCTCTCCGATCTCCTGAGTCCCTTTCCCCTTCAAATGATTTAAGAACTGATACAAATCATGGCTGTATGCCTCGATTGTATTCTTGGAAAAACCCTTTTCAACGATGAGGTAATGGAGAAACTGTTCTAATAACTGTTCCATCTCAATTTCCCCCCTCACCCCTTCCCTCTCCCCGGCGGGGAGAGGGAAGGGGTGAGGGGAACCAAATAAAAAGCAGAGGCAACCACTTCCTCTGCTTTGATAATGAGAGTATTTCTCTTGAGCTCCTCCTCAGACCCCTGTGTGGCCAAATCCCCCTTCTTGCCTCGAAGTTACGGGGAGATCATCGACTTCTTCCAGAGTAACTCGCAAGACCTGGGAGATCACCATCTGGGCAATTCTCTCCCCGTTATGTACGGTAAAGGGTTCCTTTCCAAAATTGATCAGGAGAACACCGATCTCCCCCCGATAATCAGAATCGATCGTCCCCGGCCCATTGACAATACCAATCCCCTTCTTGATAGCCAATCCACTGCGAGGTCTAATTTGTCCTTCAAACCCTTCAGGGATTGCCACGGCCATTCCAGTGGGAATAAGTTTTCTCTCCCCCGGTTCTAAGGTCACTTCTTCTCCGAGAGAAGCGAAGAGGTCCATTCCAGAGGCACCCTCAGTCATATATTTGGGCATGGAGAATGGTAAATTCTTTCTCAAATGCTTTATATAAATTTTCATTCTAACGGGGTTTATTTTCCAGAAAACTGTACTTTATCCAAACAATTCCTATTCATCGGCCCCAAGACAGTCAAACAGAAAAAACGTTCATCAAAGATATCGTTGGCTAAATGTCGAACGGTTTCTTCCTTTATCTCATCAATGCCTTTAAGGATCATTTCCACGGGAAGGTAGGTCTGGAAATAGATTTCATTTTTCGCCAGACGGGTCATCAAATTATCAGAACTCTCAAGGCTGAGGAGGAGGTTCCCCTTCAACTGTTCTTTTGCAGTCTCTAATTCTCCATTCTTAAGCGGCTCTTTCTTGAGATGGGCGAACTCTTTGAGGATGAGTTCGATGACCTCTTGAAAAGAACCTTCATTGGTCCCTGCATATACGACGACCAGTCCCGTATCGATATAAGTAGGTAAATAGGAGTAGACAGAATAAGCTAAACCACGATTCTCACGGATTTCTTGGAAAAGCCTTGAGCTCATTCCACCTCCCAGAATGGTGTTCAAGACATAGGAGGGGAATCGAAGGGAATGGTTATATTGGAGTCCTTGGGTACCGAGGCAAAAGTGCACCTGTTCTAAATCTCGCCTCCAAATATTGGTCGTGGAAATCGGATTAGGTTTTACCCTTCCCCTCATCTTCTCCGACCTTGGAATCTGACCAAATGTGGTATTGATCAGGTCAACCACTTCATGGTGTTTTAAATTTCCTGCCGCGCAGATGATGATTCGGCCAGGAGGATAGTTCTCTTTAAAGAATTGGAAGAGTTGATCTCGATGGAAAGATTGAACAAGTTCTGAAGTTCCATAAATCGGAAATCCCAATGGGTGTTCCCCCCAACAGACCCTGTTAAAAAGGTCGTGAATATAATCATCAGGAGTATCCTCCACCATTTTGATCTCCTGGAGAATCACCATCCTCTCCTTCTCGATATCTTTTAAATCCATGGATGAATGGAGAAAAATATCTGATAAGAGATCGATGGCGAGAGGAAGATTTTTATCGATTACCTTAGCATAAAAACAGGTATATTCTCTTCCTGTAAAAGCGTTCAGTGTTCCACCCACGGAGTCAATCTCTTTGGCGATATCAAAAGCAGTTCTCTTTTCTGTCCCTTTGAAGAGAAGGTGTTCAATAAAATGGGAGATCCCGTTTTCATGGGGTTGTTCATCTCTCGACCCGGAGATGACCCAAACTCCAATGGACACAGACCTGAGAAAAGGGATTTCCTCTGTAATCACTCTAATGCCGTTATTGAGAACGGTCTTCTGATACCCCGATCCTATCTCAATCCACGACTGATCTAAGGAAACATCCATTTTTTTAATTTCTTCGTTCATACTTTTTATCCCTTAATGCTCTATATTTTACTTAGAAAATAGAAGTATATAATCCAAAGGTAACGGTAAAGATGCCCGTATCGTCATTCGGTTACGTTATTAGTCTTAAGATCTTCACGTAACCCCTCACCTTTAGACCAAACGGGCTTCGTAACCGTAACCTTAGCCCAAAAATTATGATAATTTTCATTGTTCGTGCCTGCACGCCGAAGTGCGTTTCGGCACGCAGGCGAGGGTGACGTACCCTCATGAAAGATTATACTATTATTTTTCTCCTGCGCCCTGCTTCATTTCCCTGAGGGCAGCTTTACGACTCAACCGAATACGACCCTGCGGATCGATATCGATCACCTTCACAAACACCTCATCCCCTTCTTTCAGAACATCCGTGACCTCTTTCACATGGCCCTCTGCTAACTGAGAGATATGAATAAGGCCATCTGTCCCTGGAAAAAGTTCTACAATGGCACCAAAACCTAAAATCCGTACAACCTTCCCGGTATAGAGAGCGCCTACTTCGACCTCTTGGGTAAGCCTCTTGATCATATAGATGGCTTTTTCGATTGCCTCATAATTAGGAGAAGCTAATTTCACCTGTCCTGAATCATCCACATCCACCTTCACACCGGTCTGATCAATGATGGCTCGAATGTTCTTCCCTCCCGGACCAATGACATCCCGAATTTTCTCTTGCTTTACTTGAAGGCTGACGATCCGAGGGGCATGTCGTGAGAGATCCTTTCGGGGTTCGGAAATCGTCTCGTTCATCTTAGTCAAAATATAGCACCTACCTTCTCTGGCCTGATTGAGAACTTCCCTCATAATTTCTTTGGAGATACCCCGGATTTTGATATCCATCTGGATGGCTGTAACCCCTTCGGCAGTCCCCGCCACTTTGAAATCCATGTCCCCCAAATGGTCCTCATCTCCCAGGATGTCTGAGAGGACGGCCATTCGCCCATCTTCCAATATTAAACCCATTGCAATGCCAGCCACAGGAGCCTTGATCGGAACCCCTGCATCCATAAGAGAAAGGCTGGATCCACATACAGTGGCCATGGAGGAGGATCCATTCGATTCCAGCACTTCTGAAACGATTCGAATGGTATAGGGGAAATTTTCATTGGAGGGAAGGATAGGTAGGATCGCCCTCTCGGCCAGGGCCCCATGTCCTATCTCTCTTCGACTGGGTGACCTCAAGGGGGAAACTTCTCCTGTAGAAAAGGGAGGGAAGTTATAGTGGAGCATGAAAGATTTATAAGTCTCCCCGGTCAAGGAATTAATCTTCTGCTCATCCTCAGAGGTCCCGAATGTAACCACCGCCAGAACCTGAGTTTCTCCACGTGTAAAGAGGGCGGAACCATGGGTTCTGGGGAGTATCCCTACTTCACAGGTGATGGGACGAATTTCCGAAAGCATTCTCCCGTCGATTCTCTGTTTCTTTTCTAAAATCAATTTCCTGACCAGCTTACGATATGTCTCTTCAAACGCAGTCTCTACCATCTTTTGTGAGGGTTCATCTTCGACACCAAGCTCCCGAAAGGTCAACTGAAGGGTCTCCTCCAATTGTGCTTTTCTCTTCCCTTTCTCTGTGATGCCAAAGGTCACCTGGAGTCTATCTTGAGCGATCGTATTTATTTTTTCGTAAAGGATCTCTTCTGGTTTTCGGAGTTCAAATTCCCGAGGGGTAATTCCCAAGGCTGATTTCATCTGTTTCTGAAGAGCAATGACCGGCTTTAGGGATTGATGACCAAATAGAATGGCCTCCAAGATCTCTTCTTCCTTGACCTCCTTGGCACTTCCTTCGACCATAATGATAGCATCCTCGCTCCCTGCCACAAAGAGATCGATATCGCTCAGTTCCAATTCTTCATGGGTGGGGTTGAGGATAAACTCTCCGTCAATTCGACCTACTTTAGCTCCTGCAATGGGACCATCAAAGGGGATATCGGAGACGGAAAGGGCGCTGGAGGCTCCAATCATTCCTAAGATGGAAGGATCATTATCCTGGTCGGCAGAAAGAACGGTGGCGATGATCTGGATCTCATTTTGGAACCCTTTTGGGAAAAGGGGTCTTAGGGGTCGATCAATGAAGCGGGAGATCAGAGTTTCTCGATCACTGGGTCTCCCTTCCCTTTTAAAAAAACCCCCTGGGATCCTCCCGGCGGCATAAGTCATTTCTAAATAATTAACTGTGAGCGGAATGAAATCGAGGCCTTCGCGCTTCTTTTCAGAGGTGACGGCTGTAACCAAGACGACCGTCTCTCCATACTGCACCATGACCGAACCATTCGCCTGTTTTGCCATCTTCCCTGTTTCAATGGAAAATGGTCTTCCTCCAAAATCAATCTGTAGTTTGTGATTCATAAATTCTCCTCGCTTTTTAATTTAAACATATGGAAATTATTTACGTAAACCTAATTTATCGATAATCATTCGGTATCGGTCCACCTTATTTTCTTTTAGATAGTTGAGAAGTCTCCTCCGCTGACCGACCAATTTGAGAAGCCCCCTGCGAGAGAGATGGTCCCTTTTGTGCACTTTAAAGTGCTCTGTTAAGTACCGAATCCTTTCACTGAGAAGAGCAATTTGCACCTCTGAGGAACCTGTGTCCTTTTCGTGATTTTTATACTGTTCGATGATCTCTTTTTTCTTCTCTTGAACAAGTGCCATGAAATTCCTCCTTTTAAACTAACTATGATCTTCCTTCTCTCCTGCGCTGGAGTGAAATACTCTGATCGGACGAAAAGCCACTGCATCTGGATTTGCCAGGGGAATATCTGACCCCCTCACTGCTGATTTTAAAATAGCCACCAATCCCTTCTCAAGGGAAGACATCTTGAGCCATTGTCCTTTTTCAAAGTCCGGAAAGTTCTGTGGATAAAGATCTTGAACCATCATCTCTTTTCCCCACCGGACATAGCTTGTCATTTTTTCGTCCCCAATCACCTCTGGTAAATTGGGTAAGGCTGCTTCCAAAGAAATCAGCCAAGGGTGGAGAGCATCGGGTTTGAAGAATTCTTTTAACCTTTCCCAGGAGATCGCTTGCTCGAGTGTGAAAGAACCACTCCGAACCCTTCTCAAACGCAGAAGATGAGCCCCGCATCCTATTTTTTTCCCAATATCTCTCCCCAAGGTACGAATGTAAGTTCCTTTTGAACAGGAAACTCTAAAACTGATCAATGGTAGATCAATTCCTATCATCTGAATTTTGTAAATTTCTATCTCTCTCTCTTTACGCTCAACTTCGATCCCTTTTCTTGCCATTTGATAGAGAGGTTTTCCTTGTATTTTTATGGCTGAGAACATGGGAGGGATCTGATGAATTTTCCCTATAAATGTGTGAATGAGAGCCTCAATCTTTTCCAATGGGATTCCTTCCCATGGTTTTTTCCGGAGGACCTCACCGGTCCAATCATCTGTGGTGGTCTCCTCCCCTAATTTAAGGACGACATCATACTCTTTAGGATTTTCATTTAAAAATGGGACCAATTTCGTCCCTTCATTGAGGACGATCGGCAAGACACCAGTGGCAAAAGGATCAAGGGTTCCGATATGGCCCGCTTTCTTCACACCAAATCGATGTTTGATCTCCCTGACCACATCAAGAGAGGTGATCCCATCGGGTTTATCCACAATGAGGAGGCCGTCAATTACCCTCTTCATCCCTATCTGGCTCCTTTTCTTGATGGATGCTGTGGATCAATTTCTCCATATGAATTGCATACTCAATCGAAGGATCGAATTGAAACACAATTTCAGGAGTGTATCTCAGTCGGATCCGCCGACCCAATTCTTTTCGGACATATCCCCTGGCACTGTTCAGGCCTTCCATGGACCTCTCCCTTTCTTCCATGGGCCCCGGCACACTGAAATAGATTTTTGCAAACCGGCAATCCTCAGAAACCGTAACCTTGGTGATGGTGACAAAACCAATACGAGGGTCTTTGATCGACCTCACCAACATTTGGGAGATTTCTTTTTGAATCAAATCTGCTACTTTATCTGAACGTTTTCCTTCCATCCGAACTTATCAACTTAGACTGTAATGATTTCAATTTCAGTTTGCACCATTTCGACGAGGTTCATTTGCTCAATAAAGTTAACGATGTGATCCAAGCTCGAATTGATATGTCGTCGATCATTCCCAACCGTGCAGAAGCCTATCTTTGCTCGTTGCCAAAGGTCATTATCCCCGACTTCTGAAATGGCCACATTAAAACGATGTCTTACCCGATCGATCAACTTCCGGAGCACATGTCGCTTCCCTTTTAGAGAATGATTTTCCGGAATCCGAAGGTCAAGTTGGCAAATTCCAATCACCATCTTACTCACGAGTCCATTAAAAAATCCTAAATCCAAATATCGAAATCCGATGGGGATTTAGGCTAACCGAGATTGAACCTCTTCAAACTCATATGATTCGATGACATCCCCGAGTTTAATATCATTAAAATTCTCAATGCCAATACCACACTCGATTCCTTGGCTACAATCCTTCATATCGTCTTTGAATCGCCTGAGCGAAGCAATCCGGCCGTCATAGACGATGACATTGTCTCTCAATAATCTCGCATGGGACCCTCTGACGACTTTTCCATCAATCACGAGACTGCCCGCAACGGTCCCCACTTTCCGGATGCTAAAAACCTGGATCACCTGCGCCCTTCCCAAAATATGTTCTTTGTAAGTGGGTTCAAGTAATCCTTCCAAAGCATTCTTAATATCGGTGATCGCATCATAGATGATGGAATAAGTTCTGACATCGACATGCTCCTGCTCTGACAGAGACTGAGCCTTCGGACCTGGCCTCACATTAAAGCCGATGATGATCGCATTAGAGGCCGAGGCTAAATTCACATCGGTCTCTGTAATCCCGCCCACTGCATCGTGGAGGATGTTCACTTTTACAGCATCCGTTGAGAGTTTATTCAACGCCTCTTTCACGGCTTCGATGGATCCCTGGACATCCGCTTTAATGATAACATTCAGCTCTTTGACTTCCCCTTTCTTAATTTTATCATAGAGCTCCTCTAAGGAGACCTTGCTCAATTTTGAAAGCTCTTTTTCACGGATTTTTTCTTGTCGGTAGAGGCTGATTTGTTTGGCCATCCTCTCTTCAGAAACGACAATAAACGTCTGTCCTGCTTCGGGAATATCGACGAAACCCACCACCTCCATAGGAATAGAGGGCAGCGCTTCTTCCATCTTCTGTCCTTTATTGTTCAGCATGGTTCTCACCCTCCCATAGTGGGAGCCTGCGAGAAAGGCATCTCCTGTTTTTAATGTGCCCTCTTGCACCAAAAGGGTGGCCACGGGGCCCCTCCCTTTGTCTAATTTAGATTCGATAATGACCCCACGAGCAGGTTTATCTGGATTTGCCCTTAATTCTAAAACCTCTGCCTGAAGAAGGATTAAATCCAACAACTCTTTAATCCCCATCTTCTGTTTGGCAGAGACTTCGGTAAAAAGGGTATTTCCCCCCCATTGCTCTGGGACGAGTCCATATTCTGAAAGCTCTTTCTTCACCTTTTCCGGGTTGGCAGTTGGCTTATCAATTTTATTAATAGCGACCACGATGGGAACTTTGGCCGCTCGAGCATGATCGATCGCCTCCTTGGTCTGTGGCATCATGCCATCATCTGCCGCGACCACTAAAACGACCACATCCGTCACTTGAGCTCCTCTTGCCCTCATGGCAGTAAAGGCTTCATGACCAGGGGTGTCAATAAAAACCACATGCCCATTCTCTAATTCAACATCATAGGCTCCGATGTGCTGAGTAATACCTCCGGCCTCTCCTCCCACCACATTCGTTTTTCTGATTGCATCCAACAGCATGGTCTTTCCATGATCCACATGGCCCATGATCGTTACCACAGGGGGTCTTGGTTTCAATTGGTCGGGGAGGTCCTCTTTTCTCTCCAATAGGTCTTGTCTCTCTAAGGAAACTTTCTCTACCTCATAGCCAAATTCACTAGCTACCAGAGAAGCGATATCCGTATCAATGAGTTGGTTGATATTTACCAGTACACCCATTTCCATTAACTTCTTAATCAATTCTCCACCTTTGACTCCCATCCTCTTAGCAAGATCCCCGACGGCGATGACCTCGGCGATTCGAATGATCCTTTTAATAGGCTTGGGGACGGTCACCTCTGTCTTCTTTAGCGTCTTCAGTACCACCTTCTTCTTCATTGGTCTGAAGGGTCTGGAGACGATCTTATCCTCTTGTCCTTCCACTTTTTCACCTTCGACCTCATCCTCCGCCAACATCCTTTCTTCAATTCTCTTTCTCTTTATAACAAATCCCTTTTTCTTTGCATGAGGCCCCAATCTTTCCTTTTCCAATAGTTCTTCTTTTTCAAGTAGTTTCACCGCAGGCTTTTGGATAGGGATCTCCTTCGGTTTTTGTTCCTCAGCTTTTTTCTTGACTCCTGGTATTTCAATTGCTTCTTTTAGAATGGCTTGGGGAGGCAATGACTTGATGGGTTTTGGAGGAAGGATTTCTTTTAATTCAGCTTTTACCTCAACGGATACCGTAGGTTCTTCAGGTGTTTCCCCTTTCTTGATTCCTTTCGTTGGCTTTACAAGAGGTTTCTCTTCCTCTTTCAGTTCTTCCTTCTCTGCGACCTTCCTCGGAATCCTCAGCTCGAGCTCGGCTTTATCTTCTTTTGCTTTTGTAATCTTCTCTTTTG
>Ga0256868_10000753_pt1 | contig 18416 bp, 19 predicted proteins | sample RVTome_13_FD_187341 | JGI IMG/M metagenome (GOLD analysis project Ga0256868, IMG submission 187341) | Soil microbial communities from uranium-contaminated site in the Upper Colorado River Basin, Wyoming, United States - RVT92D227 HiSeq ...
AAAGAAGAATGGGAGTTCGACAAGAGCTTGATCCATGAGAAATACAGAAATATAGTGATTGCTTCAGAAAAAATTTTGACAGCAAAGAAATTGTAGAAATGGTCTGTCCGAACCCAGATTTGAAGTAATAGCCACTATCAAATGAAGTCTTGACTTAATGTCTCACCTACTAATGCTCAGATAATCCAAAGCTCAACAATTAACCATTACTGAGCGAAAGCATGCATCATGTTCTTGTAATAACCAAATATCTGAAGGGAGTCCGATTCTATATCTTCTTTCGCGTTTTTCGTCTGGCCAACCCATACATGAGAAGGGGTAGTTTAAGAAATGCATTCGTCAAGTCGCGGCCGCTGACAAGTCCTATTCGCCGCGCTTTTCTGATGATATGGATGACCTGTGGTAAATCATAGAACTCCGACCGTATCCGGTTCCGAATTTGCTTCAGTTCCTTACGCCCATAACGATCCGAGTACACGGAACCACCAATACGATTGTAGTAGTAGCCCTGCGTTTCTTCAATCACTTCCTTTAGGGGCGAGAACCTCTCAACACGGAGTTTCTGAAAACTGATGGAATCCAGATGGATCTCCTTCGCGAACTTTGGGATGTAAAGCATCTCTTCTTCCGTCTCACCGATGTTGCCGTAGATGAAGTATCCATGCAGATAGAAGTCGTACTGCGTCAGGACCGAAAACGCATCCCGGACCTGCTGTTGGGTGATGCCCTTGTCAAGTTGCTTTAAGATTCGGTCGTGCGGCGACTCAATCCCGATCAGGAAGACCTTGAAACCCGCTTTATCTGCCTTGTCAAGGACCCTCCGATGCCTCGCAATGTCAATCCTGGCCTGGACAACAAAGATCTTCTTGATCCTGTTCTCGATAATCAGATCGCAAAGCTGTTCGCTCCTCGTCGGGTTCGTGAAAAAGTTGTCATCGCTGAAGAGTACAACATCGGCCGTAACCGTCTTCAATTCTTCGATGACTGATTCGACCGATCGTTCCGTGTAGCTCCTCCTCTGCCCGAGCGGATTGAGACTGAATGTGCAGAACTTGCATTTGAACGGACATCCCCTCGTTGTTAGTATTGTGTCGAACGTGTGGCTGGTAAGTCGAACACCGTGTTTAACCAGGGAATAATCATACTTTCTCAGGGAGCGGTCAGGAAATGGAATATGCGTGATGTCAGGCAGGGGATGGATTTCGTTGTGGATGACTCCTTCGTTTCCGCGATAAGAAAGTCCACGGATATCCCTGTACGGGACCCCCGTAACGATCTGTTTGATGATCTCTTCACCTTCACCTCGTACGATCATATCGATATTCAGGCAACGGCCAAACAGATATTCAACTTCCTCTGTTGCTTTGTGGCCTCCGACGACCGTACAGACCTCAGGAGGCAGCTGAGACACAAAATCACAAACTTCCTCAAATCGAGAATCCCATCGGATGCTTACGCATAGAAGATCGATTTCGTTCCTAATGAACTTACTTAGTATCTTAGGGTCCTGGTAGTCATTCTCATGCCGAAGGTCAAGAAGTGTCACCTTGCCGACAAAATCTTTCATGCTCGCAACGATGTACTCAAGGCCGGTTGGAGGGAAAGCCCCTATGAGTGCAGTAGAATCCCCAAAATACGGGTTCAGGGCGAGAGCGTGCTTATACTTGATCATATTGAGATTTTTAGCGGGAAATGATAAAAACTCATTTTGGTTTAGATAAAATATGCGGGAAGCGGAGTCGCTTGTCAAGCAGAAAAGACCACAAGGTATAAAGGTAGGTTTTACTCAGTATCGCAGATAACGATTACTGAAAATGCAGAAATGGTTGACCCCAGATGCTTTTGGGAAAAGCCCGATTTTGGCTATTTTACGAACCGTAAGTATTTGATTTTATTTATAATGAATTTACGAAAAATGACTTTTCCTACAGACTCAACTCCGCCATTAGCACCGCGCGCAGCGCGACGGGAACGAAAAAGCTAAGGGGCGCGGTGTTTTTTTTGCCGCGTCCTTCTTGAGTGATTCGTTAGGCTGCGACTTTTTCTTTACGTCTTCCGAAAGCTCTACTCAATGATTCCCGTTCGACGACAATTTGTTTTGCGAGAAAAATTTTTGCAAGACTTTGATAAGGCACATCCTTCTTATTTGCAAGAGTCTTGAGCTCAATCAGCAAATCTTCCGGGAGACGAATAGAGATGGATTTGAGTGAGGGTTTCAGATTGGGGAATGAAACCCTTTTGATTTTTTTCGAATCAAAATAATCCAGAGGGGAATGGGTAGCCCAAAATTCTCGTTCTTCGTCTTCATTCTTAAAATCCGGAATTTTTCTTTTCATTTTCTTCATAGAATTTTCTCTCCTTACTGTTCATGTTTCTTGCGGAGATGACTCTGACGAGGTTGCCTCTCTTCGTGAATATGACCACAAGGAGACGACCTGAATCTGTCGTGCCAAATCCGGCCCACCGTTTTTCAGCAACCGAGTGCTCCGGGTCCTCGAGAACAAGGAGTGGTTTATTAAAGAACACCTGCTCACACTCCCAGTTCTGAACATTGTGTTTGAGGAGGTTTTTATTACTATTACTTCGGTCCCACTGGAAGCCCAAGAAAGTGCCGAAAACATCTTCCATGAGATGTTATTGTATATGACAAGGATATACATGTCAAGGCTTTTTCTGTGGAATGAAGACGGAAATTCGATATGCCCAATGCCCGAAATCAGTGGGAAATCTGGGATCAAATCTTTACGGGCTGCTGTTTTGATCCTCTTCCTCAGAGGGTTACATCGCTTCAGCACATCCGGGGTTACCCGAATGCATCACGCCTCCGGCGGGACTACGTGGCTTCCTGGCAGTTACCACGACCGGAATTGCACCGGTTAGCAGACGATGACTTTACAGGGCACACGAGCGACGGGTTAGGGTTCAATTGAATTCATCCTTTATATTTGATGAAAGTCCCCTGCTGATACTCCTCAAAAGCGATTCGTAATTCTTCATGGGTGTTCATCACTATGGGACCATACCAGGCGACGGGTTCACCAATGGGCTTGCCGGAAATCAGGAGGAATCTCACTTTATGCTCCTCGGTAAAGACCATTATCTCGTCACCGTCATCGAACAGAACAATCGTCCCGTTACCGACAAATGGATCGCGCTGAATGTCAAAGTAGTTTATTCCTTCCACTTCGTAAGTGAAAGGATTTTTCTCCCTGCAGAAATATCCTTGGCCGTCGATTATGTAAGCGAAGACCGTATGGCCCTGTTTCGTGGGGTGTCTGAATTCTGAATTTGCAGGAACTGTAACGTCGATATACTCAGGATCAATTACAATATCCTGTACCGGACCTTTAATGCCGGATACTTCACCGGAAATGATCTTGATGGCCGTACCATTGGGGAGTTTGACTTCGGGCATTTGTTCATTCGCTACGTCTCGATACCGCGGATCCATCATCTTTTCCCGGGACGGCAGATTGGCCCAGAGCTGAAATCCGTACATTTTTCCGTTTCCACCACCTTTTGGCATTTCCTGGTGGATGATCCCACTTCCGGCGGTCATCCACTGTACATCCCCCGAGCTAATCATTCCTTTGTTTCCAAGACTGTCACCGTGTTCTACGTCTCCCTCCAGAACATAGGTTATTGTTTCGATCCCGCGATGAGGATGCCAAGGGAAACCTTTTACGTAGTGGTCTGGATTATCAGAACGGAAATCATCAAGAAGCAGAAAAGGATCGAACACGGGCACTTCACTGAATCCAAAAGCCCTTTTCAGGTGAACGCCAGCACCTTCAATCGTTGGTTTGCTCTTTAAGACTTTCCGGATTTTTCGAATTGTAGGCATCGAAGTATCCCTCCTTTATGAAATCCTAACGAGCTTGTAGGAAAAGTCTTTTTGACCAGTGAGAACGATGTTTTCGGGGGTCACTTGACCAAGTATGAGATCGTTGATTGTGGCGCATTCTGTGAGGTCATTTTTTTCTACATCTCACCCAAGAATCTGCCTGAGGAGTTTTTCTACAGCTTCAATGACAAAAGTCAGGGGTGGCTGTAAGCCATTCACTGGGGTTATTGGGTTAGGTAATCCTATATTTCTTCTAATTTAATACCTTTACCTAACTTCAGGCTTTTTCTGGCATTCTCAATCCTATTAAGAAACCTTGGATCATTCTCCAAGCGGTAATCGAACCAGTCATCTTCTGTCTCAAACCCTATCAATACCCCAGCTGGTTTCCCATGACGTGTGATAACAACTTTCTCCTTTTCTGCAAGACGCAAATATCTTGAAAGATCATCCTTTACTTCTGATAAAGCTACTTTCTTCATATTTTTTCTCCTACTTTTTCAAGCCATTCCGTGGCTTCGGATTTTGAAATTATTGCAAGTATTTCTACCCTGCTTTCTTCTACATCATAAAATACCCTGATTTCATCTATCCTTAACCTATACTGTGGATGCCTCAATCCTTGTAACCTCTTAATCCGGCTTTTACTTGTTTTTATGGGTTCGTATCTTAAATGAACTTCTATTAGATCTTTGACCTTTCCCCGAATATGGGCGTCTAATTGCTTGAGGTCTTCAACAGCCTCTGGTGAGAGGATAATCTCGTATCGCATTTTGGCTATAATATAGCCAGAATTTCAGTAACTGTCAAGATGAAGTGATTTTCGGTTGGTGAGGTTACCTCTAGATTGTGTAACGACTATCAGCTAGAATAAGTTGTCGGCAGCTATTCCATAGGTTTTCCAGTGGTTTAATCTGAGCTCGTTGATTGTGGCGCATTCTGTGAGGTCATTTTTTTCTACATATCACCCAAAAATCTGCTTGGGGACTTTTTCTACAGCCTCAACGATTTCGCTCAGGGGCCGGTGCGACAAGCGGAACATCGTCCCTTGCAGCAGTAGGTTATGGTTCCAAAACATCATAATCTTGTTTTACTTCATTGAATTTCAAGTGTACGCTTGATGGGTAGTCATTCCCCACCGTGTCCAAAATACGTATCAATTCATCAGCGGATATTTTAAATACTTTTTTGTTCCTTTGGGAGTCTGACGAAAAAAAGATACCATTGAAACCACCTCTCGCATTATCGTCGATCATGAATACATAGCTATGAATCAATTGGTTGTAAATAAACGAAAGATGACATTGTTCAGGGTCCTCTTCTTCCAGATTGTAAAGTTCATCAATTTTGTGCCAATTCATTAGTGTTACTTTCTTAACATTTTGATATGAGAAAATGTTGATTTTCATCTCTTGGGTTGTATTCGATAGTTTACGAGCGTCAACTAATTTCCTGATTGAATAAAAAGCAATTAGAATTGTTTTTTCAATGTCGACAAGATCTTTATCAGAAAGGCATTTTTCTTTCCATTTGTGAATTTGTTTGGAGAGTTTCAATAAAGGTTTTCTCCAGTCTGATGATTCCCAAATCATATTCATAACTTAGAGGCATAACGAAAAAAATCAGCGGAGGCTATTAGTCATTCACTGGAATTGGATGTTATGCGGTCAATCTATACCGATTACAACTTTGAGGTTCCTGAATTGATTTTTCGTTAATGTATTTCCCATGACAGAAAGTGAATTTTCATCTGCATACACTTTCAAGCCAAAAGGTCGCAGGTCTAGCTTTGTGATAACGAATTTGTCTTCTTTTGCTACCAGCCCTGCAAATACTGGCCCATCGGGGGTGCGGATGCTGATCATTTTTGGGGCAACATTCACCTTTACATCAGGATTAGATGAGAAGTTATCTTTTATCAACGGATACCACTCGGTTCCGTCCTTATTCGCCGGGATGTAGAGCCAAACTCTTGGAGTATCCCCATTCCCCACAAGTAATGGAACATTACCTTTTATAGTCAGGATGACAGTAACATTTTCTAATGTATTAGAACCAAGCCTGATTTCCTTAAACGGAATGTATTGTGTTGGGAGGTTATCTAATTTCATTTCCCAGCCCCTCCCTTAGTGAGGTGTACCCTCCTAGGCTTATTCTCTTCGAAATGGTTGTCGATTGCTGACACTAATTGTATCCTTTCTTTTTCTTCTTTAGATTTAATCAAAAACCTGAAACATATTGATAACAGAATACCAACACCGATAGAGCATAACTCCCAAGTCGCAAAAGTTGGACCCTGCTTGTTCATTAAGGAAATAATAACTTTACCTGCTAGCGCAATAACCAGGCCGGCTGTTGCACCCATAAAAATCTTAAACCATAAATCGGGAAAATCCTTTTTTCTAAGGACACTAAACTCATACTTTGTTAATTCGTATGGTTTTTCGGCAATATACCGCTGTGGCTCTGCATCAACGCCACCTCCAAAGATTAAAGGTGAATCAAACCTCTGACCTTCTATTAACTTTTTGCCTGGTTCATCTGAGCTCATTATAGTTTCTTGTGTTTCTTATCTCCATGCATAACGAGCCTGTAGGAAAAGTCCTTTTGACCAGTGAGAACGATGTTTTTAGAGATCACTTGACCTTCCCAAGTATGAGATCGCTAATTGTAGCGCATTCTGTGATGTCATTTATTTGTACATCTCACCCAAGAATCTGCTTGGGGACTTTTTCTACAGGCTCAATGTCAAGGCGTGACCGGCACGGCGGGTTTTGTCGCGTCCGAGTCCACGCCACTGTTGGGTTTACCAAATATCAAAACAAGTAAATCTCTCGTATGCAGAAGACAAGCCTTTGCGTCACCGGTTTGGTAATGAGCTACTGGTGGCCCTTTCTGATTTTTCGGGTGAATCCGCATTTCGATGCCATTCCAATGTTTGAGTAGCTCATACTTTGCGTGCGCGAGGTTGTCGCCCTCCTTTTTTATTTTTTCTGCCAAATGCAAAACTTCTGAAGACACCCCCTTTTCTTTACAGTTTTTTATTAGGGGTCCGAGGGACCACCGATCGTCACCAACACTACCGGTAACTTCCTGAAAGCAGATACGTAAAGCTCTTTCGGTAACGCTACGGCAACCAAGTGCTGTGATTCTTTCTAAGCCCATCGCGTATGCGATGATTGTTTCATTGTAAATCTGCCACATTGTGAACTTCATGGATTCTTTAATGTTGGAGGCTATAGCGGTTGGCTCGTCGCTTTGCTGGATCGTAAATTTGCAGAGCGCTGGGAGTAATGAATCGGTGTTCCTAATGCCCAAAGCCTCGACACCACCGATGGCAGAAATGCGCTCTCTGACCTTTTCGTTGCACGTCTCTACAAGTTGTTCGACAATATCGCTCATATTTTCCTTTTGTTAGCCCCACATTATTTTTTATGCTTATTCTATTCTTCTTCTAAAGATGAGCCCCCGAATTGCTCTTGCTCTTCAAAAAAGGGCTATCCCATGCTGTTTTCCAAGAAAAGATCGTTTTAAATAATATACTCCTTTTTCAAAAAATAGGGAATAGAAAGTTCCAAGAAGAAGTCCTCTTTTTATTCAAATCCTGCCGATCACAAGGCTATTTTAATGCTTTCACGAGTCTTCACTCCGAGATATCATTGAGGGCTAACAATTATTGATAGAAATGTGATGATTACTGAAGGAAACAAACAAAAAAGGCAGAATCATTTTCTGATCCTGCCTCTAAGGCTCAAGCCTATTGGAGTAGAAGTTTTTAGTCTCCCAATATCGCTTTCAAGTCTGCCTCCGGTGTACTAATGGGTTTGATATCAAAAGTTCTCACCAGCGTATCTAGGACAGCAGGGGAGAGGAAAGCAGGAAGACTCGGGCCTAACCGAATGTTCTTGATCCCCAAATACAAAAGTGTCAGAAGGATAGCAACGGCCTTCTGCTCATACCATGACAGAATCAAGGAAAGAGGAAGTTCATTGACTCCCACATTGAATGCCTTGGATAAAGCTATGGCCACCTGTATGGCAGAATAAGCGTCATTACATTGACCCACATCCAGGAGCCGGGGTATTCCTCCGATGTCGCCAAGTTCCTTGTCGAAGAAACGAAACTTTCCACAAGCAAGCGTTAAGACCACCGCATCCTTGGGAACCTTTTCAACAAATTCGGTATAATAATTCCTCCCTGGCTTGGCACCGTCACACCCGGCAACGAGAAAGAAATGGCGGATAGCTTTCTCCTTCACAGCCTCAATCACCTTATCTGCAATACCTAAAATAGTATTGTGAGCAAACCCCACCATGACAGAACGGCCATTCTTGTCTGCCAAGAAACCAGGTAACTCTAAGGCCCTTTCAATTACGGAAGCAAAATTCCGATCAGAAATATGTGTAATCCCGGGCCATCCCACAGTTCCACAAGTAAAGATGTTATTCTTATAAGAATCTTTTGGCCTTTGGAGGCAATTTGTAGTGATTAAAACAGCACCAGGAAAGCTTTCAAATTCCCTGGTTTGGTTCTGCCAAGCCGTGCCGTAGTGGCCATAAAAGTGAGAATATTTCTTCAAGCCTGGGTAACCATGAGCGGGAAGCATTTCCCCGTGGGTATACACATAAATCCCTTTGCCTTCTGACTGTTTGAGGAGTTCCTCCAAGTCTTTCAAGTCATGTCCTGAGACTAAAATGGCTTTCCCCTTACGGGAACCTAAAGGTACTTTGGTAGGCACGGGATGACCATAGGCATCAGTATTTCCTGAATCAAGGATCTCCATTGCCCGGAGATTAATCTCCCCGCATTTGAGAACCAATTTGATCCAATCATCCAAACTTAAATCTTTCCTTAAGGTTGATGCTAACCCCTCATGTATAAAAGCGAAAACTGTATCGTCCTCTTTTCCTAAAATGGAAGCGTGATCCGCATAAGCGGCAATCCCTTTAATTCCAAAGAGCAATGTATGTTGTAAGGCAAGAATATCGGGGTTGATGCTTGAGTCGGATTTTAATCCAACTTTCTCACCCTGGGCAATCAACCCTTCTAAACTTATCTCTGGTTTAAAGGTGGCTGGGCCATCCGTTATGCTGACTTTGCCCCCAGCGTTCTGGACTTTTTCCTTAAGGTTCTCCCTCAGTTCTAAACAGCGGTGGATCAGTTTAATAAAACGCTCAGGGTCAAAATTTACATTCGTGAGAGTAGAAAAAAGGGCCTTACAGGTAAAGACATTGACGTCACGATCCTTGACCCCAACCCTACGACCTTCCACCGCATACTGCGATAGTCCCTTCAGAGCATAAACGAGAAGGTCTTGAAGAGTTGCTACTTCCGGCTCTTTGCCACAAACTCCTACTCTGGTACATCCCTCACCTTTAGCCGTTTGCTCACATTGGTAACAAAACATACTTTTTTCTCTCATTATTTCTCCTCCTTCTTTTAGATTTGGGGAAAGGTATCTGCTTTCCTAATATTTACTCTAAATATATCTCCAAAATTCTATTCTTGCATTGACTTAAGTCAAAACTGGTAATTTGTTTCTAAGCGTCCTATAGACAAAGTAACAAAGTGGTTTTTATTGATTTCCATCTGAAAACTCCCGTTGAAGAGCAAAAATGGAAAACAAGATTTCAAGGAAGGAATCAATATGGGCTTGAAAGTTTCAGAAAGTTCGAATCCTTATTTACGATCTTGTTCTTTATCGCCGTTTTGCCTTGGAGATCTGCCAGACCTTCTGGATAGTGTCCGCTTCACCCAAACGCTCCAGGGCTTTAGCCCCTCCCTTAAAGGATAAGACATTTTTATTTGAATTCGTTAAATTAATGAACTTTCCATCCAGCCTAATTTGACCACTTCGATCTGGCGAAGATCACTCACGCCAAGCTTATATTTTTGGTCAGCGACAAAAATGTGCTTGGGTGTCGTGTCTAAAGGTCGATCCTCGCCAAAGTAACCGATGCGCTGAAGTTGGAGGAGGTGTGCACCCACTGCATCCAGGGCCACAGGGTCTTTTCCGATAAGAAGTCCCTTGTAATCGGAGACATATCTTCGGTCGAAAAAATGGGAACCCCGACCATAGAATTGGGTCCGAATCAGACTCAATATGTTGAGACGAGTCTTCCCTTTAACCACTGGCTTGTTCCATATCGATGCTAAAGCCGCACAAGCGTCTAAATGGTAAAGCCAAGGGGTTGAGACAAACATGATGTAGTTCTTGATGCAGCCGCCGATTCCAGACCAGTGATGAGTCCTCAAAGGGTGGGCATTGATCAGTGCCGTGGAGGAAAGGAAAACTTTATTATTCAATACTCCCCTGTCATCAATACTAATGTTTTCCTTTGGAACACCCATCTCCAGAACCCGTTTCTCGATGGCAGTTTCTAATTCTTTGGGGGTTGGCAGGGGGTTCCAGACATTGCTTTTAATGCCCACGACATCAGTTGGTCTGATCAACTTCTTCCAAGCCTGGAAAGGATTTTCCTCACCCAACAGGGAACTGACGCCTTGATCGAGCATCTTTTGAATGATTTCCGGATTGATATGACCCTGTGGATCAATGACCTTTTCATCACGGACGAGAATTACTTTAACCTTTTCTTCTGCTTTGGCCTCTCTTTTGACAGGTGGGCTCAAACCCATCGAGGTGGCAAAAGCTGTATAGACAGTTCCTCGAAGGAAGTCTCTCCGCGTAATTATTCTATTTCTTTTCATGATTTCTTATCCTCTAAATTCTTTTGGGTAGCCTGGATGAAAGCCTCTGCTTTTTCTCTGGATACTGCATCAAAAATGATGATCACATAACTTTTATAAAACTGAGCAGCAGTCCATTTTCCATTTTCAGTCTTGATCACTCTTGAGGAGGAAGATTCTGGCATGTATGCTTTGACAAAGTTTTGAAGACCTGCTTTTGCCAATGTGTGCGAAGGATACTGAATCAACATGAGAAAGTTTTTTTCCTCTTTTTGAAAAGAGTAAGAGGCAAGCAAGGCATTGGTTCTTATGTCTAAACGCAAGATATTCTCGTGGGAAAGAAAGTAATGATGATTCAGGATATGGGAATGATGAAAGTACCGGATGCTCCTCTCGATCAGCCTTTCTTTGGGTAGATAATTGATCAGTTTTGGCTTTCGACCTTCCTGCTTGATGGAGTCAGCCATTGCCCTTCCTAATTCTAAAAAATCTTTTTTCGTTAAAGAATCCTCTTGCTCTGCATAAACATTGACAAAGAACTTCCCTTTCCAGAACCTGAGAAGACCTCCTCCAGATTCCGATCCCTGGCCCACGCCCACCTCCTCGTCTTCCGCCTCGTAAGAAAAGATGCCAAAGGCATCTTCTGAAGAACCCATATCAAAGGCTTCAACGACAATGGGTGGATGATCTGCCTTTGCATAATGGCGGATCATTAAAAGTTTAAACTCATAGGAGCGATAAAGCTCTGCGGCACCATCCATGTAACGAAAGGTTGTTTTTCGATCATAAAATTCGTCTTTCCCATCAGATTGATAACTTCCAATTTTTAGTGGGATCAATTTCTTCATCTCCATCTTCATTCCATCCCTATCTCCTGAAAAGACAGCCGCCCCGCCGATCGCCAGCTCGGTTGCCAACAGGAAAATTAAAAATATCACAACCCTTTTCTTCAGCTCCATTTAAGGCTCTTCTAAAATACTCTTTAGGTCAGCATATCGCTAAATCAACGGCCATGTCAATCAATCCATTTACAAAACAGAACCTTTGAATTTTCATCTTATTTGGATATAATGAAATTTAAGGAAGGAGGCTTATTTATGGTAGATGCGACCTTAGAATTGCTTCGTGAACTGACCGAAGCCCCAGGCATTTCAGGTTATGAGCAAGCGGTTCGAGAGATTATCCGTAAAAATCTTCAAGAGATTACGACGATTGAGCAAGACCGGTTGGGTAGTATTGTCTGTCGGAAGAATGGTGAAGCAGAAAAACCACGGATTATGCTCGCAGGACATATGGACGAAATTGGATTTATTGTCAAGCTGATCACCGATGAAGGTTTCATCAAATTCAGCCTCCTTGGAGGATGGTGGGGTCATGTCATGCTGGCCCAGAGGGTGGTGATCAAGACCCAGAAGGGCGATATGATTGGACTCATCGGCTCGAAACCTCCTCATATCTTATCAGAAGAAGAACGGAAGAAACTTCAAGAACCGAAGGACATGTATATCGATGTAGGGGCCACTTCTTTAGCAGAAGCCAAAGAACTGGGAATCCGTCCAGGTGATCCCATTGTGCCGATCTGTCCTTTCACTGTCTTAGGCACTGGCAAGACTTATTTGGCAAAGGCATTCGACGATCGAGTGGGGTGTGCGCTCTTCATCGAAGTTATTAAAAACCTCAGTCGAGAGAAACATCCGAACACCGTATATGGTGTGGGCACTGTCCAGGAGGAGGTAGGTCTTCGTGGGGCCCGAACGAGTTCATGGGTGGTCGAGCCAGATGTGGGGCTGACAATGGAAGTAGGCGTTGCTGGCGATGTTCCAGATGTTAAAAAAGACGATGCTCAAGGAAAACTTGGGAAAGGTCCAGTCATTGTGATCCGTGATGGAAGTATGCTCCCAAACCTAAGACTCCGTGATCTCTTTATAGATACAGCAGAGAAATTAGGGATTCCATACCAGTTCGATATCTTGGAGCGCGGCGGGACTGATTCCGGAGCAATTCATCTTCATCGTCACGGAGTGCCTAACCTTGTGATTGCCGTTCCCACCCGGCATATTCACAGCCACGCAGGCATCATTTACCGAGATGACTTTGATCAGGCCGTGAAGCTTGTTACCGCGGTGATCAAAAAGCTTGATGCAGACACAGTGACAAGACTGACGGAATAAAAAAGAGGGTTGAATAAATTCTCAATAAGATACGTCTAAAATAATAAACCCTGTTAGAAAGGGCAGGGCTTTAACCCCGCCCTAAATAAGGATCTGATGCTTTCTATTTCTACCATCCCTAGCATAAATGCTGGGGCTTTCTAACGGGGTAAAGATTTGATAAAATTTAAAAGATTAATGGAGGTGAATAAGGATGAAAAAAATTATGATGATCAGCTTGATTTTATTGACTATTTTCATAACAAGCGGGTCAGCCATAGCTTGGCACAGACACTCTCGTGGCCATTTTGGGATTTTCATTGCTCCACCACCATTGTTGCTGCCGCCGCCCCCAATTTTCTATCAAAGGGGGTACTACCCACCAACCAGATACTATGGACCACCAGAATATTACTACAGCGAGCCGTATAGAGAATGGGTCCCTGGGCAATGGGAGGAGAGATGGGGTCCCTATGGTTGGGAAAGGGTCTGGATTCCAGGCCATTGGCGATACGATCCCTAATAATCCCCAAGAGGGTTTAACTTAATCCCATTTCTTCACCCAATCCGAAATTATTGGGGTGAGTTAATTATTCTGGCTTTCGTTCAGATTGCCTTGAAAAGAAAGCATGGGATCGAAAGCCAGATTTATCCTTTTTGCCTCAACCTGAACAGATCCTTAATGGGATAGGAGGAGATGATTTTTGCATTTCTGACAGAACTCTGAACCTTTCCGATCTGTATCCATTAGACTATTCGAAAAGAACATGACACATCGAGGGTTTTCACAGTGTCCTAATTCATATGTATGTCCTAATTCATGAACGGCTTCGGTTAAGGCCCTTTGATGAAAAAGGTTTTGATCTTCAGGTAAATGATAAAATGTTTGCCTCAGAAATTCTTTTGCCATGAAGAAGGATAGCCCTCGGAGTTTCCTCACCCCGATAACCTGAATAGGCAATGACCTCGATTTTTTCTTCAGACATATCTTGAAGCTAAATGCCAAATGTCAAAACCCAAATGTCAAATCAATGACAAATGAATCAATGTCAAAAAGTTTTTTGGAAATTTAAATTTTGGATTTCATTTGAACTCTGAGCTTTGAAATTTGACATTACTTTGTTCCATCCAGTTCAGGATTTCGCAAAGTACAATGTCTCTATTCTTTTTCGTTACCTCAAAGATCTTGACATCCTTCCTTCCCTTTATCTCTGCGATTAGTCCGCTGCCCATTAGGGTGATGGTGGCGATGACTGATTTTTCAGAATCCAGAATTTTTCCCAGCAGTTTTTTAAATTTTTCAGAAAAACACTCCATTTTACCGATCTCGTCAATGATGATCAGATGGATGGAAGGGTTGAAAAAGGGGATGACCTCAAGAAAGTCCTCAAACCCTTTCACCTCCACGCTGTATCTACCCACACGATGGGGACTTTGGGTATCGATATGAGAAAGGAGTCCTCTCCTCCCTTCAAGACTGATCAACTCAAAACCCTTTCTCTTGCTCCCTTCTCTGATCTCTTCTGTATAAAAACCAACCGGATAAAAATCCTTCAACGCTTCAGTAAGTTTTTTAATCAGGGTTGTCTTGCCCACACCAGGAAGTCCTGTGATGAGAATGTTCTTCTTTCCAGACCCAATGGAGTCATCTGCCGCCATTCCTTTTGACCCAATCATTGAATCATCTCTCTCCTTCTTTCAAAACAGGAGGATTAAAAAGGGTTTCTTCTGGAGGGGAGGGTTCGATACTTTCTGTCACCTCTTTATACTCCGGGATGACGATTCCCCTTTGAATCATGATGCTGTAAATGAGGTTGGATCGGTTGATCACATATCGCTGATTTCCAACTGGATTATATTTCCTTGGATTCGGGAGTACGGATACCAGCCTTGCCGCCTCCTCAGGGGTCAACTCAGAGGAAGGTTTTCTATAATAATTTCGTGAGGCAGCTTCCACACCGAATATCCCTTCTCCCCACTCCACCACATTGAGATAGACTTCAAGAATTCGTTTTTTTGAAAGGACTTCCTCCATTCTCCAGGTGATGATGGCCTCGAAGAATTTCCTGATCAGGGACTTTTCAGGGGAAAGATAAAGATTTCTTGCAAGCTGTTGGGTAATGGTGCTCCCACCAAACTTAAATTTTTTGACTTTGAGGTCCTTTTCAATGGCTTTCTGAATCGCTTCGTAATCAAAGCCTTCGTGTTTCCAGAATTTATCATCTTCTGCAATTAAGACGGCCTTGATGAGATAAGGGGATATTTTCGAAAAAGGCACCCAAATCTGATAAATCCTATAGGTTTTCCTCTTTTCTTTTAATGCTTTTTCTCGGTATTCCATTAAGGACGTCTTTTTAGGGTTTTCTTTTTTAAGTTTTGAAGGGTCAGGTATCAAAAGGAAGTAAAAGAGAGAGAGAATGCCTGCTATAAATAATACAATAACTAACCATTTCTGATGTCTTCTTTTGGCCATCTGATTATCTAAAACTTAAGGATATCAGGTGATCGAATTATCAGGTATCAGAATATCAGGGTATCAGGTTTTAGGTCCTTGATCTCCTGGTATCTTTCTTCCAGACTACTTGATTACCTGATAACCTTGAGATTATCCTCGGACAAAGGGGTTGTGACGTCTCTCGTATTGAATCGTCGACGTGGGTGTGGATCCATAATTATGACCGGGGAAGACCACGGTCTCTCCGGGTAAGACATAGAGCTTTTTTCGAATGGATGCTTCCAGCACATCCCATGAACTTCCTGGGAAATCAGTCCTCCCTACGGAACCTACAAAAAGGGTGTCGCCCGTAAATACCATCCCATCTAAATAAAGAGACATTCCTCCTGGAGAATGCCCAGGTGTATGGATCACTTTCAGTTTGACATTACCTACCTGAATGATCTCTCCTTCTTTGACCGCAATATCGGCAGGAGGAGAGGGCGTAGCACTGAACATTTCCAAGAGATAGGAAGGGGTTCGGATCAGGGCAGATGCATCCTCTTCATGAAGGATGATCTTAGCTCCGGTCTTTTTCAGCATCTCTGCGTTCCCCATGACATGGTCCACATGAGAATGGGTGTTGACGATATATTTAATTTTATTTAATCCAAAAGATTCGGCTTCCGAGAGAAGCCTCTTGGCATCATCTGCAGGGTCGATGAACAATCCCTCCTGGGCCTCTTCATCTCCAATCAGATAACAGAAGACAGAAAAATTTCCAACCTCGTATTGTTTGACGATCATCTTCTCCCCCACCTCAATCCATCTTTTACTACTATAATTCATGAATTCTCCAACTTCAACTTTTTTCTTTTTCAAAAGATGCTTACCAGAAAATCTATCTAAAAATGTTTGGAATTTCCCCTCACTCTCACCCTCACCCTCTCCCCAGTGGCCTGGGGAAAGGGGAAGGGTGAGGGGGATAATAAAGTGAAAATGGAAAATATTTTCCTTGACAAATTTTTTTTTAATGTTAATGTATCAAATATTTATTGAAAATACTAACCGTTCAGTATTGAAATTTCTATGAAGAAGCTAAAGACAATGGCCCCCAATAGACAGGGCCTGAACACGGAAAATAGAATCCTCACTGAATCCATAAGATTATTTTTGGAGAAGGGCTATCATGGGACATCTATTGATGAGATCACCCGCTCTGCTGATCTTACTAAAGGGGCTTTTTATTGGCATTTTAAAAGCAAAGAAGATCTCCTGAGAAAAATTATTAAAGAATATGAGACGCGTTTTTTGGATGGACTGTTCCGTGCCGTGGAAGAAGTGGAGGGAGGGATTTTTGATAAATTTGAAAAATACGTTCGTTATAATGCTGCCTTTGCCTATTCTAATCGAGAATTGTGCGTTTCCTTTGATACATTAGCTGCCGAACTAATTGGAGCTCATCATGGGATAGAGACTGAATTTAGAAGGGTTTATAAGAAGTATCAAAAATTTCTATCAAACTTAATTATTCAAGGGAAAAAAGAAAAGGTTTTTAAGAAAGAGATTGACGAGAACCTTGCCTCACTTGTCATTATCGCTTTTCATGGTGGGATTTTAATTCAATGGTCTATGAACAGGGATAAGATCGATGGGGAAGCCTACGTTAATACTTTCAAAGAAATTATGCTCAACGGTTTGATCGCATGAAAGGAGACAGGAAACTGTGGATTTTGAACTAACCAATCGGCAAAACCAGATCCGTTTGACTGCTCGGGAATTTGCGGAGGGGGAGTTTCCTGAGATCGCTCGAGAATATGATCGTCGAGAGGAGTTTCCAAGAGATCTTTGGAAGAAGGCTTGTGAACTGGGGTTTATTGGCCTTTTTATCAGGAAAGAATATGGAGGCCTTGGATTAGGCTTCCTTGAATTTGCGATGGTCATGGAGGAATTTTGGAGGGTGGATCCTGGATGTGGGAATATTCTGCTCACGGCATTTGGTTCAGAATTGATTCAGCTTTATGGTACTGAAGAACAGAAACGGAGATACCTCCCACCTCTTACCAGGGGAGAGGCGATCATGGGGGCGGCCATCACAGAACCGGATGCAGGAAGCGATATCCTTTCCATTTTGACCCGGGCAAAAAGAGAAGGCAATCACTATGTGATCAATGGATCGAAACAATTTATCACAAACGGAAGTATTGCTAACTATATCGCTGTATTTTGTTTGGTCAATCCAGAGGCAGAATCGAGGCTTAAGAAGTTTGGTGTGATTGTTGTGGAGACAGATCGTCCGGGGTTCGAGGCAATAAAAATAACTGGAAAACTGGGAATCAGGGCTTCGGATACGGCCGAGATCAGGTTCAGCGATGTAAGGATTCCAAAAGAAAACCTGATCGGTGAAAAAGAGGGGGAAGGTTTTCCCCAGATTATGCAGCTCTTTAATATTAATCGTGTCATTGCTGCCTCGCAGGGTGTTGGGGTAGCCCAAGGAGCTCTGGATAAAGCCGTCAAGCATGTCAAACAGAGAAAACAATTTGGGCATCCCATTGGGGCTTTTCAGGCGATCCAATTTAAGATCGCAGAAATGGCCTCTTGGGTAGAGGCTGCGCGGACTCTCACTTATAAGGCAGGATGGATGCTCGATCATGGGAAAGTAGATCCCAAACTGATTTCCATGGCCAAATGGATAGCAGGGGAAGTTGGGGTCAAAGTAACCAATGATGCTCTTCAACTTCATGGAGGATATGGATATATCGCGGATTATGATATTGAGCGTTTTTACAGAGATGCGAAGATCGTTGAGATCTATGAAGGTACGAAGGAGATCGAGAAGAATACGATCGCCAGGGAAATATTGGGCAAGCTATGACAGAGAGGGGTGAAAATGGATTACGGGAATCTATTGTATGAGACTGCAGAGCGAATTACAACGATTATGATTAATCGTCCGAAATCTTTAAATGTCCTCAATTATAAGACTCTGGAAGAATTAGAAAAAGGTCTCACGAGGGCTCAGGGAGACCCGGAGACCAAAGTTATCTTGATCACTGGAGCAGGAGAAAAAGCTTTCATTGCTGGTGCGGATATTAATGAATTGGCGCTTTTGAATCCCATCAGTGGCAAGGAGGGTTCGAAGAAAGGTCAGGCTCTCTTTTCATTCCTGGAGAATCTCGGGAAACCCACGATAGCAGTGGTGAATGGGTTTGCTCTGGGTGGAGGGACTGAACTTGCCCTGGCCTGTACCATGCGTGTTGCCTCACCGAATGCAAAATTCGGTCTCCCTGAAGTAGGA
>Ga0256868_10000754_pt1 | contig 18335 bp, 21 predicted proteins | sample RVTome_13_FD_187341 | JGI IMG/M metagenome (GOLD analysis project Ga0256868, IMG submission 187341) | Soil microbial communities from uranium-contaminated site in the Upper Colorado River Basin, Wyoming, United States - RVT92D227 HiSeq ...
ACTTCCTGTGTAACTGTGTCAAAATACAAGCCTCCTTTTTTAAGGCTCATATTACAGTTTTTCAGGTGTTCACTTTTAATTCGTAAATTCGATAAAAACGGTTCACTTTTAATTCATAGATGGCAATACCTAATAAATTCCTTGACAAGGTTTACTTTTTTGTACTATCTTATAAAGTTTTGTGAAATTTCCTCGACGTTTACGTCGTTATTATCTTGGCTTTGCCAATCAATAAAGGGAATACACAGCAATGAAGTTGTGCACAGAACGAAGCTGATCGGAATATTTCTGATACTTCTTGCAAGAACTTCTAATGTGGAAAGGAGGGATCATCGTGGCTGAGAAAGGTAAATCAAAGACCGATGTTGCCGCAAGGTCGGAGTCAAAGAACAGGGTTCGCACCTGCCGTTTTTGCGGGAACAAGGTTGAAGTTGTTTTGTCCGTTTCTTCATCAGGAAAGAAAAGAATGAGACGCGTTTGCTGCGAAGGCTAATATGCTGACTTCTGCGACAGGGAGATTCTTCCTGTCGCAGAAGACGCTTCACCATTTTGCTCCGGGGCAATTCATTTTTTATCTTCTATATAATTATTTTTCATGGAAAGGGTCAGAAGGCACCCGAAGAGAAGAATTATTGCCAGCACAATCAAACCGTATCTGAAAGCTCCGGTGAAATCTTTGATGACACCCACAAGATAGGGCCCTACAAAACCTCCCAGATTACCGATTGAATTTATCAGAGCGATACCGCCGGAAGCGGCAGTGCCACTGAGGAAAGAGGTCGACAATGCCCAGAAGGGACCCAGGGCCCCCCATATTCCAACGGCGATAATGGAAAGACAGGCCAGTTCCAAGACAGGGTTGTCTGCGTAAGCGGTCAATACGAGGCCGACTGCAGCTATGAAGATGGAAGCTGCTGTATGGATACGCCTCTCCCCGGTCCTGTCGGAATGCATTCCGATCAGGGTCATGCCGATAGCAGCAAGAAGATATGGTAAAGCAGACACCATTCCGACCATGAAGTCGCTCAGGCCGGAGACCTCTTTGATTATCAAAGGCATCCAGAGTCCCACTCCATACAAACCAATGACCAAAGCGAAATAAATCAGACAAAGAAGCCATACCCTGCCGCTGCCCATCGTACGAAGAAAGCTTTTTATCCCGTAACGTTCCCTTTTGTACTTTTCAGACTGAAGACATGTAGTCAGCCAGTTCTTTTCTTCCTCAGACAGCCATCTCGCCTTTTCCGGCCTGTCTGTCATGCAAAAGAAAACTACTATGCCGAGAACGACAGCCGGCAGCCCTTCAAGGATGAACAGCCATTGCCAGCCGGAAAGGCCGCCGATCCCATGCATTGTTAAGAGGATGCCGGAAACCGGCCCGCTGATCAGACCAGATACAGCGGTTGCGGTCATAAAGAGCGCAACGGTTCTGGCGCGATATTTTTCAGGGAACCAGTATGTAAGATAAAGGATCATGCCCGGGAAAAAGCCTGCTTCTGCAAGGCCAAGGAGAAACCTGATGAGATAGAAACTTTTCGGGCCTTGTATAAAAGCAGTGGCAGACGCTACCAGTCCCCAGGTTATCATGATGCGCGCAATCCAAATCCTGGCTCCTATACGGTCAAGAATCAGGTTGCTCGGTATCTCAAAGAGGAAGTATCCGATGAAGAATATCCCGCTTCCGAGACCATAAACAGCTGCGCTGAAATTCAGATCGGCATTCATCTGAAGGGCGGCAAAACCCACATTTACCCTGTCAAGATATGCTATGACATACAGGATAAACATGAAGGGAAGCAGCCTGCGCGATATCCTGCGGATTACCCTTTGTTCAAGATCGGGTGCATTTTCGGATTGCTGTGCCTTTCCGTTCATGGCTATGGTCATATCCCGATGGTTTGGGGAGCCCTGGGGCACGGAATAACGTCCCGAATGTTGACCATGCCGGTTATATACTGCACAAACCGTTCGAACCCGAGGCCGAACCCTGCATGAGGAGCTGAACCGAACCTGCGGAGGTCGAGATACCACTGGAGGTTTTCCGCTGGCACGCCCATCTGCTGCATCCGCTCTTCCAGTATTTCCAGCCTCTCTTCACGCTGACTCCCGCCGATGATTTCACCTATTTTCGGGACAAGGACGTCCATTGCAGCAACCGTTTTTCCATCCGGGTTCAGTCTCATATAGAAGGCCTTAATCTCTTTTGGATAGTCTTTTACAATGACCGGACCCTTGAAGACTCTATCTGTCAGATACCTTTCATGTTCGGACTGCAGATCCGAACCCCACTCAACAGGGAATTCAAATTTCTCTCCGGCTTTCTTCAGTTCTTTTATTGCGTCTGTATAGGTTATCTGGACGAATGGCATTTCAGAGAGACTGTTCAGCTCTTCAACCGATATTCTCTTATACTGTTTCTCCAGAAAAGCGAGTTCACTTCCTCCCCTTTCCAGAACCTTCCTGCAGAGAAAATGGAAAAAATCTTCGGCAAGCTGCATATCGTCAATGAGGTCTGCAAAGGCCATCTCTGGTTCGATCATCCAGAACTCCGACAAATGTCGCGTTGTGTTCGAGTTCTCCGCCCTGAAGGTAGGGCCGAAAGTGTAAACATTTCCGAGTGACATGGCAAGGAACTCGGCTTCAAGCTGTCCGCTTACTGTTAAAAAAGCCCGTTTACCAAAAAAGTCCTGAACAAAATCAATTTTACCTTTTTCTTTCCTCGGCAGGTTCTCAAGGTCAAGCGACGTTACTGAAAAAAGCTCGCCTGCACCTTCGCAGTCACTGGAGGTGATAATCGGCGTATGCACCCAGACAAATCCTCGGACCTGAAAGAACTCATGGACAGCAGCAGCAAGGATGTTACGCACTCTGAATACAGCGGCGAAGGTGTTGGTTCTTGATCTCAGATGACCTATTTCTCTCAGGAATTCCAGGGTATGACCTTTCTTCTGCAAAGGATATCTGTCAGGATCGGCTTCTCCAAAGACCTCGATCTCCGAAACATCCACTTCAAACTTCTGGCCCTTTCCCGGAGACTCTTTTAGAATTCCCTTTGCCATGATGGCTGCACCGGTATTGCAGCGGAGAAGTTCTTTGAATGCAGGTGTATTTTCAGTGACAACAAGCTGCAGTGTATCCTGAGTTGAGCCGTCGTTCAGGACGATAAACGCAAAGCCTTTCGATTCACGCCTTGTCCGTACCCATCCGCATACTGTTACGGGTTGTCCTGTATTTCCTTCATTGAGAACATCTTTTATTAATAATCGTTCCACGGTTACCTCCGTCTAAAAACATGTCTGTTATATGGCACCCTATTTTTTATTCAAATATGTTTTTTTTCATTTTATCACACAAAGAATAATCCGGTTAAATACTGTATTCACCATGATTGATTATAGAGTTTAAAGTGGGTTAAATGAAAAAGTTGAACGAATTGTTCTTATACATTGCCGCATAATTGTATAATATTGACAAACCCTGTCATTGGCTTGCCATCTCATAACAACCGTCATTAATTATTACTTTAAAAACAATCAGTTACAAGCTTGAATTCGATGGCATAAAATGTGCTTTGTTAATTGATAGCATAAGATCCTAGCTCATTGCTGTGGCAGGGGGAATGTAAACCCAGAGGATAGCCTGCCACAGCAACCTTTTTCCTAAGGAATGCGCCATGAACAGGAAAACGAAATATTCACAGGCTGACGGTTAAAAATATCTTGTGCTTTAGGGTAATAATTATATATTATAAAAATAATGAGGTAGTTATTAATAACAGATGAAAAAATTCTTTCCTCTCAAAATATGTCTTTTTGTTTCTCTGTTTATTCTTAGTCTTGCTTTCATTAAGCCAGCCGATGCAGGTCAACTAAACAATATAAAGGATATAATCTCTAAAGTCAATTTGAGTTTAACCGGCATGTACTGGCAGAAGGAGAAGATCAGTTCAGTTGAGGACAAAGACAAATACAGCAATCCTGATTTGACATCTCCGCCTCAGATTTCTTTAAGTCACAGTTTAAAGGCTTTCTTTGCCTTGAAGACTCCTTCGGTAAAAGAGTTTATCGAGAAGGAGAAGTCTGATTATTACCGTGCGCTCTTCGGCCTGAATATCGCTTTCTGAAAAGACGTTATACGCTATGATTTTGACCGGTATGGGAAATAAAGACTAAACGTGGAGCCTTTTCCGATTGTACTTTCTACCTGGACCAAGCCACCGTGCAATTCCAATATTTTTTTCGTGATGGATAAACCCAAACCAGTTTCTTGTTTGTTCATCTTTGTTGTAAAAAAAGGTTCAAAAATCATTTTTATATTTTCTTCCGGCATCCCCATTCCGGTGTCAGAGACCTTAATGACTGCATAAGTCTTCTGGTCGAGATAATCTTTAGTTGTAGCCACCGTCAAGGTTCCTCCGTATGGCATTGCATCTGCAGCATTTAATATGAGGTTATTGACAGCTTCCTTAACCTCTTTTTTCGCTATATAGATACCAGGGACATCACCAAAAGATTTATTTACGGTTATTGAGTGTTCTTCAATCATTTTTTCAAACATTTTCAGACACTCATCCACCAGTTCATTAATATCGCATTCTGTCCTTTGGGAGACAGGTTTTTTAGAAAACGCAAGAACATCTTTCAGGATATCCTCAAGCCTTTTTGCTTCCGCCACAATAAGCTGCAGAAATTCTTTTTGTTTCGTGTCCTGTAAAGGGCTATTTTCCAGTCTCCTTGCCAGCCCACCGATAACCGTAATCGGATTTCTTATCTCATGCGCCACATTTGCCGTCAGTCTGCCGAGTGCGGACAATTTCTCATATTCAAACAGCCTTTTGTGTAACTGCTCTTCCTTCCTCTGAAATCTCGCACTGCAGCTTTGTAGCCTTGCAATGGCTTTTCGCTTTTCTATCAGTTCACTGATGAGCTGCTCTTTTGTCTTATCTTTGTCTTTCATGCCGGGTACTGTGTTCAGGAAAAAACGAAATTATACATAAATATTAATACAAATGAACTGAAAAAACCATATAGATGTACCTTATACCTCTTGGATAAATCGTAATAACAGGAATTTATTTACCAAATATACTGTCGATAACCGGTCTTTAGACATAATGGTACTTTTCACGAGATGTGCAGGAATTGCCAGAAAATGTCAGGATGTACAAAACCAATCGGGAAATATGCGCTCTTGAAAAGGCATTTTTCTATTATCAGAAAAATAAAAATAATATAAATCAGCAACTTATGATTTTGGTACCAAACTTGCTTAACTATTGCCGTAAAAAAAGAATTTTGATGACAGGGTCAGAATCCGGGGTTTATAGAATCCGGTATTAAGAGAAAACTGTGATGCTTGATTTTTCAGAAAGGAGGATGTATGAAAGCCGAACATCTTGCCGAGGCCATTATACTGCAATCCATTGAGGATTTATGGGATAAGGATTGCAAAGAGGAGTGCATAAGGTTTTTCACCGGAGAGGATTTCAGGACCTGTGCTGCAATTGCAGGAATAGACGTATCAGATCAGATTGAGATACTCAATATGCTCGGTGGTCTGATAAAAGACATGCACAAACCAGCAAAAGCCAGAAAGAAAATAACCAGCAAATACATCTTCCCTGAACATTTATCGAACAGGGGATTAATCAGAACGTAACCCTGAGAGAAAACATAGATAAAACTATCGCGGATATTACTTTCAGTCCGCATTTTCTTTAACTGAAAAAAAACCGTGTTTATTATTGACGAACGTCATTCCCGATTCTGATTTTTTATCATAGAAGCGTTTACGAAAATCAACTGTTATTGGAGTTTTCCCTGCGATAAATCCGACATTTCAAAGACAGCCCATCTATTTATGGATATAAGCTAAAATACTTATGTATCAGACAACGATAAGGAGGTTTCTGTTCTGAAACCATATCTTGTTCTTGTTTTTTGCCTATATATTATTAAGGAAAGTTTTGAATACCTTCTCCGTTATTTGAATCTCCGGCATATGAAGAGGTTCGGGTTGTCGGTACCACCAGAGTTTGAAGGGCAGATCGATGAAGAACTGCTGAAAAAAACACAGTCTTATGAAGCTGAAAAGACCCGTTTCAGTTTTATTTCGTCCCTATTTGGAGATATCATTACTATTGTATTCATCTTTGGCGGTCTTTTGAATATCTATAATTCATGGGTTGCATCGTTTGACTTGTCTTTTGTCCCGTCAGGCCTGCTATTCTTCCTTCTTTTAAGTTATGCAAGTACATTTTTTTCTATCCCTTTCAGTCTATACAGCACGTTCAGGATAGAGAACAAATATGGATTTAATACCATGACACCGAAGTTATGGGCAGCAGACTTTCTGAAATCCCTGCTCCTCTCGACAGTTTTGACGGGTATCCTGGTATCAACAGGCCTATGGCTAATTCAGTTAAGCCCGGATTATTGGTGGATATGGGTATGGTGTTTTTTCCTCGTCTTCAGCCTCTTCATCATGTATATTTCGCCTTATGTAATCGAGCCGCTCTTCAATAAGTTTACCCCAATTGCAGAGGCAAGTCTTGAAGATAAAATCAAAGACCTGATGACAAAGGTGGAGATTAGGGTCAGCAGGGTCTTTAAAATGGATGCCTCCAAAAGAAGCCGTCATACAAATGCATATTTTTCAGGGATAGGGAAGGTCAAGAGGATAATACTCTATGATACGTTACTTGAAAAAATGAACCACGATGAAATACTTGCGGTATTATCCCATGAGGCCGGCCACTGGAAGAGAAAACACATTTTAAAAAGGGTTGTTGCCACGGAAGTCCTCTCATTCATCGGTATTTATATCGCCTTCAGAATTCTCCAGACAGACTTTCTCACGCACCTTTTCCAGATTGAAAAGGACACATTTGTTGCCAAAGCTGTTGTACTCGGGTTTATCGGCAGTATTATTTCCTTCCCGTTTACTCCGCTGGGCAGTTACATTTCCAGGCGGTTTGAAAAGGAGGCTGACAGATTTTCATTTCACCTGACGGGAAACAGGGATGCCATGGCAAGTGCTTTGATTAAACTTTCCAAAGATAACCTTTCAAACCTCCACCCGCACCCCTTATATACAGCTTTTTACTATTCCCACCCTCCTGTTGTTCAGCGAATAAAGGATATTATGAAATTCAGCCGTTAGCTGTTCCCTTAGTTGACCGACCGTTGACTCCCTCACAACAAATATCCTCCGTAGTTTGTCATTCCCGAACAATCGAAATGCCCGCTCCGTCACTCCCGCTTGTCGGGAGTCCTTTCGGAGGAAAGATTCCGGACAAGCCGGAATGACAAGATTACAGCCAACATAGGACATTAGATTTTCAGGAATCATAATAGTAACTTTGTATTTCATGCAAAAGAGATTGCAAAAATTCTTCAATCAATGCAAGAATATATTAAGTATGGAAACGAATAGTTCCGCTTACCTTGAAAGACGCTTCGCCAAAGATACTGCCATTGTTTCACGAAAGATTGCCGAAGAATTCATCTTAGTTCCAATCAGACAGAGGGCTGGAGACGTAGACAGCATTTATACAGTGAATGAAGTCGGCAGCCGTATCTGGGAGCTAATTGATGGAGAGAAATCTCTCAGTGAGATTAGAGATGTCATTATTGATGAGTTTGAAGTCAGCAACGAAGAAGCTGAAAAAGACTTGATAGAATTTTTACAGCAGTTAGAACAAGTTGGTGCAGTGAGGCCGGTCTGATATGGAATGCCCCCATATTCCCCTTATCAATTACGGCGATTTCAGTAAGAGATTCCATGATAAGGTCCTTTCCCGGCGCATCCCAATCGAAGGAAGCATAGAGGTCACAGCACGCTGCAATCTTCGTTGCGTCCATTGTTATATCAACCTTCCGTTAAATGACCGTGCTGCTCAGGAAAAGGAATTAACATACAAAGAGTTTTGTAACATTATTGACCAGATAGTTGATGAGGGATGTCTGTGGTTATTGCTTACTGGAGGCGAGCCTTTTATTCGCCCTGACTTCCTTGATATTTACACGTACGCTAAGAAGAAAGGGTTACTGATTACCCTGTTTACGAACGGGACAACTATTACTCCTCGAATTGCAGATTATCTGGTCGAATGGGTTCCATTTTCCATAGAGATAACCCTCTACGGTCGAACAGAGGAGACCTACGAACGAGTGACGGGCATCCCCGGCTCTTACGAACGTTGCATTCGGGGTATTGATTTACTGCTCGAGCGCAAACTGCCTATGAAGCTAAAGACTATGGTAATGACACTGAACAAGCACGAGGTATGGGATATAAAGGTATATGCGGAAAGTTTAGGGTTAGACTTTCGGTTTGATCCTGTTCTGAATCTGAGAATAGACGGCGACCACAAGCCGGCAGATTTCAGGATTTCCCCTGAAGAAATAATTGAGCTGGACTTGGCGGATGAGAATCGGATGAGAGATTGGTTAGAGTTCTGTGAGAAATTCCAGGGTCCTCCTACTTGCCCTGAATATCTTTATGAATGTGGCGCTGGACTGAGTACTTTCAACATTGATTCTTACGGACAGCTAAGCGTCTGTATAATGTCGAGATTTCCGAGTTTTGACTTGCTACAAGGGGACTTCCGTAAAGGATGGTATGACTTTATCCCGAATGTTTTAACACAAAAGTGGTTACGAGAGGTACCTTGCAAGAGTTGTGAATTAATATCACTCTGTGGCCAGTGCCCTGGCTGGGCGCAGGTGGAACATGGCGATCAGGAAAAACCAGTAGAGTATCTTTGCCGGATTGCACATGCTCGTGCAGAGGCATTTGGATTAACCAGTTTAAAAAAAGGAGGGAAACGATGACAAAGAAAAGTGGCGAAATAAGGACTCATCGGCGTCAATATAGAAAGCCGCAATTGGAACAGGTCAAATTAGTGCTTGAGGAAGCGGTACTGCAAACATGCAAAACAAGAACAAGCTTTGGCCCTACATCTACTACATGCTCGGTTGGTAATTGCAATAAAACTACTCAGAAATCGTAGGTATCTCTTAATAAAGTATGAGATTTAAAATAGCAGATATTGTATTTGACTGTTTAAGCTATCAACCGACTGACTCATTAGGTTTGGACGGTTCTTCCGAGGATTTTTTATCTACTGAGGTTCCCGATGTTTGTATAAAAGGTTACTATTCAGAGAATCCTGACATTCTTTTTAAGGATGAAGACAAGGTGTTTGAATCCGGTATTTTATGGGATGTTTACAGAATGAATGGACTACCGACTTTTGTGATAAAAATAAATCCTGATTCTCAAAAACCTTACTGTTTCGCAAGGTTTAGCACAGACTTTCGGTACGGGGATTTTTTTTATCTCAATAATAATAATGAAATATCTGATGGTAGACTGCCACATCCCCTTGCTTTCCCTATGTTTCATTTATTAATGATCTCTCTCTTATCAAAGGGCTATGGCATTCTGGTGCATGCGTGCGGGATTGATGATCATGGTAAAGGTCTTCTCTTTGCGGGAAGCTCAACCCACGGTAAAACAACAATTGCAAGGTTATGGGAGAATCAAGCAGTTATTCTAAATGACGAGCGGGTTGTTTTAAGACAGCGTAATGGACTTTTCTGGATATATGGTACACCATGGCATGGTGAATATGATAAAGTCTCACCTTGCGGCGTACCTCTGGAAAAAATATTTTTACTCCAAAAAGCAGATGCCAACAGTACCGGCAGGTTGAACGGTGCTATTGCCGCCTCAAAACTTTTGTCACATTGCTTTCTGCCTTACTGGGAGACCGACGGAATGAACTTCACTTTAGAATTCTGCGCCAATGTGACAGCGGAAATACCTTGCTATGAGCTTGGGTTTGTTCGCGATAACAGTGTTATAGATTTTGTCCGATGCGTGAAGTAAGTCTTATGCATAACGACTTTGCAGAGTTATCTGCAAAGATACTCTCTCAAGGTGGGTCTTTTCGTTTCAAAGCTCATGGCTTCAGCATGTATCCTATTATACGTAACGAGGATGTTATCAGCGTTCATCCTGTTGAATTCTCTGCTCTGCATTCAGGAGATGTAGTTCTCTATTACGGGGATAAAAAACATTTAGTGGCTCATCGAATTGTCGGAAAACAGCTGCGAAATGGACGGATTTTTTTAAGAATGCGAGGGGATGCAGCGTATTCCCTCGATGAATGGGTTCGGGATGAACAAGTAATGGGCAAGGTAGTAAGCATTCAAAGGGGTGAGAAATTTATTCATCTCAATAGAAATTTCCAGCTGTTGATGTCACTTTTTTGGATAAAACTTTCTCCAGTCGGCCACTTATTTTTTAGAATAGCATACATGGTCAAGAGAGCTGCACAAAGATTCCTTCCCTGATTTCATTTGATCCGATCAATGGCTCATAATAATGATTTTTTTATGAGAAAGTCTGCTATGATTAATCTGAAAATTGAGAATCTAACTATTATTTTATAAAATTGAAGCGTTAACATGACTCTTAGAGTGGTTTTAGGACAATCTCTAGTTCGTTTTGGCCGGTTCATCCAATCTCTTGCAATTATGGCAATGAGACCGGATGACCTTGTAGAATTCAGCCGAAAGACATATGCCAAAACAAAAAGTATCGAAGGCTGGGGAGCAAACGACTTAATAGAATCAGGCCTGGATCATGACGAATCTGCCCTTTTAGAAAAAATCCCTCTGAAAGACGGCAAGCTCCTTCTCCTCGGGATAGGAGGTGGGCGGGAGGCTATATATCTGGCTCTTATGGGTTTTGAGGTAACTGGTGTTGACTATATTCCTGAAATGATAGAGAAGGCCAAAGAGAATGCGAAAAAAAGAGGGGTTCATGTTTCAGGCTTAACAATGGAGATTTCCGAACTCGATATGCCTGATAACTCTTTCGATATTGCGTGGCTTTCTGCAGCCATGTACTCATGTGTTCCGACACGGGAAAGAAGGATAGAAATGTTAAAGAGAATCTGGAAGTCGCTCAAACCAGAAGGTTATTTCATATGCCAATTTCACTGGGATAAGCATATTGGATTCTCGAGAAAAGTTGAGTTTGCAAGAAAGTTATTTGCTTTGCTATCAATGGGTAACCTGCGGTATGAGAAAGGAGACATGCTGTGGAATAATGTGGAATTTATTCATGTTTTTTCTTCAGAGCAGGAACTTCAATCAGAATTTGAAGCCGGAGGTTTTGAAATAACTTATATTAATTGTCCTAAAGAAAGCATAAGAGGCGGAGCCCTACTTAGGAAGAGATGAAAGTGAAAAAAGTAACCAGAATCTTATCAATATTTTTCACTCTTGTATTAATCAATTTATCGGCTTATGCTAAAGATAATTCTTCTCAAAATAACAAAAACTTCCGCTGGAAGGTTCAATCGAAAACGAATACTGTTTATGTGCTGGGTTCCATTCATTTCATGAAGAAAGAGGTTTATCCACTTAGCAAAGAAATCGAGAGCGCCTTTGATAAATCCAATGTTTTAGTTGTTGAAGCGGATGTCAATGACGTTAGCAAAATAGATATCGAAAAATTAATTAGAACAGCCTTCTATCCGGAAAACGATTCTCTTCAGAATCATATCTCACAGGAGACCTATGGGATGGTCAGGAAAGAATTTGAGGTTTTCGGCATACCTCAGGTGATTGCTGATAAGCAAAAACCCTGGATTTTGGCATTAACATTGGAATCACTGGAACTTGCCAGATTAGGGTATGATCCGAATAGCGGGATAGATATCTATTTTCTTTCAAAGGCTTCAGGGAAGAAAAAGATCAAGGAACTCGAGAGCATCGACTATCAGATAAATCTCCTGTCAGGGTTTTCTGACAATGATCAGGAGGCTTTTCTGTTGTATACATTGAAAGATATGGGCTCACTAGAGAAGGAAGTGGATACATTGATGAGGGCGTGGAAATCAGGGGATACAAAAAGTCTGGAATCAATAATAACGAAAAATATTTCAGAAGACCGAAGATTGTCTTCAATCTATGAAAAACTCCTGTACGAGAGAAACACCAACATGGTTTCCAGAATTGAAGGTTTCCTGAAGACGAAGGAGACTCATTTTGTTATCGTGGGCGCAGGTCATCTTGTAGGGAATAAAGGGATTATCGAGATACTCAAAAAGGAAGGGTATCTCGTTGAGCAGTTATAAATTAGTAATCCCCCGCTCCCCCCCCTTTAGAAAAGTGGGGTATGGGGGGATTTGTATTTTTTATACCTTTACTCCAACTTCTGCAGCGCTACGCAATGCAGCTCCGAGGTTGCCTGGCTCTTTTGCATCTCCAATAAGATATATCTCCTTTACTGAACTCTTAAGTGAATCAAAAAGTGAATTAACCTGAACACTCCCAACAGCAACAATAACAGAATCAGCCTTCAGTTCTTTTTTGGAGCCGTTTCTATCTTCTGTTATCACTTTGTTTTCTTCAACAGCTATCACCTTACAACTCGTAACTATTGTTACTCCTTTCTCTTTGAGTCTATTGAGGAGTTCCTCTCTCGGTATGTCTTTCATTCTTTTCAAAGGTTCATCGCACAATTCGACAATTGTTACGTTTGTCGATTTTGATGCCAGGAAATCTGCTGTCTCACAACCGATATCACCACCACCGAGAATAACAATATCTGTACCAAGCTCAAGAGATGCATTTTCATACACTGATCTGACATCAAAAACGAATGAACGGTCAATCCCTGGCATATCAGGTAAATACGATCTGGAACCTGTGGCTATGATAACTGCATCAGGATTTTGGGAAAGGATCTCATCCGATGAAACAGCTTTTCCGAGTATAACTTTCGTATTAGTTTTTCCGAGAGTATGCTTCAAATATCTCTGGGCCTCGTTCATTCCTTCTTTGAATGGTGCCTTGCATGCAAGACGCAGTTGTCCGCCGAGAGATTCCTCTTTTTCATAAAGGGTAACTTCATGCCCTCTCTGGCTGGCAACGATAGAAGTCTGTACGCCTGCTGGCCCGCCTCCAACAACAACCACCCTTTTCTTTTTTAATGCAGGGGTTATCTTCAGGCGGTATTCCTGGCCGGAAAACGGATTTATTGAACAGCATCTGCCTAAACCTTTGACACCTTTATCGGCACAATCTTCAAGGTCTGATGCGCACATGCGGATATCTTCAACCATACCTGATTTTGCTTTCTCGGGCAGATAAGGGTCGGCAATAAGTGAACGGGCCATTGCAACAAAATCCGCATCTTTTTCTCTAATAACTTTATCAGCAAGTTCCGGCGTGTTGATCTTTCCAACCGCAATAACCGGGATGTCAACTGACTTCTTAATCTCCCTCGCCAGATGGACAAGAGTCCCGGGAGGAAGATAATGGGAAGGAATGGTTAATCTTTTTGTAGCCTTATTACCCCCCGAAGCAAGGATTGCATCTCCTCCTGACCGGGCTATGAGTTGAGCAATGACAGTTGTTTCTTTAAGAGTCAGTCCTCCTTCGACAAACTCATCACAGACAAGTTTTACCACTACCGGATAATCATTCCCTGCCTCTTCTTTGACAGCTTTCAATAGCGTTGTGAGAAACCTCGTACGGTTCTCAAGGCTTCCGCCATACTCATCCGTCCTCTTATTAGAGAGAGTGGAAAGCAGTTGAGAGATGAAATCACCATAACTCGCCTGAATCTCAATGCCGTTATAACCGATTTCTCTGGCACGCTTTGCACCTTTTGCCATTAAAGCCAATATGTCGCTTGCGTCCTCTGAAGTCATAATTTTAACCAGAGGTGCTACCCAAATATTTCCTTTTGGCTTTGCACCGGAAACTTCATGGTCAAAAATCCTCTCTTTTGGATAATTAAGCTGCATAAATGCCTTTGCCCCTTCTTCATGAATCACAGAGAGGAGGGATTTAATACCGTCTGCAAATTCAGGGGTATCAAAGCGTAATTCATTGGGACCTTTATATGATCCCGGGAAATCCAGACACGGGCAATCAAGGACAATCATGGCAACACCCCCCCGCGCCCTTTCACGGTAAAACTCTATCATGCGCTCGTTTACCCTGCTGTCAGTTGAGTATTTCGTCGGATACAAGGACATGATCAGCCGGTTTTTTAACAGACATGTCCCGATTTTTCCTTCCTGAAACAGATGAGGGAAATACATTTTCAACCTCCTGTAGTATATGGTTTATGAAATTATAATATAATATTTCAAGGGAGGTTGCTATTTCTTATCTTATTATTGACGGTTATAATCTGATCGGTATCCATCATAAGGATCTCAAAAAGCAGCGGGAGATACTGATTGATTCTCTTATCGCATATGCAAAAAAGAAAGGTCACAATATTACGGTAGTTTTTGACGGCTGGAGAACAGGGCAGGGACAGGAGAACCAAACGGTAACAGGCGGTATAAGGCTTATCTATTCAAGGATCGGTGATAAAGCTGATGCCGTGATAAAGCGGATAATCTCCTCAGAGAGACGAGAGTGGATTGTAGTTACATCAGACAGGGATATTGCGAATCATGCCTGGGCATCGGGTTCTGTCCCGGTATCAGCAGATGATTTTCTGAATGCTCTTGAGAGAAAAGATAAACCTTATTCGGATGAAGAGGAAAAGGAAGAGGAATACAGTGAGCCACACAGAAAAGGCAATCCGAGAAAGCCCTCAAAAAAAGAAAAAGCCATAGTGAGGGCCTTAAGCAAGCTCTGATGGGGAGGCTAATCAAGACAATATTTCAACAGAGACCGGCAGACACAGCAACCATCGCCTTCCTTATCTTCCTAGCTGTTTTGACCGTTATGTTTTATAAAACACTGCCAAAGGCGACTTCCCTGATTACTATATATTCAATCCTCATTATTGCCCAGATATTTCTTATCAGATTTAAAAATAACGGAAGGTTCTTAAGGATTTTTTATGACCTTATTTTCCCGATAATATGCGTGCTGGTGATCTTTGACAGCCTCGAATGGCTTGTGCACTACATCAATCCGGAAGACATAGATCCGGTGCTTATCAGGCTTGACTATCTGATATTCCGGAATCATCCTACTGTGATACTCGAAAGAATTATGAACCCGTTCCTGACCGATATACTTCAAATAGCCTATTCAACGTACTATTTTATTCCGATAAGTTTCGGCGTTGTCCTCTGGCTCAACAATGAAAGAGAAGAATTCAACAAAACACTTTTCATGATTCTTTTCTGTTTCTATCTGTCCTATCTCGGTTACATCCTCTTCCCGGCTCTCGGACCGAGATTTACCATAAATCATCTTCAGACGACAGAACTTCAGGGGTTTTTTATTGCCGAGCCGATACAGAATCTGCTGAACAGGCTCGAAGGGATAAAAAGAGATGCATTTCCGAGCGGACACACTGCAATAACGGTAATCGTTCTCTACCTCGCTTATACGTATAAAAGAGGATTTTTCTGGATATGCCTTCCCATGGTAACTTCCCTCATCTTTTCAACTGTCTACTGCCGCTACCACTATGTTGTCGATATCATAGCGGGGTTGGGTTTGACGCTTTTAACTATATTTCTCGGGGAATGGTATTATGCGTGGTGGAAAAAAAGACATGATTGAAATAGAACAAAATGGTATGGATATTCCTGTTGAACAATTCCTGTCAACCATGATCTTGAAGAGCCACATTCTGATAACAGACGATCCAATCGAAATAAATCTGGTACAATAAAAAAGCATGAAGACACTTATCGTCACAGTTTTTCTTATCCTTGCAATCCCCTGTGCATCAATCGGACAGTCATCCGGGATTATCGGGCAGGAGACCTCTCCGGTTGTCGTGAAGACCTGGCCTGAATCCGGTGCTGCCAATGTAGCCCCGTCACTATCAGAGATCCGTGTCACATTCAGCAGGGAAATGATGGATAACAGCTGGTCATGGGTTCAGGTGGCGCCTGACAACTTTCCAAAGCTCATAAGTAATCCACGATACACGGAAGACAAGAAGACATGCGTTGTTGATGTACAACTTGAGCCGGGGAAGACTTACATCATATGGCTGAACACGCAGAAATTCGGGAATTTCAGGGATAAGGACGGTAATCCGGCAGTACCCTATCTGCTCACTTTTGAAACGGGAAAATAGGAAGGACATTACAGACATCGGCTTCAGAACTACCGGGATTCAATATAAATCTTTACACCTTCAGATTCACCCATGGTCATGTTTGCCCAGTTGTTCCCCTGAATCATGTCACCTGCTGCCAGCAAAATAGACGGCTTTTCGTTCCGGGTATTATTAAGTTTGGCAGAGAGATATGCAACGCCTCCAAGTGTCTCATCTGAACCAAACGGTTTATATGATTCGGCAAAACCGTGGAAATCATTCATATAGAGAATGCGTATTACTACAGATTGTTCAGCGCAAACAAATGAAACAGACAGAATTATCCTGTTCATGTGACAATCATTATTTTGTTTTTATGAATCCCTGAAAAGATATAAAATAGAAAAGGTATTATTTTGAAAGGTGCTTGAGATTGCCGGAGCAGATATGAGAAAGAAGCTGACAGACAAGGAGATCCAGAGATTTTTCTGGGAAGCTGATGAGTTGCCATTTGATAACAAGGCATCATCCATGCTCGGAGATTTGACTCAGTACGGTATCAGCCGCTGTAAAAAGCTGAGAGGTGGCTGGAAGGGAGTATGGTATGAATTCGATGTTTATCGAAACGGGGATTTCCTGGTAATTCTTGCTGTCGAGCTGCCTACGGATTTCACATTGAAGGACATTGAAAAAGCTATTGACGGGTTACATGAACGCGGAGGAATGCTGGCTTCTAACGACCTGAAAACATTTCGGAAATGGAAGCGTGACGTTTTGCCGAAATACTCTTATGACCATGCAAAATATTCCGCTCTGAGATTTCTCGAGGCATTGCGGAAAACATTAATGCAGGTAAACGTATGAAGACAATACTTGGGGTTGTGGGAAGTCCGCGGAGAAAAGGGAATACCCATATTTTGGTTTCCAGAATATTGGAAGGTGCAAAGAATGAAGGTGCTGCAACAGAAATCATTTTCCTTAATGACTTGACTATACGTGAGTGCGATGGATGTCATGTCTGCTGGAAAGGCAGAAAGTGCAGTAAAAAAGATGACATGAATAATATTTACCCGAAGATTATACAGAGTGATGTAATTATTTTTGGTACCCCAGTATATTGGTATGGACCGACTGCCCTGATGAAAGGTTTCATTGATCGCCTCGTCTACTTTAATTGCCCAGAGAACCGGGAAAAAATTAAAGGCAAAACCGCGGTGATAGCAGTTCCTTTCGAAGAAGAGGATCCTAAGACGGCCGAGCTTCTTGTAAAGTTCTTTGAAAAGTGTCTTCAATACTTGCAAATGAACCTGACAAGTAAAATGCTGGTCCCCGGGGTTAGCAGAAAAGGGGAAATATTAAAGAAATCGGAATACCTGGAAAAGGGTTATGAACTTGGAAGAAGGCTGGCTGACCAGAAAGCTGTGGACACTGTCCACGATAAATAATGCTCTGCATATTCGGAGTGTCGGCACCGGACAGATGAGATGTTTCACCTGATGAAAGGCATTCGATACTCCTTTTGTGGTATTTCCTGACATTAAAGGACAAGGGAATGGAACCGGCTGAAAGTCATTTCAGAAAGAGTGGAGGTGAGCTGAATTATTCCCCGGTGATACGGCTGAAGTTCTCGAAAAGTCTATGCGGCTTTCTGTTCGACAATGACAGAGAAAAGGAAAAGCAGTTTCTGCATGAGTGGAAAAAACTTCTTTAACCTTAAAGAAAAAGGTAAAATAAGGTAAATTATATCTGTGATCTGCTGGAAGATATATTATGAAACCGTCAGGTCTACCTGTCATGTTGTAAATTATGAAAGGAATATAATATTTTGGAAGCACTCATCATCATTGGAATGATAATTATTCTCTTTGTCGTATTTCCAAAGATAAAAAAGAGAATAAGAAAAGCAAAAAAATAATAAAACGATAAAGAATATCAGAAAAATTTGACCACCAAGAACCTATTCCTATTGCCTACGAATAGTTCCGAAAGAAAGCGCATGATAATCTTAACTAATCAATTGAAGATCCAATAGAGCTTTTTTTATGTTCATTATCTTTTTCGACCAAAACTCCGGGTCAGAAGTATTTTAAGAAATATGCGCCAAAATAATATAAACAATATTGAGGATTCAGACCTGGCGAAGGAATCAGAAATTTTCTTGATGAAAACGGTAAGTTTGGCTTTGGAAAATTATGAGATAAGGCCTTCGCAAATTGAGATGATGAACTCATGCTCAAGAAATATTGAGAACCACGGAACTCTCATGGCAGAGGCCGGCACAGGCA
>Ga0256868_10000755_pt1 | contig 18304 bp, 13 predicted proteins | sample RVTome_13_FD_187341 | JGI IMG/M metagenome (GOLD analysis project Ga0256868, IMG submission 187341) | Soil microbial communities from uranium-contaminated site in the Upper Colorado River Basin, Wyoming, United States - RVT92D227 HiSeq ...
ATTGTCCGTACTACCCTTATCCTTGATTTCACTGGATTAGCCTCTCCCTCGTTAACGAGGCTGCATACACCTTCACATACCCGACACCCGCAACACTTGGTTGGATCTAATACAATCCTTTGCATGTTTTCGCCTCCCGAGGATTTATTTAATCTTGAAATTGACTCAATATTTCTAAGAGAGAATATCCTGTAACCCTAATGCTTTAATTTTGTCTTCTCGGATTTTTCCGGTTTCGGTATCAAAACCCATCGCCTCATAATATTGTCTTTTCAAGCCTTCGAAATCGATGGTGATATCTTTCAGCAACCCAACCTTGAATGGAGGATTCCCCGATATTCTTGGCGGCATCTTGAAGTCACCGGGCTTAAATCCCTCCCTGAGATTGAAGGCATGAAGCAACGTTGAAATGCGCTGCCCCGTCTTAATGATCTCCTCGACAGTCAATTCCCAGCCTGTGATCGCTTTCATCAATCCTAACCAAGGGAAATTCAAACCATCCGTAGCAAACAGACAAGCACCCGAGGTGTTGACCAGATGCTGCCAACCGCCCAGCACAGCATGGAACTTGCCCTTATCTTTGGGGTTGTACTTTTCCAGCTTTACAGGAACCCCCAACATATTACAGATCCATTGTGGGGCCCCCATTTCGCCCTCTGCAAACTGTGTTCCTCCACGGGTGTGCCTTCCTGGAGCAGGATCCGATACATAGGTCGCCCCCCAGCCCGGGGCCTCTCTGGGATCGTGAGCGGGAACAAGCTCCCCCCCCACATGCATGGCGAATTGCTCTGCTCCCCTTCCGATTTTCGCCGCCGCCACCTTTGCTCCTTCTGCTAAGAGATCTCCAATCCCCTCACGCCTGCCCATCTTATTCAACAGGGAGATGATTGCATCTGCATTGCCCCAGGTTAGCTCCAGTCCATCGGTGTCTTTATTGGTAAGAATGCCGTTTTCATAACACTCTATGGCAAACGAAACCACTCCTCCTGCTGAAATCGTGTCAAATCCGTAAAGGTTGCAAAGCTCATTGGCATAGATAATGGATTCCATATTGTCGTTCAAGCAGTTTGGGCCAAACATACCCAGCGTCTCGTATTCAGGCTTATGACCCTTTTCCACCTTATATTTCCCGCTGCCGATCTTCATCCAATGCCCGCAGGCAATGGGGCAGCCAGTGCAAGCGTACTTCTTCGTCACATACTTCTCCAAACCCTCCCAGCCGACCTTTGCCCATTTGGCCTCTGGGAAATCCCCGATGTTGTCCCCCCCCCAGTTCTTGATCGGAGTCGCATGCTGTGCAAGATGCATGACCACGGCACCCGGCGTTCCAAACCGGCTCAGAACCTGGTACATACCAGAGGGATTCGTCTTCATCTCCTTCCCCAGATCCTTTACGAAACTCTCCACCTTTTCCTTTTCAAAGATCTCAGGCTTCTGGATACCCCCGCAGGCAATCGCTTTTAAATTCTTTGATCCCATTACCCCGCCCAGACCTGATCTGGCCGCAGCTCTCCCGCCATCATTCATGACGGCTGCGATCCGGGAACGCTTTTCTCCCGCTGTGCCGATACAAGCTATTTTGAGGTTGGGATCTCCGTTATCCTGCCTGATCATCTCTTCTGTCTTGACAGTGTCCTTGCCCCATAGATGGCGTCCATCCTTTATCTCTGCCTTGCCATCCTTAATGAGGAGGTAAACAGGATGTTCGGCTTTGCCTTCAAAAAAAGCAAAATCGTAACCCGATGCCTTAAGGGCGTTTGCAAAATTTCCTCCGCTATTGGCATCACCCCAGTATCCCGTTAAAGGGGACTTACCCATTGTCGTATAGCGGCACGTAGAGATCGTTCCGGAAAGTGTGAGGGGACCCGTCCCGACTCCAAAAATATTTTCTGGTCCTAAAGGGTCTGCACCGGGCTTCATCCGCTCCATTATAATCCTTGCCCCAATGCCGTAGCCACCGATGAACCCTCTTGCCATCTCCTCTGTGAGTTCCTCTTCGTGGATGCGGCTGTTGCTGAGATCAACAAAAATCATTTTCCCCATATAACCATATCGAGCTTTCATAAACCGAACCTCCTTTTTATTTATTTATACTTCCAACAAAAGCGTTCTACCCTATTTCCATAGGCATTGTAAGATGAAATGATCCTACACATTAACCCAGATGTTTCATGGCCAAAATCGGGCAAGAGTACTTCTAAGACCTTGCAATTACGGATTTTTCGGAAATTAGCAGTTGCAGAGGATCCTTTAATTCACCTTCTCCCTGCAGTCAATCATGGTGATTGCATGCATCATCCCACGAAGACCCTTTTCATCAGTTGACTGCTTTCACCGACCTCCACTCTCACAAACGTTTTCGTTCATAACTTTTTATTATATGAAGCAAGAATCTCATCCTTCATTCGCGGGCTTGCCAAAGACCACCCCTAAGTTTCTGCGTCGCCTTCATATCAATTTCAAAGGTCTCTGGGTTAATGACGACCCCATAATCCAGCCTAGCATGTTCAAATGAGATATATCCATCCATCACATCCTGGCGGACTGCCTCAGTGTCTCTATCGAGCGGATCTCCATATCCCCCCCCGCCTCCGGCAGTGACGATCACTCGATCACCTTCGGCCAGTTGCACCCCAGAAGTCTTCAGTATTTCAAACTCCCCTTTGTCTTTTGATTTAATTAGCGCATAATTTCTAAGGCCTGCTTTCCCACCATCAAAACCCCAATGAGGAGTCTTCCCCTTTTCGATAAAGCTGTAAAACGTTGCGGGTGCAAGAAGTCGAAGTTGAAGACTTGAACCTAAACCCCCTCTATGTCTCCCAGCACCACCACTATCTTGTACAAACTCAAGTTTTTCTACAAATAGAGGAAATGTTGATTCTAATACCTCACTAGGGATATTTTGGCCGCCTGCACAAGAATGATGCGTAAGGAAATTTTCCCCATCAGAAAACAGGTCAGCCCCTTGTCCAATTGCAATGGGTGTGATAGTCCCCCAATATCTTCTTGTATTGGGGTCCGTTCCAAAAAATCCATCTCCGATGACGTCACCTCCAGAACAGGCGGGGACTCTATCTGGAAGAACCCGGTATAATGCTTTGTTTACTAGTTCCAGTATCGTCTGGGATACGTTACCGCATAGGAATGATGGCGCCGTTGGGCCAGCATTATACACACAGCCTTTGGGAGCTATTACTTTAACCGGTCTATTGGACCCTTCGTCTGCAGGTAATTCTGGGCTAGTTAATGCCTTTACCGCCATTCTTGCAGCAGACAGGGTAGTAACCCATAATCCGTTCATTGGACCACGTTGTTCTGGAGCTGAGCCAGAGAGGTCTATTATGATATCACTTCCTTTAATCGTTACCGTTACTTTAGTTAGAATAGGCTTATCAAGATCGATTCCATTGTTATCTAAATAATCTTCTGCAGTCCACGTGCCGTCAGGAATTTTTTCGATAGCAAGCCTGGTAATCTCCTCACTATAGTCGTACATCTCCTTAATGATTTCATAGATAGTCTCGATTCCATATTTATGCACAAGTTCTCTGACTTGTTTGTCAGCAAAATGACAGCCAGCAATCTGGGCCTGCATGTCTCCCCATACGAGTTCAGGAGCTCTTGAATTCCATTTAATAATGTCCCATATTTCTGATTGCAGATTGCCTCTCTTATAAAGCCTCACGGGAGGTATATGGAGGCCTTCCTCAAAAATATTCATTGCGTCTGCTGGGTAGGTGTTTTTTGCTCCAAGGTCTATCCAGTGCGCCTTAGTGGATGCGTAACCAAATATCTTATCCTTATAAAAAATAGGAGTAAACAATATGGCATCCGATGTATGATTACCTGTAACATCAGGTGCCGTCGAGATAATTATATCTCCGGGTTCGAGTTTTTCTTTACCAATGTAGTCTAAACAATTTTTTGTTGCCGGACCTAAACTACCCGCAAAAAGAGGAATTCCGTCAGATTGGGCAATGATGCCTGCATCAGCATCAAGAAGCCCAAATGAGCAATCTCTAATTTCATACATAAAAGTAGTTACTGCGCAATGGAATGCGGTCTCTAGCATTCCATTAGCGATTGATATTAACTTATTTCGAACTACAGCAAATGTAATCGGATCTATTTTAGGCATTCAAGCACCCCCTGTATGGATAATCAAATTACCCAGTTTATCTACCTGTAGTGTTTGACCCTGCATGACAACTGTTGTGTGAAATGGCTCTTCTATAATCGCGGGACCTACAATCGTATTTCCACAAAGAAGCCCCTCCCTCTCAAAAATCTGAGACTCAACAAAATTGCCGTCAAAGTATACATTCCTCTTTTGCTTTACAGCGCTCCGCGAAATCTCCTTACCTTGCTTGATTTCTGTCACTGGTATATCCTTGATCTTGCCTATCGCCTTTAACCTAACATTAATAGTTACTAAGGGGGCCTCAATTCGATAGCCATATCTGATTTCATGCAGATGCTCGAAGGACTTGGTGATTTGTATCTTAGTACTTCCCATCAATGCCTCGTTAGTCACTGGTGTTTCGATGTAATAATGCTGGCCCTCGTAACACATATCCAGAGACCGTGCAAATTCTATTGTATCTTCAGACATTCCTTCTGCTGTGAGTATCTTAATGGCACTTTTTTCCATATCTTTGTAAACCTCCTCAAGCTCATGGATACTTAGCTGATCCATTGCTCGACCATATGCCCGGGCATATGTGTGGACAAGTTTCATAGTTAATATCCCTTGCGCACAAAAAACTCCGGGAGAGGTCGGAATAATGACACGTGAAATGGACATGTCTTTAGCAATATTTGCTGCAAAAATGCCACCGGCTCCTCCATATGACATTAAAGTAAAGTCCCTCGGGTCAAAACCTTGTCCAATAAGTATTTCCATAGTAGCAGTAGTCATGTTATTTCTTGCGACTGAAAGAATGCCACTAGCGGCTTCATTTAAAGTTAATCCGAGCTTCTTAGCCACATCGGTAATTCCCTTTTTTGCCAAATTCAAACCCAAATGAATTTCACCACCGAGAAAATAGTTAGGGTCTATTAGACCGTTAACAAGAGCGGCATCAGTAACTGTTGGCTCCGTCCCTCCCAATCCATAGGCCATAGGACCTGGATTAGCTCCAGCACTATCTGGTCCAACCGTGAGTAGTCCTGCAGTATCAACTTTAGCAATACTCCCTCCACCCGCACCGATCGCTCGTATGTCCACACCTGCCATCAGCACCGGGTAACCCATTATCTCAGACTGGTGCCTTTCTATATTCACACCATCCTTAATGATGGATACATCAAAACTAGTCCCGCCAACATCCATAGTCAACAGATCCTTAACGCCACAAAGCCCTGCCAAGTAGGCGGCTCCGGCAGCACCACCTATCGGACCTGACGCAAGAGTATATATGGCTTTCTCTTTCACCGCCTCAATACCAAGAACTCCGTTAGGACCTAACATTAATAGTTGACCTATGAATCCTGTTTCTTTCAGGTTTTGCTCCAGTCGATTAAGATATCCAACGACAGCTTTTTCAATATAAGCATTAATAACTGTAGTACTCGTCCGTTCATACTCCCTCATCTCTCTTGCCACAAGATGGCTAAGTGCAAATGTCGCTTCAGGCCAAACCTCATTGATTATTTTCCCCATTCTTTGCTCGTTTTCTGGATTGGCGTAAGAATGCAACAGGCAAACTGCAATAGCATCAACTCCATCCTCTCTTAGCCTGTTAACAATTCCCTTCGCTTCTTTTTCATCGAGTTTTTCTACTATTTCTCCCAAATAATTGGTCCGTTCACTTACTCCCAACCGCAAGTATCTAGGCACTAGCGGTTTCGGCTTTTTCCATAAATAGTTATATAGTTCCTTTCTATTACCCCTAGCCATTTCCAATACATCGTTGAACCCCTTGGTCGTAATCAGGCCTATTTTAGAGCCCCTTTTTTGAACAATCGTATTGATGCCGGCGGTTGTCCCATGGATAAATAGATCAACTCCGGACATATTCACTTTAATTTTATTAATTGCGTCCAAGACGGCTTGACCGATGTCCCAAGGAATACTTCGGACTTTATCCACTACTATTTGCATGGTGCTCTCATCAATATAGACAATATCTGTAAAGGTTCCACCAATGTCAACCGCTATCCTTTTCATAGGATTACTCCTTTTTATTGTATCTACAGAAAATAACTTTGTCTGCTTTTAACAAGCAAAGGGGGTTAGGGTTTATAGTAAAATTGCCTAATCGCTCTGGAAGATCGGGCTCTCTTATTAGCCATACTGTAAAATAATCTTAATCCTTTTACTATGATTTAAATCATATAACTGAACGAAAGGGTTATTGATAAAGCCGAATTTATAGTTTTCACGTGGGCTTTAGGATAATCTCACGGAGTCATTTGGATCTGTTTGTGCCGGTGTCTATCGAGTGCTAAGAATATACATAGAACATGGAACTGGAGTGGGATATCAGGACAATTAATGCTTGTAGTGATTTTGGGCTAAGGCTTGAAGTTGATCCTGGTTTAATAAACCACCCCTCCATCAATAGCTAATGCATCACGTGTCCACCCGTAATATTAATGGCTTGTCCTGTCATATAATCAGACTGGTCGGACACAAGGAATAAGATGAGATTGGCTATATCTTCTACTCTTCCCATCCGTCCGACCGGAATCCTTGTAATTATTTTTTTATATTCTTCCGCTCTGAATTCCTCCAAAGTGATACCCGCCTTCCTGCTCTTACTCAAAGCATCGTTGTCCAGGATATTGGTGACAAAGAAGCCTGGGTTGATCACGTTGACATTGATTTTGTAGGGGGCCAATTCTAAGGCCAGGGACTGGACCAGTCCAATCACGGCCCACTTGGAGGCAGCATACGCGGCGCTCCCGGGGGCACCAATCTTTCCTGCTGCAGAAGCTATGTGAACAATTTTACCCCCTTCTTTCCTCCGAATCATCTCCCTGGCAATTGCCTTGGAAATAATGAATGGGCCGAGGGTGTTTACATCGAAAACCTGGCGCCACTCTGCTTCATCACCGTTAATAACTGGAACACCCACTGTTCCAACAATACCAGCACAATTGACCAGGATATCTATCTTGCCGAATTTGTCAATGGCGGCCTTTACCGCGGCATCTACTTCTTTCTCGTTCTCGACACGTCCTACCACTGCCAGCGCCTTACGGCCCAGGGCCCTTATTTCCTTAACCACCTCTTCCAAACCCTTCCAACCCTCGTCTCCAGCCCATGCGCTTTTAGGCGCCAGGAACTTGTCGCTCACCACTACATCAGCGCCTTCCCGAGCCAATCGCAATGCGACCTCATGTCCCATCCCTCTTTTACTTGCCGCACCTGTTATAAAAGCTACTTTACCATTTAAGCTATTACCCATTTTGCCATCTCCCTATATTTGCCCAAGTTCCCCTTCTGTTCCGTCACGGCCATCACCGTCGGTATGGTAATAACACCAGAGTGCGTGACAGCTCCCTCGTGAACATCATCATAATCCAAGGCAGGGATCTTGGTTGCGTTGACGTGCGCCGCATTAGGTGCCGGGACTTTACGTGAAGTGCCAAGAATGGTGCTCTCTTCCTTCCCCTCCTGACAGTGTTCTTATTTCTTTGTGATCATTTGTCCAGGGCCTTAAAAAGATCATGTTTCTCATGGGCAGCCTCCCGCACCCCCTTATTTCTTCTCTGTTTGAAGAAGTTATACTCATCAGGATCATAGACCCTGTTTGTTTGAAAACTATGCATAATGTAATGTTCCAACATACCCCTTGTTACACCCATATTGTCATAGAGCAACTCTCTTGTTACCTTACCGATGGCAATACCGTCCTTGGGATAAAGGGCCAGTCCATTTGCAAGCTCTTGAACCTCATCATCAAGGATCTCCTTTGGCACCGCTCTGTTGATGAGATTATAATCAGCTGCCTGCTTTCCGGTAATCATTTTACCCGTGAGGCAAAGATCCATGGCCCTCGTCAGTCCACACCTCAACACCATGATTGGCATAACCGTCATACCTGCCAGACCCAATCTTTCTTCAACATGACCCAATTTACAATCCTCGCTTGCAATAAGCAGGTCACAGTGCATCACAATACTGAATGCTACACCCAGACAATATTCATGCAGCTGGGCGATTGTTATTTTCTTGCAAAGCAACACCCTTCTGAAGAATTCCAGGAAAAGACTTCTGTCGAAGTTCAGCCTTACCCGTTGGGGGATTCTACCTACTTTCTCGCCAGGTTTCGGCTCTTTCATGCCATAGACAAAACCAACTTGGTCAAGTGGAGCCCCTGCACTAAAGCACCGACCGGCTCCCCTGAAAACAACAACTTTAATATCATCATCCTCCTCTGCTTCAGTGATAGCAGCTTGCCAGTCGTGAAATAATTCAGTAGTTATTGTATTCAGCTTTTCAGGCCGATTCAGCGTGATATAAGCAACCTGCTCATCTTTTTCGTACAAAACGGTTTTGTAGTTCATCGTTCACCCTCCTTAAATACCGGACCCGTAGTGATTTTATAAAGCTCAACCCTGGGTCTCAGGGACGTCGCCAAAGGCCGGTCATTGAGAAACTGAAATCTGCTTTAGAGAATTTCATCAACAAAACCTTGTCTCTTAATATTGTATAGGGTATTGCGACTTATTGCTATGACGTAAATCATATTATGAAAGCCCTTATGCGAGTAATGGATTAGGGGATAGAGAAGAAACGGGGGACTGGGGAAGGAAATTCACCACTTGATATTCTTTCTATTTAGACATCCTCTGGAGATGGCTGACCACTCACCCTACCATGCCACCATGGGCGTTGCATATCTTGTGGGTGAAACGTATATAGCCTTCTGGGGACAGTCAAGTTCACAATAGGCGCAGCACATACAATCCTCAGCATATTTAATGACAGCCTTTTTACTTTCCTCATTCATCCTTATCACATCTACAGGGCAGCTATTAACACATATCCGACAGCCATTGCATAGTTCTTGGTCAATTCGTTCAATAGACATCGTCTCAACCTCCATACATCACAGGGATTAGGTGGCTATGCAGCGTATCACCTCCGTCAGCTCATCTACCTGAGGTTGCTCACTCCCCTGGAAACCTCTTAAGATACCTTTCTTCGTATGGTCCCCTTAGGTCAGGCCACCATTCTTTGGGAATGGGCACTTTCGAAAGTTTCATTCCATCCTCGCCCTCTTCCAACTTCACCCACGCCAGCCAATCCGGGTCATCCCTTCGCGGATAATCTTCTCTGTAGTGTTGCCCCCTGCTCTCAGTTCTGAACAATGAGGCCCGCAGTATCATTTCAGCATTGAGAACCATATTCTTGGTTTCATGGGCTAACCGAAGCTCGTGACTGTCGCGGGCAGTCAACTGAGGGACGAGATGGTATTTGAGGAAATCAACGATAGTGAGCGCCGCCTCCAACCGTTTGTGGTGCTTCACAAACAGGATGAAATAAGGGATCATGGTATTTTGTAGGATCTGCGTCACCCATCTCGGGTTGAAGCCTGTTCTGCGCTCCAAGGGCAAATACATGATTTTCGCCGCATCCGCGAGTGGTTCGGCATGGGGCTCAATCTTGCCCTTGGTCAATGCATATTCTGCTGCCCCTATTCCTGCTCTGGAACCTGTAACAGCCGAACCGGTGAGGCCGAATCCAGGCGCAGGATGATAGGCACCAAGGTACCTGGTTCCGCAGCATTCACCGGCCACAAAAAGCCCGGGGATCCTGGACGCGCATTGCATGTTAACCGGCCATACGCCTCCTGTTTGTGCGTTGGGGGCTCCCGCAGCCCCGCCTCCGGCTTGAACGAACTTGCCCCGCTTGCCTGGATCAAAGCCGATTCTTTCGCTCTCTATGGCATCGGAATTCTCCATCCTTTTGCGCATTCTCTCAATATCTTCAGCGGTCGACGAATCAAGATCCCACAGGATCGGCCCCCTGCCTGCATGGACTGCAAAGTCAAGAGTCAGATCCGACTCATTCTGTCGATCGGTCTTTACCCTCTTACCTTCTCCGTCCGTATAATAACGAAAGCATGCCCGGCTCCCTCTCCCTCCCCGCCAGGCAGGATAAGGCTGCATCCCGTAGTTACCGGAATCAAGAAACTCCTTGCCCGTTAGCTCCGCCCCTGCCCTGTAAGCCATCGCCTCCCCATCTCCGGTTAAGCACGCGATCTCGGCCCCAGCAGGCTTGAAGCTGTTATATCCTGTACTGAGAACCGTCGCCTTCCCTTTAAAAACGTAAAGATCGGCTGCTTCCATCGGAAAACCGACTGCGCCGATGATCTCTCCATCCTGCTTCAGCAGATCAGTAACCATGATCCGGTCCAGAATCCTCACCCCAATCCTTTCCATCTGGCGTCTAAGGAAAGGAGTTGTCTTTCTGCGCTTGATTCGGACTATGCCAAAAGGCAGGAGGTCCTTCACGTAAGGCGTCTCTTCTTCTTGGGGGAACTCAACTCCCCAGGAAACAAGATCTTGGTACGTAGCCAACGAGTCCTGAAAGATAGTTTTAGTCCAATCGCGGTTGTTCAGATACTCCCCTTTCCGATTTATCGCATCAACACATGCCCCAAGATCGAGGCCCCACTCAGGGTTGAAGACCATGTAGCCCATGCCTGCGGCATAACCGGCCCCGGATTTGCCCGCAAATGCTTTGTCCACCACAACTACGTCGAGTCCCTGTTCTTTAGCCTTTATCGCGGCAAAACAGCCTGAAAACCCTCCTCCGATTATAAGAACATCCGTTTCAATCATCTTTTCCAGTGACATGTGTCTCAATCCTCATTATCATTTTGAACAATAGGTCTTAAACGGCACACCCCTGTTCATTCCTTCTACTTCGTTTTGCCGAGCTCCTCCATTTCCTTTCCACCCATCTGGCGTCTTTTGAAAGCCCTTTTAGAGGTGACGGGGCTATTCAAATGAGCAGACCCATCGGCCAATTACCTGGCGCTTCGATATTGCCTCAGCAACGTCGTTGATCTCATCGAGTTTGAATCTTCTGCTGATAAGCTTGTCCAGCTTGTACTCCCCTCGCATAACCATATCTACAAATACGGGGATGTCTTCTCGGGCACTGGTATTGCCATAGGTAGTTCCTTCAATGGTCTGGCAGCTGTAAGAAAGAAACAAAAGCGGCAGTTCTACACCTCCACCCAATCGATGCCCTCCGATTTGGACCAGCTTGCCTTTTGGCCCCATGGCCCAATAGGCTTGGACTGTGGCGCCCACATCGCCAATGACTTCGAATGAGAAATTGACGCCTCCTCCGGTCATCTCCTTGATGATCGGCACAGGATCTTCCTTGCTGTTGTTGATAAAGTGCGTTACACCAAACTCTTTGGCGATGGATTCCTTGCTGCCTTCCAGATCCACACCGAAAACAGGATATGCGCCCCTCAACTTCGCACCCTGCACAACATTGAGCCCGACACCGCCCATACCCCAAATGGCCACCGAATCGCCCGGTTTCACCTGGGCAACGTTGATAACCGCACCGAATCCGGTAGGCATGGCGCAGCCAAAAAAACACGCCTGATCCAAAGGCATATCCTCTCTGATCTTAATGGCCGCCAGTTCCGGAATTACAGAATATTCGGCAAAACCTGAGACACAGCCTGCATGACGCAACATGTTACCGTACGCGTCTGTCAGCCGGGATGTCCCATCAAGAAGGGTCCCGTTAGCCATGATCGCTCTCCCTCTCCTACAGAGATACCGCCACCCTTTCACACACTCGGGGCACTGTCCGCACGCAGTCATCCAGGTGCCGACGACATGGTCTCCTTTTTTAAGCGAGGTAACACCCGGACCCACGTCCTCCACTACGCCAGATGCCTCGTGACCCAATACGCCAGGGAAAGGGTATGGTTGGGTTCCGGTTACCAAAGCAAGATCCGAATGGCAAAAACCGCAGTAGCTGATTTTGACCAGGACCTCCCCCTCCTTAGCTTGCCCAAGTTCCACTTCTTCTATGCTCAATGGCTTATTGATTTCCCTCATAACCGCAGCCTTCACTCTCATAGCCTCTCCTCCTTGCCTTCTCCAGAAATCGCGAGTAGCATGGTGCGTCTCACTTGTTTGCGATCGCCCGCATATTGATCGCTCATTTCTGTTTTGGAAACGCCAGAATCTCTCGAACCAAACACCCTCTTGCTCTCGAACCTGCCCTTAGGACAGCGGCCGTGTCAGCTCCACCTCCGGCAAAACCGGTACCCGCAATGGCGAGCACTGTCTCACCCTCGGAGACAAAACCTTTGTTCACGGCCACTACCGTGACGCCCACGAGCACACGGAAACCCATACTGATGATGTTGAGAAGGGAGAGGTCGGCACCGGCATCAATGTCCAAAGGACGCAGATCGGCAGAGATAAATGGCCGCAACTTCGCCCGCACAGCCTTCCATTCGAGGTCGGACGCGCTCAATTTCGTTTCGTCGTGCATTCCCCTCGGATCTCCGATGTTGAGATAATCCCGAATGAAGGCCACCTTGATACCTGCTCTTTCGAAGGCCGCACAATCTTCATCGGAGATAGAACACTGGAAATGGCTGATGCCCTTACGCTCGTATTCCTCCTTTATTCTCTTCGATTCTTTATACTTGTCGTACATGACGGTTATATTGAGCTTGCCGCCCTTCGGATTCGTCACCGCCACAATATCAACCTTCACATCTTTCGCGATTTCCAGAAACCGTTTCACTGTCACCCCGGCCTGGGAGGCGATGACCACTTTCTGTATCCCCGATGCCTCAATCCTCCTTTTGGCAAGCTCCAGAAGTCTGTCGGTGTTGGCAGGACCCGGTTCGTCAAAATATAGAATCTCTTTTGTCTCCATATTCCCCTCAGTTCAAAGGCTCATAGCAAAAACAACGATTGGCCTATCATTTGGCGCCCCCTTCATCCGGTGCACGGGTTTTCGCCCAACTCAAATGTTCCAGGGCTTAAAATACCATTCGGGTCGAGAAGTGGTTTAATGCGTTTCAAGAGATGGAATGCACCCGGTTAATTCGTCCACGCATAATCGGGCGCCAATGGGGGCAGCTTCACTTGAATGTCAGTGTTTGCTATGTTAAAAGCTTTGCTAGATCTGAGATTACGATTTCACCTTTACGGGTCGAGCAACTGACAATCCTCTTTTTCTTGAGTTTACTAATCAACCTTATAGCAGTTTCTGAGGCACGTTAGATTGCTGCTTCACCACCATCGACAGACATGGCCAGCGCTGTGACAAATGATGCTGCGTCTGAACACAGCCAGACTACGGCCTCGGCCACCTCTTCGGGCTGCCCCACCCGTCCCATGGGGACTATGTTCTTCGCCATTTCAGCAGCCCCAGGGATAGCCTCCGCCACCTTGTCAAATAAACCCGTATAAATAGGACCGGGACATACGCAGTTGATTCTAATACCAGTCTTGGCGTATTCCAGAGCAGCAGTTTTGGTTAAACCAACACATCCAAACTTACTGCTTACATATGCCGGATCAGCAGGATGGGCCGACAATCCAGAAATTGATGCCGTATTAACGATGGACGCCTTCCCACCCTGTTTCAACATCTGTCGGATTTCATACTTCATACAGAGCCACACACCTTTCAGGTTGACGGCCAGCACGACATCCCAATCTTCCTCCTTGTAATCTGCTGTGGGGACACCTATTCCCCTGTTCATCCCTGCGTTGTTATGGGCGAAATCTAACCTACCGTAGGTGTCGACCGTTTTCTTAATGAGGAATTGAACCTCTTCGGATTTCGACACATCGGTCTTCACAAAGATGGCTTCTCCACCTGTTTCCCGAATACGGCTTACCGTCGCTTCTCCCCCCTTCACATCTACATCAACCACTACTACCTTCGCCCCCCTTGCGGCAAAGGCAAAGGCTGTGGCCCTTCCTATCCCTGACCCTGCACCAGTAACCAAAGCTACTTTACCATCAAATTCACCTGGCATTGTTTATACCTCCTTGATAAAGGCAATATTTCATGATGGAGCATTACCCACGAATCCCGCCTTTGGCGGGAGAAATCCCCCCACCTCCCTTTGGCAATGGGAGGTGGGGGGATTAAAGGATTTATTTTCAAGACAATTATTAGATTCATTCCTATAAAAATTATAAAATTTATATCTACCATTTAAATTGGTCTTGACTTTATTCTAAATCTTAACCTTAATCTCAACCTTAACCTTGGGTTATTAATGTTTTATTTTCCTATAAAGTCAAGCTGTTCTACCTTGCCATTTACAATTCTGGAAAGTGTTATCGGCCTGATGATCACATGGTCCACGTCGAAGATCTCCTTGCCACCCCATTTCCCTTTTCCCCATATCGTATCTATGCTTTTCATATTTTTAATGGTAGCCACTACCTTGTCGGTATCAAGACTCTGTGCCTTTTCGATACATTGCAACATGGGATAAAGTGCATCAAGGCCAAGCATGCTATCCATGATATACGGCTGATTCGCCTTCTCTACCAACTTGCGAAGGTCCTTTACAATAGGTAACATCTTGTCACTTAAGACGTCCGGCCCTCCATGAAAAAGATCATTGGCGTATTTTTTGTTTAGCATACTATTTACTAAATTAATGTCACCAAAAAGACCCGGAGCAAAAACAGGTCCGGTAAAACCTAATTCACGTGACTGGTTGATGATGCCAGCAGACCACGGAACGATGGAAAAGACTATATTAATGGCATCAGGTTTCTTTTCGAGTGCCTTGGTCAATATTGGATAAAAATCCTCTGTGGGTATCTTGAATTTCTCGGAGAAGACTAATTGCAATCCCCGTTTTTTGATCGCTTTCTCGTTCAATTCCAGGGCAGTGTTGCCGCCTGGATCATCTGGCATGATGATCGCTATTTTCTTTGCCTGCGGGTAAGTCTTGACAAGATAATCAAAACACGGTTCGATGCAATACAGACTCGAATCAGCATAGAAACCGTAGCGTATTTTGGGATTGACCTCCTCTGGGCCCAGGCCAAACGCCTTCAACCGCAGGATTTTGGCTTCTTCGGCAGTTGGTATAAGTGCTAAATCTGTTACCATGAACATTGGAGGTATCATGAATTTAATCCCTTGCTGCACCAGTCTATTAGCGGCAGCTATTGCGCCGGGCGGTGATGACTGATCATCTTCCGCAATAATCTTAATATTGTATTTCTGACCAGCAACCGTAACTCCACCCCTCTGATTAATCAAGTCTTCCGTCGGTTTTACTGCATCATACATAGGTTTAAATGCTGGCGCCATTGGACCTGTCACAGATGTAATTAAACCGATCTTCAAAGTTTTTACTTGAGCTGTTGCCTCTTTGGTAAAAGAACCTAAAAGAGAAAATAATGCAAGTAGAAACAACAAACACGAAACCATTAATACTAACCCTCTTTTTTTCATATCATCCTCCTTCAAAGAATTTTTGTGCGAAAAAAGCTGAATCTCGCTATGAGATCAATCCCTCCTGCAAGCAATTCTATAAAATAATCTTAATCTTTTCACTATGATCTAAATCATATAACTGAACGAATTTGTGATTATCTCTCGGGTTCATAGCCACTTGCTTTTGTTGGTGCCTCTGATTGTTTTGACATGATGACGGGTTAAACTTGGAACTGGCGTAAGGACTTAAGGTAATTACCTTTCAATTGTTATGCTGGGCTAAAGCCTGGAGTTTGGCCTGGTCTAAGATAATTATCTTCCCCCGGCGAGAAGAAATAATACCAGCAGTTTTTAGTCTGCTCAACACCCTAATCGTAGTCTCTGTCGTTGTTCCAGCCAATTCTGCAAGCTCCTCCCGGGTCAGTAATAAAGTTGTACCAAACTTTGAAAAAAGCATAAAGAGGAAATTACACAGTCGATGTTCTACCGTTTCTCCGACCAAATCTAAAATCCTTTCATACTCATTATCTAACCCCTTTCCAAGAATGGTCACGATATTCATAGCAATAAGGGGGTACTTATTTACAAGAGACATATATTCCTTTTTTCTGATGGACAAAACCTCCACTTCATCAATGGCCTGTGCGGAAACAAAATGCTTTTCTCCGAACAAGGCAGAAGCATTTAACGTATCACCAAAACTGGCAATTTTAACGATGATATGTTTACCGAAGGCGGATACCTTAAAAGTTTTAACTATCCCCTGTTGGACAACATAAAAAAAGTTGGGTAGGTCTCCCTGGTGGAAGATGAACTCACCTTTCTTGAAATGGTGAGGTGTTGCGAACACCGCTATCTCGCTCAGTTGTTTTTCGCCCAAGCCAGTGAAAGTGGGGCAAGCTTTGAAAACCTCAATCCCTGTTTTGAGATAACCTTTTAGATTATCTTTCTTGATCCCCTTCAAGATCACCCCTTATCCTCATTCCCAATGCTTCATTTTGAAAAGGTTCCCTAAGATAAACTCAGACGACCAAAGCGCTTTTAATCTTTATAACCCCAAACCCATATGGAATATATCACGCTACTTTAATTGTTGTCAATTATAAGTGACAAGTGACAGATGAGACAGACCTCATTTAACTGGTCTATTTCAAACCTTGTAGTTTTGTTTTGAATGAACCTGTTCACCCATCAGGATCCTTGGACTTGGATCAAACACCTGTTTCAAGTTGACCAGGCTCTTTATGAACCAGAGCAGTTTTGCTTTAACTTGACCCAATTCAGATAGCACTGGTCAGAAATACAGTTTTTTTTAATTTAATTTAGACAAGACTGGATAAAATTTCTTTTAATTTATATGATTTAAATCATAGTAAAGTCATTACGTAATAGTATAAGGGTATGAGTAAATATGTCGATGTGAAAGGGTCTGGTATACTGCGAAAAATCACCAAATCATGAAAGGAGACCAGGAGCATGATAAAAAGCATAGTCATTTACTATTCACAGACGGGAAACACCAAGAAGATCGCTCAGGCAATTCACGCCGGGATAAGCCAAATGGGAGAGCAATGTGATATTGCACGACTCAGGGATGTAGATCCGCGGAATCTGGCAGGCTACGATTTAATTGGTCTGGGTAGCCCTGTGATACATTCAAGAGAACTCCCCAATGTGGCCCATTTTATAAATTCCATAAAATCAGTGGATGGAAAGCATGCCTTTGTTTTTTGCACCCATGGTGCTATTCCAGGATACTATTTGGCAAGGGTAGTGCCGGCAATGATCCAGAAGGGTTTAACAGTGATTGGCTGGAAAGACTGGTTTTGTAGTGCATATCATCCTATTATTCCGAAACCTTATTTCACTGACGGGCATCCTGATGCAATTGACCTGAAGGAGGCAGAGGATTTTAGCAAAGAAATGATGGAACGCAGCCGAAAGATATCTCTCGGGGAGACTGACCTCATCCCGACTTTTCCGAGGGGAACAGAGTACGATGAGAGATATTTCCCGGTGCCCGATTCTTTTTCCTTAGCTGGCGAGGAATTTAAAAAGCTGGTAATCCGAAAGAACTTCAAGGTCAACGCTGAAAAGTGTAATTATCCCCGATGTACTCACTGTATAGACAATTGCCCTACAGGCGCAATTGACTTCTCTGTATCTCCACCCCTTTTTGATAAGGATTGCGATAATTGTTTTCTTTGTGAGCAGACTTGCCCCCGGGGTGCCATAGAATTTGACTACGAGCCATTAGACAATTCTCACAAACCGCTCAACGTATCCGTCCTCCAGAAGTCAGTGGATACATTTGAGGCCAAAGGACTTTTCAGAAGATTAGTGCCCAATGAGGACATCGGTTGGAATACGAGCTTTTGGAAGAACAAAAAACCACGTTTTAAAATTGATGATTGACCACTTAAGGTCGGAGAGTCTCTTTTTATAACCTACAGACCGTCCCTACAAATAAAAAGGATATTTTTACTGAAGAGATAATCAGCGGCCAGTGTTAGAAGACTCTTGGCATACCATAAAAATGGGAAGTTAGTCGATTACCCTTAAAAAGGCAATAAAATAATATCTAATGCGCGGAGCTTGACAGGCATGGCGCGTTCATGCGAGTCGTGTTTTTGGGGCAACTTGTAAAATAGTCATATAAAGTGCATTCCTAAATAGGGAGAAAACCCATGGAAAAAAAAGTATTTGAATTTCCTATACACTACACTGCCGTAATAGGGAAGATCGCCATTGGATGGGGGGTCCACGAGACGGTTGCCGATGAGTGCAAGGCAGTTAACATAAAAAGGGCACTGATAACGACCTCTGGTTTGAAGGGAACAGGTATGATCGACGAAATTAACCAGATTTTAAAAGCTCAGGGTG
>Ga0256868_10000757_pt1 | contig 18298 bp, 20 predicted proteins | sample RVTome_13_FD_187341 | JGI IMG/M metagenome (GOLD analysis project Ga0256868, IMG submission 187341) | Soil microbial communities from uranium-contaminated site in the Upper Colorado River Basin, Wyoming, United States - RVT92D227 HiSeq ...
AACGAACCTAGGTATAAGCAAATTTTGAACAGCAATGCCCGCTTATGATTATTCCTAAATTATCAGTAGAGTTAAAGTAGCTCTCACTTCTGGTAAAGCTCTAATTTTTTTAGTTATCAATTCCTTCATATCGTCCGCTGTGTCAGATCTGACTTTAGCAATGATGTCATATGCTCCAAACGAAAAATACGCCTCGTCTACACCTCCAATACGCCTCAACTCGCTCAGAACGTTGTCTTCTGAGCTGGGCTCAACAGTTGCCAACACTAGAGCTTTCGGCATACAAATCTCCCATTAACTACTAACCATATTCAGCAATATAAATCTTGTCCAAAAAGCAATAAGTAAGGGATTTTTAGGTCTTAATGTCACAAAAAAATTTGCTTTTATGTATAATAAGGTTTACATTTATCTATGTGTCAGTTTTCGAATTGCGGGGGATGAGAACGACTGCAGAATCGAGGGGAGACTAATAAAGAACTCGAACTAGTAAACCCGAAGCTGACTGTTCCGTGTTATTGAACTGGCGGGAGCGCAATGTGCACTTTCTCAAATAAGTTGCCTATTGCTTTCGTTTGGAACAGTGCTGGAAATCTTTACGAAATATGAAGCGCGCAATTTCACAATGTTAAAATACATACGTTCCTATTTTCATCACTAACCCTATAGGAGAGTTGGGGTTGGAAGCACGAAAATAATCTCTAAAGAAGATTTCAAGAATTTCGTCAACGCGCTAATCAAAGATGATTCTTGGAACGTTATTGGCGTAAAATCTCGGGGTAATAAATTCGCCTTTGGTCCCTTGGAATCGGCTGAGGAACTTCGTCTCGATTATGATGTGACTTTGCTGCCGCCGAAGAAATACTTCTTTCCCCAACGTGAGACCTTATTTACCTATAATTTGGCGGATGGTATTTCTACAAAAAGTCCTGAGGAAGCTAAACCCATGGTGATAATAGGCGTGCACCCTTACGATATAGTCGCACTGCTTCATATGGATGAAATATTCAGGGACACCAAATCTGATCCATACTACTTCAAGAAGAGAGAAAACTCGATAATAATCGGAATAAACATTCAAAAAATGTCCAAATGGAATTTCTCTTCTCTCATGGGCTGCGCCGTCATAGACTATGGGTATGACCTGATGCTTACGGACTTAGGCAACAGATACGGCATCAACGTTGGATCTTCGAAGGGAGAAGCGCTTTTGCTAAAATATGCTAAAAATGTAACGCCTGCTTTAGCCCGTGATATTCAAATTGCTGGGCAGAAAAAAAGAGAAGTCATAAATATGTCCGAGCAGAAATTTGATTTTGCGCCAGAACTAATTCCGGAATTGTTAAGAGACAGCTATGCGAAAAGTGGATTTTGGGAAAATCATTCCGAGAAATGCTTAGCCTGCGGATCTTGTGTGTTAGTATGCCCCACTTGCTACTGTTTTGACGTTAAGGATAATCCAGATTTGACATTGGAATATGGTGAAAGAATTAGAACATGGGACGGTTGCCTGCTTGAAGATTTTGCAAAAATAGCTTCAGGAGAGAACTTCCGGGCGACTAGACCCACAAGGTACCGCCATCGTTACTTCAAGAAAGGTAAGTACCTGTTTGACAAGTTTGGTTTCATCTCTTGTGTTGGATGCGGAAGATGCTCCTCGAATTGCCTTCCAGACATTGCGAACCCGGTCAATTTGTTCAATGACATGTACCATGAAAGCCGAAGTAGCGGGGTTCAAATGCCATCCTCAGCCGCTCAGCCAGATGTCAACATTAATACCGAAGGAAACATTGACTACGTACCCGAGCTGGGAACTATAGTTAAAAAGGTTCCAATGACAGCTTATGAAACATTGTTCGAGATAAAACTGGACGACGGCTCAGAGCTTGGGCATAAACCTGGACAATTTGTTGAAGTGTCAATTTTCGGCATCGGTGAAGCGCCGATATCCTTGTCATCTTCCCCAACAAAAGAGAAAACGTTTGAACTCTGTGTCCGAAAACTGGGAAACGTAACGACAAGTATGCACAAACTGAATGTCGGGGATAAAGTCGGAATTAGGGGTCCGTTTGGAAACGGTTTTGACACCAAGTCCTTGAAAGGAAAGGACTTGCTATTCATAGCAGGCGGCTTGGGAATAGCACCCTTGAGATCCTTGTTCAATTTCGTTTTGGATAACAGAAAAGACTTTGGGCACATCACTCTGCTTTACGGATGCAAAGAACCCAGAGAAATGCTCTTCGGAGATGAGCTAGCTTTACTTGCTTCGAGAGATGATGTCGAGTTCAAATCAACAGTCAACTGGTGCCCAGAAAACGAGGCATGGTCCGGCAACATAGGAGTAATTACGACACTTATTCCGCTAATAGAATTTGATCCAGAAAAAACCATCGCAATACTTTGTGGCCCGCCTGTAATGTATAAATTTGTAATTGCAGATCTAAAGACTCGAAATGTCCCCGATGGAAACATTATAATGTCACTTGAGCGGAGAATGAAATGCGGGGTAGGCAAATGTGGTCACTGCCAAATCAACCAAATATATGTTTGCAAGGACGGCCCTGTTTTCAACTATTCCCATATTAAAGGCGTGCCGGAGGCACTGTAATGAAACCGAAAGTAGCTTTCTTTGACTTTGCAGGCTGCGAAGGAGACCAACTGCAAGTAGCCAATCTGGAAGAGGACCTGCTGACTTTGCTGGGGCAAGTCGAGGTCGTCAGCTTCAGAGAAGTCATGAAAGAGCACAGCGACAATTACGATATAGCTTTTATCGAAGGATCATGCACAAGACTGCAGGATGAAGATAGGCTAAAACAGATTAGGAAAAACGCGAAAATTGTTGTTGCCATAGGTTCATGCGCCACGATTGGGGGAATTAATTCACTCAGAAACTACAAAGACTTGGAAAGCGTAAAAAAAACTGTCTATGGAGAAAACGCCAAGCTCTTCGACAGCTACGCGGCCAGACCCATAGACGCCATTATACCTGTAGATGCCTATGTTCACGGTTGCCCTATAGACCGAGACGATTTCCTACATGTGGTGAAATCGCTCCTGTTAGGAAAAAAAACTGAAACACCCACATACCCAGTTTGTGTTGAATGCAAGAAAAACGAAAACATATGTGCTTTTGAACGTGGCCAATTCTGTGTCGGACCAGTAACTAGAGCAGGCTGCAACTCTTGCTGTGTAAACGAGGGAACAGTCTGTTGGGGGTGCCGTGGTCTTGTAGACAATCCAAACGAAAATGCTCACAAGGAAGTTTTGATAAAATACGGTCTCACAGTTGACGACGCAATTGGTAAGTTTAGGTTGTACTTCGGTTGGCAGGAGACAAAGAGATGAAAGCCCAAAGTTTCGATGTTGATGTGCACCACGTTACAAGAGTTGAGGGGCACGGAAATATCTACGTAAATGTGAGGAAAGGAATAATTGAAAAATGCGAATGGAGTATTTCAGAAGCTCCAAGATTCTTTGAAGCTATGGTAATAGGCAGACCTTGGAATGAGTTGCATCATATTACTTCACGAATTTGTGGGATATGCTCTATTGGTCACGCACTTGCTTCTCTAAAGGCTACAGAGGCGGCTTTGGGAATAAAAATCAGCGACCAAGATCTGAGACTGAGAAAACTTGCGTTACACGCTGAAAACATGCAAAGCCATATTTTGCATTTGGGTTTTCTTGTGTTGCCCGATCTTATGGGTGTGGGATCAGTTGTTCCTTTAGCATCCACAAACTTACCCGAGGTGAAGACTGTTTTGCGGGTTCATAGAACTGCAAATGAAATGTCAACCCTAACCTGTGGCAGAACAACCCATCCGCAAAGACTCATGCCTGGCGGGTTCTCCAAGATCCCGACTATCACAGAATTGAACGCCCTGAGAAAGAAGCTCCAAGAATCAATTCCAGATCTCCAATCAATTGCTAAGCTTTTCAAAAGTTTAGCAGGCAAATTCCCTAAATTCAAAAGAGAAACTGAATTCATAGCGCTCAAGAATCCGAGTGAATACGCGCTTTACGATGGAGTTATAGCTTCATCGGATACTGGCACTGCTCCAGCGATTGAATATTTGTCTTTCGCAAAAGAATATGTGGTTCCAAGGTCAACGGCTAAGTGGGCAAAGCACGCGCGGGAATCTTACATGGTTGGCGCTTTAGCTAGATTAAATACTAACTACGAGAGGCTGTCTCCGATGGCTCGAGAAACAGCTGAAATGTTCGATTTGCTACCGATGTGTTATAACCCATTTATGAATAATATCGCTCAGCTTGTTGAAGTGGTTCATAGCGTCGAAGATTCAATTCGTCTAATTAATGAGCTTGAAGCTGCAGGTTTACAAGGCCAACCAGACTATAATAAACCCGAAGTTAAGGTGAAAGCGGGTAGCGGTGTAGGAGCCGTCGAAGTGCCGAGAGGAATACTATTCCACGACTATGCGTACAATGTCAAGGGGATATGCACAAAAGCAAATTGCATAATCCCGACGAACCAAAATCACGCCAACATCGAATTAGACATGAAAGCCCTTTTGCCGCAGATACTTGACAAACCGCAAAAGGAGATTGAATTGACCTTAGAAATGCTTGTGAGAGCCTATGACCCGTGTATCTCCTGCTCAACTCACGCACTTAAAGTAAATTTCTTGTAAGTCAAGACATTGAAGCATGTAGGTATGCACAAGTAACCTTTCGGATCAGAGTCAAACATGTAGATAAGCCTGCTCAGATATATGATATATCTGGCTGGGAAGACCTAGAGATAAGGGGAATATGAAGTTGGGGTCTGAGAATCTTAACCACTTCTTCAATCCACGAGCCATTGCGGTTATTGGAGCAAGCGACCGCGAAGATTCACTGGGAGGGAAAATACTTCAAAACTTAGCTGGACAATACACTGGCTTGGTTTTTCCAGTGAACCCGTTCAGAAGAACTGTTCATGAAATTGCAGCTTTTCCAAGCGTTGAGACCTTGCCTTCTAAGGTCGATCTTGCCATTATTGTGACCCCAGCTCACACAATTCCTCAAATTGTAGAAGAGTGTGGAAAAGCAGCCATCAAAAACATCATAATTGTGTCTGCAGGCTTTGACAAAACTGACGCAATCGGAAGAGACCTTCTCCGGCAAATTTCAGAACTGAAAAGGACTTTCGAGCTGCGAATCATTGGACCTAACAGCTTTGGAATAGTGAGACCTAAAGTCAATTTATACGCAACCTTCGCAGAAAAGAAGGCAATTCCTGGAAAAATCGCCTTCATATCTCAAAGTGCTGCTCTTTGCGGGTCAGTTCTCGATTGGTCTTCCGAAACTCAAGTTGGACTAAGCGCAATTGTTTCAACGGGATCATCGATTGACGTTGACATTAGTGATTTAGTTGATTATTTTGGTGCAGACCCTCAAACAAGAGCAATTATGCTTTACTTTGAAGACTTGACGAGCATAAGAAGCTTCATGAGTGCTGCAAGGGGATTAGCAAGGGTTAAACCCATTGTGCTGATGAAAGCTGGAAGTCGCACGAAAACTGGCGATGTTCCAAGCAATGAAGCCAATATTATTGTCGATGAAGATGCAATGTTCGATGCCTTATTTCGTCGCGCTGGTGTTGTTCGCGTAGATACAATTTCTGAACTCCTTGCCTGCGGACAAGCTCTATCGATGCAGCCTATTCCAAGTGAAAGTTCCTTGACAATAATTACGAATTCGGGCGGACTAGGAACCACGGCTACCGATGAACTCAAAGCGAAAGGGGGAAAACTCTGGAAACCCAGCAATGACGCAAAAAGCACCCTAAGAAAATTTTTGCCGCGCTACTGCCGAGTCTCCAATCCCATTAACGTTTCAGAAGCTTCTCCTCAAAGTTTTAGAAAAACACTGCATGTTTGCTTGGATGATCCAGCTGTCAGAAGCCTTCTGTTGGTATTAACTTCAATCGGTGTCACAGAATTACCTCAAATTACAGGAATAATTGTTGAATTGGCTTCGCCGAAAAGAAAAACGCTTTTGGTCACCATAATCGGAGAAGATGCCAGCTGCCGAGAGGCAAGAAAATCACTGAATCAAAATGGCATTCCGGCGTTTAAAACGCCGGAAGAAGCTGTCTTCACATTCATGTACATGTATACATACACGCGAAATTTGGAGTTACTATACCAAACTCCAGAAGAGCCCCAATTATTGCCATACGGCCTGGATAATCTCAAAGCGATCCTTCGCCGTTCCTTTTACGAAGGAAGACAAGTGCTCAGCCTGCCCGAATCATTTAGGTTCTTAGAAGCATACGACATACAAACTTTAAAACTGCAGGTTGCCCAGACTGTGGAGCAGGCGGAAGTTCTAGCTTCCGAAATTGGTTTCCCCGTCAGAATGCAGTCTATATATGTGCCACCACCTTCCAGATCTGGGAAAGGAGGCTCGTTCGAAGCCTGCTCCTCGCCTGAGGTAAGAACTGCATTTAACAAGATTGCAGAGGGAATAAGAAATTCGATTGATATGATTGACTTTCAAGGAGTGGCAATTCAGCCAAAGCTCCCGACGGAAGAACTAGGTTTGTTCATCGGATCTAGAAAAGACCCAAAATTTGGCTCAATTGTCTACTTTGGAATTAGAGAAGTCGCAAAGACTCAGGTCATGGCGATTAGCGTAGGCTTCCCACCTCTGAACCAAATTCTTGCTAGGCAAGTTGTGGATCACTTAAGTGAGAATCAATACATGCGCACTTGGTTGAAATATCACGATTTCTCAAAAAAGGGAGCTGTTGAAGAGACTTTGGTGAGGCTGTCTCAACTCGTGGTAGATTTCCCAGAAGTAAAAGAGATTAATGTAGACCAATTGCTCTTTGACGAGAAAGGTGTTTCCGCAGCTAGCGCCACTATTGCCATTGATAGAGATAGAATAATGCGAGAAGCTGCAGACCATCACGAGCATTCAGCAGTCTCGCCCTATCCCAAAAAATACGTTACAGTGCGAACTTTAAAGAATGGTTTGCGGGTCAAATTACGCCCAATTAGACCTGAAGATGAGAAACGTTTCAATGAACTATTTAGGTCATTATCTGCGCAAAGCGTAAGATTTAGATTCTTTCAAATTATAAGAGAATTGACTCATGATACGTTGACACGGTTCTGCAATTTGGACTATGATCGGGAAATAGCGATAGTAGCTGAGCTGGAAGATGATAAAAGAATAATTGGTGTGGTTACAATAATACCGGATTTTGGAGGGAAAACTGGGGAATTTGCAATCATGATTGGAGACCCGTGGCATGGGTTAGGGCTGGGTTCAAAACTCATGGATGTGATTTCAGATGTTGCCAAGGACTTGAAGTTGGAAAGAATGCACGGCTATGTTGACCGGGCTAATGCTAAAATGATTAATATGTGCACGAGAAAGGGGTTCGCGATTGAACCAGTAGACGAAGATACAATTACTATGTCGAAGAATCTAATCTAATAATCTCAGACTATAATTAGAGATCCAGATCGTTTAGGAATTTCCAAAATTCTTCTACAGACCTAATTAACCGTATTTCTAGATATCGCGATTCTGCACCTGGGTAATCGCAAATTCCGGATTTAGAAAAACCAACTGTATGGGGGAACTTACTCTCAAACTCTACGTTTTCAATAATATCCCTTAAGCATACATTCTTGTCTGAACTGCCTTTTTTGAGGTCTGAAAGCATAACTGAATAATCTGGATATTTTTTCCCTCTATTGCCAGTATTTGGAAAGGTGATTACCCAATCCATTTCTTGAAGGTGAAATTTCTTTTCCAATTGAACTAGAACCTCAGCATATGAACGATTGCCACCATTATTGTGCGACGTCTCAAAATAAGATTTGCTACAGGATTCCTCCTTTCACTTTGCTAAGTCAGCCATATCTTTTCCGAACGCAATCATTAAGCATCTGAATTTGGAAAAAAAGGGATTGTGTGGGATTTCTCCATTTGCAGAGAATGCAACCCCCATCCCCAGCTCCATTGGCGAATCCTAAGCTTCTGGAGACGAAAACTGTTTCTGGCTACTTGTGTTCTCTTTTTAGGTTCCTTCTTTTTTTGCTAAGGTCTACATCTTTTCATCTCTGCTGTCACCATGTAGGTGGTGTAAACTGACAGACATCGGTATTAACAAAGCAGAAGTGGGAAAAAGGATAACTTTTTACTACGGAAAAAATACGTAATAAGACGCTATGAATCCTGTTAGGAAAGTGCGTGCGACAAGGAGGCATAGGCAAACTCGAACATGGATAGTCATCGTTTTTGTTTTGCTTATTGCTGCAACGCTGCTTACGGTTGCATATTTTTGGTATCCTAAGAATGAGGCTGGGAACAACACGTCAAACGAACCAGCAGCTTTCAAGGATTTCACAGACCACTACATGGGCATAATGCAAAACTTGAACTCAACCCAAACCAAAGCCAAAATAGCATCACAACTAAATCCAAGCTACAATCAAACTGACCTCTTCAGTTGGGAACAGACCAAGCTGACCTTTACACAAGATACTACAGGCTGGTTTGAAGACCCAACCCAAATTCTAAACAGCGGCAAAGGAATTTGCGTACAATGGAGCATTGTTTACGTCTCCGCATGCTTAGCGAGTGGCTACCAGAGTAGGCTTGTAGTAGCAACTGATACGGCAAACTGGAACTTCATACATGTCTGGGCTGAAGACTACTTCAACGGAAAGTGGGTTCACGTGGATCCTTCCGACAAAGTGTGGAACAATCCGTTAAGATACCAAAGCTGGGACTGGGGCAGGGGAATTGGGGCGGATGTCAAGATTTACGCGTTTGAAGACGGCAGTTTCGAAGAAGTCACCTCTAACTACGGTTCTGATTCAAGCTAAACTGCGCTTAGGAATAACTTGCAAGTTACCAGATACGGCTTGGTGATTATAACGCTTGCCAACAGCAACTAATAAAAAAAAGATATGGTAAATTTAATAAGTTGAAACAGCGAATCCGTTACTGGTCTTCTTTATGGATAGAAAACTTGCGCTGACAATTTCGTTGTTAATTGTTCTCGTGGCTTCGGCACCAATTGTTGTTTCAGCCGAGATTTCTGTCGGTGTAAAGCAGGGCGACTGGATAGAATATCAAGTAACGTTCACTGGAACTCCACCTGAGGGACATGCTGTTACGTGGGCTAGAATGGACATTGTTAGTGTCCAAGGAAAAAACATCACTCTTGCAGTCGCAGCGAAACAGTCCGATGGGTCGTGGCGGAATGAAACAGTGCAGCTGAACCTTGAGATTGGTCAGCTTGGAGATGACTTCATAATCCCTGCAAACCTGAACAGCGGGGACACATTCTTCGATAAAGGGCACGGCAACATAACTATCAGTGGAGTTGAAGAGAGAACTTACGCTGGCGCCACACGCACAATTATGAGCGGAACTGTAAGCGAGACTGCGCAGCAGACCACATATCAGACCACTTATTACTGGGATAAAGCCACAGGCGTCCTTGTTGAAGGAAACTCTTCGTACACTGATTTTGCTATGTACACGAAAACGAATAGAACTAACATGTGGCAGGCGCAAACGCCTGGGCTGGATTCAACCGTCTTTTACGCTCTCGTAATCGCAGTAGCCGCCATATTGATTATAATAGCTTTTTTCGTTATACGCAGAAAGAAATGAAACCGCGTTCTAAGGGGAAGATAACACTTAGCCTGTGCTCTCGCCAAACGCTCTTTTTTCACCTATGAAGACTGCAGTTGCACATTTACCGCTTCAGTCTGGAAACTATAGCAACAATAGCTAACGCGATTGCTATGATGATTGCACTTATCTCTGCTGCTAACACGATATTTGGGTATGCGCTCTGTTTAACAGCTATGCCCACCAGCGCCCAAATCAGCACAAGACCGTAAGCAAAATCTTTTCTCGTGACGGCAACTGCCAAAGTGACAAGCAATGCCACTGCAATCACCAGAACGCTCCACAGGTCGCTAGCCAAGCCAAAGCCATCCCACTGAACTGAAACCAAAGCTGCAGCAACGTTAGCTATAGAGGCAACTGTTATCCAACCCAAATAGACGCTGAAAGGCAAATGCACGCAAACTTTTTCCTTCCAAGAAACAGCAGCTTTTCCCACGTTAAGCCGCAGATAAACCGCGATTAAAGTTGCCAACAACGCGAACATCAAAACCACAGACAGGACAATTTGGTCATAATGCCAAAGAAGAAGCCAGGACACGTTGAGAATACTGCTTAGCACAAAGAAGACGCTGATTTTTCCGAGGAACGGTTTTTCTCTTTGGCTTGGCAAAGCTTGGAATATCACGAAAACCAGCAGCAACGTGTAGATTATGCCCCAAATCGAGAAAACGTATCCCGCAGGCGTTACTAAAGCAGGATATAAATCGGAAACTTGAGCCGTCGTTCTGCCGTTTAACGCAAATGTGCTTGCCAATGCATTGACTGTGATCGTTAAAGCTAACGCGACAATGTTCAGACTCTGCAGCAAAACAGCTTTCCTAAAACCTGACATAATAACTAGTACAGGGGACTATGCGCATATAAGATTTAATGTGCAAACATTTTTGGGCTTCTGCCTCCGAATAAACCCATGCGCGCCTGTTTTTTACAAAGTAATTCCTAAATACTTCCTTTCGGTAGGATAGTCTGGTTTGAGGAATTAACATGGCAAAATTAGATTTCGGCGGCGTAAAAGAAGATGTTATAACACGACAAGAATTCACCTTAGAACAAGCCCAAAAAATTCTAAAAGGCGAAGTTATCACTACACTGGGGTACGGCATCCAAGGCCGCGCTCAATCACTTAACATGCGAGACAACGGCATAAAAGTAATCATAGGCCAAGAAAACAGCGGCGTCCACAAGGCCTATTATGATTTAGCTGTGCAAGACGGTTGGGTTCCAGGCAAAACACTGTTTTCGATGAAAGAAGCTGCACAGCGAGGCGCCATCAAACAGTTTCTACTCACTGACTCAGGACAAAGAGAAATGTGGCCCGTGGTAAAAGGCACATTAAAAGAAGGCGACGCGCTTTACTTTTCGCACGGCTTCTCCATTGTTTACGGGAAAATCACAGGAGTTGTTCCTCCAAAGAATATTGATGTGATTTTGGTTGCGCCGAAAGGCTCTGGAACCTCTGTGAGAAGAAATTTCGTGGCGGGAAGTGGAATAAACTGCAGCTTCGCCGTTCACCAAGACCATACGGGCAAAGCCATGGACAGAGTTAAAGCCATGGGCATCGCAATCGGCGCAGGCTATCTTTTCCCTACAACGTTTGAGAAGGAAGTTTTCAGCGACTTGACAGGCGAACGCGGCGTTTTAATGGGCGCTTTAGCGGGAATGATGGAAGCCCAGTACAACTGTCTACGCGAGCATGGGCACAGTCCCAGTGAAGCGTTCAACGAAACCGTGGAGGAACTCACTCAAAGCTTGATTAGGCTGGTTGACGAGAACGGAATGGACTGGATGTTCTGCAACTGCAGCGAAACCGCGCGTATAGGTGCGCTCAGGTGGAGAAACCGTTTCCGCGACGGTGCTAAGCCGTTGTTTGATTCGCTTTATGAACTGGTGGTTTCAGGAGAAGAAACACGCATTGTGCTTGAGCGGAGCGCAGAGCCAGATTACAGGCAGAAGCTTGCTGACGAATTAAAAGCCATGGGCAATTCTGAGATGTGGCGAGCAGGCGCTACAGTGCGGTCTTTGAGGCCTGAACGGAAAAAACCTTAGCTAAACATCAGCTAAGTTAAGCTTCAGCACTAGCGCTTCGGGGCGACTATAGCCCCCTTTTACATACTTTCGTTATATAGATTGAGTTCGTTTTTTATTGGGGTTTGTGCTTATGCGGAGAGGAATCCGCCGTCAACAACAATAAGCGCACCATGCACGTAGCTTGACAGGTCACTTGCAAGAACCAAAGCCATACGCGCAATCCCGTCTGTTGCATTTAGGCGAGGGTTTATTCGGTTTTGGCTAGAATTGAAGGATTCAGAATCCATAAAACCTATCAATACATGTGCCTTTAGTGAAATACAGTAATTGGCAGAGTTGACTTAGAGTGAAAACAAAATCGGCATTGCTAATTCTTGCTTTCTTAAGCACTACAATGTTGCTTCCCTCAACTGTGATGGGTTGGGGAAGTGCTCACGGTTACATGTGTCCTGACGGCTACGACATAGACTGCGGAATTGCAGATACAGCTGATTTTCAGAGAAGTTACCCTTACGGCGCTCATGAGAATCACCTCTGCTATGACAACAAGACAGATGGAATGGCAAGGCTTGTTGCGAAATACTACGTGAAGAAATATTACGTAGATGGACAAAGTGACTTAAAGTTGTTGGGCGCGGCGGCTCATCTTTTGCAGGATGCCAGTTGCCCCGCCCACTGGCAGGGATTTGCTCTTTTTGCGCCGAGTTGGGTTGGAACCATCGAGGCTCAAGTTGACTCATACTTGGAGAGTGGCGAAAAAGACTGGAGTATCCCGATAGAGTTTCAGGGAAAAAGCATCACAATTGATGATGCGTATCTTCTCAGCCAAAAAGCGTACATTCAGAATTTCCTGTCAACCGAGCCACAAGAAAGCTTGGAAGAAATAGCCGCGCAGATAGAAGGAAAGAGTTTCTGGAGTAGTTTAAGAGGTCGAGAAGAATGGATTATGATCGGTGCCATAATCATAATTCCATTTGTAGCATATGATTTTTGGCAGTGGAAAAGAAAAGGAAAAACAACGACAAAAAACAGAACTGACTTAATAGGCCTGATTATAGCCGCATCAATTCTGGCAGTATTCCTATCCTTGCTTTTGCTTACCCAATTGTGCTATTGATACACGTTCTTTGCTTTGCACCATAACATAGCCAGAAATTGTGGTGCTCCGGCCGGGATTCGGACCCGGGTCTTCGGCTCGAAAGGCCGGAATACTTGACCGGACTATACTACCGGAGCATATCTTTTCAAGAGCACAGTGCAAGATGCCTTTTCACTCGAATAAACTTTATCCTTTCTACCGAGGCGAACGGTGCTTGCGGAGTTTCTTTTTTTCCTTGAACAAAAACGTTGTTATCTGCTCGATAAGTTTGCTGGTCGACTGCATTATTTTTTCCAGCTTCTCAACCCGTTTTTCCATGTCGCTGGACATTATTTTGCCGGCTATCCTGTTTGCCGAGCGGAACATCAGCAGCATCCTGAAAACTTCGGTAACCGCCTTCTCCTGTTCCTTAACTGTTGCCTGCTTTGTTCCTGCGCAAATGGATAGCAAATCCACGTAGTGCTCTTTGATTTTCAGCTCCGCATTCACCGACGGGTCCACGGGAAAAGCTATGCTCAGCGGCGTCTTTCTGCTCAGTTCAGCGGCTGTGGGAAAGCGGATGGTGATGTCGCCTCGTATCCACGAGGAAACGAACTCCGTGACGAATTTTCGTATGTCTTCCTGAGAAAACAGTGCTGCTGATTCTGGGTCCTTCTGGATTCGTACTTTGATAATTTTCTTGTCTTCTGCGACGTTTTTAGTGCCTTTCTCCATGTGTCTCTACTCCTCTGAACTGCACTATTGCAGTCTATAGTCTTCACTGGTTTAAACATGCCTCGAGTATTTCCGCTTTCCGCATAAAGCTGCTCAATAAGAAACTTTTGCGGCTGCGGGAATTTTGCCCAGAATCTTCGCCGTGGCTTTCTCAACTTTCTCGCGGTTCTCCGCGTCCGTGTAAACTCGCAGTATGTTAATGAAGCCTTTCAGTGTTTCAAAAATCTTCGAAATCTCGCTTAACCGATAAAGCGTCTTCTCGCCTGTCTGTGTCTTGCTGAACACGGGAATCTCCATAGACTCCATCAACGCTGAATGGTGATAAGGCACTGAAGGCACGGTGGGCACATCAATCACCACTGCTTCCACCTCCACATCTGCCTCATGGGCTATTTCAGTTTGCACCTGCCGCCTGTACGCCTCGCGCCCGAATATGTTGGATACCATCGTGTCCTTCTCGTAAAAAGTCCGCTCGTAAGCGCACTTCAGCATTCTGCGCCTTTCCAAGTTGTCAATTATCGGTCGTGACTTTTCACAGTTCTTCAGCGCGGTCCAAACCGTGTAATCATCCATAGCCAAATATTCTTCTGGAGTTTTGAATTTCGTCAGCCCCAAATCTTCGTTGGCTTTCTCCATGGCGGTTGCAAGCATAATCTGCGCGGCTCTGCCCACACGGTGAAAATAAATGCTCTTGAACGATTCAATACGGGCTATGATGAAAGATTCAAGCGCTGAAAGCGCACCAAGCTCCACAGCCAAATTCGCATCCAACACGTCCAACGCGTGAATCAGCCTGAACACGTCAATGAACCCGTACTCTGCGCCTGTGTGATATGTGTCGCGGACAATGAAATCCTGCTTGTCCACGTCCACAGCGCTGCTTATCACCTGATCCAGAAACGCTCTGCCTTGCTTGTGGAGTTTTCCAACAGCAAGCTTCGCTACTTCCGCAGGCATGTAGCCCATGCTGGCTATTTTATCGCCCAGCTCGCTTTTTTCAATAATCCACGAAGTGATGTCCTCATGCGTCTTGTCCAAATCCCTTATCAGCAGTTGCTCGAAAACGTGCGAGAAAGGGCCATGCCCCACATCATGAAGCAACCCGGAGATTCTAACCATGTCAGCTTCTTCATCGCTTACTATGCGGGAAACATTGGGGTTTTCAACAACCTTGCCTGCCAAGTACATGACGCCGACGCAGTGTTCAAAGCGCGTGTGGTTCGCTCCGGGATAAACGTATTCTGAACCTGCTAGCTGCCGCAGTCTTCGCAGTCGCTGCATCGGATACGAATCAATAATTGCTTTTTCGTTTTCGGTTATGTACACGTACCCGTGTACTGGATCTTTGATTTCTCCCCAATACGGTTTAGGCACTTTGAAGCCGCTCCATGGTTTGTTAAGTTATATTTAGGTGTCTCCTTAATAATGTGTAACCTAAATCGCCGAGTTGAGACAGTGAAAAGGGAAGGCGCTTTCATCTGCATTGAGGGCTTAGACGGCTGCGGGAAAACCACGCAGGCAAAGCTGCTTGCAAGGAAACTACATAAAGGCTACAACGCTGTTTACACAGCAGAGCCTAGCCGAGGCAGAATCGGCACCTTCATCAGGAAAAGCTGCTTGTACGGTGAAAAACGCCTTTCAAGCGTTGCTGAAGCCTTGCTTTTCGCTGCAGACCGCTTGGAGCACGTGGAGAACGAGGTGCTTCCCGCCTTGCGGCAAGGGCGGCTGGTGATTTCCGACCGCTATGTCTACTCGTCCTTGGCGTATCAGGGCGCGGCGGGGCTCAGCTTGGACTGGATTGAAAAAATAAATGAACATGCTCTCCGCGCGGACTTCGCGGTTTTCATAGACGTTGACCCGAAAATGGTTATGCATCGGTTGAAGCCCACGAGGTCGGTGATGGAAAACTTGGAGACGCAGCAGAAAGTGCGCGAAATATACTTGAAGTTCGTGGAGAGAGGCGACCTCGTCAGAATTGACGGCAACAAGTCCCAATCTGAGGTTGCAGCGAAACTCTTTGCGGTTGTACTGAAATTCCTGAAAGCATCTCGCTAATCGGGTTCAACTGGCTTCAGGATTTTTTTCGTTGATGCTTTGTTGAGTTGGTTAACTATAAAATTGGTGATGTCTTCTGGCGAAACGTATCTTGGTCCTCGCTCATGGAAAACCCGCATTTCCAACGTCATGCCCTTGCCGAATGCAAAGCGAATCATGTAGTAATCAAATTTCAGGGGCGTTTTCTTTTCTGTTTTGCCTTTGTAGTAGCGTACGGCGCAAAAAAAATCCAGCACCCGGAACGGCTCTTTTTTTAACGCGTTTAACGCTTTTTTTGTTTCTTCTTCGTCTATGTAGTTGAAGCTTTCGGCGTCGGCTATTCCTATTTCGAAGATTATTGTGCATTCGGGCACGGTTGGGTTAGCGATTTCTTCGAAGCTGAATGTTTTGCGGTTTATTTCACTGAGAACATGAATTAGTCTTTGTTGGAGTTTTTTACTTGGAAGGGCTAATGTGAAATGTTCGATTCTATGGATGCCTTCTGGGAAGTTCTCGTAACGTCCAAGCATTTTACACGGCTTTCCCGCTAGCTCTTTTTCATCTTCTTAACCTTCTCAAGGTTGCTTAAAAGTTCAGAAAGCGCAGTGCTTAGTTTCTGCAGTTCATCCATATCCTCAGTTTGCTGAATCTTGCCCTGTATATCCTGCACTTTCGATAAGAGCGTTGCTTCAAGCTTATCCATAGCGGCGCCTGCTGCTTTCTCTGCTTCCTCGCCTTCTTTCACAACGATGACTTTCTTTTCGCATTTCTCGCACCATAAGGTTCCGTCTTTTAACCTGAAAAGCGGCGAAAAGCAAGCTGGACACGACAACTCAGTCAACGTAGTGCCTTGCCGCAGCAAGTCAGCCATGCGTTTAATGTGTGTTTCTTCAGTTTTTTTCTGCAATGTAGAACCCCAAAGTAAATACGTATCAAAGCATATATAACTTGGTTATTGCGCTATTGGGTAGGTGGTTGTTTATGGTGCGGAAGAAGAAAGCTGAAGAGTACGAAGAGAGAATCAAGCAAGCGCTGGCTGTGCTTGGAGAAGTCTCAGAAGACAGCACTACGCCACGGAATATTAGGCGCGCTGCAAAAGATGCAGTGAACACGCTGCAAACAGGCGAATACACACCCGCCGTAAGAGCCTCAAACGCCATATCGCTTTTGGATGAGATTTTGCAGGACCCGAACATGCCGCCGTACACGCGGGTTAAACTGTGGAACGTTATGAGCTTCATAGAAGCCATAAAGGACTAACCTAGAGCATATAAGACTACTTTCGCATCCTGAAGAGTCGGGCACCCTTCGGTCCATTATTGATTTGTCTCGTCATCGCAATAACATTTTGCGGTGAACTTTGGAGTGCAAATGCAGTAAAAAATCAAATCAGATTTCGAGATATTTGTTATTTGTTGAGAGACGCCTGCTGGTATGAAAACTGTGTCTCTTGCTTTCACTTCGGTTGGTTCGAGTTTTCCAATTTTGACTTTGCCTTTTCCCTTTATGATAAGATAAATTTCGTCAACCCCTACTAAGTGATGAGCTTTAGTAGTAAAGCCTGATTTTACTCTTGCACGCGCGATTGAAACTTTCTTTGAACTCCAATTCTCACAGACGAAACACTGTTCAGGAGTCAGGGTTTCTCTCAATGATTTAGCCTTAACAATTTTCGGTTGCATCGTACTCCACAGCCTAAATCTGATATATAATCAGTGCCTCATTTAAGCGCGCACACGATGTCCTGAGAAAGGTTCACCACTAAAAACGTTTCCCAACAAGTTATAAACCGTAAACAACGCCTCTTAGTTTTTTGTGGCTTTTTTGGCGTGTTCCCGTGTTTCTTTGTAGGAGCGTGCGCAGTGCATGCAGCAGAACGCGGTTTCTTTCCCGTCTATTGTTTCGCGGTAGGCACCCTCGTAGACTTTGCAGCCGCAGTGGGCGCAAACGTCGAGGCTGGGTTCAATGGCAATCGAGACTAGCTCGGCGAAGCGTTTGAAAAGTCCCGTGCACAGTTCTCTGCCTTTTCTGGTGAGTTCGAACACTTTTTTTTCCTTCTCGCCCACAGGCCCAACAGGCTTTACTGTGTGTTTCACCAAGCCTTTTTCCTCTAACTGCTGCAGAAACGGGTAAACCAAGCTTGGGCTGACTTTTTTCTTCACTCTTTTCTTGAAGCGGCTGAGTATTTGGTAGCCGTGGGCTGGTCCCTCGTAAAGAATTGTGAGTATGTAGAAGCGTGAGAAGTCGGAAACTAACGCGTCTATGTTTTCGGTTTCCATGCGCCATCCTTTTATAGGCTTACGGCGGCGGAGATATAAATGTTCTTAAGATATATCTCTAAACGACACTTACCTGCATGCCAGCACCGCGTGAAAACCCGAAAAACGCGAAATCACCACCCTTGGACTCATTAGAAAACATGCACAACTAACCGAAAACCAAACTGGAAGGCAAAAGCATTAAAGCATTATTGTAGCGTGAAATCTTTCACTAACAAATATATCCTAGTGGTTACATCTAACTCTGGGTTCCATAGGGGTAATGCCCTTTGAAGTACGACGTGATAATCGTTGGCGCAGGTCCAGCAGGCATATTCTCAGCACTAGAGCTAACGGAAAAAAACCACCTCAACGTCCTACTACTCGACAGGGGCTTGGATATAGACAAGCGCAAATGCCCCTCAAGCCGAGGTTTCGATTGTCAACACTGCGAGCCATGCTCTGTTCTTTCAGGATGGGGCGGCGCAGGCGCCTATAG
>Ga0256868_10000758_pt1 | contig 18293 bp, 31 predicted proteins | sample RVTome_13_FD_187341 | JGI IMG/M metagenome (GOLD analysis project Ga0256868, IMG submission 187341) | Soil microbial communities from uranium-contaminated site in the Upper Colorado River Basin, Wyoming, United States - RVT92D227 HiSeq ...
AGGAGAGACCTTCAAAGATTTTCAAAAAGCGGTCTCAAGATATATCGATTGGGCCTAACCGCATTTCAGATTTCAAATTGTAAAACGCCGCTTAGGGCGGCCTGGTTCAATCTGCGTTCTACAATCTGAGATTTACAATCCCTCGGAAGGGGAGGAGTTATGGATGAAAAGAAGGGGTTGACAAGAAGGAGTTTTCTCAAAACAGGGGCGATCGTAGCGGGGGCAGGGGCGGCTGGAGTTTTGGGGTTATCCGGTAGGGCTTCTGCGAGTTCCAGGACCTATGCCACGCTGATTGATTTAACCAAGTGCGACGGATGTAAGAATGAACCGATGCCGAAATGTGTTGAGGCCTGCCGGAGGATAAACGAGGAGAAATTTCCCAACCCCAAAGAACCCATCAGATACCTCTGGCCTCAAAAGACACATGATGACTGGTCAAAAAAGAGGGATCTGACGAATACCCTCACCCCTTATAACTGGACAACCATTCAGAAGGTTGAGGTGGAGGGGGAAGACATTTTTATCCCTCGTCGTTGTATGCACTGTGAAAATCCCCCCTGTACCAATCTCTGTCCTTTTGGAGCTTTGAATAAGTATAACGACGGTTCTGTGGTGATCAATCATGATCTCTGCATGGGAGGAGCAAAGTGTAAAGCCGTCTGTCCATGGCATATTCCCCAAAGGCAGAGCGGTGTCGGGATCTATCTCAAACTTCAACCCATCCCAGCAGGAGGAGGGGTCATGTATAAGTGCGACCTCTGCCATGATCGAATTAAAAAAGGCCTGATCCCCGCCTGTGTTGAGGCTTGTGAGAAAAGACTCGGAAACAAGAAGCCTCTCTTTTTCGGGAAAAAGGATCAAATCTTAAAGATAGCTCATGATCGGGCGACAGAGATCAAAGGATATATCTACGGCGAGAATGAAAATGGAGGAACAGGGACCATCTATGTAAGCAGGGTTCCCTTTGAAAAAATCGATGCGAAATTGAAGGAAACCAAATCAACTCTTCTCATGGGAAGGGTCGAGAACCCACTGCGTGACGTCAATGGATGGGCCAAGGGTTTTCTCATCGGTCCGATCATCAGTGCATTGGGGGCAATTGGCCTTGTACTCTACCACAAGCAAAAGGAGGAATACACAAATGCAGGCAATGAGAAGAGGGAAAGGATGAAGGAAATACCACGGAGCAATGATAAGAAGGAGAATGAATAATGCGGGAGAGGATCATCAAAGACGGAAAGGCTGTTGTTCGCCATAGTCCAATCGAGCTTGCAGAGCACTGGCTTTTAGCCATTTCGGGACTCCTTCTGATCTTCTCGGGATTTGGAGAGCTCCCCATGTATAAGAGGTACATGGTGACTCAAATTCCGGGCCTGAGTTGGGCAGGGGACTTCTTTATCAACCTGAAAATCCATTATCTCGCGGGAATCGTCTTTGTCTCCGTCATGGTCTTTCACGCCCTTTACCATGGGTGGCTCGGGCATCAAGGGCTGATTCCGAGGAAAGGGGATGCGAAGGCTTCCTGTAAGACAATCCTTTGCATGCTGGGGTTTGGGGAAGAGCCCAAGATGGATAAGTATCTTCCGGAGCAGAGACTGGCCTATGCCTATCTGGGAGGGGTGGGATTGATTTTGGTTTTGACAGGTGCCGTCAAGGTTATCAAGAATCTGCCGGGTGTCTATCTCCCTCCCGCCTTGATCACTTCGATGACATTGACTCATACCTTCGCCACAATCTTCTTCCTTCTGGGTGTTCTTGCTCATTTAGCGGCACTAATCTTTAAGGTGAATCGGCCACTGGTCAAATCGATCTTTACCGGGGAGGTCGATTCGGGATACGTTCAGGACCGCCATTCTATTTGGTACGATGAAATGATGAAAGGTAAGATCGCTGATGAAGAGATTGAGGATAAAGTAGACGAGATAGAAAAAGAGAAGGCTCTGTTTGAGGCCGAGGTCAAGAATCAAGAAAATGAAAAGGCCGTAGCCAAGACAGAAGGAGAAGGGAAACAAGCAGGGAAGGAGGAGAATACGATGGTATCAACCATAAAGGTTAAAGGAATGAGCTGTCAGCATTGCGTGATGTCCGTCACCAAAGCGCTGGGTCAACTGAACGGGGTTAAGAACGTACAAGTAAACCTTGACAAAGGAGAGGTTCGTTTTGATAATACAAAAGAGGTAGCATCGAACCGGATTGAGAAAGCCATCAGCGATGCTGGCTATGAAGTCATTAACTGAATAAGCTCAAATGACAAAGTTCAAATTTCAAATGAATGACCAATAAAAATTTTAAACCTCTTTTGATCTTTGAACTTTGAATTTGATTTGATATTTGAGCTTTGACATTTGACATTAATTATTTGAGAGGAGAAAATATGCCTATCTATGAATATCGATGCCGTAAGTGTGAGGTCATTTTTGAGAGGTTCCAGAAGGTCAATGAAGGTGGGGAGTCTTTAACCTGCCCTGCCTGTGGAGCAAAAAAGCCTGAGAAGATTCTTTCTGGTTTTTCTTCTTCCAAGGGATCGGAATCATCCTCTTCCTGCGGTTCTTCAGGTGGTTCGACAAGATTTACTTGAGGCTAACTGAGAACCGGTGGTTCACCGGTCTTCTAAACTTTAGTAAGTCTTAAATAAAGTAGTCATGGCGAGGAGTCCCCTCATAGTGGGGCGCGGCAACCTTATCTCTATACGATTTCGTTACAGGTCTTTAAATCCATGCCCGGGTCCAGTAGCGGGAGGAGTTTCTCCAGAGATTTTTGAACATTGCCGGAGTGCACTTTTAATGCCTCCTTATCCCGGTATTTTTCGTAAAAAATAATGGTATTGTCTTCACCACGAATGGTATGGGGGATATAGGCAAGACAACCCGGTTCTGCCTCTTTGATCTTTGGAACAATTTCCTTTAAGACTTCAACAGCCTCATCCATTTTCCCTTCTTTTACTTTCACCGTCGCAATCAGTGTGATCATGTCATCCTCCCTTTTGTCTGGTTAGCATTAAAGTATATCAGTCAATGCCCAGTATCCTTTAATACAAAAAGGGGGTTGCAATTTCTGCAACCCCCTAAGAGCAGCCGTTAAACCCAAAGAAAAAATTTCTTATTTACTTTTTTTCTCTGGAGCTTTTTTCTTTGGTTTTTCCTTCTTCTCCTTGGGAGCCTGTTTTTCTTCTTTCTTGACCTTCTTTTCTTTTTTCTCTGTGCCCTTTTCTTTCCCCTTTTCTTTCTCTTCTACCTTGTCTTTCTTTTTGGGAGTCACCTTTTCAAGAACTTCTTTAGCTTTTTTTATCGTCGATTTCTTTTTCTCCTTGGGGAGTGCATAGGTAACAAGCTCAACCAGGGAAAGGGGAGCTGCATCTCCGTGCCGCCATCCCAATTTATAAACTCGAGTGTAACCTCCCTCACGGTCTTTAAGTTTGGGTGCAATTTGGTCAAATAGTTTTTTAACGATTCCTTCGTTACGAAGAAGGGCAAAAGCTTGTCTTCTGGCATGAAGCGTTCCCTGTTTCCCTAAGCTGATCATCTTATCCGCCCAACTTCGAAGCTCTTTTCCTTTGGCCAAAGTGGTTTTGATTCGCTCATGTTCGAGCAACGAGACCAACATATTACGAAACATCAGCTCCCGATGCTTAGTGTGGCGACTTAATTTTCTCCCTGCAACACGATGCCTCATTCCTTGCTCCTATCCAATGGCTCCTGATTCCATTTCCTCTTCAGGTTTTTTAGGAGGCCAATTGTCTAATCTCATTCCCAAACTAAGGCCCATTTCGGATAAAATGTCCTTGATTTCGTTGAGGGATTTTCGGCCAAAGTTCTTGGTGGCCAAAATTTCTGCCTCCGTTTTTTGAACCAGATCTCCGATCAGCTTGATGTTCGCATGCTTCAGACAGTTTGCGGAGCGAACGGAAAGTTCCAATTCATCCACACTTCGGAGGAGATTTTCATTAAGGGCTTCCTTTTCCTCCTCATCTTCGGGATAGGAGATCTCGGCCTCTTCCTCTTCTTCAAAGGTGATGAAGATGGAGAGTTGATCTTTCAAAATCTTTGCCGCATGAGCGATGGCTTCTTCTGGATTCAAACTTCCATCGGTCCAGACCTCCATGATCAACTTATCAAAATCGGTGATCTGTCCCACACGGGCATTGGTGACGGTGTAATTCACCTTTTTGATCGGAGAAAAGATGGCATCCATGGGAATGGTCCCGATGGGTTGGCTTTCCTCCTTGTTTCGCTCTGCAGGGATATAACCCTTTCCCACCTTCACCACGATCTCCATGGAGAGTTTGCCGTCTCGAGAGAGCGTGGCAATGTAATGGTCTGGGTTCAGGATTTCCACCGCATCGCCTGTCAGTATATCCCCTGCCTTAAGCACTTTGGGACCCTCTGCCTTCACCCGGATGGTTTTTGAACCTTCGGTATGAAGCTTTAACCTTACCTCTTTGAGGTTGAGGATGATCTCGGTGACATCCTCTTTGGTCCCGGGGATGGCCGAAAACTCATGGAGCACGCCGTCAATTTTAACCGAGGTGATGGCCGCCCCCTGGAGGGAAGAAAGAAGGATCCGTCGAAGACAATTTCCAATGGTGATGCCGAAACCCCTTTCAAAGGGCTCCGCCGTAAATTTTCCATAAAAGGGTGTGAGTGTCTCTTTTTCTACTTCCAACTTTTTGGGTCGAATCAGGTCTTTCCAACTTTTTTGCATATTGCCTCCAAATTACTTTGAGTACAACTCGACGATCAGCTTCTCTTGGATAGGGATGGTGATGTCCTCGCGGTTGGGCAACCCCCTTACATTCCCCTTCATCTGATCTTTTTCCAATTCCAACCATTGAGGCACACCTCGCCGAGCTACCCCTTCCAGGGCCTCTAAGATACGGACTACTTTCTTGCTCTTCTCCCGGAGCTCGATGACATCCCCTGGCTTAACGAGATAGGAAGGAATGTTTACTTTGGACTGGTTGACCAGGAAATGGTTATGTCGAACAAGCTGACGCGCTTCGTCTCTTGAATTGGCAAAACCGAGTCGGTAGACGATGTTATCTAATCTCCTTTCTAAAAGGGCGAGGAGGGTTTCTCCGGTAATCCCTTTTTGTCGATCCGCTTCCTTAAAAATGTTGCGAAACTGGTTTTCCAAAATTCCATACATCCGCTTCACTTTCTGTTTTTCCCGAAGCTGAGTTCCGTAAGCTGAGAACTTTTTCCGATCTTGACCGTGTTGTCCGGGAGGGTAATTCCTCCGGTCGTACGCACACTTCTCCGTATAGCACCTCTCCCCTTTGAGGAAGAGCTTGAGATTTTCCCTCCGACAAAGCCGACAATTCGTTTTCGTATATCTTGCCAACGCTAATCCTCCTTATACTCTCCTTCGTTTAGGGGGGCGGCATCCGTTGTGGGGAATCGGGGTGACGTCCTTAATGAGGTGGACTCTTAGGCCGGCTGCCTGAAGCGATCGCAGCGCCGATTCCCTTCCGGCTCCTGGGCCCTTCACATAAACATCAATCGATCGAACACCATGCTCCATGGCCTTTTTGGCGGCATCCTCGGCGGCCATTTGCGCGGCAAAAGGGGTGCTCTTACGGGAGCCCTTGAAACCTTGTGTGCCAGCGCTGGACCAGGTGATCACATTCCCCTCTGGATCGGTAATGGTGATGATCGTATTGTTGAATGTCGCCTGGATGTGAGCAATTCCAATCTGAATATTTTTCTTAACCTTCTTTTTCTTTATTCCCTGCCCTTTGGGCATAACGCCTCCTTTACCCTTCCTTCTCCTTTTTCTTTCCGATGATGGCCCGGCGCGGTCCTTTTCGAGTTCTGGCGTTGGTATGAGTCCTTTGACCGTGCACAGGCAATGATTTCCGATGGCGAAGCCCCCGGTAGGAGCCGATATCCATTAATCGTTTGATGTTGGTGGCAACATCCCGTCTGAGATCTCCCTCCACTTTGTATTCCTGATCAATAATATCTCGGATGCGAACGACCTCTGTCTCAGTAAGCTTGTTCACTTTGGTATCCTTATTGATGTTCGCCTTTTCGAGAATTTTAGTAGAGGAGGGCCTTGCAATTCCATAGATATACGTGAGGGCAATCTCCACCCGTTTATCCTTTGGAAGATCGACTCCTGCAATACGTGCCATATTTCACCCCTTTTAAGTCAGAGAGTGGAAAGTGGAGCGTAGAGTGTGGTTTTACTTTCCATATTCCACTTTCTACCTTCCACGTTCGAAATCTATCCTTGTCTTTGTTTGTGTTTGGGGTTTTCGCAGATCACCCGGATTACCCCTTTTCGTTTTACAATTTTACACTTGTCGCAGATCTTTTTGACCGATGCCCTGACTTTCACAGCTTCTACCTCAATAACCCAAAAACTTTGCCCTGAACCTCACATGGTTCAGGGTCTATTTCTCCCGAAAAATAATTCTCCCCCGCGAGAGATCATAGGGGGAGAGTTCCACTGTCACCTTATCTCCTGGGAGGATTTTGATGAAGTGCATTCTCATCTTTCCAGAAATATGGGCCAACACCTTGTGGCCGTTTTCCAACTCTACTCGGAACATCGCATTGGGAAGGGTTTCCAAAACCTTCCCTTCCACTTGGATCGCATCCTCCTTTGGCATAACCTCTCCATCCACGCCCTTAAACGGGCGTGGCGTCTAATAGACGGACGATTTGATCAAAAATTTGATCGGGTCCGCCCATTCCTTGAATTGAGCGAAGAGCTTTTTTGCTCCGATAATACTGGATAAGAGGGGTGGTCTGTTTCTCATATTCCTTCAACCGTGTTCGGATGGTTTCTTCATTGTCATCTGCACGTTGGTAAAGCGGTCCCCCGCACCGATCGCAAATCCCTTCTTTTTTCGGTGGCTGGAAAAGGAGGTGAAACATCGCCCCGCAGTTTTTGCAGGTCCTTCTTCCCGTCAGCCGGCGTACCAATTCTTCGGATTCCACTTCAATGTTGATGACGTAGTCAATTTTCTTTCCGATTTTGGTGAGGATGGGCTGAAGCGCCTCGGCTTGGGGAATCGTCCTTGGAAATCCATCGAGGATAAAGCCTGGATGACAATCCTTTGCCTTCAGACGCTCCTCAATGATTCCGATGACGATTTCATCCGGAACGAGTTGCCCCTGATCCATATATCCCTTGGCCTTCGTTCCCAAAGGGGTGCTCCCCTTCACCGCTGCCCTCAGAATATCTCCAGTGGAGATCTGTGGAATGTGATACTGTTCCACCATCCTTTGGGCTTGTGTCCCTTTTCCTGCCCCAGGAGGGCCCAATAGAATAAGGTTCATTTAACCCCTTATTGCAAATTGAAAATTGCAAAATGAAAAATGCGAATTAAAGAAAAAAGACGAAGACTTTGCAGTTTGCAATTTAAAATTTACATTTTGCAATGTTTTTATTACCCCCGTCTCCCTTTCAATCTGCCTTTTTTCATCAATCCTTCATAGTGTCTTGAGAGCATATGGGCTTCAATCTGTTGAACTGTATCCAGGGCCACGCCAACCACGATCAGGAGGGATGTCCCTCCAAAATAAAAGGAGACATTAAATCTGCTATAGAGGATTGTTGGCAGGACACAGATGGCCGAGACATAGATCGCTCCTCCAAGAGTGATCCGCGTAAGCACCTTATCAATATATTCAGCGGTCTTCTGCCCAGGACGGATACCAGGGATATAACCGCCGAATTTTTTCATATTATCGGCAACATCATTTGGGTTGAAGGTGACGGCCGTATAAAAATAGCAGAAGAAGATGATGAATCCCACATAGAGAAGATTGTAGAGTAGCGCTTGGGGGCCGAAACTCTTAAGAATCGATTCAACCCATGGATGTGCGTCCAAGAATGGCTTGGGCATAAAATTGGCAATCGTCAAGGGGAACATCAGGATCGATGAGGCAAAGATAGGAGGGATGACGCCCGCGGTGTTTAATTTGAGTGGAAGATGGGTGCTCTGCCCGCCATAGACCCTTCTTCCTACAATCCGCTTTGCGTATTGGACAGGAAGCCTCCGTTGACCGGTTTCAAAAAAGATAATCACTGCCACGACCAACACCATGAGGAGAATTAAGAACAGGATCGTGATGATGTTCATCGACCCCACACTGAAAAGTTCGTACGTGCTGGCCACGGCATTGGGCATTCTGGCGACAATCCCCGCAAAGATGATCAGGGAGATGCCATTCCCAATTCCCCTTTCTGTAATTTGTTCACCCAGCCACATGATGAAGGCAGTACCAGCGGTCAAGGTAATGACGGTCATGATTCGGAAGGACCATCCTGGCGCCATGACGACCATCTCGCCGGCTGCCCCTGTCATCTTCTCCAAGCCGACGGCGATCCCAAATCCCTGGATGATGCTGAGAACGACCGTTCCGTAACGAGTATATTGGACAATCTTTTTTCTGCCGATCTCCCCCTCTTTCTGGAGCTGTGCGAGATAGGGAATAACCACCGTCAGAAGCTGAAGGATGATCGAAGCGCTGATATAGGGCATAATGCCCAGGGCAAAGACCGAAAGTCTTTCCAGGGCCCCACCTGAAAACATATCGATGAGACTGAAAAGCGTTCCCCTTGCCTGGGCAAAGAAAGACGCTAACGCATCTCCGTTAATTCCGGGCGTAGGAATGTGGACACCGACACGGTAGACCGCCAAGAAGGCGAGGGTCCACAGGATCCTTCTTTTGAGTTCTGGTATTTTAAAGATATTCTGGGCCCCTGAAATCATGAGCCGATGACCTCCACCCTCCCTGAAGCGCTTTCCACTTTCTTAAGGGCAGCTTTGCTGACTTGATGGACACGGATGGTCAAAGGATGCTGAAGCTCTCCATCTGCGAGAAGCTTTACCGGTTCTTCTTTTTTTAGAAGGCCGGATTGAACCAGGAGAACAGGTTCCACCACTGTATCCTTCGGAAAACGATTGAGGTCTCTTAAATGGATGATGGCAAAGTGTTTTTTGAAAGGGGAACGGAACCCTCTTTTGGGAAGGCGTCGCTGGAGGGGCATCTGACCTCCCTCAAAGCCCGCTTTGGTTCCTCTTCCGGAACGGGAATTCTGACCCTTCGATCCTTTGCAGGCAGTTTTGCCATGGCCGGATCCAATGCCTCTCCCCACCCGTTTTTCCTTCTTTCTCGCTCCTTTCGGAGGTTTCAACTCGTTTAATCTCATCCGCGCTCCCTTAAGATTACTCCTTCACTTCTACCAGATGAAGGACACGATTAATCATTCCCCGGATCTCGGGTCGATCCGGCAACGTAAGGGTTTGATGGAGTCGTTTAAACCCAAGGCCCCGGATGGTCTTCTTCTGGTCGTCGATTCGCCCGATCACACTCCTGACCCATTTGACGGTAATCATTTTATCCATATCGGACCCCTTAGTTTTCCGTTGCTGCTTCATGGCGTTTACCAACTACCTCTTCAGGAGTCTTCAATTGGTTGATGGCTTGCAGGGTGGCTTTGATCAGATTGTAAGGGTTGTTCGATCCGAGAGATTTTGTCAAAATGTTTTGGATCCCTGCAGATTCAGCAACAGCCCTGACGGATGCACCTGCAATGACGCCCGTTCCCTCGGAGGCCGGTTTGAGCAGCACTTTAGCTGCCCCAAATTTTCCCATCACCTCATAGGGGATCGTTTTATTGATGATGGGAACCTTGATCAAGTTCCGTTTCGCATGTTCAATCCCTTTTCGGATGGCCTCGGGGACCTCATTGGCTTTCCCCAACCCGCTTCCCACGTGGCCGTTTCCATCTCCGACGACTACCAAGGCGCTGAAGCTGAATCGTCTCCCTCCCTTCACCACTTTGGCTACCCGGTTGATATGAACCACCCGATCAGTTAATTCCAATGCACCTGGATCAATTTTCGGCAATGTCTTTCCCTCCGTTAAAGAGGCCTCTGAAAAACCCTTAAACCCTTTGTCAGAGCCCTCTGATTACACAGATTTCAAAAAAGGATTAAAAAGATTTTCTCTTTTTTAATGTCTTTCTAATCTATGTAATCGTCTTATAATCTGAGTAATCAGAGATTTCTGGACTTTTTCAGAAATCTCTTAAAAGATCAAACCACCTGCTCTGGCAGCCTCGGCTAATGCCTTAATCCTGCCGTGATAAAGATACCCACTTCGATCAAAGACCACTTTTTGAATTCCCTTTTCAAGACATTTCTTCGCAATCAGTTCTCCAACTTTCTTTGCTGCTTCCACGTTTCCGGGATAACGAAGACTTCCTTTCAGCTCAGGGCTTTTTGTGGAGGCGCTCACCACGGTTTTCCCTGTCGTATCTTCAATGGCTTGGGCATAAATATGTTTCAGACTTCGGAAGACATTGAGTCGAGGACGCTCAGAGGTTCCTTTCACATGGCTCCTCACTCTTTTTTTTCTTTTTATCCTGGCTAACTTCTTTCTGTCTTTCAAGGTATTCCTCCCTGCCTACCGGTAGACAGGCCTGACCTGCTTTGCGGGACGGGTTTAGTGGTTAAGCTTTGGTCTTCCCGACCTTCTTGCGGATCCGTTCACCGAGGTATCTTATTCCCTTTCCCTTGTAAGGTTCGGGTGGTTTGATCGAGCGGAGTTGAGCGGCAACGGTTCCCACCTGCTGCCTGTCGATTCCTCTCACCGTGAGTAGAGTTTGTTTTTCTACCTCAACTTTGATTTCCTTAGGAACGGGATAGAGGATGGGGTGAGAATATCCCAGGGTGAGCTTGAGGGCGTTGCCCTGAAGATCTGCCCGGAAACCTACCCCCACGATCTCAAGCTTTTTTTCAAACCCGTGAGTGACCCCGGTGACCATATTGGCGATGAGACTTCGCATCAAACCTTGGAGCGCCCTGGAGGTTCGTTGATCATTGGCGCGGTGGACGAAAATCTTTCCTCCGTCCACAGAAACTGAAATTCCTTGAGGGAGGGGGTGAGTGAGAAGACCCTTGGGTCCTTTCACCTCCACCTTTGAGGGATCACAGAGAACCTTCACTTCCTTCGGCATGATAATGGGCATCCTTCCAATACGAGACATGGATCACTCCGATAGTGGAGCATAGAGAGTAGAAAGTGGTTCGACCCACTCCCGACCTTCCACTTTCCACCTTCTAATTTTTACCAGACATAACACAGAACCTCTCCCCCGACATCGGCCTTTCGGGCAGATTTATCCGTCAAGATTCCTTTTGAGGTAGAGAGGATTGAAAATCCTAAACCGCTCATCACAGAGGGAATGCCGTCTTTTCCCACATAAACCCTCCGTCCAGGTTTGCTGATCCGTCGGAGATGAATGACTTCCTTCCGGGTGGCATCATATTTGAGAGAAATTCGGATGACCTCATGTTGCTGATCATCCATGACCACTTTGAAGTTTTTGATGAACCCTTCCTCCTTTAAAATCTTTGCGATCTCTTGTTTCATTTTGGAAGATGGAACATCCACCTTTTCGAATTTCGCTTTAGACCCGTTACGAATTCGTGTAAACATATCGGCTATCGGATCGGTCATGGACATACAAACCCCCGTATCTTTCACCAGCTGGATTTGATCATCCCAGGGATTTCACCTCGGGAGGCATATTTTCTTAAACAGAGTCGGCACATGTTAAATTTTCGATAGTAAGCCCTCGGCCTTCCACAGAGAGGGCATCGATGGTATTCGCGTACCTTAAATTTCTGTGGCCTTTTCGCCTTATTCATCAAGGAAAGTTTCGCCAATTTTTCCTCCTGCTCATCCCCCCAACCCCCCTTTAGCAAAGGAGGGTTGGGGGGGGATTTAATTCCTAAAGGGCATTCCCAGTAACTTTAGCAGTTCCTTTCCTTCTTCATCGGTTTTGGCTGTCGTCACAATGACAATATTCATCCCTTTTACCTTGTCAATTTTATCGTAATGAATTTCTGGAAAGATCAATTGTTCACGAATTCCAATGGCATAATTCCCCCTTCCATCGAAAGACTTTCCAGAGAGCCCCTTGAAATCTCTCACCCTCGGGAGAGTGACATTGACCAAACGGTTGAAGAATTCGTACATCCTCTCCTTACGAAGAGTGACCATGCATCCAATGGGCATCCCCGTTCTCAACTTGAATTGGGCAATCGACTTTTTGGCCTTCGTAATGACGGGCTTCTGTCCTGTGATCTGACTGAGTTCTTGAACCGCGGAGTCGAGAATCTTTATGTTCTGGATGGCCTCTCCCAATCCCATATTGATCACGATTTTCTCCAACTTAGGGACTTCCATCCGATTCTTATAGTTGAACCGCTTCATCAACGCAGGCACTGCTTTTTCCCGGTAAACTTCTTTAAATTTGGCCATTCGATCACCTACTTATCTAAAAGTTCCCCACATTTTCGACAGAACCGCGCCTTCTTTCCATCTTCCATGATGCGGTGTCCGACCCGAATGGGTTTATTGCATTTCTCACAGAGGAGCATCACATTAGAAAGATGGAGGGGTGATTCTTTTTCCAAGATTCCTCCCTGTCTCTGTTTCCCGTGGGGGCGAGAATGCCTCTTGACGAAATTGATCTTTTCAACCAGCACCTTCTCCTTCTCGGGGAGGACTCTCAGAACTCGACCACTCTTCCCTTTTTCCTTTCCGTTGATGACCATGACCAGGTCATTCTTTTTGATGTGATATTTTGGGACGATCATTTTAAATTCCTTTTCCCCAACGCCTCCTGAACGGTAGGCAGTGTAGGGATACTGCCTTTAGAGGACCTCCGGAGCCAAGGAGATGATCTTCATAAATCGTTTGGCCCGAAGTTCCCTGGCAACCGGACCGAAAATTCGGGTCCCAACAGGATCCCCCTGCGGATTAATAATGACAGCAGAGTTGTCATCAAATTTGATGTAAGAACCATCAAGACGTTTCACTTCTTTCCTCGTCCGGACAATGACAGCACGAGCCACATCCCCTTTTTTAATCTTGGAATTGGGAAGGGCATCTTTGACGGAAACAACGATGATATCTCCCAAGGTGGCATACTTCCGACGGGTGCCGCCAAGGACTTTAATGCACCCCAATTTTTTGGCGCCTGAATTATCGGCGACTTCGAGAATACTCCGCATCTGAATCATGATCCACTCCCCTTCGAGAGTAGAAAGTGAAGAGTGGTTGGTGGAAAATGATTTCTTAAAACCACCTTCCACCTTCCACATTCAACTTTCCATTTGTACTCAAGCGGCCCGTTCAAGGACCTCCTTGACACGCCACCTTTTATCTTTGCTCAGCGGGCGGGTTTCGATTAATAAAACCTTATCTCCCATATGGCATTCATTCTTTTCGTCGTGGGCCTTTATCTTCGTCCTCTTCCGAATATATTTCTTATAGACAGGGTGAAGGACGAGACGATTGACCATGACGACGACAGTCTTATCCATTTTATCGCTTGATACCACGCCCGTTAACGTTTTTCGCTTGCCTCTCTCTCCCATTGGCTTTATTTCCCTTTGTCCGGAGCCTTCTCCTCTAGGATCGTCTTCACCCGAGCGATATCCCGTTTGACGTGAGGGATTCGCATGACGTTGTCCAACTGTCCCGTGGCATGCTGAAAGCGAAGATTGAAGAGTTCCTCATTCAGCTCCTTTTCCTTTATGAGCAACTCCCCTTCGCTCAGTTGGCGAAGCTCCTTTGCTTTCATAGATGGCCCCCCCTCATGATGAACTTTGTATGAATCGGTAATTTATGGGAAGCCAAAAGGAATGCCTCCCTGGCCTTTTCTTCTGGAACCCCTTCCATTTCATAAAGAATTCGGCCAGGCCGGATGACGGCCACCCAGTCTTCAGGGGGGCCTTTTCCTTTTCCCATCCGGGTTTCTGCAGGTTTTTTGGTAATCGGTTTGTCCGGGAAGATGCGGATCCAGATCCGGCCGGTCCGCTTGATGAATCGTGTCATGGCAATTCGTGCGGCTTCAATCTGACGGGCAGTCAACCAACCACATTCTGCCGCCTGGAGTCCGAAGTCACCAAAGTTGAGGGTATTTCCACGGGAAGCAACCCCTCTTCTCTTTCCCGTTTGTTGCTTTCGATATTTTGTTTTCTTTGGCATCAACATAATACTTCATCCTCTAAGAAAGAATGGAATGATGGAAGGTTGGAATATTGGGCTGACAAAAATATTTCGGCTTTTTTCACACTATTCCATTATTCCAGAAAAATCTTTATCTCAGGTTGCGCGGTCTTCTCCTTCTTTTGTTGGGAAGACTTCTCCCTTGAAGATCCAAACCTTCACACCAATGATCCCATAAGTGGTTTTCGCCTCGGCGAGGCCAAAATCGATATCCGCCCTGAGGGTATGAAGGGGGACTCGACCCTCCCGATACCATTCTCTACGAGCCATTTCTGCCCCTGCCAATCTTCCTGCGCAAGCGATCCGGATCCCCTTTGCCCCCAGTTTGAGTGCGGAAGTCACGGCTTTCTTCATTGCCCTTCGAAATCCAACCCGTCTAACCAACTGGAGGGCCACATTCTCAGCCACCAATTGGGCATCGATCTCCGCCCTCTTGACCTCCTGGATATTGATAAAAATTTCTTTGTTGGTCATCTTCTGGAGTTCCTTTTTCAGGTTCTCCACCTCTGCTCCCTTTTTCCCGATGATGATGCCGGGCCGGGCGGTGTAGATGGAGACCTTGGCCTTTTTCGCCTTGCTGGCAGCCCGTTCAATCTCGATCTTGGAGACTCCGGCATGGTAGAGTTTCTTCTTCAGATAGTCACGGATTCGAATATCTTCGATGAGGAGTTGAGGATAATCTTTCTCTGCATACCATCGGGAATCCCAGGACTTAATTATTCCCAGTCGAAAACTTATTGGATGTACTTTCTGTCCCAAGGTTCGTCCTCCTGTCCTAGCTTCGTCCTTCGTCCAAGACGATAGTGATATGGCTGCTTCTCTTTCGGATCGTGGTGGCACGGCCCAAGGCCCTGGGCTGGAAGCGTTTCATCGTCGGCCCCTGATCCACCGTAATCTTTTTAACGTAAAGCTGATCGACATCGATGTTCTTCTTTTGGGTGGCATTGGCAATGGCCGATTTCAATAATTTGCCGATGGTCTTGGCCGCCGCTTTCTTTGTAAAAGTCAGGATATTTAAAGCCTCTTCTGACCCCTTGCCCCGGATCAGATCGGCTACCAATTGTGCCTTTCTGGGTGCCACCCGAACAAATTTTAATTTTGCTCTTACTTCCATTTCGCCGTTCACCCGCTATGGAGTAACCTTCCCTTTGATTTTGGTTTTTCGGTCTCCGGAATGGCCATGGAAAGTTCGGGTGGGGGAGAATTCCCCTAACTTGTGCCCGACCATTTCCTCTGTCACGAAGACCGGGATAAACTTTTTCCCGTTATGGACAGCAAAGGTCAACCCCACCATTTCAGGGACGACCGTGGATCGCCTCGTCCAAGTTTTGATCACCCTTGCCTCCTTCGTTCTTCGGGCCTCTTCCACCTTTTTCATCAAATGGGAATCGACAAAAGGGCCCTTTTTGATTGAACGGGCCATCAATCTCTCCTCTTTAAAATATATTTATCAGTCGTTTTATTTTTTCGAGTCTTCTTCTCCAGCACGCCCCACGGCGTACAGGGATGTCTGCCTCCTGAACTCTTTCCCTCGCCGCCGCCTAAAGGATGGTCCACGGGATTCATGGCCACTCCGCGGACGGTCGGCCTCCATCCCATCCAGCGATTTCTACCCGCTTTTCCCAAGGAGATAATTTCATGTTCGAGGTTGCTCACCTGGCCAATGGTGGCATAACAATCCTGAAGGATCAACCGGACTTCGCCCGAGGGAAGTTTGACATGGGCATACTTTCCTTCCTTCGCCATCAATTGGCCGGAGGCGCCTGCGCTCCGAATGATCTGACCCCCTTTTCCCACTTTCAACTCGATATTGTGAATCAATGTGCCTGTCGGGATATTTCTAAGGGGCAAGGCATTGCCAGGCTTAATATCTGCTGTCGAGCTTGCGATCACCTGCTCACCCACCTGGAGTTGAGAAGGGGCGAGGATGTATCGCTTCTCCCCGTCGGCATAGTGAACCAAGGCAATCCGAGCAGATCGATTCGGATCGTATTCGATGGATGCGACTTTCGCCGGAATCTCCCTTTTGTCTCGTCTGAAGTCGATCACTCGATATTTTCGTTTGTGAGCTCCTCCCCGATGCCATGCGGTGATTCTTCCATAACAGTTTCTTCCTCCGGTCTTTTTTAAAGGACGAAGAAGACTCTTCTCCGGTGTGATAGAGGTGATTTCGTCAAACTCGGAGATGGTCTGAAACCGCTTTCCAGGAGAGGTGGGTCTGAATTTCTTAATTGCCATTTCTCAACTCCTATAAATCCCAATGTCCAAATCCCCCTCACCCCTCCCTCTCCCCGCTGGGGAAAGGGGAAGGGTGAGAGGAAATTTCAAATTCTTTCAATCTGCAATCCGAAATCCGCAATCTACAATTGCTTCTCTTAGGCTCCTTCGAAGAAATCGATACGATCCCCTTCTTTCAGGGTGACAATCGCCTTTTTCCAATCAGGTCTCTTGCCATATCTTCTTCCCAGACGTTTTACCTTGCCCAATACGTTGGAGGTTCTTACCTGGAGGACCTTTACCTTAAAGAGGCGTTCCACGGCTGACTGGATTTCAATCTTATTGGCATCCCGGTGAACTTCGAAAACGTATTGACGGCTGTCCTCTTTTTGCCGGGTGCTTTTTTCAGTCACCATAGGTTTTCGGATAACTCTCTGCGTGTCCTTCATGATGCGAGTGCCCCTTCAATCTTTTCAACCGTTGGACGGAGTAAAATCAGATGTTCATGATTCAAGATGTCGTAGACATTCAAGTTTTCACACCGGAGGACCTCAATTCCAGGGATATTTTGAGCGGATCTCTCTAAACGAGGGTGTTTCTCATCCGTGACAATGAGGGCGTCCTCAACCTGAAATCTTCTCAGTACTTCAAGAACCTGGCGGGTCTTAAATCCCTCCAGCGGAAAATCGTTCAGAAGGATCAGTTTCCCCTCCTGACGCCTTAGGCTGAGCGCCGCCCTGAGAGCGGCTCTCTTTACTTTTTTGGGAAGAGAGAAGGAATAATCTCTTGGCATGGGACCGAAGATGGTCCCTCCGCCTTTCCAAAGAGGAGATCTCCGGGTTCCTGCTCGGGCCCTTCCGGTCCCTTTTTGTCTCCAGGGCTTTGCTCCCCCTCCTCGGACCAGGGCCCTATTTTTTGTGGAGGCCGTCCCCTTTCTCCGGGAGGCGATATTCCTTCGGACGACATCGTAGAAAAGCGTAGGATTGATCTTGGCACCGAAGATCCGGTCATCCAATTCGATATCGCTCACTTTTTGGTTTCCAGTGTCATAGACGGCTGACGTGGTCATCCCGTTCCCTTTCCTAAACCGATGGGGCAGCAGAACCTTTCCTCTTGGTAGCACTTCGAATAAGGACCCATCCTGTTGGGCTTCCTGGGATTCCTCCCTTGAGAAGGAGGAGGTTCTGATCCTCTTTGACATCCACGACTTTGATGTTTTGGAGAGTCACCTTCCGATTCCCATGCTGCCCAGGCATCTTCATACCCTTAAAGGTGTGATGAGGAAAAGTGGCAGAACCCACGGAGCCTCCATGACGAAAATATTCATGTGTCCCATGAGATCCAGGTGAACCGTGAAATCCATGGCGCTTCATCACCCCAGTAAACCCTTTCCCCTTGCTGAGGCCGGTGACATCCACCACATCTCCGGGTTTAAAAAGATTCACGTTCACTTCCTGCCCTAACTCGTACCCTCCTGACTCCTCTAAACGGAATTCTTTGATAGTATAAAAAGGTCCTTTTCCGGCTTTCTTAAAATGTCCGGAGAGCGGTTTGTTCACCCTTTGACTGTTCTTCGGAAGGAAACCGAGTTGAAGGGCATCGTAGCCATCCCTTTCCTTCGTCTTCTTCTGAATCACTGAGCAAGGGCCGGCTTCGACAACGGTGACGGGTACCACCGAACCGTCCTCGAGAAAGACTTGGGTCATCCCCAGTTTTCTGCCAATGATTCCTAAGGTCCTTTTCATTCCTTATTGTCCTCAGCCCCGTGCCCCCTTTATTAAAGAGGCGATCGGGGGGATTATAGCTTGATCTCTACGTCGATCCCGGCCGCAAGATCCAGTTTCATCAATGCATCAACCGTTTGTTGGGTTGGCTCTAAAATATCCAGAAGACGCTTATGGGTCCGAATTTCGAACTGCTCTCTCGATTTCTTATCCACATGAGGGGATCTCAGTACGCAATATTTATTGATCCTTGTTGGAAGAGGGATAGGCCCTGCCACACTGGCTCCTGTTCGACGAACCGTATCGACGA
>Ga0256868_10000760_pt1 | contig 18262 bp, 16 predicted proteins | sample RVTome_13_FD_187341 | JGI IMG/M metagenome (GOLD analysis project Ga0256868, IMG submission 187341) | Soil microbial communities from uranium-contaminated site in the Upper Colorado River Basin, Wyoming, United States - RVT92D227 HiSeq ...
TATATAGTCAGAAGCAGGCAATGCTCCGGTAAATATGACAGCCAGCCATCCACCGATAAGGCCTACAAACATGCTGATGAGCGTTAGGAACGGGTTGAAAATCATGGATGCAATAATTTTTGGAAGGATCAGATAACTGGCTGAGTTGATGCCCATCATTTCCAGGGCATCTATCTGTTCGGTGATTCGCATGGTACCAATTTCAGAAGCAATATTGGATCCGACCTTACCGGCAAGTATGAGTCCAACCATGGTGGATGAAAATTCGAGCAGCAAGGTGTCGCGGGCGGTAAGGCCGATCAGGTAAAGGGGTATCCATGAACTTTCCAGGTTGTAACGTGTTTGAAGAGTAATAACCGCACCGATAAAAACCGAAATAATGATAACTATGCCCACCGAATTAAGCCCGAGAACTTCAATTTCCCTTAACGTTTGCTGAAGATATATTTTGGGTTTTTCGGGTCTGGAAAAAACTCGACCCATCAGGATAACATACCGGCCGAATATGGTAAAGAAGTTCATGAAAGCAAAAATAGTGATATAAAATCAAAATCTGGCTCTCATTAATCGCTAGTTTATAGAACTCTATCAAAAAACCTCGTGGCGGAAGGCTTAATTTGTTATATTCGCTCAGGATGACAAAGCATATAATATAAACACGTTCTGTCGCATGAATAAAAACCATTTTTGTATCATCATGGCCGGTGGCATTGGAAGTCGTTTCTGGCCGTTAAGTAGGACCCGGAAGCCGAAGCAATTTCTGGATATTCTGGGAACGGGACGAACATTGCTGCAGCAAACCTTTGACCGTTTGAGAAATGTTTTTCCTGCCGAGAATATTCTGATTGTTACCAATGATGACTACGAGGACATCGTACGAAAGCAGCTTCCTGAAATCAGCGCGAACCAGGTTCTTTTAGAGCCTATGCGCAGGAATACAGCGCCATGTATAGCCTATGCCAACCATAAGGTACATCTCACGGATCCTGAGGCCAGGATTCTGGTAGCTCCTTCAGATCATGTGATATTAAAAGAGCAGGACTTTATCGATGTAGTAAGGAAGGGGCTAGATTTCGTAACCGAAAATGAATGCCTGCTGACCCTTGGCATTCAGCCAAACAGGCCCGAGACCGGATATGGTTATATCCAGATAAACGGTGATAAGACCCGGATTGAACTGAACCAGAGTTTCAGACGGGTGAAAACATTTACAGAGAAGCCCGATCTGGCTATGGCCGAGCTATTTATGAACAGCGGTGATTTCTTCTGGAACTCCGGAATGTTTTTCTGGTCGCTTCCCACCATCATGAAGGCATTCGACAGTTTCCTGCCTGAAATAAACCAGCTCTTCAGTGAAGGAAAATCGTTTTATAATACGGATAAAGAACCGGAATTTATCGGCAAGGTTTATTCCAACTGCAGGAATATCTCGATCGACTATGGAATCATGGAAAAGGCAGAAAACGTTTTTGTTCTCTGTTCTGATTTCGGATGGTCGGATTTGGGCTCCTGGGGTTCTTTGTATGATATACTTTCAAAAAATAATGAAAGCAATACCATAACCGGATCAAATGTCTTCGTCTATAATTCCCAGAACTGCCTGATCAACCTGCCCGATAACAAGCTTGCAGTGATTCAGGGGCTCAGCGATTTTATCGTGGTGGAATCGGATAATATACTTCTCATCTGCCGCAAACAAGACGAGCAGAAGATAAAGAATTATGTGAACGATGTGAAGATTGAGAAGGGAGAGGAATATATATAAAACAAGCAGAGACCCCGCAGAAAATGCGGGGTCTCTACAAGTATATAAAAAATCATATTTGTGGTATCCTAATATTCCCAAAGGTCGTGTTCTGTTTCTAACAGCCATACTTTTACCCTTTCGGCTTCGAGTATGGCATCCATTCCAAGGGCATAGGAATTGATCGGACGGTTTTCATAAACGTTTGATTCGGCAAAAATATAGCTGTCAAACCGGCGCTGCATAAAATAGTCGTCGAATGAAATCCGCTGGGCATCGTTGCCGTTGTTGAATATTTCATGGCGGGCCAGCAGGGGTCTGATCTCAGGAAAATATACCCAGAATGTTTTTTCTTTCAGGATGGCTTCGGTAGGAAGTCCCTGATCATCGGCTTTATTGTAAATACGGATGGGGCAAATACCCACGATACGAACATTCATCACGGAGTGATTCTTATCGAAGAACCATTTCTCCTTGATCATGATCTGTTTTACCTCATCGGTTTTCCGTTCATTCTGAATAACCGTATCGGTTATCATACCGGTGTTGATATCCGTTTTCTTAATCGTTTCGGCTCCGGCGTCAAATACTTCGTCAACCTGGTTACGGTCGAGCGGAATGGTAAACTCGTTTCTTGTGTCGACCGAAGAAAAGGCACGGATACCTTCGTTATCGATACCCCAAAGGATCAATTGTACAAGGTTATAACGGTCGTTGATCGGTTTTATGGGATACAGAAGGGGCAGATTCTGTCTCTGCCTCAGGTCAATCATCCTGTAAATATCCTTGGCCCACATGACATCGGCTTCACGGATGTAGGCATAAGGTACGGGGGCTTTGTTCGGAATATGCTCACGGGTATAAACTTCGGTGAGTATATCCTGGGCTTTCAGTTTTTGCGGAGCAACAGCTACCATCGCCAATCCCATCAATAAAAATGCAACTCGTTTCATTCGACTATGTATTAATAATATTAATTCAGTTTGAAATTTATGGTGGACAAGGTTCTGACTGTACCATCGGGTCCAACAGCCTTAATATCCTGGATGTAAACAGGATTTCCCTTGCTCAGTGTATTGATCAGGCTTCTGACTTCCTGGTTAAACAGGTTGCCTCTCACCCTTTTTTCCTGTACAAATCCCTGAACAACTGCCATAACGGTAAATTCCGTAACGGTGAATTTCAGGTCAAATTCGAAATCGGGAGGCATGGTTGCCACAACTCCGCTCTGAGCCATCAGTACGTTTTTGGCAATACCGCCACTCTTCTGATTGTTGACCGTGGCGAAAGGATCGGGAACGGATTTTACCCTGAATTCCTTGGTTCCAACGGTGGTCCATTTTCCGTCGAGCTCGGCAGTTACTGACACAATACAGTTCCCGATCCTTTTCGGGCGCATGATCCAGGAACTGCCACGCTGTTCAAGCTGTCCGTTTGACGGGGTGGCTCTGATCTTGTTGCCGGCAACACCGGATACCGATATTTCGACGGGATTATCAACACCAAGATAGAATACGTTCATTTTTGTAGGTGAAACAACCACAGCGCCCTCGGCAACCGTATATTCTGCCGAAAATGGCCTGATGATAGGTTCTCCGCCGGGCCCTTTAATTTCGATGATACCTCCCCAGGTCTTGCTGCCCAGGGTACTTCCTGAACGTTCGAACAAACCTTTGCCTGTTCCTTTCTCTACTGGTAGTTTGGCATAATTCAGACCTTCCCTTCTTTCATACTTCCGTTGCCCGGTAACAGGGTCCTTGGTTTCAATCCAGGGCTGGCTCACTCCTTCCACCACATAAATATCGGGGTCCTGTGTGGTATCGCGGGCAGCAAGAAATATGCTGGCTTTGTAAGGATTACCTCTGATAATGTAGTTGAAATTGGGAATCACCACGGCGTCGAGCTCGTTAAAATTTACTTCACCGGCGCTGATCTGGGCAAAAAGATAATTGATCATTTCCGATTCGGCATTCCGCAGGTCGATCTGCAGCGACGACATAATGGCCAGGTATCCCATCAGCGGGGAATGTCCGAATTTGTGATATTCCCAGGTGAGTGTTTCGGGATCATTTTTTTTACCTTTAACGGGTGTGGGAGGATTTGTATCGAGACTTTTGGAAATGGATTCCCTCAGCTGTCCGGGGAGTTCTTTTTCCTTTACCACCGAGAGCATAAATTCCCTAAGGGCGGCAATTTCATTTTTCAGTTTGCGTGCCTCACTTTTATCGTTCAGCTGATTTCCGATCATGGTGCGGTGCGGGGTGTCATAATCGGTTGTATTTTCTATCTTGTCGCGCTTAATGGATTTCCCTTCGATCGCTTCTGATTTTCCCCGTTCAGCCTCATTGAGCGTTATGAGCTTAAGATCCTGAATGTAATTGTATAGATTTTGTGCCCTTTCCTGCACCTGCAGGGCCCTGTCGCGCCATACGGCTGTTTTGCTCTGATTTAACTGGTAGGCCTGGTCAAATGCGGAATAGATCTCTTTGTTTTTGTTCTCCATGGTGATACCGGTCTTCTCCAGACCCTCATCAATGATCTTGAAAGCATCGAGCACACTGGTGGATACATTCAGTGCCAACAATGCTGTCAGCACCAAATACATCATACCGATCATCTTTTGTCTTGGAGTTTCTTTGCCGTGTGCCATAATAGTGAACCGCTAAAAAATTACTTGTTAATTATCACGTTCATGGCTGACAACATATTGCCATAGATATTATTGAGCGATGAGAGATTGTCGCGAAGTTTAACCACCTCTTCCTTATATCTGCTGGTTTCGTCGATTGAATCCTTGAGTTTGGCAATCATATCCTCGATACCTGAGTAAACTTTCTGCGTACCTTTCAGATGATCACTTCCTTCTTTAACCTGCAGCTCATAAACTGCATTCAGGGCAGAGAGATTTTTGTTCAGGGCTTCCAGATGCTGTTCGTGAACCTTACCGCTCTGTGAAATAACAGTGTTTTCACCCTGCAGGGTTTCGGCAATTTTCTGGTAGGATCCTGCCACTTCGCCTCCCGATTTGGCAACCTGTTCGGCGGATTGGAGATATGCCGTGGCGAGTGTTCCGGCAGACTCCGTAATAGTTTGGACAGTGGTATTATATGTTTCATTCATGCTGCCTATTGATCCTGCAGCAGCTTTAATGTTATTCAGAAAATCCTGTGTGGCAGCCGTGGCACCTGATATCTCGGCAATGCCGGAGGCAGCAATATGGAGTTTCTTCAGACCCGTGCCAATGTTCTTTAAGGTGTCTTCATTGATGCTGGCCTCGCCGAGGAGATTCTCGATCCTTTCAACAGGCCTTCCGCCAAGACCGGTGCCCAGTTCCTTCATCTCTTCCATTTCATCCTGTTCCGACATACCGGCTAACTCAGGATAGACGAGCGTCCAGTCAAGTTCTTCGTGAAGCGGCTCAAATGCTGAGAAAAAAAAGATGATCGCTTCTGTGCAAAGACCAAGTGTGAGGAAAAGGCCCGCAAATTTCCAGTGCTGTATCTTAAAAAGTGCACCTAAAATTACAACCGAGGCTCCCCAGCCATAAAGCTTGGCCATAAATTTTTTCCAGCCCGAACTTTCGACAATATCTGCTAAGCTTGCCATAGTATTTAAAGCGTTAAAATTGGATTAGTTAATCGGTAAAGTTATCTGTATTTTTTAAATTCCACCCATGACCGGCCTTACACAACGGAATCCGATATACGATTTGGTAGTGTCCTGATATTCATAGGTACGGGTACCATTTTGCATAAAATAGCCGATATCCTTCCATGATCCGCCTCTGATCACTTTCCGCTTCATTACCGGAGGATCATCGGGACGGGCATTGTAAGTATAATCGGGATTCAGGTCGTGCGTAAACATATAAGCCGATTCATCATAAGCACTCCTGGTCCATTCAGCTACGTTACCGGCCATATCGTAAAGGCCATATTCGTTTGGCTGATAGGTTCCGACGGGTACTGCGGTCACCCCGCCATCATCGGCGTAATTGCCCCTGAGCGGCTTAAAGTTCGCCAGGAAACAACCGTCTTTGTTGCGGGTATAGTAGCCACCCCAGGGATACATGGAGTTATCGAGACCTCCGCGGGCAGCATATTCCCATTCCGATTCGAGTGGTAAACGGTAATCGTGTACACCAGGATTACCGCCTGCACGCAGTGCGGCATTCAGGAACATGGACCTCCAGATGCAGAATGCAGTAGCCTGTTTCCATGAAATTCCAACCACGGGATAGTTATCATATGACGGATGCCAGAAATACATAGTGGCATAAGGCTCATTGAAGGAATAGGTGAAGTCGGCTATCCAAACAAGTGTATCGGGATAAACATTAACCACATCACGGATTACGAAGGATGAACGGTCCTTGATTTCAACCTTTTCACCCTGGTTGTCAATAATGAATCCCTCGTATTTCTTGGTGTCGAAATTATAGCGGTTTGATTTCCTGGCTGCCTGTTTCAGGTCGATCCAGAAATACTCGTACATTAATTTACGGGTATCAATTTCCTTTTTGTTGTAAAAACGTTCCTGCTGATTCAGGTACATGTCGGCAAGAATTGTATTGACCTCTTCGTCACGGGTATCGATCCGGGTTTCCCAGTTTATGGCAGGAGGTTCAATCGGGTTCCCGAATTCATCCTCAGTAATCACATAATCATCGAGTTGTTCGCCCAGTATACGACGCATGATGGAATCACGCACCCAGAAAACGAACTGCCTGTATTCGTTGTTTGTAATTTCTGTTTCATCCATCCAGAACGGATCGAGGGTAATAGTTTTTGTTTGCGACGATTGCGCCCAGGCTACTTCCTGGTCGTTCGGGCCCATGTTAAAACTGCCCTGAGGTATGAAAACCATTCCGAAGGGATCAGATTCCCCAAAAGCCTTGGGTCTTCCTTCTACCCCTGTGAGTTCACCGCCGCCACCGCCACCGCGTTTAGAGCAACCAGCAATTACAAACAGCGCCAACACAAATCCTAAAGAAAATAACTTTTTCATAATCAATGTTGTTTTTCCGATATAACAAGCCTTTTACTTTTTCCGAAATAATATTATAAGAACCTGATACTTTTATATTTCTGTGGAATTTTATCTATTCCTACCGTAAAGCTATATCCAATCATCACCTCATGGGATCCTTTCGAGAAACTGGCCAATTCCGAAGTGTCAAAATCGTAGGAATAGCCTACCTTAACTCCGTTCATGATTTCCAGACCTATCATTCCCACTATGGCGGCACCTACCCTATACGTAACGCCTGCCCATAACTTTTTATTGTACATGAGGGTAGTATTTAAATCAATTCTTGTCATCCGGGCATCTGACTGCAGAAACACAGAAGGCAGCAATTCAAAAGCAGGATTGGGCAATTGAATATTATAACCGGCGGTTAGGTAATAATGCCTGTACATTTTCAAGCTGGATTTGGCTGTGGACGGGCCTGTTGTCTGGTAAACAAATTCATCTTCCAACAGACGTGATGCTGATAAGCCTACATAAAGTTCTTCGGTATGGTAAAACAATCCGGCCCCAAAGTCAATTGTGTATTCATTCTGACTGCCGGTAGGAATGGCATGGTCGTTATTGGGATCATGTATGGGGGAACTGGGGATTACCCATTCCGGATTATCCATCTGCTGATTGTCAAAAATACCGCTGATTCCCAGTCCCAATCTACCATTCCCCACGGTGAACTGATAAGCATAGCTTACCGATACATTTATGTCATTGTTAAATCCCAGCTGGTCCTTCCAGATCGAAAGACCTGCGCCATGATTGGCATTGAACAGCTTAAAAGGAGCAGACAGATTGGCCACGAGCTCAAAGGGAGCCCCTTCTATACCAGTCCACTGCTGACGCCCGATGACGTGTGCGGAGATCTGATCGCTGCTGCCGGCAGAACCGGGATTGACTGAGATTAGGTCGTACATATAATGGCTTACCTGTCGTTCTTGCTGTGAAAAGGTGCTTGTACATGCCAAAAGTGTACAATAGATCAGTATTATCTTTTTCATATCTTTACTATCCCACTTTTATATTTTAATTACAGATAGCCCTGTATAGCCTATAAAAGGTAAAATAAGCAAAAATATTGTTTAACAGCAAATCAAAATTAACACCAACCTGTTAATAAACCATTTCACAAATTTCTCATATTATACTAAAATGTTTAAGGAATGTTACCTATCCCTGAAAAATTTTAGGTTTTTTTTTCAGGAACAGGATTTTAGGAGGAGCAGCTAAGATGTTATTAGTTGGTAATCAAGTAGTAGTCACTTTACCCTGTAATTATACAGGAAATTATCCCTACTTCCCACAACCAGATTAAACCGTGATAAGGTATCGCCGAAATTTCCAATACTGAAGGGTGTGTTGCCCTGGAGGGGAAATCCTGCGTAGAGGTCACCCGTCTGGTTGATCAGGTAAATCAGGTTTTCGGCCCGGCTGACAATTCCAAGCTTACGATCGGATGTTGAAAACTGATAGAAAATGGGACGTGACATCAACGGTGAATCGAAATCACGGGTAAATATTCTGGACAGGTTGTTATCATATACCGTCAGGGTATTCCCTTCGAGATAAATATACTCGGGCCTCCCGTCGCCTGTAAGGTCGTTGTAATCGAAAAAATGTTGATTTGTAAATGTTCCTCCCGGTTCGAGCGTTCGTGATTTTCCGTTGAATCCAATGAAGTAAACCATGCCGGCCGTATCAGTGGTGACAATGGACGGACCGGAACCATCACGGGGTATATCGAGCATGTAACTGTTACGGGCTGATTTAGGGAAATAGGCTTCCACATTCACACGTGTATTGCCCTTTCTGTCGAGGATATAAGTTTTAAACCTGTCGCCGAAAACAATAAAATCCTTATCGCCGATCCTGAAATACTCAACAGGCTGGGTCACGGTACTCTCTGTCCTGTCGAATCCCCATCCCTGTATGAGATTACCATTTTTGCCATAGGCATATACATGCCTGTCTTCACAAGCAATGAAAAGACGGTAATCGTGGTTTTTATTATAATCAAATACGACAACTCCGCAGGTTGCAGGTGACCGGAGTTTCACCGGGTATCTTTCCACGAAGTTTCCATTGCGGTCGATCAGGTAAAGTGAGCTTCGGGTGCTGAATAACAACTGCAATTTGCCATTACGGAAGTAATCGACCTGAAAGATTTCGCTGTTGATAGGCTCAGGCAGCTGTAATTTCCATAAAATACGGCCAACCTGGTTGATGAGATAAACATTGTTCTTCATATCCTGTACAAAGACCTCATTTTGTCTGGTCTGGTGATTCATTACAAACACCGGCTTGAAATCAACCAGGGTATCCAGTTTGCTTTCCCATACCGTTTGAAGTTCGGAGTTATAGGCAGATAAGAATTTGATCAGAAAATTAGTATATAGCATCCTGTTATTGGAAAACAACTGCCAGCCCAGAATTTGAACTTTCTGGAAAACAGGCTGGAATCTGGTCCATTGCCTGTTGATTTCATCAGTAAGGTAAGGAGAAAAAATACTTTGACCCTTATTCAGATTACAATAAGCTAAAAGATTGGAGCGGGGCGAAAGGCTGTTCTTAAACTCCTGATAGGCAGCATCATGTTGCAGGGTTTTATTTAATACCATGCAATGTATCAAATATTTAACCGATTCCACCGACGAAGAAAACACCAGGTAATTTCCGATTACCGTAAAGTAATGCTCATCGAGTGTTGAAAAAATGCTGCCAAACAACTTGGATGTAAGTTTACGGATGGGAAGATGAACTATATTAAAGCTCATTTCGTTGTCGAGTCTGTAAAGGGTAGTATAGGCAGAAATCGGTTTTGATTCAACATCTGCGATTCGGGCAATTATGGAGTTCATATAATCTTTGGTCTGAGTTGCGCTTTTGATCCGCAACAGAATATATTCCTGTCCCGGGATCTCTTCCTTGCCAGGCGTATCAAAAGCCAGGCTTATTTCATTATCCATGATCTCAGTGAAGCCACGGAGTAAGGATGTGCCGTAGGTATTGTCGAGCGAGGCAATTGTGTTCTGATAACCGGTAAGTAATCCCTGGTTCTGCAGGAAATTTTGATAATCTTCAACATACCGATTGATATCGGAAAAACAAATGGTTAAAAAGGAAGCCGTGGAACCGGGGAGGATCTCATCGGCTGTAGGGCGTTGCGGGGCCTGGTTAAGGAAAAGCCCGGCGATGGAAGGAACTGAATCAGGAGGTGTTAAAAACCCGTTCATCATCAATTGTTCAAATGACCAATTGACATCCATTTCGGCCCAGTTTCCCATGCTTTTAACGGAACGCACCTCTGCTTTGAAATCGGGTTTTACCAAAACGGACAGGCTTCTGGGAAAGTGTTGAAAATTGATGAAAACATTGGCATCTACGTTTTTGCCTGCGGTGGCATATATGTTTTCAAATCCTTCCAGTAAAAGGACGGATTCCTGTGCAGACAATTGCCTGATAGCATCCTCAAGCAGGAGGGATGAAAAGCTGATCATCAGGATATCGTTATAAACCGTGAAGGAGAAGTTCCTGACATGCTTTTCATTGAGGAATACAATATCACGAATGGTAATACCTTCATATTTTCGGATATTAACGGTTCCTGCATCTACTACAAGCCTGGAGATCAGATCCACAATTTTTCTATCGGGATAACGGGGAGGCAATTGAAAAACATGCATAAGGCTGATCCTGTCTCTCCCGGTGAAATGTGCAGAAATGAAAGACGGGGTATTCTGCAGAATTTGCCTTGCGTCGGGTACATGTTTATACAATGAGTCAAGAAACCGTATCTGACTGTCAATTCTCCCGAAACCTGATATGTTGCTGAGCTCATTCCATAAGGCATTGTTAGGGGAAAACTTTTCAAACAAAGCCCTGAAGTTATTAACCTGGACAATCACTGAAGCATTCACCGGAATCGCCTTTAGTGGTTCGGCAGGAGGGAAAGGCTTATGCAGGGTAAGAAAATAGAGAAGAACCAGGATCAGGGAGGCAATAAATATAAAGGGCAGAATAGTCCATTTTCTCTTCTTTCGCATGGAGCGGGGCATAATAAAGGTTTTCCAAAAATAGGAAATCTTTACTATTTTTATCAGGTAAATGGCCCGCATGTTTCAACAATAGCTGAAGATATCAACAGCCATGATGGAAGTAAATCCGCAAATTGAAGAAAGCTGGAAGATTATTCTGAAGGATGAGTATGAGAAGCCTTATTTTAAGGAGCTGAAGGAATTTCTTATCCTGGAAAAATCAAACCACAGGGTTTACCCGCCAGGGGGACTCATTTTTAATGCTTTCAGACTCACTCCTTTTAATAAGGTACGGGTTGTTTTGCTGGGGCAGGATCCCTATCATGGTCACGGACAGGCCCATGGCCTGTGCTTTTCAGTTCCGCCGGGAATCACGTTACCTCCCTCTCTGGTGAACATATTCAAAGAAGTGGAACGTGACCTGGGTATTCCAGTTCCGTCGAGCGGAAATCTGGAGAAGTGGGCCCGGCAGGGGGTACTTCTGTTGAATGCCACACTGACCGTGAGAGCCAATCAGCCGGGTTCGCACCAACGTAAAGGATGGGAAAACTTTACCAACGCAGTAATTGCCAGGCTTTCAGAGAAAAGAGTGGGACTTATATTTTTACTTTGGGGTAAATTTGCTCAGGAGAAGGAAGTTCTGATCAATACTAACCGGCATTATGTTCTGAAAGCGGCACATCCTTCTCCCTATTCTGCCTTTAACGGTTTTTTCGGGTGCAGGCATTTCTCGAAAACCAATGAGATATTAAGGAAGCACGGTTTGGAGGAGATTGACTGGGGGTTACGGTAAGCAGCCGGTGACCGGCTGCTTACTCCTCCTCCTCGGCGACATCATCGCCGATTTCAAGGCTTTCAAAATTGTCGAATTCATCAAAGGAAGAGGATTCAGGTTCTTCCTCTTCTTCTGAAGGATTAACACGGGGTAATTTTATGAGGTAGTAAATATCTTCGGTCTCAAACGGAATGGCAACTTCAATTTCACCTCTCGGGTTCGTAAAAGTAATCGTACGATCTTCATAACCATCAGGATACTTCTCTTTTAACTGTTCAACCAATTCTTCTGACAGCTGCTCATATGACTTGATTATTCTTTTCTTTCCCACGGTTTTGCAAGTGATTAAGATATTTTCTTCAACTGGGGGTAAATTTATATAAATTTTATTCTTATTTGCAAAAGCAAAATATGTAATTTTTATACGTGGGATACGGACTATTGTTTAGAAATTGTTTTCTGTGAGGACAATGCTGACAGCAGGATCTTCCCGCCAGGTGGCCCGGATGAGCTTCGCCAGATTGATTTTACCAATCATGTAATTGAATCCCGGGGATTCGTGTTTTACTGAGATGCCCGTAAAATCAGCGGGATCGGGACTTGTTTCGCCATTATAGCTGACAAAAATTTCCAGTTCGATCTCTTGTGTAAAGCTATGATTCAGTTTTTGACTGAGCTTTTTATATTCATACCGGTAATCGTAAGTCAAAGCAGAAATATCCGATAAAACAGCCGATCCGGTGGCATTTCCGCCTGCACCCTTACCCATGAAGAACTGGTGTTCGGCAAAGGCTCCTTCCAATAACAGACCATTGTATTCATAGGTCACTTTGTTCAGGGTGTCTGAAAGCGGAATAAAACGTGGCATACAATAGGCATAAACCCTGTTGTCGATTTTGCTGCATTTGGCAATCAGTTTAATGCGGGCGTTCTTTTCACGGGCATACCGGATATCTGCATCTTTCAGATTCTGAATGCCATAGTTAAAGATTTCATCAGGCCTCAATATGATTCCGAAGGCATGGACCAGAATGATCAGCAATTTATACTTCGGATCGAGGCCTTTAACATCCAGGCTTGGATCGCTTTCGGCATACCCGAGCCGTTGGGCGTCTTTAAGTGCTTCGTCGAAAGGTTTATTATTATCGAAGATATGGGTGAGAATATAATTGGTAGAGCCGTTCAGGATACCTTCAACACTGGTAAGCAAATCATTGTCGTAATATTCTTCGAGGTTACGGATCACCGGTATACTGGCGCAACATGAGGCTTCATACAGGAATGGGGTATCATATTGCTGCTGGAGCCGGAGCAAAGCCGGAAAATTTTCAGCAATCATTTTTTTGTTGGCCGATACCACTGCTTTCTTTTTCTTTAACGATGAAGATACAATTTCATAAGCGGCATCCACATCATCAATAAGTTCCACCACAACGTTTATTTCAGGATCATTAAGAATATCATCGCGGTTGGTGGTAAAAAAGGAACTGTCGATCGGACGTTTCTTCTCCGGGTGTTTGATACAGATTTTCTTGATTTCGGCATTAAAGCCCCTGGTTTGATGCAGGACATTATACAAACCCTGCCCGACACAACCAAATCCGAATACACCTAAAATAGTTTTCTTTCTCATGTTTTAATGTTTTAATCAACCAGAAGAGTACGAAGGCAGCTGTGCCGGGGTAAAACAAAAAAATCCCTTCTGATAAGTCAAAAGAGATCGTGATGAATTTCCGACTTATCTTTCTCCGGCCAACCGGAGCAGGAGTTAGCACCTTCTTTCATTAACGGAAAGGGTTGCTAAGGTTTCACAGGGCCATACCCTCCACCTTTCTGGATAAGTAAATAATAAATGAACGTATTGGTGCAAATATAAAACTATTTTCTCAAATGGAACATTTATTTTTCAATTTGAGAATGCTCAGACGCATCGCAATGCGTCTCTACTTAATCATGATTTTTTCGGTATGCGTGATATCGTCTGCGAAACCGATCCTTACCAGGTAAATTCCTTTTTCCTGTTTATCGAGATCAATTATAACCGTACTGGTATTGGGTTCATATTCCTGATTAAAAACCATTTTACCGGTGATATTCAGGATCTGGACCAGCTGAATCGATTCAGAGGCCTTGATAGTTATCCGGCCTTCGGTTACCGGATTTGGAAAGATTTCAATATTCTTTTCGGGTTCACCAAAATTCTCCGGAGCAAAGAAGGATATTGAATTGTAATGTTCGGAGAATGGAGGTAAATCACTGCCAACGGCCGATGTTGCCCATAAAAAGAATAGCAATGCTAAGGGTATAAGTTTTTTCATAGGCTATTCATATGAAGCAAATTTAGAACAAAAATCATTCCAAAATTCATCCTGCGGAGACGAATTGCAATGCGTCTCTACAACATACCCAATTCCAACAGTGCTTCTTCCGACATCATCGACTGGTTCCATGGAGGATCAAATACCAGGTTAATATCTGTTTCCGACACTCCCGGGATAGCTGAAACCTTTTCTTTAATTTCGTTAGGCAGTGTATCGGCTACCGGGCAGTTGGGTGCCGTGAGAGTCATAGTTATCCTAACCCTGTTCCGTTCATCTGTTTCGATGTCATAGATCAGACCCAGGTCATAGATATTTACCGGAATTTCAGGATCATACACATTCTTCAGTACGCCAACAATCTCAACTTCCAGTGATAATATATCTTGTCCTTTTTCCATTATTCCTTTTCACCATTCACTATTTACTTTTCACTAAACTTAGTCTGGTAGGCCAGTGCATATAACTTTATCTGTTTGATCATGGAGAGCAATCCGTTGGATCGGGTGGGTGAGAGGTTCTGTCGCAGACCGATCCGGTCGATAAAATAGAGATCTGTGTGAATGATCTCTTCGGGCGTATGGCCTGATAATACACGGATAAGCAGGGACACAATACCCTTGGTGATGATGGCATCGCTATCGGCCGTAAAATGAATGGTTCCATTTTGGTATTCAGCATTCAGCCATACTTTGGATTGGCAACCGTTGATCAGATTTTCCTTTATTTTCAGGTTCGGGTCAATGAGGGGAAGATTTCTGCTGAGTTCAATCAGATAATTGTACTTGTCCATCCAGTCGTCATACACCTCAAACTCAGCTATGATTTCTTCCTGAATATCCCGGATATTTTTCACGTATAAAGTATTAACAATTAACATAAGCGATGGTTGTGAATATACGAAATTTAACCGAACATGGTTTTTACCTTTTTAACCGATTCCACCAGGGCATCAATTTCCTCAGCGGTATTGTAAAGAGCCAGTGAGGCTCTGATGGTCCCTTCTATACCATAATGCTGCATCACGGGTTGGGCACAATGTGTACCGGTGCGCACGGCAATACCCATTTTATCCATTACCATGCCGGCATCGTAGGGATGCACTCCTTTGATGTTAAAGGATAAGATTGAACTTTTGGGCCGGGCAGTTCCGTATATCTTCACGTATCCAAGCTCATTCAGCCGGCTCATTCCATAATCCAGCAATTGATGTTCATGAGCCATAATGTTATTCATCCCAAGAGATGAAACATATTTCAGGGCTTCTGCAAGGCCTATGGCACCAATGTAATTTGGTGTTCCGGCTTCGAATTTAAACGGCAGGCGGTTATAGGTTGTTTTTTCGAAGGTTACTATATCCACCATGTCGCCTCCTCCCTGGAAAGGTGGCAATTCCTGAAGCCATTTTTCCTTGCCATAGAGAATACCTATGCCTGTAGGGCCATATATTTTATGACCTGAAAAAACAAAGAAGTCGCAATCCATTTTCTGAACATCAACAGAAGCATGCTGAACAGACTGAGCGCCATCGACCAGCACCGGAATATTAAAGGTATGGGCTTTTCTGATTATTTCTTCCACCGGATTTATTGTTCCGAGTACATTGGAAATATGTATTACCGAGATTAGTCTGGTTTTCGGAGTAATCAGCCGATCGAGTTCCTTCGTTTGCAGTAATCCGTCATCAGAAAAGGGGATTATTTTAAGGCTGGCTTTTTTACGTTCGCACAGTATTTGCCAGGGCACAATATTGGCATGGTGTTCCATTTCAGAAATGATGATTTCGTCACCTTCGCCAATATATCTTTCACCGAAAGAGAAGGCGATTCCGTTAACCGATCCTGTGGTACCGGCAGTGAAGACAATTTCGTGCGGGTGTGCAGCATTCAGAAACTGCTGAACAGTTTTTCTTGCATTTTCATATTCTTCGGTGGCCTGTTCACTGAGATAATGAACTCCCCGGTGAATACTGCTGTTTTTAAACCGGTGAAAATCATGAATACAGTTGATGACAGAAACAGGTTTCTGTGTGGTAGCTCCATTGTCGAGGTAGATCAGGGGTTTATTATACACCTGACGCTGAAGCAGGGGGAAATCGTTCCGAATGGTATTGACATTAATTTTCATAACCAGGTTATTAACTATCCGCAGCGGATATCACAGTTATTGCATCTTGAAAGTTCACCCCGCAGGCGTTTGTCAACCAGTTCAATTATTCTGTCCTGCAGTATGGGGACTGCGATGCGGCTGACAATCTCAAAGGCGAAAGCATACATGAGCAGGTGCCTGGCTTCTTTTTCCCCGATTCCGCGGGAACGGAGGTAGAACATAGCTTCGTTGTCGAGTTGACCAACAGTGGCACCGTGGCTGCATTTGACATCGTCGGCATAGATTTCGAGGTGCGGTTTGGTGTTCATGCGGGCAGTTGAAGAAAGGAGAAGATTGTTATTTTTCTGGTAAGCCTGGATTTTCTGAGCATCCTTCCGTACCAGAATTCTACCGTTAAAGGCGCCTGTGGCATCATTGTTGAGTATGCCTTTAAACAGCTGGTTGGAAGTACCATGGGGACTGGCATGGTCCATCAGTACATAATTGGCTACATGTTGCTTATCATCACAAAGAAACAAACCATTCAGGTTGGTCTCACAATCCTGTTCGCTCTGACGTGCATAAAAATTATTTCTTATCAGTCCGCCATGCAGCGATATGCTGTTTCCGTTAAAACGGCTTTTTTCAAGCTGATGAATAAACAGGTTTGTGATATGAGTGGAAAGACTGTTCTCATTCTGCAGCCGGTCGAATGTGATACCGGCATTTTTACCCACGAAGATTTCAGTCAGTGAGTTTGTCAGATAACTCTGATTGCACAAGGTATGATCGCAAACAACAATACTGGCGGACGAATTCTCCTCCGCAACAATTAGGTTTCTGCGGGTAATCCGGAGGTTTTTAAAAGAATGGCTCAGGTTAATAATCTGCAGCGGCTTTTCCATAACCGTATTTCGCGGTATGTATATAAAGACTCCATCCTGCGCAAAAAGTGTATTCAAGGCGACGAGGCCATCGGCTGAGGTATCGGCGTAATGTGAATAGTGAGCATGAAACAGGTCGGGAAACCTGACGGAAGCCTCGTTCAAGCTGCAAACCACAACGCCATCGGGCAATTGTCCTGTCGGATTTTCAGTCGAATAAAAGCTGTTCAGTACCAGCACCACGTGTGTGTCCAGTTCGGGAACATCACACCTGAATACGTTACCGATGTCAATCTTAAACGGATTGGCATTCAGCTCAACATCATAATTCCCCTGAAAGAATTTTTCGAGCGGCGTATACCGGTAGGCCTCATTTTTGGTGGAGGGGATCCCTAGCCGGTCAAAATCATGAAAAGCCTGTTCGCGGTAAAGATTCAGTAATCGGCCCGAACCTGTTTCAAGCACACCGGTGTTCTGACGGAATAAACTGATCAGATCACGCTTCAGTTCTGTAGATAAAGTTGAGTCATTCATGACCTAACTGCTTTTGTTCATTCTCCACCCTGATCCAGTCATAGCCTTTTTCCTCGAGCTCCAGGGCCAGTTCTTTGCCACTCGACTTAACGATCCTACCCTTATACATCACATGTACAAAATCGGGAACGATATACTCGAGCAAACGCTGGTAATGGGTAATAACAATTGTGGCATTGTCTCTCCGGCGCAACTGGTTCACACCGTGCGCGACAATTTTCAGGGCATCAATATCCAGCCCGGAGTCTGTTTCATCAAGGATGGCCAAGGCAGGTTCCAGCATGGCCATCTGGAATATTTCATTCTTTTTCTTTTCACCTCCCGAAAAGCCTTCGTTAACAGAGCGGTTGGTGAGGTTTGTGGTTAATCCAACCAGTTCCTTCTTATCACGCATGTGCTTAAGAAAATCAGAGGCCGATATGGGCTCAAGTCCTTTAAACTTGCGTTGTTCGTTAATGGCTGTTTTCATAAAATTCACAATGGAAACACCGGGTATTTCCACCGGATACTGGAAGCCCAAAAACAATCCCTTGCGGGCGCGGTCCTCGGGACTCAATTCGAGAAGGTTCTCGTTCATATAGGTGACCGAACCCCTGGTTACTTCAAACATTTCCCTTCCGGCAAGCGCTGCTGCCAGGGTGCTTTTACCTGAACCGTTAGGTCCCATAATGGCATGTATTTCACCTGCTTTTACGTCAAGGTTGATGCCTTTCAGGATTTCTTTGCCGTCGATACTGACGTGCAGGTCTTTTATCTGTAACATGTTATATGTATATTATATCAATTTCCGTACGGACAGGTCGCGACCTGTCCATACAAATTTATCCAACACTACCCTCAAGGCTGATGGCTAGCAGTTTCTG
>Ga0256868_10000762_pt1 | contig 18250 bp, 14 predicted proteins | sample RVTome_13_FD_187341 | JGI IMG/M metagenome (GOLD analysis project Ga0256868, IMG submission 187341) | Soil microbial communities from uranium-contaminated site in the Upper Colorado River Basin, Wyoming, United States - RVT92D227 HiSeq ...
CCGTCTACCCGGGCGATCCTGTGCATCATCTGGAAGACCGAATTCATTTTCGCGCTCGTTCCGACGATGTTGGCGAAGCTGTAGCGGGAGGTCAATTCGGTCTTGAGGTCCTCGACCTCGGCTTCCAGCTTTTTGACTTCAAGGGCCCGGGAGATCATGAGCAGGAGTTCGTCGTTGTCCACGGGTTTTTCCAGGTAGGCATAGGCGCCCAGCTTGGTCGCCTCGACGGCGCTCCGGATCGTCCCGAAGGCCGTGATGATGAGGATCCGGCACTTGGGAAGATAGCGTTGGATGCGGGACAGCACTTCCATGCCCGCCATATCGGGCAGGTTCATGTCTAGAAGCAGGACATCCGGAGCGAAAGCCTTGGCTTTCTCCAGGCCTTCCCTGCCGCTGGCCGCGGTTTCTACGAGGTAGTTATTCTCCTGGAGCAGGAGAGTGAAAATGTCCCGGATGTTGCTTTCGTCGTCGAGAACAAGGACCTTATTTTTCATGGCTGATCTTTATCCTTAAAGCGAGGGAAGGCTGATCAGGGTTGTCGTCCCCTGCCCCACCCTGCTTTTCACTTCGATGTCGCCCTGATGGGATTTAGCGATAGTGTAGCAGATCGAAAGGCCGAGGCCTGTGCCGCCTTTTTTCGTCGTGAAAAATGGATCAAAGATCCGGTCCAAGTTCTCTTCGGGGATCCCCACGCCCGTGTCGGAAACGGCGACCACGGCTTTCCGGGCGTCTTTGAGGAGCGCCTCCACTTTCATCTCGCCGCCGGACGGCATAGCCTGGATGGAATTGAGGAAGATGTTGAGAAAGAGCTGTTTGAGCTGAGACTTGTCTCCGTGCACGGACAATGGGGAAGGCCAAAAATCTTTGATGACATTGACGTTCTGGGTTTTGGCCTGAAACGAGATGAGCTCCAGGCTTTCCTCGAGGGTCTCTCGAAGGTCGTGCCTGACCTTGCGAATTTCCGAAGGCCGGGAAAAGGAGAGGAGCGCCGAGACAATTTCTTCGATCCGGCCCGTCTCTTGAAGGGCGGAGGCCAAGAGCTTCCTTGATGTCGGATCGCCGCCCTTGGCTTCCAGATATTGGAGGGACGATTTGATGGCCGTCAGGGGATTGCGGATCTCATGGGCGGCGCCGGCGGCGAGTTCCCCGATGGTCGCCAGTTTATCCGCCCTGGACATCCGCCGGAACCGCTCCCGCTGTTCTTTAAAGAGGAGGGCATTTTCGAGGGCGATTCCTGTCTGGGGAAGAAAGCTTGAAATAAACGAGATCTCCTGCCGCGAAAAAGGCTTTCCGCTTTCCTTTGTCCCGACAAGCAGGATGCCGATAAGCCGGTTCATGGACATCAGCGGAAAACAGACCTCGATGCCCAGAGCTTTGAGCGTTTCCGTCTCCTTCTGGGTCAGATATTCCAAGACGCCGGCCCGCTGCGGAATGTCGAGAAAAGTCTGGTTGACTTTGAGCCATTTGACCAGGCGCGAAGCCCGTGAAAATGATATCTGTTCTTTTTGACGATCCTCGATGCCGGAAGACGCAGAGGGCTTGAATTTACCGGTGTCCGAGTCATAGATGAAAAGGATCTCCCTTTGGACCGGGCAAACCTCCTTGATTTTGCCCAGGAAATTGCCGGCGATGTGGTCGAAATCCTCGATGAGGTTGAGACTGTCCTCAAACTCCTTGAAAATACGGAGAGGATAGACGTCGGATTTTTTTCTTTTTCCCAGCTTTTCTTTGAGGGCCCGGATCGTTCTATTCATGGCTGGGGCCCAGCCGTTCTTCCATGAGTCACATTCCTCGGAGGCAATGGACGATTTTCCGACACTCATTATACCAGAATCCGGAAGAATTCGATGACGCATACCGGATTCTGCTGATGAATCAAGCCCTCAGTAAGGTGATTTTTACAGTCCGCAGTTTGCCCCTTTGACCAGGACCAATGATTTATCAATTCCCTGAACCTGCGCCTTGGCAAATCATTCTCAGGTAAAGCATTACTCATAGTCGGGTAATTTCTTACCCGATTTATTCGGCAACACTCATTCTCCTGCAGGAATTTCCTCAGATAGCTTCACATTCACTGTCTGGCACGAATATTGCTTTATGGAATTCTGAAAAACCGCGGTGCGGACTAATCAAGGATCTTTCGATGAAGCGGAGACAGCGCATGAAAATGACAAGAAAGAAATTACTCGGTTTCGTTTTCTTGGGCTTATCTTTGATCCTGCCTGCCGGAGCGGAGCAGGATAGACAGGCCAAGTTGACCCTGGATGAATGCATTGTCCATGCGGTCAAGCACAACCTGGGTTTAGCCGTCCAGGTCTACAGCTCCGAGCTGGCCGACCTGGCCGTGGCCAGAGCCCAGGAAAAATTCCTGCCCGGCCTTACCTTCGATTTCGGGAAGCAGAATCAAAATTCGGCATCGTACTCCTGGATCGACGCGGCCGGTGAGGTGACGTCTTCCTACATGAATTATTCGGCCGCCCTCGAGCAGGCGATCCCCTTTGGAGGCACGTTTTCGGTCTCCCTGGGCGCCTACAAGAACCAGACGAACGCCCGGTTCCAGACGATCAATCCCCGCTACGGCAGCACGCTGAGTTTCTCGTTTAGCCAACCCCTCCTGAAGAATTTCGGATTGGAGATGAGCCGGAAGGAGATTCTTATCGCCCAAAATAACCGCGACATCGCGGAGAGCGACCTCAAGAGCGCCCTCCTCGAGACCGTCTATTCGGTCGAGCAAGCCTATTGGGAGCTTGTCTACGCCATCGAATCGCAAAATGTCAGAAGGCAGTCCCTGAAGCTGGCCGAGGACCTTCTGGACAAAAGCCGCAAGGAAGTGAACATTGGAACCCTGGCTCCCAAAGAAATTCTGAGCCCCCAGGCCGAAGTTGCGGCCCGCAAAGCGGACATCCTCCAGGGGGAACTCCAGGTCAAGGACTACGCGGATAACTTGAGGACGCTCATCCACCTGCCGGCAACAAAAACCGTCGAGGAGATCGTCCCTGCCGACCGGCCGCCTTTTGAAAAAAGAGACATCAGTTTCGAGGAAGCGCTGGCGACGGCCCTGAAAAACAGGCCAGACTTGAAATCCTCCGAGATCACCGTTAAGAACAGGGAGCTCGACTTTTCCTACGCCAAGAACCAAACCCTCCCGGCGCTGAATCTGAACGCCGGCTATTGGAGCCCCGGAATCTCGGGAGAGCGGATCCTCTATCTCGATGACAATCCCCTGACTGGAATCATCATCGGATCAATCCCGGGAGGAGCGTCCATAGCCATGCGCGATGCGCTCGGCTTCAGATATAATAACTGGTCGGTGTCTCTCTCCCTTGACGTCCCTTTGAATACCGTGTTCTCCCGGGCCGCCCAGGCTCAGGCTAAAGCCGCCCTCGCCCAGGAACTGGCCCGCATGAAGAATACGGAGCAGGCGGCCTTTCTCGAAATCCGCTCTGCGGTGCGGGCCGTGCAGACGAATTATGAAAGGGTCGACGCCTACAAAGCCGCCCGCGAGCTCGCCGAGCAGAAACTGGCCGCGGAGGAGGCCAAGCTCAAGGCCGGCATGAGCGATAGCTTCCGGGTCCTTCAATACCAGCGGGACCTGGCTCAGGCGCGGACGTTTGAGCTGCGGGCCATCATCGATTATACCCTTTCTCTCGGCAGGCTTGACAAAGCCATAGGAACCAGCTTGGATAAGAAGAATATTAAGTTGACAGATGCATGGGAGGTCAGATCATGAAGAAATTCCTGACAATTATCATCGCCTTCATCCTTTTGTTCTGGGCGCTGAATAATATCGCCGGCGCCCAGGAAGGACAGTCCCAGACAATGAAACTTCTAACGCTCAAAAAAGCCCAGCTTCAGCTCGAGAAAACGAAAGGCGATTTCGAGCGCTCGCTCAAGCTCAAGGAGCAGGGCCTGACCTCCGAAGAGGACTTCGCCCGGGTCCAGACGGCCTATCTCCAAGCCCAGGTCGACTATCAACAGGCCCTCATTAACTTCATGGGCAGCGAAGCGAGGATTTCGGTGGCCAGCGCCGTTAAGTTCCAGGACGCCGCCGGGAAAAAATTCGTCCGGGTCACGCTCCGCTATTCCTCTAAGGAGCTCAAAGAGCTGACCAAACTTAAAATCAGCGCCGAGGACCTTTTCCCGCTGGATTTCATGAAAGAGATCAAGGATGTTTCGGTCTCGTTGAAATCGGAGGGCAAGATCGTCTCCGACCCGTACGAAAAGACCATGGCCTCTCTGCCGCTCGAAACACAGCAGGATGTGACTTTCCAGCTCCTCAAGGATGTCGAAAACCTCGATGTCAACGTTTTCTATTCCGGCAAGAACGAGGCGACCTCGGTCTATCTCCAAAAAGGAGTGAGCGCCAACATCGTGACCATGAATTCGGCCCAGTTCTCGCAGGAAGCCGACCTGGAAAGCCAGGCGACCTACGACCTGTCGCTTGAAAAATTCAGCGGCGAAGCCAATGTCTTCAAGCTCGAAGTCGTCAACCTCCCCCATCAAATCAATTACGAATTCAGCGATCCCCAGACCCAGGCCCGGCTCTCGCAGATCAAGTTCACCGAGGGCGTCACAAATATGAAGCTTTCGCTCAAGCTCTACCTCCCGAAAAACGCGGATGCGCAGGTCGTGATCGACAAGCCCATTGAATTCTACGCTCTGACGCTTGATGTGGACCAGGCAGCGAAGCTCCAGGATCTGATGACAAAGAAACCCCGAATCGACACCAAAGACATCGATACCATGAAAGCGGGGAGCGTCCGGCTCGTGCTCGTCCCGAGAGGCGTGGGCAGGATCGAGGTCCAGGCGGTTAATCTGTATCACGAGATCAGGGTCGGCGAGAACGTGAACATGGAGGTCCGGGTCAAGAACGCTGGAACCCGCAAATTAAATAACATCCGGGTCTATAGCGACCTCCCCTTGAACTGGCGCTCCGAGATCCAGCCGGAACTGATCGCCTCCCTCGAACAGGACAAAGAAGTCGTCGTAACGATAAAGTTCCTCCCGCCGGCGGACGTGGCGGTGGGCGACTACGAGCCGAAGATCAAAACCGAGTGCAGCGCGGACAACCGGAAAGTGGAGTCCGAAGACAAGATCGTCCGCGTCCATGTCGCGTCAAAAACGAACGTCCTGGGCATCAGCCTGCTGGTGCTGCTGCTCGTCGGCCTGCTCGTGGGCATCGTCGTCTTCGGCATCAAGCTAACGCGGAGATGACCCGATGTGTTTGCCTTGCCTGGCAAGCGGTTGAAAATATTTTATTAATCGTGGATAGATAGGATGGTCCGAACAATCATTAAAAGAGAGTTGCTGGATAACATTCTCTCTTTTAAATTCATGGCCTGCGTCCTGGTAGCCATAGCCCTCGTCGTCATCAGCACCCTCTACCTTACGAACGATTATCTCGACCGATTAAAAGACTACCACAAGGGCGTGACCAATGCCCGGGAATATCTTTCGAAGATACCCGTCTATTCCTATCTAGAAGTCGGCATCTATAAGCCGCCCTCTCCTCTGAGCATCTTCGTTTCGGGAATAGAAAGGAATACGGGAAACACGGTCACTCTGACTCATCGAGAGATCCCGACAGAGCTCGAGGGAGGCTTGATTAAAAACGAATTTTCCCGCATTTTTTCCTTTTTCGATCCGTCGTCCGTGATCGTTGTCGTTTTCACGATCCTGGCCATCTTGTTGTCTTACGACAGCATCTCCGGGGAAAAAGAGAACGGAATGCTTTCTCTGGCGCTATCCAATGCCGTTCCTCGTTATAAATTTCTCTTGGGAAAATATCTGGGAGGACTTTTATCTCTGCTCTTTCCTCTGTCCTTCTGCTTCGTCATCGGCATCCTCATGGTTCTCCTTTTAAAAGGGGTTTCTCCGCCGAGAAATTTTTTTGGCGCCGTCTTTTTGTCATATCTCCTTTCGATCCTGTATCTGTCCGCCGTTCTCCTGATAGGAATTTTTATTTCCAGCCGAACAAAAACGTCATTTCACAGCCTGATCTTTCTTCTGGCCTTTTATCTGATCACGGTCTTTCTTATTCCACTCAGCATAAATAGCTATGCGAGAAATATGGAGCTGAAAAAGGCGAGGAATTTTGAGATGAACGCGGCCGGTCTCGTCCGGGAAAGAACGTTGAAAGTCGCCGCAGAGAGAGAAAAGCTTCCCGTCCGGCGAACATGGGCCTCGATGGCCGGGGGTGAAAAATTTATGTTAAAAAGAATAAATCCCGAGGTGACGATCGAATATTACAAAAGATATCACGAGATGCGCGAGCCGATCGTCGTGGACTTTGCCCAAAGAATATTCGAACTCAAAAGAAAAGACCTCCAGACGGCTAAAAAAATTCAAAAAACGAAAGTTTTTTTTCTCGCTTTTCTTCCCTCGGCCAATTTTGAGCAGGCCTCGGAACTCGCCGCCGAGACGGGAGGCGAAAACCTGATGCGCTTTATAGAACAGATATTCCTCTACTGGCACCAGCTTGTCCGCTATCTGGAGGAGAAGAATGCTTTTTCTTTAAGATATTTTTACCCCTATGCCGAAAAATTTAGCCCCGAGGAGAATGATTTCCTCGCAAAATTCGACGACATCAAGGGCGGGCAAAAATGGGCGAAATATAAGGACGAATTGAATAAATACGATAAGAAAGAATTCAGATTTCTCGATCTTGGCGATATGCCCGTTTTTAAATTTTATGAATCGGGCTTTGCCGCAAGAGTACAGAAGATGTTTTTCAACGGACTTATTTTATTTTTTTATAACCTCCTATTTTTTATCCTGGCTTATTTTTCATTCAGTCAATACGACCCCAGGGCTCAAATGTAGAGGGACAGAATGTTCGGAGAATTATGGAAGAGGCAGCTTGTCGAGGACATCACCAGTTCCAAGTTTCTCATTAACTTTGTCATTATTCTGGCGAGCGTCATCGGCTTCTCGCTTCTTTTTTTGGGTCATTTTCAAAGCCTCGAGGAGAGCTATTCAAAGAATACGAACGCGAACGATCAGCTTCTCTCAGAATCCTCGAAAGAGCTTGTTCGGCTCTTATCCGCGCCGCTGGAATTCGGGATGAAGCCCGGGCCTTTCCTTTTCATCTCGGATGGATACGAAGAAAAAATTCCGAAGGGCTTAGTCTTTAGGCCGAAAGGCTATACCCCTGACATCAAGGAAACAACAGGCTTAAAAAAGGCGTCGAGTCCGGATTTATCAGTTTTTTATTCGACAGATTTAACTTTTATTGTTCAATTTTTATTGAGCTTTTTCGCCGTTCTCTTGGCCTTTGATGCCTTCACCTCCGAAAAAGAAAAGGGGACATTGCGGCTTGTTTACTCAAACCCCGTGAAAAGAGGCCATCTTGTCCTGGCGAAATATATGAGCGCGCTCTTAGCCATCGGGCTGCCTTTATTGCTGGGACTCATCATCGGCCTAATCCTGTTATCCCTTTCCTCGGTTGTCCCCATTTCTTCCGGTTTCATCTCGGGCCTTTCGCTGTTTTTCATCATTTCGCTCCTCTACCTCTCGGTTTTCGTCCTGATCGGATTGCTACTTTCGGCGTTCAGCCACAACTCGAAGAACAGTCTGGTCCTCTGTCTTCTGGTTTGGATATTCCTGGTTGTCATTCTTCCGAAATCTTCAGGATTATTCCTCAACCTCAAACGTTTCGACGTGCCGACAGAGCAAGAAATTGAAGAGCGGGTGAGAAAGGTCGAGCGAGAAGTCTGGAACAGACATTCTCATGAAGATTGGATGACACGGAGCGGCCAGGATGCATCGACAAAATTGAATGTCGCCGTGTCCAATGAAGAGCAAAGGGCCCGGCAAGAGGTCTACGACCTCTATTTAAGAAAGAAAATCGGAGCCGTGAGAATTTTACAAAGCGTCAATTTTATCTCTCCCTCGTCTCTTTTTGAATACTCGGCCTCGGCCCTGGCCGGGACTGGGTTGTTCCATTTTGAACATCTCTGGAAGCAGGTCACTCAGTACAGGCGCGATTTCCTCAATTTTTTTATGGCCGAAGACAGGAAAGATGATCAAAGCGATCATCTTTATTTCCATCCGGATTATCTTTCCCGCAGGCCGGTGGACTTCAACAGGATTCCCAAATTCGAGGAGAAAGACATTAAAACAGGAGAGCGCCTCAAGGATGCGGCTAAATATCTTGTTCTTCTCGGACTCTACAATATTTTCCTGTTGATCCTGGTTTTTAATAAATTTCAAAAATACGACGTGAGATAGAAGCATAAAAGATCATCATAAGGAGGCCAAAATGGCGAATCAAAAACCGATCTTGAAAGCGGACGACCTGTCCAAACGCTACGAGGACGGCGTATTGGCCGTGGACCATCTAAACCTAGGCATTCGGCCGGGAGAGGTCTACTGCCTGTTGGGCGCCAACGGCGCGGGGAAGACGACGACCATCAATCTTTTTCTGAACTTCATCCCGCCGACGACCGGCACGTGTTATATCAAAGGGATCGACGTCACCAAGGACCCGCTCGAGGCCAAAAAGTACGTCTCCTTCGTCTCCGAGAACGTCATGCTCTACGGCAATTTCACCGCCCGCCAAAACCTCGAGTTCTTCGCCAAGCTGGGCGGCAAGGCAAACCTGACCAAGGAACAATATTATCAGGTCATGCGCCGGGTCTCCCTCCAGGAGAAATCCTTCGAGCAACGGGTCAAGACCTATTCTAAAGGCATGCGACAGAAGCTCGGGATCTCGATCGCCATCATCAAAGACGCGCCGGCGGTTTTGCTGGATGAGCCGACGGCAGGATTGGATCCCAAAGCGGCAGAAGAATTTCTGGAGATCTTGACCGAGCTGAAAATCGAGGGCAAAGCTATCCTCATGTCCACCCACGACATCTTCTGCTCGTCGGCCTGCTCGTGGGCATCGTTGTCTTCGGCATCAAGCTGACACGGAGGTAATACGCTTTTCTATCATCATAAGGAAAAAAGTGATGTGTCAATCCTCTCTTTATCCAAGGGAGTGATATCATGAGAAATTTTTTAGCTAGACTTGCCATCTCCATGAGCTTTATTTTCGTCGATGTTTTCTTATTGTCTGAATCAATCAAATTGACTCCTGAGATAGGGCAAATAAATGAAAAGGCTCAAAAAAGTTTGAGTTCCCATCCCTTAACTCTTTCTCCGGAGCAAACATTACGAGTCATCCTCCAGGCGTATATAAATAGAGATCCAGAAACCGTCATGGCTTATTATCCCAGAGGCGACAGTGAAGAATGGAAGAAATGGCTGAATAAAGCTCAACAGGGAATCGACAGCTTTATGACAGATCAAAAACATGTCAAACAGATTGTTGAAATTGAGATGAAAAACATCAAAGATGATAAAGGCGATAAGATTGCCTTTCTGACCGTCACGCTTGAGACGACATCAAGATTTTCTGGTGCGGTTAGCCGCGAAGCGGACGGAAGATATGTCGCTTCAATTCATTGGGTTCTTCGCCAGTATAAAGGAAAAGGCCCCTGGTATTTTGACGGAGGGGGATTTTAAAAACACAAAATGCGCCGCATCTCCGCTCCAAAGAATGGCAAAAATCAAATAAGAAATAAATGATTATAAGGAGGCCAAAATGGCGAATCAAAAACTGCTGTTAAAAGCCGAGGATCTCTCTAAAAGATATGAGGACGGGGTGCTTGCGCTCGACCATATCAACCTGGAGGTTCGAGGCGGAGAAGTGTACTGCCTGCTGGGGGCAAACGGCGCCGGCAAGACGACGACGATCAATATCTTTTTAAATTTCATCCCGCCGACGACAGGCACGTGTTACATCAAAGGGATCGACGTCACCAAGGATCCGCTCGAGGCCAAGAAATATGTATCCTTTGTGTCTGAAAACGTCATGCTCTACGGCAATTTCACCGCCCGCCAGAACCTCGAGTTCTTCGCCAAGCTGGGCGGCAAGACAAACCTGATCAAGGAACAATATTATCAGGTCATGCGCCGGGTCTCCCTCCAGGAGAAGGCGTTCGAGCAGAGGGTCAAGACCTATTCTAAAGGCATGCGCCAGAAGCTGGGGATCTCGATCGCCATCATCAAGGACGCACCAGCGGTTTTGCTGGATGAGCCGACGGCAGGATTAGACCCTAAAGCGGCCGAAGAATTTTTAGAGATCCTGACCGAGCTGAAGGGCGAGGGCAAAGCCATTCTCATGTCGACCCACGACATCTTCCGGGCTAAGGAGATCGGCGACCGGGTCGGCATCATGAAGGAAGGCCGCTTGGTCATGGAGCGAACCCGCGAAGAGCTCCAGTATGAGGACCTGGTCAAAATCTACATCGACTACATGAAATCCGAGCCTTTGACGGCATAAGGAGGACCGCATGCCAAGGCGAACGCCCGCCCTGTTATGGACAATTGTCAAAAAGGAAATCGTCGCCAACCTCCTCAGCTATAAATTCTTCATCGCCATCCTCCTGACAACCCTTCTCCTGTTCACCAGCTTTTTTGTCCTCTACAAGGACTATAAGGGGCGGCTCGCCGATTATGAGCTTGTCCGGGCCAAGCCCGGCGAGCCGATTGCCGTCCTTCCACCGAACCCGCTGTCCATTTTCGCCAAAGGCTTGGACGAAGCCATGGCCCGGTCCTTCGAGATCAGCCGGATCGGCATCGACGTCTTTGCCGGCCAGAAATCCGGCAACACTATTTTTGCCTTTTTCCCCACGCCCGATTTTGTTTACATCGTCAAGGTCGTCCTGTCGCTCGTCGCGCTCCTCTTCGGGTTCGACCAGATCAGCCGGGAGAAAGAGAGCGGCGTCCTGCGGCTGATGCTGTCCAATTCTGTGTCCCGGGCCAAAATCCTGGCTGGGAAATGGCTCGGAAATTTCCTTAGCTTGTCTGTGCCTTTTCTCTTGGTTACGCTCCTTGGATTTGCCTTGATTAATCTGGACCCTTCGGTCCGCTTTTCTGCGTCAAGCGCGGCCCGGTTTTTTCTTCTGGTCCTGACCGCGCTCATCTATATCGCCCTCTTTTTAAGCTTGGGGATTTTTGTATCGGCGCTCACCCGGAGGGCCGCGTCATCGCTCGTCATCCTTCTTTTAATTTGGGCCGTCACGGTCTTTATCGTGCCCAACCTGGGCACGCTCATAGCTAGGCAGATGGTCGATGTTCCGTCCGTCAAGGCCTTGAGCGAAAAGCAGGAACAGGTCTGGACCCGTGAAGTGCTCCAAATGATAATGGAGCGGCGGGCCAAGGACGATCGAGGAACGGGAGATATCATCAAAAATCATTTCGACGCCATCAATCGAGAACTAAACCAAATGGAAGAAGACTACCGGAACAAGTTCGACCGCCTGGTCCGGCTGTCCAAGAACATCAATCGGCTTTCTCCGGCGGCGAGCTTCGTCTATGCCACGACTGAGCTGGCCGGAACGGGCATCGGCGAAGAAAGCCGTCTGAAAGAAAACATCCTCCGCTATAAGGATTCCGTCCTTCCGAATCTCGAGCGCGGCGAAAAGCAGGCCCCCGCTTTTGCCTATCGCTACCGGTCCGTCGGCCAGGTTCTAGCCCAGGGAGGGTTATTCGACCTGACCTGGCTCGTCTTTTTCAACATCCTCTTCTTCGCTCTAGGCTATTTCGCCTTTGTCCGATACGATGTGAGATAAAGGAGCAGACCATGTTGGGAACACTTATTAAAAAGGAGATCCTGAACAGCGTCTTTTCCTTCCGGTTCGTCGTGACATTGGTCCTGCTGATCGTGGTCGTGCCCGTCACGATTTTCATTCTCACCAACGATTATGTGAAAAAGGTGGACGAATATTCGTTCCGCCAAAACGGTATCGAGAATTACTTGAAAAATTATGCCCACTTCAACCGGTTGAGGGGAGTCGTAGAACCTTCCCCGTCGCCGATCCCCATTTATTCGCTCGTTCGCGGCATCTCTTCGGACGTCAACATCGCCAAGTTCGACGACGACCCGCTGCCGGCTGTGTTTCCCCTGCTCGACCTGGTCTTCATCGTCGGCGTCCTCCTCAGCCTGGCCGCCCTCATATTTTCCTACGACGCTGTCTCCGGGGAAAAGGAGGACGGGACGCTGAAGCTCATGATGTCGAACCGCCTGGCGCGATCCAAGATCATCCTCGGCAAGATCATCGGAGGCACGCTGACGCTCCTCATCCCGTTCCTATTGTCCCTGATCCTGGGCTTGTTCGTCATCCTGTTGAACTCTCGTGTGGCCTGGACGGGGACAAATTGGGCAACCTTGGCCCTCGTCTTTTTGGGCACGGTGATCTATGTCTTTCTATTTTTAGTCCTCGGTGTTTTCATCTCAGCCCGTCACCATTCGTCTTCAGCGTCAATCATGACTTCGCTCTTCGTTTGGGTCCTCTTCATCCTCATCATTCCCAACTTGAGTCCATATCTGGCCTCATTGATTTCGCCCGCACCCTCGCGGATCAAGACGGAACGGGAGCGTGCCCGTTTAGTAGACGTCGAACGGGACGACCTGGGACGGAAACTCATGGCCGAGCGTTTGGGCGAACTTGTCAAAAAATACCCCGTTCTGGCGGAAAGATTCTCGGAGGCCGAAGCCAAAGCGCGGGTCGAAAAGGACCCTGTTTTCCGGGAGGCCTATCAGGCACGGACCCGGGAAGTGGAAGCGGCCTGGAACGAGGCCAACCGGATCCAGAACGCAAAGTCGGAAATCCTCTGGAAGGAGCTCGACCGGAAGGAAAAAGCGCAGACCAAGCTCGCCGGGGATCTGTCGATGATCTCGCCGTTGGCGGATTTCACCTACTTAGCGACGGACCTGACATCCACGGGCATGATGAATCTGCGCCATTTTGATCAGATCAAGGGGGGCTGGGAGCACACTTACTGGGACTACGTGCAGGGCCGGATCGCCGCCTTGCAGAAACAGAATCCCACAGCGGACGCGTGGAACTCGCCGGTGGATGTGAGCGACATGCCCCGCTTTCAGTATAAGGAAGAAGCGCTAGCGGCGAGGGTTAAAGGAACTTTGTGGCCGTTCGCGATTATGATGATGATGAACCTGGTCGTCTTTGTCGCGGCTTATATCTCGTTCGTCAAATACGACGTCCGCTGACGGGGCAAAAGGCGAAAAAAAATCGAGAGCATAGGCCAAAAGCATCCGATAAATTTCTTATGCCCGCAGAAGCACCAACGAACGATGATAACATCTTTTCCCCTCTCTTGACAGGAGAGGGGAGGATGACGGGGACATGTTCCAAATTCTCTTGAATTTGGGAAGTGTCCCCGTCGTTCTTGGAATCAGGTATGTATCTGTGAATTCTAAGGTTTCAGCTCGGACTCCGGCCGTTCCTCCATATACTGGATATAGAGCTCGGTCAAATCTTCGCCCTCGAGTTCTTGGCGCGTTTTCATTATCACCAGCCGGCCTTTTTTCATAAAGCCTACTCTATCTGCGATCAATTTTGCCCTGAAAATATCGTGGGTAGACATGAAGATCGATTTCCCTTTGTCTCTCATCTGGATGAGAAGGTTCAGGAATTCCTGGCCGGACTTCGGGTCGAGGCCCGAGGTCGGCTCGTCCAGGAGGATGTTGGGCGCGTCTTTGACGATGGCGATGGCCAGCCCCAACTTCTGCCGCATGCCCTTGGAATAATTCTTGGTCCGCACATCGAACGCCTCTTCCTGAAGACCGACGCTGTTCATGGCCTTGGCGTAATCCGCTTTGGTCAGCCCGCGCTTTCCAGCCAGCTTGGTAAAATAGTCCAGGTTCTGGAAGGCGGTAAAGTTCCCATAGAGGGTGACGTTCTCGGAGACAAACGAGATGAAGTCTTTGGAGCGCAGCGGCTCTTTGGTCACATCGATGCCCTCGATGAGGGCTGTTCCCTCGGTCGGCGGGATAAAGTTCAGGAAGAGGTTGATGGTCGTCGTCTTTCCGGACCCGTTGGCGCCGAACATGCAGAAGATCTCGCCCGGCTCGACCTTGAAATTCAGGTGGTCGACGGCCAACTGCCCGTCCTCGTACCGTTTCGTGAGATTGATGGTTTCTAGCATGGGTCACCTCTTAACGCACATCGAATTTCAAAAAGGAGACATAGGCCCCGGCAAAGAAGACAATGATCAAAAAGAGCATCAGCCCAAAATCGGGAATGGTCCGGGCCAGCGACTTGCTTAATGTCTCTGGCTCGAACTTATGCTGGGGCATATCATCCAGGACGACCTTGGCGGTCTGTCCGGAGCCCGAAAAGTCGATGGTTCGCATCATCTTGGCGCTGGCCCACTTGGTGAAGATGGGTTTGTAGGCGCGAATGGAGGCCAGAAACCTTTCATGCTCGTCCAGGCCCGTCCTGGCGAAACTCATGGTGGAGAACGTCAGGGCCGAGGCCGGGGAAATGCGAGAGATATTGATGGCCAGGCGCTCTTGCGATTTTTTTTTGGCCTGGTAATCGCGTTCGAGGGCGGCGTTGTTTTCGTCGATCTTCGAGGTCAAGTCCTGCTGCCAATCTTCCAGGAATTTTCTTAATTTCTCTTGGTACCCTTTCCGGTCCTTGGCCGCCATAGCGGAATTTTCCTTGGCCCAGTCCATGACCTGCTTCTGGGCTCCGCTTTGGATCTGCTGCAGGAAGGCGTCTTTTTTGGCCGTGATCTCGTGGACGGACGGGATGGGTTTAAGCCGGCCCGCGGACATGACCGAGAGCTTGGGAATAATGGTGACGAATATGACCCAAATAAAAAGCAAGACCAGGAAACTGGTCGAGCTCTTACTTGTTCGTGCCGAAACGAGAAGGCCGAGGGTGAAGAAGACGGACAGGTAAAGGAAAAACATGAGGAACATCAGGAGAAGCCGGAGCCAGTCCTGGCCGGCCAGGGAGATGTTCGGATAGACGAGGAGGATGAGCAGGCTCAAGATGAGCGGAATAATCAGCGGGATGAGCAGGCTTATGAAACCGCCGATGACCTTGCCCAGGATCAGCCGGTCGCGCGGGACTCTGTTGGAGAGGGTCAGCTTCAATGTGCCTTTTTCCTTTTCACCGACGATCGCGTCGTAGGTGAAGAGGATGGCAAAGAGACTGAGGACGATCTTGACGATGAACGTCAGGTCCAGCGCTCCGAAGACCGAAAAGACAGGATTGCTCTCGTACTTGGAATCCACCAGGCTCGGGTCGTAGGCGATGTTGACCGTGGCCACGCGGCCGACGGCTTCGTCCACGCCGGTGGAGATGGCGCCCAAGACCTGGGGCGGCTTATTGATCTTCGTCCCCAGCCCAGCCAAGGCCTGGTAGCTTGATTGGCTTTCCAGATTTTTCTTGTTGAGGGCCACGGCCGCGGAGAACTCCTTTTGGTCGGCCCGGTAGTTGACGATACCGGTGTAGACCGAGAGAAGAATGAGGATGGCGCAGAGCAGGAAGGTGAAGACGAATTTGGCGCTGGTGATAGTCTCCAGGATTTCTTTTTTGATGATGTCTTTAAGCATATTCCTCCCCTTAAATCACGATGGCCTATTATTATTCCCGTTTTTCATATTTTTTTCAATGCGGCGATGGCCAGGAGCGACCCTCCCCGACGTATTTTCATTATGATGACGAGAGCATAATTCCATGAAATGCTGATAATGTTTGAAGGACATGATAAAATTCTAAGGTTAATGAAAAATCGGAGAGTCGCTGGATAAGGAGGTCATTATTATGCCTACTCGGAGTGCATCTGCCATTTGGGAAGGAACATTGAAAGAAGGCAAGGGAAAGATAAAGCTGGGAAGTGGGGCTTTTGAAGGCCGCTATTCTTTCGCCTCTCGCTTTGAACAGGGAGCAGGGACAAACCCCGAAGAGCTCATTGGAGGCGCTCATGCCGGCTGTTTCTCAATGGCGTTGGCCAACGGCCTGACTCAACTGGGTTATGCCCCAAAAAGGATCGAGACCTCAGCCCAGGTCGCAATCGAAAGGGTTGGCGAAGGATTCAAGATTACCCGCATCAACCTCAAGACAGAGGCCGAAGTGCCTGGAATCGAAGAAATATTGTTCCTGGAGCAAGCGGAAAAGGCTAAATTAAACTGCCCGGTCTCCCAAGCTCTCAAGGGAGTCGAAATCAGCCTCCAGGCCAAATTAAGATGAGTGTCAGTGATGGAGAGAGACTGCTGTTTTTTAAAAATTTCTTGATTTTTTGAATGAAAAAGTTTTTTTAATCGGATAAAAAGGAGGCTTTTGCCGTGGATAAGAAATCGAGAGGTTGCGACATCAGCATCAGGATAGGCGGCGAGGCCGGCCAGGGCATGAGAATCATAAGCAGCCTTTTGGGGAAAGCTTCAGTTCGCAGCGGATTATGGGTGTTCACCTTTCACGACATCATGTCACGGATTAGGGGCGGCCATAACTTTACCCAGTTGCGGCTCAGTGACAGGCCTGTCCGCAGCCCTTCCTCCAAAGTCGATATCCTCGTTTGCCTGGATAAAAATACGCTGGAGCTTTATCAACAGAACATGCAAGGGTTCATTATTTATGACCCGGGGAAATTCAAGGAAAACCCGCCATCGGGAGAGAAATACCTTGCTGTGCCTCTGGAAGAAATGGCCAAGAAAATCGGGGGAGATGCCAGGATGGCCAACAGCGTAGCCTCGGGAGCGGTTCTCGGCCTTCTCGGCTTAGCTTTGGATTCTCTCTTCAGCCTTATCGCCGATATCTTCTCAGAAAAGGGTGACCAGGTTATTCAGGCAAATAAAAAATGCGCACAATCCGGATACGACCTCGTTAAAGAAAAATATAAAGGCCTTCCCTTTTGCCAGAACTTCACAGCCAGGGATCAACACAAAAAGATGCTCCTCACAGGAAGCGAAGCGATTGCCCTGGCCGCGATCGCTTCCAATATCAGGTTCTATTCTGGTTACCCCATGTCTCCAGCAACACCCATTATGGAATACCTGGCTGCTAAAAAGAAAAAGTATGGCCTGATTGTTGAGCAGGCAGAAGATGAGATTGCGGCCATCAACATGGCCATAGGAGCCTTCTTCGGCGGAGCACGGTCCATGACCGGAACTTCGGGGGGCGGGCTGGCCCTCATGGTCGAGGGCATAAGCCTTGCCGGAATGACTGAAACACCCATCGTCATCGCTGACTGCCAGCGTCCGGCCCCGGCAACGGGCTTTCCCACGCGAACAGAGCAGGCTGACCTGCTCTACGTGGCTCATGCCGGCCACGGAGAGTTCCCCAGGGCCATATTCGCTCCTTCAACAGCCGAAGACGCGTTCGACCTGACGAACAAAGCATTTTATCTGGCGGAAAAATATCAGACCCCGGTCTTTATCCTTGGCGACCAATACTTGAATGACTCCGCTTGGACTGCAGATAAATTCAGCCTGAAGGGAATAATCCCGGAGAAACAAAGCCTTCTTTCTGGCGATGAGCTAAAAAATATATCAGCCTATCAATATCGCAGGTACCGGATCACAGACTCAGGGATATCTCCAAGAATTCTTCCCGGAACTCCCAACCAGGTGCTTTATGCCGACAGCGATGAGCACACAGAAGAAGGGCACATCACTGAGAGCGGTGAAGTCCGGAGGATGATGGTTGAAAAGAGATTAAGAAAGCTCTCCGGGCTTTATCAGGAGATCCAAAAGCCCAAAATCTACCCGGACAAAAGAGTCAAGGAATATATTGTGAGCTGGGGCTCGACGCTGGGAATCATCGAAGAAGCTGTCAGCATCTTGAACAATGAGGGATTGAGCATTGGTTTTATTCACTTCAGCGAGGTCTATCCGCTGCGCGAAGACGCCATTCCGAACGATATCCTGAAAAATGCCAGGCTGGTCGCAGTGGAGAACAATGCCACTGCTCAGTTTGCCAGACTCCTCAGGATGGAAACAGGGGTCGAGATAAAGGACAGAATTCTCAAATATGACGGCCGGCCCTTTTATCCTCAAGATGTGGCGGAAGAAATCAAAAAATTAAAGAGGTGAAAAATGACAAACCTTTCAGATTATAAAAGTGATGACCCCATTGCCTGGTGCCCGGGGTGCGGAAATTTCGGAATCCTGAACGCTCTGAAGCAAGCATTGGCAGAATTGAATCTCAAGCCCGAAGATATCCTTATGGTGTCTGGCATCGGGCAGGCAGCAAAGCTTCCCCATTATCTAAAATGCAACGCGTTCAACGGACTTCATGGCCGGACTCTTCCTGTTGCTACCGGGGCGAAGGTCGCCAATCAAAGGCTGGTGGTGATCGCCGACGGCGGCGACGGGGATGGCTATGCCGAGGGAGGGAACCATTTCCTCCACGCCATGCGCAGGAATATAAACATCACTTATCTTGTCCAC
>Ga0256868_10000764_pt1 | contig 18216 bp, 15 predicted proteins | sample RVTome_13_FD_187341 | JGI IMG/M metagenome (GOLD analysis project Ga0256868, IMG submission 187341) | Soil microbial communities from uranium-contaminated site in the Upper Colorado River Basin, Wyoming, United States - RVT92D227 HiSeq ...
CAATCTCGACAACGTGATTCTGAGAATCAAGGAACATCACCTTGAAGACTTCTTTTTTGAGGTCTCGCATGGAATGGTACAGGTAATCGAAGACCTCCCGGGAGGACCGGCAGTAGGGTTTGTCGAGGACCTGCTCTTTAAGAAACTCCCTGGCTATCTCCTGCATGAATTTGATGACAAACATATTGTGGGCAGTGATCCCTTTGATTTTCTGCAATTCCTCGGGAGGAGCTTCCAGAACGCCCCTCAAGGTCTTGAACCTCTTTATGGCTTCTTTGGCCTGTGGTTTACAGTCCCTGCGAGCCGTCCCCAGCGTCAGCAGCAGTTCCACGATTTCATAGTCGAGGAACCCCGCCAATCCCGACTGGTTGAACCTCTCCCGCAGTCTTTTCCTGTGCCCTTCCGGGCTCTTAGTTTCCATGGTTTTGATTCTCTAATTATATAATTTGACCGTCGTTATGGGAATCACGTGTCTTCATCCAGCATCTTAGTGACACCTTTTGTGATTGCTGGATAGATTGCCACGCCCCGACAGGTCGGGGCTCGCAATGACAAATAGATGTCGCCAGACAATCTCTTGTACGTCGGCGGCGTAAGTGCTGATATAATACTAAAGCGATGAATTTGGCGCGGCAAATAGAGCAATACCTCCCTCAGCCACTGCTGGAACTGGTCAAGAATATCAGCGGACAGGCGGCTAAGCAGGGGCAAAGGGTATACCTCGTCGGCGGTATAGTACGGGACCTGCTTTTGGGTTATCCCAATTTCGACCTGGACCTGGTGGTCGAGGGCGACGCCGTGAAACTGGCTCAACAAGTGGCCAAAACCGGTCAGGCAAAGCTGCTCGCCCACCACCGCTTCGGCACCGCCAAGCTCAGATATGAGAATTTCTCCCTCGATTTGGCCACAGCACGAAAGGAGACCTACGCCAGACCGGGGGCGCTGCCCGCGGTCACCCCGGGCACCCTCAATGACGACCTCATCCGCAGAGACTTCTCTATCAACGCTATGGCTATATCCCTGGCAGCAAAAGATTACGGGAACCTAATCGACCCTCATCACGGTAAAACCGACCTGGAGCACCGCCTGATTCGCATTTTGCATCCCGGAAGCTTCAGCGACGATGCCACCAGGATTTTACGGGGCGTCTGTTATGAACAACGGTTTGGCTTCGAGTTCGAAGCAGAGACTGCCCGGTTACTTAAGCGGGATATTCCTATGCTGGATACGATAAGCGGCGACCGAATCAGGCACGAGCTAGAGCACATTTTTGAGGAAAAGCGACCAGAACTCGTCATCAAGCGCCTTGGCGAGCTAGGAGTGCTGCGCAGAATCAACCCCGCCCTCAAAGGCGATGACTGGATAGCTGAGGCATTCGACAAGGCACGCCGTCTGAAGAAGCCGACGCAGTTGCCCTCGCTCTATTTCTGCCTTCTTGTTTATTCACTCAGCGAAAAGGAAATCGAGCAATTTCTCGCCCGTCTTAACATACCGGCAAAATTATCCCGGGCCATGCGCGATACGCTCCGCCTCAAGACCAGGCTTCCCCTCCTGGACAAGCCTTCCCTGAAACCCAGCGAGATTTATCACCTGCTCCAGGAATATGAGCCTGTGGCGATACAGGCAAATGCCCTAGCCACAGAATCTCCGACGGCACGCCGCCATCTCCAGCTATTCCTCACCAAGCTGCGCTATGTGAGAACTTCTCTCGACGGAGAAGAGCTGAAGAGACTGGGTATCCCGCCGGGACCGGAGATGGGAAAGGTCCTCCAGGCACTGCATAAAGCAAAACTGGACGGCGAGGTTAGAACCAGGGCCAACGAAAAGAAGCTAGCCCTTTCTTTATGGCGGAAGTTATAGCGGCGGAAGAGGAAGAAGACCCAGAAACGCCTCACCGAGGAAGCAGACCACAAGATACTTGGCAAATTTCCCGACCCAGCAAGGCACGATAAACTTCCAGAGCGGTAGTTTAGAGGCTCCCGCCAGTAGCCCGGCTATGTCGAATGGCAATATGGGCTGAAGTGACAGGAGTAAAATGCCCCAGGCGCCATATTTCTTCATCCAGACTACAAGCTTTTCATATCCCGGCGTGTTCTCAACGTTTATGATCCTCTTTCCCAGGTAGCCGGCATAATAGCCACTTGTTTCGCCCAAGGCGCCTGCCACGCTGGCTACCAAAGCTACAAGAACAGGGTCAAGGAATTTTGCCGCTGTTATCATTAGAGAAATGTAGATGAATACAGGAGCTAAGATGGATGCGTTAGATGCCAGAGTAACTGCAAAGACAACCAAATAAGCCGTGGAGGCCAATCCTTCTATAGAAATATTGAAATAAGTCATTAAGTAGTGAATCAAGTAAGCAAAGCCCAGACTGAGACAAGCGAGGACGACGAGATAGAGGACCATCCTCAGCCACCTGTTCTGCCTCAGTCTTTCCATGACCATCGAACTATTTATCTACTTCGTGAAAGGAAATGCCAGATAGTACTCCAGCTTCTGCTTCATCAGGCGTGAAAACAGCTCAGCAGCTTCTTCTCCCTCCGAGAAAAAGGTAAAAAGACACGGCCCTGAACCAGCCAGATGGACTCCCGGGGCTCCGGCTTCCTCCAAAATCTTTCGATATTTGTCCAGCCCTGCGAAGAAATCAAAAGCTATGCTTTCGAAAACATTAAACACAAGACTATGGTCAATCGCTTGCCCTTGCCTCAAAGATGCCAGGGCTCGTTGAACAAACTGGCCTCTGGTGAAATCAGCAACGCGTAAATTTCCATACATTTGCTTCGTTTTACCCGGGATTTTGGGTAATGGCGGAACGAGCAACACAAAGCTGGTTGAAGGCAGAGATGGCAGCGGGGTGACTTTTTCTCCCTTCGCCTCTACCAGCGCTGTGCCTTTATGAATAAAGAAGGGAACATCCGAGCCCAGCCTGGAGGCTAAACTGACCAGTTCAGAAAGTGGCAAGTTCAATCCCCAGAGTTCATTTAGACCTAAAAGGGTGGCAGCGGCGTCGCTGCTGCCACCTCCCAACCCCACACCCCACGGTATATGCTTGCGGAGCTCGATTCGTGCCCCCAGACTACATTTCGCGCTTTCCTTGAGCAGGGCGGCCGCCCGCATTACCAGGTTATCGCGCCTTAAGCCGGGCTCATCACATTCAAAGCGTATTTCCTCGTCCAACTGGAAATTGAGGACATCGCACAAGTCTATTGACTGGACAATACTGGAGATTCGGTGATAATCATTATCCTGGCCCAGTACTTCGAGCACAAGGTTTACTTTAGCCGGGGCATAAACGGTCAACATTGCAGGTTCTCTGTGAAGGGAGCAAAGACTTTCCAGAGCTCCCTCCACTCCTCCAGGCTCAGAGTCTCCGCCCGCCGTTTAGCTTCTATTCCAGCTTGCCCCAGCAATGAAGCAACCTGGCTGGGGGGCATCTCCAAAGAGTGAGCCAGGGAATTGCGAAGCTGCTTACGAGGAGCGCTGAAGCCATGCATAACTATATCAAAAAAACTGGCGACGTCGGACACCTCGATAGGCGGCCGGGAGTAAACATCCAGACGTAAAATGACGGAATCCACCTTCGGCGGGGGATAGAAACTTGCCGCGGGTACATGCACCACGATGGTTGGCTTGCTATAAAACTGGGCCTTGACACTGAGCAGTCTCATCTTGCCGGGGGCGGCAGCAATAGCTTCACCGACTTCCTTCTGTACCATTACTACCACCTTTAATGGGCGGGGCTGCGACTCAAGAAAATGGCTCAACACCGGCGAAGTAATATAGTAAGGAAGATTAGCGACAACTTTGTAGCCTCGGGCCAGTTCGGAGGCGGGTAAATTGTCTTCTAGTAGCCGCCGCGGCGCGACCTGAAGTATATCGGCATGAACAATTCTGACATCAGGAAAGGCAGCCAGTCGTTTTTTCAGCAGAGCAGCTAATTTGGAATCAAGCTCGACTGCAATGACCCTGGCTCCTCGCTTAGCTAATCCCTCAGTTAGTATGCCCAGGCCGGGACCTACCTCGACTACAACGTCCCCGGGGCTAAGGTCGGCAGCGGATAGGATACGCTCTAATACAGCTTCATCTATAAGAAAATGCTGCCCTAACCTCTTTCTCGGTTTGAAGCCAAATTGTCGGAGCAATTGCCGGTACAAAACTGTCAGCCTTGTCCAAACAACTGATAGAAGCCCTTGCCCGCTTTCCTTCCCGTGTAACCAAGCTCGACCATCCTCTTCAACAACGGAGCCGGCTTATATCTTTCCCATCCGGTTTGCTGGTAAACCCCTTCCAGGAGGTCAACCAGGACGTCTATACCGACCAGGTCGGCCAGCTCAAACGGGCCCATAGGCCAGTTGTGTGATAGTTTCTCTATTTTGTCTATATCCTCTATGCTGGCTAAATTCTCTTCCAATAGCTTGGCGGCTTCGTTCATGACCAGGGTTATTATTCTATTTGTCACAAACCCCGGGGAATCCTTCACTACGACTGTTTCCTTACCCAGAGATTGGACGAAGTCGACGCTTACCTTCAAGGTCTCCTCCGATGTAAGTAGAGTTCTTACTATCTCCACTCCCTTCATCAACGGCACAGGGTTCATGAAGTGTGTGCCGATAACCTTGTCGGGACGCCTGGTCGCAGATGCCAGCAGACTTACCGGTATTCCGGATGTGTTAGAAGCCAGGATTGTCTCTTTGCGGCAGACTTCTTCAAGCTGCCCGAATATCGGCAGCTTGACCTCCGCTCTCTCAAATACCGCCTCTATGACATAGTCAGCCTCTCTGGCGGCATTCTTCATGTCAGTCGAAGTATGAAGTCTCGCCAGTGTCTTATTCATGTCCTCTTGCTTAATCTTTTCTTTTTGCACAAATTTGCCCAGGCTGCTCCTTATTATTCCCATCCCGCGTTCCAGAAATTCTTGTTTTATGTCAACCATGGTTGTCTCATAGCCGGCCTGTGCCGACACCTGAGCTATGCCGCTGCCCATAGTCCCCGAACCAATAACGCACACTTTCTTTATCGCCATATGTATTGCCTCCTGGATGATTGAATTCTCTATACCATGGTGTAACCACCGTCAACGCTGATGGTCTGTCCAGTTATGAAGTTAGCCCGGTCTGAGGCCAGGAAGAGAACAGCATTGGCTATATCAACCGGCGTCCCCAGCCGTGCCAGAGGGATACCCTTCGCTATTTTCTCCAGTGCTTCCGGGGTGCCAAATGTCTTCATCATGTCTTCCGTCCACATGCTCTCCGAGGTAGTGACATCTCTACCTGCAGGAACAACAACACCCGGACAAACCACGTTGACGTTTATCCCATAACGACCGACCTCCCTGGCTAAAGACTTCGTCATAGAAGTCACAGCACCTTTGCAGCCGCTGTATACAGCTTCTCTCAACTGTCCTATTCTGGCAGCATCAGAACCGATGCTGATGATCTTTCCATACTTCCGCTCAATCATATGGTCCAAAACGGCTCTCGTGCAGTTTATATCGCTCCAGAAGTTGCGGGCTATCTCCTTCTCCCAATCCTCTCTGGGCTTCTTCACAAAAAGGTCATCCCTGACCCAACCAACAACGTTGACCAGTATGTCTATCTGACCAAACTTGTCCAGTGTTCGCTTCACCATGGCTCGCACGGAATTCCAGTCGGTTACGTCCGTCCCTATGTTCTCAACTTTGCCCTTGCCCAGAGTATTGGCTTGCTTAGCTACTTTGGTTCCCTGAGCTTCATCGATTTCGGCTATGACCACGTTCGCCCCTTGCTCGGTAAAAGCCAGAACTATGCCCCGCCCAATATTGGAACCACCCCCGGTAACAATTGCAGTCTTACCCTCAAGCCCTAAGAAACTCATTTGTGGACTTTTTCCCTATCTACTCCGAATTTCACAAGCCGTGCACCTGCTCTCGATCTCCGAACCGGGAAGACGTCTTTGCCAGCTAGCTCCAACCAGGCAACTCTATATCACACTGGAGATGCTACTTACCGCTGCTTCCTTCCGGACCTGACGGGGTTCATAGTTTCCAGCTGCATAGAACCCGATTATCAACACCGCTCAGCAAGGACAAATCTAGCCGGCTGTTAACCTCAAGCAGGAATTCAGCCCCGCTATAGCGGTTTTCGGGTACAGGGCACCGCTAGTTCCCCGCCTAGCACGGCTCAGTTCATGATGTTACCAATAAGTGCTAGCCCAGTCAACATTGGGAGCTTTGCGATGAAGAAATCTCCGAAGGGAAAATCCTAGATCTCAAGCACGAAATCACGAAAGCAATTCAAAAGTAAAAATGACAAATCAAAACCCAAAAACGTAGTGCGAGGCTTCAGCCTCGTGTCACGGTCGGATTGCACGACCTTAAAAGGTCGCACTACGATTGCGCCTAGAATTTGGCCACGGGGATTGCCACGTCTAGTTCGCAATGACAAGCAGCGAAGGGCCCCTGCACTTACTTCTGGGGCAGCCCTCTTTCTTTGAGCTTGTTTCTAGATATCTTCCCCGAGCTAGTTTTAGGTATGCTGTCTACAAATTCAATTCTCTTCGGCAGCTTAAAATCAGCCAGCTTCTGGCAACAAAGGTCAGACAGCTCTTTTGCAGTGGCACGTTGTCCTTCTTTAAGCACTACGAAGGCAGTGGGTATCTGTCCCCCGTAACCATCGTTAATACCGACATAGGCCACCTCAGCTACGCTAGGATGGCTTAGCAGCACAAATTCAACTTCCGATGGACCAATCTTAAGTCCAGAAGACGTGACTATTATGAACGACTTTTTCTCTATATACTCCAGGTAACCCTCTTCATCCATCCTGACCAGATCTCCGGTGTGAAACCAGCCATCCTTGAGCACCTGGGCCGTTAGCTCAGGAGCTTTATAGTATCCTTTCATCACCCAGGGAGCATTGAACACAGCCTCTCCTATCTCGCCCCGTGGCACCTCGTGTCCATTACCATCCAGTATCTTAAGGCCGCAAATTGGCTTGCCCACCGTCCCCAGTTTGCGACTGTCGTAAGTGCTTATCGAAACGGCTGAGGCTTCCGTGAGACCGTATACCTCGTAGAGGGATAATCCGAACTTGTCTTCCAAAGTCTCCATTAACTTAGGAAATGACTTTGCCCCCGCGCTAACAGCCAATCGCAGCGAACTCAGGTCATACCTTGCCAGGACTTCGTCACGCAACATGGCCAAAGCGTTGTACATGGCAGGAACGCCAAAGATAACCGTGCCTATTTCTTTCTCTACAGCATCCAGGACAGCTCTGGGAGTGAAATTAGGGATGAGCACGACAGTAGAGCCTGTGATAATCGAACCAAAAAGAACCTCGAACAGGCCATAAAGGTAAGAAAAGGGAACAAGGTCTATAACGACATCTTTCCTTGTCCGTTGTATGCCTGCAGTGATTATAGGGGGAGTTCCCATAACTGAGGTATGCGTATGTACCACGCCCTTCTGTTTCCCCAGTACGCCAGAGGTGTAGAATATAGTGGCTTCATCCTTGTCTTTCAGTTCGATAGCCGGTGGTTCCGCTGAGCTGCTAGCCACTATTTTGGCGTAGGAACGCGTGTCAACCGCAATTACCCGTTTCAGCGACGGAATGTGAGGCAAGACCGAGATAAGCATCCGCGAAAATTTCTTCTCCGTTATCAGAATCGCCGAGTCCGAATCTCGCAGCAGAGAATCAAGTTCAGGCGCCTTAAGAGCGGTGTTAAGTAGCACAGCTACACCCCCGGCCTTAATCACCCCGAAATAATTGATGACCCACTCAGGGGTGTGAGATAACAGGATAGCCACATGAGCGCCCTTCTTCGTTCCCAGCTCCAGGAGGGCATTGGCTACCCTGTTGGAAGCTAGATCCAGCTCACCATAGGTGATCCTTTGAGCACCAAGAACAAGGGCTTCTTTGTGCGGGATCTGGCGGGCAGTGTTTTCCAAGGTCTGTTTAATATTCATCCCAACCTCCGGAAAATCTTGCGGAAGAGTATATCGTAATAAGAGGTATACCGTAAAGACCCCAGGCTAGATTGCTGAGACAAAGTAAAGAACAGACTGCCTGGCTATGGGTAATTCACTATGACCTCGAGTACAGCGTCGAAATCTGAGGGCACTGTGGTACGAATCATTTGCCCTGAGAGAGAGAACAACAGGATACGCACTTCTCAGCCAACGTCACAGCTTCCGCGGTAATTGTTGTGGTTGTTGCTGCTGCTGGAATTGTATGGCAATTACTTCACTGCTCTCTTCAAATAGCTTTGACTTGACTTCATGCACCAGACCCCAGGACTGCGCCTCTTCTGGATTCAAAGTCACCCTTTCAATCATGGCATCAGTGACATCTTTGGCGCTTTTCCCCGTATTGGCTGAGATCACCTTGGCTATGTTCTCCATGTCAATCCTCAATCCCTTTAACCTTTCCTCCAGCAGTTTCTCATCCAAATTCTGCTCCCCCCTGAATTGGACATTAACGCCATGAAACAGGAATCTCGCCTGGGGCACTGACAGCCTTGTCGAACCGGCACAATACAGGACGATGCCTATGGAGTCCACGCTGCCGAAATTGTGCGTGATGATGGATGCAGGTAATCCCTTCAAGTAATTATATGCGCTTAAACCATGGATAACGGATCCGCCCGGCGAAGAGATAAGAAGAATGAAATCTTTGATTCCTTGCTTCATTTTCTGGTCGACGGCGCTCATCAGAGCATTGACCGTGGCATCAATCACCGGGGCAAAGAACCTGATCACAACTGGTTTCGTAGCCATCTCTTGTCCTCCTCCTTCTGACTTATACTCTATCCCGTTTCCGTAAATCTGCCTTGATTATAACAAATATCGTAGACTTAGGAGATGATCTAACAACCCTCTTCTGTGCGCCCAAGATCGAGGTCGATAAGCTTGGCTGTGTTATACTTGCACATAGGAACCAGTTATGAAAGACAGGGACGAAGTAAACCTTAGAGGCAAGCTGAAGTCTTTGGCTAAGGACATGGGTGCCACTTACTTCGGTATAGCTGACCTTACTTCGGCCAGACAGTATATTTCCAAGCAGGGCGGCCAATTTTTGACGCAGTTTCCCCGAGCTGTTTCTCACGGCTTCGTTCTTGCCGATGGCATTGTGAATACGCTGGCCCATCATCGAAGTACTGGTGCCCTCAATAATTACTGGTATTACGTGTATCAAATTGTTAATCCCCGCATAGACTCAATTTCTTTGATGTTAGCCCAATCCCTGGATAAAGCCGGTTTTCAAGCTTTCATTGTCCCCTCATCTCAAACAGTGGATAGAACCAAGCTTACCGGTGTCTTCTCCCACAAACTAGCAGCTCATCTGGCCGGGCTGGGATGGATTGGCAAGAGTGCCTTGCTCATTACACCGGCACACGGTCCCCGTGTGAGGTGGGGTACGGTGCTCACAGACGCTCCATTGGAAGCAGGAACAGCTATGGATGAGATGTGCCACGACTGCTACGTATGTGTGAAAGGTTGTCCGGCCCACGCCTTTACGGGACAGGCTTTCGACAAGCCCAGACCGAGGAGCAACATATTCGCTGCCGAGACATGTGACAGCTATCTGGGCAAACGCGAGGCTCTGCACAGGGCTTGCGGTATATGCGTTTATGTCTGCCCCTTCGGTAGAAACAAGTAAGCAGGGACTCTTCCGGGTGACCTCCGTAGTTTGCTTATCAGAATCTGTGTCTTGTCAGCGGCATCTCTGCACAGCCATTCTAGCTATGGTAATATTATGATCGACGGAGCCTTATGGGAGACATAGATAAGGTCGGGCAGCGGATAGAAAAGCTGCGAGAGACAATCAACCACCACAACTACCGTTACTACGTGCTGGACAGCCCAGAAATCAGCGATGCCGAGTACGATGAGTTGATGAAAGAGCTCAGGCAGCTTGAGGCTGAGCATCCTGAGCTTGTTACGCCTGACTCGCCTACGCAAAGGATCGGGGCGCCTCCTGTAGAAGCGTTCGGCGTTGTCGAGCATCCCCAGCCTTTGTTGAGCCTGGCCAACGCTTTTTCCGACGAGGAACTGGCAGCCTGGCACAAAAGAGCTAGCAACCTCCTAGGCGGGCGACAGTTTGACCTTGTTTGCGAGCCTAAGATTGACGGGCTGGCAGTAGCCTTGACCTATGTTGATGGCTTGCTCGTCACAGGAGCAACCAGGGGTGATGGCTATCGAGGTGAGGACATCACCCGGAACTTGAAAACCATCAGGAGCATTCCTCTTTCCGTACCCAAGGAGGCGCCGCCCAGATTTGAGGTGCGGGGCGAAGTCTATCTTCCTAAGGCTGGCTTCAAGAAGCTTAACGAGGAGAGAGCGAAAGAGGAGCTGCCGCTCTTCGCCAATCCCAGGAATGCCGCTGCCGGCTCGGTAAGGCAGCTTGATTCCAGCATCACCGCCAGGCGCCCCCTCGACATATTCGTTTATGGATTAGGTTGGGCGGAAGGCAAGACGGTGCCCGACACTCACTGGGAAATCATGCAATGGCTTAAGTCCCTGGGTTTCAAGATAAACCCCAATATTGCCCTACGTCGCTCCCTCGATGAAGCGGAGAAATATCATCAAAGCTGGGTAGAAAGCCGGGAAAAGTTTCCCTATGAAGCTGACGGCATAGTGGCAAAAGTCAATTCTATCGCCCTCCAGCAAGAGTTGGGCACTGTCGCTCACGAGCCGAGATGGGCTATTGCCTATAAGTTCCCTGCCATTCAGGGCACCACAAAGCTAATTGACATTGGTATAAATGTGGGGAGGACGGGGAGTCTTAACCCTTACGCTATTTTAGAGCCAGTCCGAGTGGGCGGTGTAGTTATCAGCTCAGCAGCGCTGCATAATGAGGAAGACATCCGCCGCAAGGACATCAGGATTGGAGACTGGGTCGTGGTGCAGCGAGCTGGTGAAGTCATTCCCGAGATTGTCGAACCCATAATCAGCCGCCGTACTGGTGTGGAAAGGGTGTTCAGCCTCCGGGAAAAGCTACCTAACAATGACAAGGGCCAACCAGCCTGCCCTGAGTGCGGTGGCGAGATTGTACGGCCCGAAGGTGAGGTTATGTATTACTGCGCCAATGCCGCCTGTCCCGCCCAAGCACAGCAGCGCATCGAGCACTTCGCCTCCCGTGGGGCCATGGATATTGACACTTTGGGAGAAAAACGTGTCCCTGCCTTATATAAAATAGGGCTGGTCATGAACATCGCAGATTTGTACTCTCTCAAAGAAAAAGAAGAAGAGCTTCTAAATACGAAAAAAAGAATCTCAAGGATAATCAAAAGGCTAGCTAATGAAATGAGAATTTCTATGGATTCCTCGAATATCCCTCTTAGGAAAGAGTTAAAGGCTAGCGGCTTATTCAAAAAACTCTCTAATAAAGCGTTATTAACCGAACAAAAGATAAAATCTTTAAGTGCCAAACCTTACAACTTAACCCCAACACAAATTCACACCTTGGAGGATAAGGTGAACGAACTTCTCAAACTTCTCCCAGAGGTGTTAAAGGAAGCCGGAATTAACCCAGAACTCACCTGGGATGAGGTTCGCACCCTTGAGGGGTTTGGGAAAGAAAGCATCGAAAGACTTCTTGAACAAATCGAGAAGAGCAAAGAGACACCGCTGCCAAGGGTTATTTATGCCCTCGGTATACGCCACGTTGGTGAAGAGACAGCTCAGCGTCTAACGAAGAAATTTTCCAGTATATATAAGCTCGCAGAGGCAAAAAAGGAAGACTTGATGTCCGAAGCTGGCATCGGGCCAAAGATAGCTGAAAGCATCGTTGGCTTTTTCCGACAGGAAGGAAATAAGCAAATTATTGCAAAGCTGGAAGAGGCCGATTTGCAGCTGGAAATAGAGCAGATTACGGAAGCCAAGCCTGAGAAGTTACCTTTAGCCGGACGGGAATTTGTTTTTACCGGGAAGCTGGAATCTTTCTCGCGCTCTGAGGCGGAAGCGAAAATAAAGGCTCTCGGTGGCAAAGCTGGCTCGGATATCTCCAAGAAGACTTCCTACGTGGTGGTGGGCGCCGACCCTAGCTCCAAGCTGGCCAAAGCTCAGAAATTAGGGACAAAGACGCTCAGCGAAGCTGAGTTCCTGGAGTTGCTGGATAAGGCTGTAGGCAAATCATAGAAATACTCTCAACCCTAAGTTTATCGGAATTGGATTTACTAATCTTATTGAGCTATAACGCTCTAGCTTTGCTTTGAGTCTGTTAGACCCAAGACGGAAGTTCTCAAACTACGATATTTGAAATCGGACTTATATACTTGACAAACCCTATTTAGCCTATCGCTTAATACTTTCAGTATAGTATCTGATTGAGCTGGTTAGCCCGCAATCCTTATTATGGCATTCATATCCGGTCGAGTTAGAGAAAAATAGTGATGGGTGACCACAATACGGGCAAACAGACCGTTTATAGCGTGTTGTTTCCTTTACAAGCGTAGCCTTTTCTAACTTTTCTAACATAAGGCGTAATTGCTCTTTTGCTTCTCTTTTTTGTTCCGCTTTCTTCAGCGGATCTATCATCTTCTTAAACTGCTCTTTCTCTTCATCTTCACGGCATTGGGGGCATCTAGAGTCGTAGTAGATCATATTATGTTTGGAGCAATATCTTTCTCTAAAATTTGGCATTTACATTAAGTCCCTAATATTATCTAAATTGCATTTTCGCTTTTGCTCTGTCATTATTCGCCCTAACATTTACGCCTCCTTATACTTGACCACTTCCTTCATTATTGTACTCAAATTGATTGGTTTATATCCCCAAACATCAGTCCCAATATTTATTACAGGAATGCGTCTTTGCCCTACACTGTATACACGATATTTCCACTTATCATGTACATGACCACACAATATAAGGTCAACGTCAGAAGCAATATTGAAGGAATGTGGAAACCTGCGTGGATGTTCCCAGGGAGGCCAATGCCGCATGAATACCTTCATTCCGTCTATTCGGCAACAAATGAAGTAATTGGCATGTTGCAGTCCATTATCATGGTTTCCTCTCAAGAAGACTGCTCTGCCACGAACCATACGCATGGCATGACTATAAATACACATGGCATCACTAATATTACTTTTTCTAGCAAAACAGAAGTCACCCAGATAATACACTGTGTCATGTCTTGTGACCACGCTATTCCAACGTTTTATTAACCCCCTATCCATTTCAGCAATATTCCGGAAAGGCGGATTCCTATGAGCATACCGAATGATATTCGTATGGTGCAAATGCAAGTCTGCGGTGAAGTATATAGCCATCTTGCCTACACTCTTAGGCTTACCTATGAGCCTCCGTCATGGAGGGTAGTAATTCTTCTTTAAAATCAACCAGCTTAATAGGCTTTGGCTTTATATCCACGATGATTTAACTTCCTCACTTGGGCATAGTTCACTAAGTAATTATGATTATACCACTTGCTAGCTCAGTGAAGTCTGAGGATAGCTCAGCTACCCGAAGTTGGTCTCGTAGAAAAATCCGGTTAGCCCTTAAAAGTGAAGCTGTATCTTGCTATTGACGATGATATTCAAGTTGTCCTATTACTACGATTTGATACTCTTTAATATATCTATAGTTACTTGTGTATGTCTCTCCTGTAGCCACATTTTTTGATGTAATGCTATTACCATCTTGTGATATAGAGAATTCAAAGATTCTCTTCCCTTCAAGGATATCAAAAAACTCTACAGTGCTTCGTTTAAATGTTATGGACTGTTCAAAACCAAGAACCGTTGCGACATAAGTTCCCGAAGGGTTATTAGAAGTAACAGATATACCAGAAAACCATCCTATCACATTTTTTTCATATGTTGCTAGTGGTTCAATACCAGCAAACGCACTTGTTGCCATTGCTATAAGGGCAAGAATAAGAAAAACAGCAACGACAGTCCCTGTCCGTATCCTGTATGCTCTTAGGACAGATATGTTCCAGAATAGAACCCCAATACTTACTGCAAGTATAATCCACCCTGTGCGAGGGTCAATTTGGTCAGTAAAGAGTAGATAAGCATTCCAACCTGCAACTGCAAGACAGACAATCACCAGAAAAATTAGGAACGCTTTTTTCATTTGGCTACCTCCAAATCCGCTGGCTACTCATTAGGCACAGTATACATCCTAATCCTAATTATACCACTTGCTAGATTAGTGGAGCTTGAGGATAGCTTGAGGCTTTATCGGAGGATTGAGCAACTTTTAAGAAGGGATTTGGCTTTCGTCAAGCATAACAAAACGTCAGTGCGTTGTTAAGACAACTTGGCTACCGCTGGCGAGCTTGCTGTTGGCGTGTTATTATGTGCCAAGAAGCAGCTTGTGTGCACAGTGGGAGGTTACCATGGCTACAGAGGAAAAAATAAGGCAATTAGCTCATGCAATTTGGGAGAGGGAAAGGTGCCCGGCAGGCAAGGCTGACGAGCACTGGTATAGGGCGAAGCAGTTCCTAGAAAACCAAGAAGTGGCCGAGGCAGCCGGAGAGCCGAGTCTAGCGAGCCTTTCAAAGCAGTCCGAGTACCACTTTCACTTCGCTTTTGCGGTTGCGATGATGGCCATAGGCGTGACCTTGGTATTCTTGGCACCTCCGGTCATCATCATATCGGGCCTAAGTTCGACAATAATTGGCGGCATCATATCGCTGCTTAGCTGGGTACTCATTTTCGAGGCGGGGGTGGAGCTTGAACCTGACAGATTTAACCTATGTAGGATCAGGTGGAGCTTAGGGATAATGCTGGTAGGCATACTCATAATTCCAGCTGTCGCCCTGGTCAATTACTGTAGACCAGGCACATTTCCTTCTTTTCTACAGGCGGTCGGCGTCGGTGTGTTCATACTAGGAATATACGTCGCCCTTTTTTCTTTTTCTAAAAAAGACAAGCACAGGAAGGCAGCGATGTAACAGAAAGATTTCCTAAATGATTCTCCGCTTTAATTCTCAATTTCCGGGATGGTCTAAATTAGTGTGGTTTATGCAGCCTTTCTAAAATAGGATATTCTGGATCGTTAAGTCCAGATAGTGGCTAATATAGTCCACTCAGCCGAAAGGCCCCGAATGCCCTGATTCAATTAGCCACACTACGGTACTGCCAGGCTACTGAGACGGCTGCCTATCCCTCAGCATCATTCCCACAGCCTCCAATCTCCAGTCCCCACTCTCTCCACTGTATCTCTATTTGTCTCTACCAGTCTCCACGAGTCCCTAGTCTCCTTGAACTTTGTCATTTGAACTTAGTCTGAACTTCGGCCTCCGGCATTTGGATTTCGAACGCCCACCGTATCTCCACTAGTCTCCACGAGTCTCTAGTATCGTTAACGTGTCTCCAGTCTTTATGAACCCAACAAACTCTACGAACTCAATGAACTCCACTTGTCTCCAGTTTCTATGAACTCTACAAACTCTATGAACTCAATGAACTTTTCGGAGATGACGCGCCATTTTCCCCTTGCTCGAATAAAGAATTCATGTTAATCTCTGCTTGGAACTCGTGCGCTACCCTGACAAACCAAATCTCGCAGGTGAGGTTTCTCAAAACCTGACTGCAAAGACAACACAGCGCCGTGGTAGTGGCGGTTTTGTCCCGCCTTTTCGTTTGACATTTAGGCATTTGAGCTTTACTTGGCATTTGGATTTTGGCATTTGAACTTCATTTGCTATTTGGGTTTTGTCATTTGGGCTTTGGTATTTGAGCTTTATCTGTCATTTTCCTCCCTCCGTCACTCCGCCGGTCTGCACGGCCCACAAACATAAAGGGCAAATGCTGACGAAACGAATCGAACGTACTTTAACAATTGAATCCCCCGCGGGCAGTCGCCTTACGTATTTAAAAGAGCTATTCGTTTTCGGGAAAAAAATAGCCGCTTTTACAAAACGAATACGAATCATCCCGGCTCCCCTGCTACTGTCGCCCATGCAACTTCTGTGAAATGGGATATTCTAGAGCGTTAAGACTAAATACTGGCGAATATAGGCCCATTTTGCCGATCAAGCTTCCCGTCTGGAGCAAGGCATTTGCTTAGCCTCGATGGAATCAGCCATAATATGCGGACACTGAATTCCCATAAACTCTAAGTCAATGAAGCTCATAGTTGGTTTGGGCAATCCCGGCAAGGCTTATGCTCAGAACCGCCACAATGTCGGTTTCTGGTGCCTGAATTACTTCGCCAGGCTTCATTCTATCCGCTTTGACCGAAGGCAATGCCACGCAAAAGTAGGCACCAGCCAGGTAAGCGGCGAGAAGTTGTTGCTGGTCAAGCCACAGACATTCGTCAATCTCAGCGGCCAATCCGTGGCTGGTCTGGTGCATAGGCACAATGTCCCTCTGGGCAACCTCCTCGTGATATACGATGACCTCGATTTACCTCTGGGCAAGATTCGCCTGCGCCAGAGCGGAAGCTCGGGAGGACACAAGGGCATGCACTCTATTATTTCCGCCCTGGGCAGCGAGGAATTCCCCCGAATCAGGGTGGGGATCGGGCGACCTCGGGCAGAGGGGCAATCAATCAGCGAGGACGCCATAGTCAATTACGTGCTCAGCGATTTCACTCCCCAGGAAGAAGCGATAGTTAAGCCTGTAATTCCCAGCGTATCGGAAGCCATTGACTGTTTTCTTTCCCAGGGGATAGATGCGGCAATGAGCAAGTTCAACCAGTCGCTTTATGAAGCTACACAACACGGCGTATGAAAAGGTGAATTAGCGATACCGCGTTTAGCTCAATCCGACAAACCCACGAAACAGACGACACTAATGGATTCTGTGACATCTTATGTTTGACCCTATTGTAATAACAATGAGTGGCAAGTCGCACCATATTGACAACCACATTGTCTGTCGAACACAATATCCCTAATTCCCGAGAGGTAAAGGAATAGCAGGTGATTTATATTCAACGTATTGCACGCCCAGATAAGCCAGGCATGTGGCATCGAGTATTCAAATAGCCCACTAGAAATTGCGGCCTCTGGGAGGGAGACAAACGATGGCAAAGGAGAAAAGAGAAAAAGAACCTCCGGAAAAGAAGCCGAGAGGAAAAAGCAAGCGCTCGTCCAACACCCGAAGCCAGCGCAAAATTCCTGAGCGTGAGCAGCAGATACAGGAAACGCTGCATGAGAGCGAGGACCGTTATCGCGTGCTAGCCGAGCAATCTTTGATGGGGTTGGTTATAGTTCAAGATTTCCGCATTGTCTTCGCCAACGTTGCCTATGCCAAAATCTACGGATACACTATCGATGAACTATTGTCACTCACGCCGGAAGAAGTGGAGGCGATGACGCATCCCGAAGACCAGGCTCTCGTTTGGGGGCGCTTCCGGGACCGACTGGCCGGTAAGACAGTGCCTCTGCATTATGAATATCGTGGCGTCCGGAAGGATGGGACGGTATGCTGGCTGGAGATACATGCTAACCGTATCGAGTATGGCGGGAAACCTGCCGTCCAAGGAGCCATCATAGACATCACCGAGCGCAAGCGGGCGGAGGAATCGCTAAAACATTTGAACCTGACCTTGCGTGCTATCCGTAATATAAATCAACTTATCGCCAAGCGGACCGACCGCGATAGCCTGCTCAAGGGTGCCTGCGAAAACTTCGTCAAGACTCGGGGTTATTTCAACGCCTGGATTGCCTTGCTCGACGAGTCAGGCAAACTGGTAACTGCTGTCGAAGCTGGCCTGGGTAAGAATTTTCTGCAGATTATCGAGCGATTGAAGAGTGGCGAACTGCCTGATTGTGCACGGAAGGCGCTGAAAAAATCTGGGGCTGTGATAATCAAAGACCCATCATCAGCGTGTATTGCTTGTCCCCTGGCAGAAAGTTATTCTGGCAGAGACGGTATGAGCATACAGTTGCAATATGGCGGTAAGGCGTATGGACTGATGACTGTCTCTATCCCGCTCGGCATTGCCGCGAAAAAAGAAGAACAGGAGCTTTTTGAAGAGGTCTCGGCGGATATCGCATTCGCACTATATAGTACGCAACAGGAAGACGAGCGCAAGCAGGCCGAGGAAGCGCTGAGGCAGTCCGAGGAAAGATATCGAACAGTACTGGAGGAGATGGAAGAGGGGTATTACGAAGTAGATACAGCGGGCAACTTCACTTTCGTTAACAACGCAATGAGCCGCATGCTCGGGTATTCGCGAGACGAGCTGATTGGAATGAACTACGAGGTTTATATTTCTAAGGAGGAGGTCAAGGCTGTTTTCGAAGCGTATAATCGCGTGTATCGAACGGGTGAGA
>Ga0256868_10000765_pt1 | contig 18191 bp, 19 predicted proteins | sample RVTome_13_FD_187341 | JGI IMG/M metagenome (GOLD analysis project Ga0256868, IMG submission 187341) | Soil microbial communities from uranium-contaminated site in the Upper Colorado River Basin, Wyoming, United States - RVT92D227 HiSeq ...
GGCGGCTAGACCTACCAGTTTGCGGTTCCGGCGTAAACGAAGAGAAACGGTTGTGTGCTCTCTTACTGGAAACTTGATGGAATGGCCAACCAGTACATGCAGCGGATCGCCGCCAAATGCTGCTCCCGCTGATGTTGGCATCAGCAGATCGGTTAACACAGAATCTAAAGACAAAATGACAGGCATTGGTTTACTAAATGAAAAGCCCCTTCACGCATCGTTGAAGGAGTGGTACGCACAGCCGGAAGATCAATTTGAAGTATCGGTTGATGGCTTTGTGATTGACATTATTCAGGATGACTTGCTGCTGGAAATCCAGACCAGCAGTTTAGCGTCCATTAAGTCGAAGCTCATAGAGCTGGCACGCGCGCATCGGATACGATTGATCTATCCCATAGCTCAAGAGAAGTGGATCATCAAGCTGGCAAAGAATAACAGTGGTGGAGTTACTCGCCGCAAGTCGCCCAAGAGAGGAAAGGTGGAGGATTTGTTTTGGGAAATGGTGAGTTTCCCACAGTTGCTTGCGAATCCCAACTTCTCGCTCGAAGTATTGTTGATAAGGGAAGAAGAGGTGAGACGGTACGACGGGAAGCGCAAATGGCGCAGGAGAGGATGGGTTATTGAGGAACGTCGGTTACTGGAAGTAGTAGGTCAGTGGTTATTTGAGAAACCAACGGATTGGCAAGCGCTTCTTCCTGAAAAGTTAAAGGAGCCGTTTACAGAGAAAGATTTGGCGGAAGCATTGGGCATTAGGAGGCAACTGACGCAGAAAATGGCCTATTGTCTACGCAAAGCGAAAGTGATTCGGTTGATGGGCAAGCGAGGGCAAGCCAATCTTTATGGAGTTGCTGGTCCCCAACAACTCGATGGAGGTAATGCGGATGCGCCGCGATGAAAACGCGGGCGATTGAGCAACTGTATTGTCAAACTCGTTCCCATGCTCCTCCGTTTGGAACGCTCATCACAGACGCTCCGCGTCCAATCAGCAATCTCAGCGAACATTCAATCTTATGGGATGGTAACGATAATATGGCGTAGATGCGGGCAGTGGGTAGTATTTCTATCAACTAAAAGTTGGGGATCAAACTGAGACTAAGAAGATGGTTTTAATCCGGAATTTTTACGAAAAAGAATATAAAATGCTATAAAATTCATAAGCAAGAAGTTTGATGAAAAAATAATCCCAATTAAGTAAATAAAATTAATCTAACTACATTAAAATAAATAAGTTATCTGGCTAACTACTGTATAAAGCTGATACGAAGGGGTGTGGTTTCTTTAATTCTCTCAAAAAATTTTCAAATTTTGTGTTTTTCTGAAAGTTTGGCGTTCCCCTTCGTGCAGCTTGTACCTGTCCGTTAGACATATCACGTAGAAAAGGGGATAGATGATTATGGATAACGAGAACGAACTCCCAATTGCAGCAGATGATATGAGATTGGGCAAATTGGAATTCTTGGCTATGAATAATCCCCTTCGTAGGTGGATTCAGAAACACACTGAATTCAGGATATTCAGAAACCAGTTGAAGAGATGCTTTGTTGATCTTGATGGGAAAGTTATTATGGATGCTGGATGTGGCTCTGGATACAGTACTGAACTAATCGTGAAGGAATTTCACCCATCACAAGTTGTTGCTTTTGACTACATGCCAGAACAGATTAATCTAGCCAGAAAACGGAACCTGAAAGTAGTTTTTTCTATTGGAGACCTGACCAAAATCGATTCTCCGGACAACACCTTTGATGCTGTTTTCATATTCGGTGTGCTTCACCATATCCCCGAGTGGAGAAAAGCGTTGTCTGATATATCGAGAGTTCTCAAACCTGATGGCGTTCTTCTAGTCGATGAACCTAGATTAAGATTCAACTGGAAGGATTTTGAATCCGGGATCAAACATACAGGCTTCGGCATTTTAGATGTTAGAAAGTTCTTTCTTACATACTTCCACGCCTATCTATGTAGGAAGATTTGAAGGTAAACACAAGGCTATGCCCTATAAGATCAAAGAACAGGAATGTCTAACCAATAAGGATTGAGACGACTTGAAAGGTCGTCTTCCCGCCTTGGCGGGATTCAAGAAGCCCGTAGCGGCGATGGCTATCCATCTCTATAAGGGTATTGCTTCTGTGGATTGATTTGAGGGGGGCTGCAAAGAGCAGAATCTCAGCCAGGATGGTGGGGCGTCGAATTTAAGATGGCTGTTTTCTCTCAGGCAGAGTGGTTTTCCTTGCCAGAATCCTTAAATCTGAGGCCGTACAAGCTGAAGCTTTTAGGAACTTGGTCGCACCTCAGCGACACCACCTGAGCAGCAAAGCGCAAGGGGGAAGCTGTAGGGATTTAGGTTTTGTTTGCGATGCGAGTACCTCCCATTGAAAATAGGGTCATGAAAATAGGGTCAAATCTTTATCCTTGTGCAATCGTAGTGTGATCCATAAAAAAGTTGGCCCTGCCCTTTGCCCTTTAAAAGCCAAGATGAGGAGAAACGGAGATGGGGTGATGGGGAGACTGGGTGATTGTAAAACATTCTGATTTCGCCAACCCGCAACCGATATTGTGGTCGACTTATGCCTCGTAGCTTTTTATATGGCTTTTATTCGTCCGTTAAGGCTCGCATCTTTTGTATCTTTCGTGTTTCTCAATAGCCTCTCTTATTGTTGAACAATCTCTTGCTGATAAACGTATGAAATCCTGAACAGCTCCTCGGCCAAAAGAGGATTTCATGTGTGATTCCGGTCATATTTCAGCCAGAATTTAACCTTCCTTCCAATTGCATTGATTCGCTATATGGAACGGAATCAGAGCATACTTTTCGGTAACAACAATGTCCTTTGAGATGAGAAAAATGTTAAATCCTGGTCATGAAATGACCAATTATATTTTCTATTTAGTAGCAGCCTGAGAAAAACCTAATAAAGATTACAAGTTATAATTGTGACAAATATTTGGCACTAAATTTGCTCTTAAATGAAGAGGTATTCTCATGTTCGTCTGGATAACGAACCTTTGCGGGAGAAGTTTGTATCGGGCTTACTGGAATATTCTGGGTACGACAGAGCTTCGATTTAAGCTTAATTTTACCGACTTATTCTTCAGGAAGTATCTCGCCCACGTACATTAGGCATCCTCATTGTTGTTATTGGTGGTAGAATAATATAAATCAGCAGTGTGATTCTTATGGCACATATATGGCCAATCGGTGGAGGAAAGGGAGGAACTGGTAAGAGCTTCCTAACCGGCAATCTTGGAATCCTCCTGGCTAGACAGAGATTCAAAACCCTTCTTATCGATGCCGACCTCGGGGCAGCCAACCTTCACACGATCATTGGCCTTTCCCACCCGGACAGGAGCCTCTCTGATTTTATTAACAAAAGATTCTTGACACTTGAGGAAACCGTTATCGAAACGCCGATCCCCAATCTTTTTCTGATCAGCGGGGCGAGGAACAAGCTGGACATTGCTAATATCGCCTACGAACAGAAGACCAAAATGTTACGAGCCATATCAAGACTGGATTATCACTACATTCTGCTTGATCTGAGTTCGGGCACTTCTTTTAATACGATCGATTTTTTCACCTTGGCGGATTCAGGAATCTTTGTCTGTTGCCCCGAGCCCACATCCATCGAAAATTTTTACGGACTGGTTCGCTCAGTCTATATTCGTAAGATTCGCCAGATCCTAAAGTCTTACCATTTCAGGAAACTGGCTGAGGAAGCGGAAGCGCGAAACCCGAACGGGATCATCAATAATCCAGAGTACCTCCTGGACATCCTCAAGGAAATCGATCTTGAGAAAGGCCGCATGATAGAAAGAATTTTACAGACTTTTCAATTAAAGCTGGTTCTTAACCAGGTTCGAAAACAAGATAATCCAAAGATCGGGATCTTGATCTGTAAGATCGTTGAGAAACACCTTGGACTAAAAATCCAATTTCTGGGCAATGTTGGGTTTGACGAACGGGTCCATGACGAGCTCTGCAAAAAAGGACCTTTTACTGACAAATATCCCTACTCTCAGGCGACAATGGATCTTAAAGCCTTAGCCAAAGGTGTCGTGGGCGCGACGCGCGAGGAGGCTGGGGTTCTGGCATTGGCCCTACCGGATGTAAATACCCTATCTGGATAATAATCACATGAAGAGATTTATCGAACAGAACTTCTATGAACTTCTGGGAATTGAATTCGATGCTTCATCCTTTGAGATCAACCGCGCGTATAAGGAAAATTATCAGCTCTATCATGAAGACTCTCTGATAAGCTATTCTCTCTTTTCCAGAGAAGAGCGAAAGGAGATCTTAGCCAAACTAGATGAAGCGTTTTCGACCCTGGTCGATGAACAGAAAAGATCCCGTTACAATCAATCACTCATTGAATGCGGCATCCTGAAGGAAGGAACAAAATCTCAGAACGGCCGGAGGACGATTGGTCTCATATCCGATTCTGATCACTCCAGAAAGAATACGATATTGGCAATAAGAGGCGAATTGGAAGCCATGGTTTCTTCAAACGCTGTTATTCAGGAGATTCTCACCCACGACGTCTTGCGAGGAAAGGATTTGAAAAGGATCAGAGAGGAGCTGGGGGTCTCTCTTGAGACAGTCGCAGAGATGACGAAAATCCGGACGATTTTTTTGCGTGCGATTGAAGAAGACGAGTATAAAAAAGCGCCTTCTGAAATGTTCCTGAAAAGTTACGTGAAAGCTTATGCCCAATCCATAGGGTTAGATGCCGACTCAGTGGCAAGCCGTTATCTAAAGGGAATGAGCGACTAAGAAGGTCACCGCTTCGGTCGAAGAGAGAAAAACAAGGGCAAAGAATGAAGGACGAGCAGGCATTGGAAGAAAAACTGATGGACGAACTGGATCTTATGTATCGGCACGTTGCCGAACTGGAAAGCAGTCAAGTACCCATTGAACACAATCGCAACCAAAACGAGCATGGGCAAATTCCAGACCAAGAGGTCTCAGCTCACGCAAAAGTCATCCCTTTCCCCGGACAAAGAATCCATTTACCTTCGGGGGAGCCATTAAAAGTATCAGAAGAAGAACCGAGGCAGAAAAGAAAGCCTTCTTATCGCACTTACCTCATCGTAGCATCCTTTTCCATGATCTTTTTGGCACTTGTCTTGGTTATTCTCTCCTTGAATGTGATGATAGGCCCGCGGGGTTCAGAAAAGGGGGAGCCGAATCAGTTAACTTTCCCTATCTATTCAAAACCATCACCTCCGGTCCAGAGGGATGAGGATGTCCTTCAAAACATCGAGGAAAGACAACCACAGGCAGAACCAATACCGCAACAAACCGTTGAGTCCAAATCTCCCTCTACCAAGACAAAACATTATGCTATACAGGTTGGAGCATTTTGTAAATTGGAAAATGCTTCCGAGCGCATGGATGCCCTTCGAAAGAAAAACCTTGAACCTTATTGGATAGAAATGCAGAGTAGGAGCGGGGGAACCATTTATATAGTCTTTTCTGGATATTTCACGGATAGAAATGAAGCGGTTAAGTTTATGAAAGACATAGATATTCTCAAGAACTATCCCGACAGTTTCATCCGTCAGATTTCGGAACACAGGAACACAGGGACATAGGTGAAAATTGACACTTATTCCCCTTTACTTTGCGCAGAGAGTACAGCAGCAAAAAACAGAGAATGGGGTGGTTGTTCCCCTTTTTTTTACAATGTGGAAGGAGCAAGTCTTAGAAAGACTCAAGAGAGGAGGGCGTTATGAAAGAGAAAAGCAAAGGGGTAAAGAGGTGGAAGGCTCTGGAGTCCAATCTTTATCCTTTACTTTTAAATTTTTGGAAGGGTCATGGTTGTGATTTGTTCAAGAATAAAGATTCGACCTCAATTAGATGGGGATGAAGGGGACAGATATACTTCAATTTTAAATAGTCAAACGAGGAGGATGAGATGATCACACTTATTGCGACACTGAAAGTTAAGGAAGGGAAAATGGATGAGGCTGTTAAAGTTTTAAGGGAAATTGTTCCAAGGATCAAAGAGGCAGAACCGGGTTGTCTTATATATATTCCGCATAGAGTTCGCGGTGAGGACAATACTATTATTTTTTATGAAAAATACCGGGATGAGGAAGCATTAAAAGTGCATTCCAGCAATGTTCCAAAATCTCTGGAGAAACTCATGCCCCTGTTAGAACCGGGCTTAGATATTAAGACCTGTTACGAAATTGTATAGTAATCAATGGAAAAATTGGGGATAGGTTCATATTAAGGATTTAGGGACTGCGCGAAATTTGGAAGCATATACTCAGGCTCCAGCTTGCGTTTTCTCCTGCTCAACTTTTTCGTGAAGCCATATGGACATAAGCTGGGTAAATGGGAGCCCTTTGTTACGGGCAATGCGTTTTAACAATGCAAGGTCAAAAGGATCTAATCGCACCGATACCGGTTGTCTCGGGGGCCGCCGGGCAACGAAGAATTCTGCTTTATCGAGGAATCCAGACACCTCTTCGGGTCTTTCCTTAGCAATGGAAGAATCCCATGCTTGGGCTTCTTTTTTTAGTCCCATTTTGATTCTTTTTGGGAGTTTTTTCATTTTTTGATTCTCCTTAAGTAAGCTTTTTGAGTCGAGGGCGACATAGGAAATGCTGTAACACATCTCCAAAGCCCGTATTCAGGGTATGGGGCAATAATAGCTTCGATATACATTCCCGATGCATCGGTGCCCCATAGCCGATAACGATATTCAGTAACTCGACCTCTTCTCTTTTTAGTTTTAAGAGCGAGAGTAGGAAATGGCCCTTCACCATAATAAACTTCTTCAACCTGTTCTGGTCGAAGACCATGTTCGGTAACGTGGTTAACATTGTCCTCATCCCAATCGGGTTCAAGAGAGGGGTCAAGCTTAATCACAATATCAAAGTAACGTAATTTTTTGATTACGTCAAGATCAAAGATGGAGTGTATTTAAAGGCGATATCTTATGGCAGGAAGAATGAGGGTGATGATCATTTCTGCGGGAACGGGCAAGGAAGGAAAAGGCGTTTCTCACGGAAATCTGTTTTTCCATTCAACACCACAACCCTGATTTAACAGTTTTCCTGTGAAGAATACCAAAAGGGTCAGGCTACATGGAGATGAGATGGATGAAAGGGGTCTTTCAGATTAAATCTTTTGGAAGGCCACTTTACGGGTATCATTATTGGAAGCAAACCAGGAATTTAAGAGGCATGCCATATCTTCTTCACCAGGGACCGTAAGTACTGATGGAATCTTATCGGGATATTTTTCTTTTGCAACCAATTCACCCTCGACTTCGCTGTCACCTATTGCCATCAGTTGTTCGTTGACAACAGCAATAGCCTTGCCTGGATACTTGGTCACAATCTCGCTAAAATATTCAACAATCCAGAGGTCATTTTTATCCATTCTAACCCCAAATTATTGAAATAAACACATCTTACCTAAATTAAAGAAAAATGTAACAGAAAGTCAATTTAAAATTTGGGACAAAATAAAAGATTAACTTGACTTCTAAAAATGGCATACCTTATAGTGAGTCTGCGGTACGAAACCTGCAGAAAGCTGATTGAAAGATGAGACAAAATCTTGTAAATTCGCTGGGAAAGCCTTGGAAAAAAATCCTAATTCTATTCCTGCTGATAATTTTCTTGGGTCTGAGTTTCTATTTTGGCGGACGATGGCTGGTTTTTCGCTGGCACTATGTCTCCACCGATGATGCTCAGGTAAAAGGGAATCTGATCAACCTGAGTGCGAAAGTTCCAGGAAGGATCGTCCGGCTCCTGGTCGAAGAAGGAGATTCTGTCCAGGCGGGGCAGGTCCTTGTCGAAATCGAAAAAAGGGATTATGAAGCAGCCAGAGCACAGGCTTCTGCCAATCTTGAAATAGCCAAGCACGAGTTATCCAAAGCTTATACCCAGCTTTCTTTAACTAAAGAGCGGGTCTCCCAGGGAATCGAAACTGCGCGGGCTTCCTTGCGAGAGGCTCAGGAAGGGCTTACATTCGCAGAGGATGATGCCACCCTCCAGGCCGATCGGGTAAATAAAGATATCGAACGCGCCCAAGCCAATTACCAGGCGACCTTAGCCAAGGTGGCGGAGGCCAAGGCCACGATGGAAAACGCCAGGAAGGAATTCGCCAGGATTGAAGCACTTTTTCAAAAAAAATACGTACCGGAAAACTCCCGGGATGTCTCGGAGACAGCCTGGCAGGTGGCCAAAAGCAAGTATGATGTGACACTGGAAAATGAACGAGAGGCGCTTTCCCAGCTTGAGCTGGCCAAAGTCAACCAGCGATCGGTCACCTTAAAGCAACAAAATATACGTATAGCTGAACAGATCTTTCAAAAAACACGAATCAATCTGAATTTGGCCGAAGAGGAAAAGAAGCAAAATCTCCTTCAGGAGAGAAATATTGAGCTCCTCAAAGCCAAAGTGAAAGAGGCGGAAGCCGCTTATCAGTTGGCCGAGATACGTTCCCAAGAGACTACTATCATTAGTCCCATCCACGGGGTGATCTCAAAGAAACTGTGTGAAGAGGGGCAAATGGTCCAGCCAGGCCAACCGATTTTAGTGTTGAATGATCCAGGAGATAAGTGGGTCGTGGCGAATATAGAAGAAACTAAAGTACGAAGGGTCCGCAAGGGAGTAAAAGTGAACATCGAGGCCGATGCCTTTCCGGGTAAGAGCTTTGAAGGAAAGGTTGAATCCATTGGCGCCGTGGCCCTATCGGAATTTGCCCTGCTCCCATCCGATAATCCTTCTGGAAACTTCATTAAAATCACCCACCGAATTCCGGTAAGAATTTTTGTAAAAGATCCGGAAAACCTGCTCAAACCAGGGATGATGGTTGTGGTGACGATCGAAGCCAGTTCATAGATCGGATTGGGTTCAAGAATGGAAAACCAACCTCCCCGAGAAGACCAACATCGAAAATGGTCCGTCCTCATCGTCGTCATCCTTAGCAGCTTCATGGCCATCCTCGACAATACCATCGTCAATGTTGCACTCCCCAAGATTATGGCAAATTTCGGAACCACAGTCGACCAAATTGAATGGATCGTCACTGGCTTCATGATTGCTTTTGCCATCTCCATGCCAGCGACGAGTTGGCTGAGGGAGGTCTTTGGCCTGAAGAAGGTGTTTATAGCCAGTCTGGTCACGTTCGTCTTTGGATCGGCTCTCTGTGGAGCGGCTTGGGGAAAAGACTCCCTTATCGTTTTTCGGATTATTCAGGCCATCGGAGGGGGGGCCATGATGCCTACTGGGTTGACGTTGGTTTCGGAAACCTTTCCTCCCCATGAGAGGGGAACGGCCATGGGAATTTGGTCCGTCGGATTAATGGTAGGTCCTGCTGTTGGACCATTTTTAGGTGGATATTTGGTGGACGAGGTGAGCTGGCGGGCCATTTTCTATGTTAACCTGCCGGTGGGCGCGATGGCTATTCTGGCGGCACATCTCATCCTTTCTCCCAGCAGGCCACCCGGACAAAAGAGAAGATTTGACTTCATCGGTTTCATCAGTTTCTCGGTCTTTCTCGCTGGCCTTCTCATAGCTTTAACACAAGGTCAGCGGGAAGGTTGGAATTCTGACTACATCCTTGCCTGTTTCGGGTTCAGCCTCTTAGGACTGATTCCATTCATCTTTTCCGGGATCTTACGAGAGGATCCGATCATCGATCTCCGTCTTTTTTTAATCCATAATTTCCTAATGGCCAATATCATTAACTTTATGCGAGCTGTGGCGATCTTCGGGTCTATGTTCCTTCTCCCCCTTTTCTTACAAAACCTTATGGGTTATACGGCCCTCCGTACGGGATTTATCCTGGTACCCACAGCCCTTGCTGTCGCCCTCGTCTCGCCCCTCTCTGGAATAATTTCGGACCGGATTGGGCCCAGGATACCTTTATTTGTCGGAACCGCACTGACGGGCATCTCCCTTTATATTTACAAGGATCTTTCTCTCAATTCAGACTACTGGTTCCTGTTCTGGACACAAATGGTGCGGGGGATCGGTATGGGCTTGATCAATGCACCCTTGATGAGCACGGCGCTTAATGCTATCCGCCGGGAGCAGACCAGTATTGCTTCAGGTCTCCTGACCGTCAACATGCAAGTCGGCGGTGCTTTTGGTATTGCCATGATGGGAACTGCTTTGCAGCGTCGGGAATTTTTTCACTATGCCCATTATATGGAGCAGATCAATAATGCCTTCTCTACACCTGTGAGCCGGGCCTTATCGGGGATGCAGGAATTGCTTCTGAGGGCAGGGCATGCACCTGCCGAGGTCGTAGAAAAAGGGCAGGCCTTGCTGGCCTTATGGGTTCAGAAACAGGCTGCGGTAAGTGCTTTTGAAGATGCTTTCGTCCTAGCGGCAGTCTTTATTACAGCCGGGATTTTACCAACGCTACTAATACGGAATATTCGGTTTTCAACCAAGGGAGAACGAATCAGTCCATCAGAGGAAATATAATACGGGTGACCTGTTGATTTCTGGAAAATAGTGATGGAAATAAAAAAAGGATGTTGGTCAATTTAACTAAAGGTCTTCCATTTTCATCATTAGAATGGCTTCATGTTACCTTACTTAATCATTTACCCGGTTAGAAATAATGCCTCGCTGCTCTACAGCGGGGTTAGATTTTACAATAATTCCGGCGGGGTTTAATGCCCCGCCCGTCGAGAGCCTCTGGGTCGAACGACTGGAATTTCTAACGGGGCTTACTTGTCTCGGGTTCTTCTTTTAATATTCCCGGAGTTATTGAAGAGGGAGACCCACCCATTGCGATAAAGGGTGTGGCCTTTTCACCCCCTTGCAGATTGGCGATGATTCGGATCCTTCTGTCAATATCCTTCAATTTGGAAAGTTTTTCCTCCATTTCCTCAATCTTAGTTGAGAATAATTGAATTTGGGATCTCTGAATCTGTGACTCCTGGCGCAATTGATTTAGAAAAAAGTTTTTCTTCTTGACCTGGATGTAATCACACAGGAAGAAAGTAATAGAAAGTTGTAAAAAGGCGAGAAGGTAAATAAGAATTTTAAAGGTTTCCTTTTTTATCCTTAGATTTCTGATACCGAAGGCGATATGGTCGAAGATGAGGATATTGAAGTAATCTTTTTCCATGAGGAATTCCTTATGACATTCCTTTCAAAATGGAATAATAAACCCTGGGCCTTTCTCAGAGGATGGGCTTGAATTCATTTCCCAAAATATATGCCCACTCATTGGCGCGAAAGAAAGACGGAAACCCATAAATATCTCTTTGAATAATTCTTTGTAAATTTCTTCCTTTTTGGACTGCAGAGATTTAAATGTTGTTAGTAATCGTCCTTCTTCAAAAGAAATATTCTCATCAGAATGGGGCCTCAAAGCAGATTGACCAAGATCTGAATTTGAAGGTTTGATTTTAGGGACTTCATAAAAATTAAAGAAATTATTTCTCCAAGTGTTTTGAGAAAATTTATAAGAAGAGATCGCTTTATCCAAGGAGTCTACCAACTGAAGCCTCTTCTTCTCTTCCAGATTTTTTAAAAAGTTTACCCTGTTAGAGATAATGCCCCACTGTTCTGAGTCGGGGTTAAATTTTAGAATCATTCCGTTTGGGTTTAATGCCTCACTGGAATTTATAACAGGGTAAACATCAGGTTCGGGCCCGACCATGATCGCCCCATCATATGAATATGGAACAACAGAGTGAAATCCGGTCTCACGCTTCTTTGTCGTTTTGAAGGGTTCATTTAGAGGTCCATTTTTTTTCTGGCCGTTTACATTATTTTCGTCCAATTTCATTGTTTTTAATTGATTGGAAGCCTTATCCATTGATTTAACTGAATTGGCCCATCCCTGTGTGGTTAATCCAAAAGTGAACAGAGTTAACAAAATTGAAACTTTCTTAATTTTCATTCTTCTTTGACTCTTCGAAATAATTAAGTGGAAGCTATGAATAAGAAAAACTGAATCTGATTTTATAATTTTTTACCTTGAAGGAGACCTGAAACCTATTTATATGTAGAGCAATTTAAATGCCAAAAGTCTTCATTTAAATTTTAATAGACAGGAGTGGTAAATTTTTGTTATATAAAAGGAAATTCCGTTTCTGAAGAGAGACGCATGTTCCACATTGCTGATCCCAAGGATATTAAGGCTGGAAAGTACACGGATGTCTATTTCACAAGGACAATGGAGGTCCTCAAAGCAAAAAAGATTGATAAATGGGTGAAGGCTGAATTTATTGCCAAACGGTTTCCGGAGGATTATGGATGGGGAGTATTAGCAGGTATTGAAGAGACCGCTTATCTGCTAAAGGACCTTAAAGTGAATGCTAGGGCAATGAAAGAAGGGACGATCTTCCGGGCTTATGAACCGGTGATGGAAATCGAAGGAATGTACACGGATTTTGGCATCTATGAGACCTCTCTTCTGGGGCTGTTATGCCAAGCCTCAGGTGTGGCAACGAAAGCTGCTCGCTGTAAAAAAGCAGCGGGTGACAGGAGAGTGATCAGTTTTGGTGCAAGGCGAATCCATCCTGTCGTGGCCCCGATGGTGGAGCGGAATGCCTTCATCGGTGGCTGTGATGGGGTGTCCGTGGTGAAGAACGCTGAATTGATCGGTGAGGAGCCATCAGGCACTATGCCCCACGCCTTAATCCTAATCATAGGGGATACGGTGGAGGCCACTAAGGCATTTGATGAAGTGATCCACCCGAAAGTCAAACGGGTTTCCCTCATCGATACCTTTAATGATGAAAAGATAGAAGCCATCCGAGTGGCTGAGGCTCTCGGAAAGAAGCTTTTCGGGATTAGGCTCGACACCCCCAGTTCGAGGCGGGGAGACTTTACGAAGATCATCGAGGAGATTCGCTGGGAACTCAATTTAAGAGGATTTGGACATGTTCAAATTTATGTCAGCGGCGGATTGGATGAGAAACGGATCCTTGCCCTCAATCCTGTGGTGGATGCCTATGGGGTGGGGACTTCGATCACCAATGCACGGGTCATAGACTTTGCGATGGACATCGTCGAGATTGATGGGAAACCTTTAGCGAAGAGGGGGAAGATGTCCGGGGCGAAGAGTGTATTTCGGTGCACGAAATGTTTTCAGGATAAAATGGTCCCTTTCAAAAAAGAACGAGGCCGATCTTTTCAGGGTGTGGATCGATGTTCATGCAGTGGCCGATTCAAGGAGCTTATTACCCCATTTATCCAAAACGGAAAGATCCTTTGGGACCTCCCCAAACCACAAGCAATTCGAGAATATGTATTTGGACAACTTCCTCATTTCAATCTTTAGAGTCCATATATATTTCATCAGGACATATCCAGTCCAAGGAGAGTTAAGATGATATGAAGGAAGCTATGCTCTACAATCCTTTAGAGGATGGAAAGGTTCAATGTATCCTTTGTAACCATCGATGTGTTATCTCCCCTTTGAAAAGGGGAATCTGTGGAGTGCGAGAGAATCGGGATGGAAAGCTTTTTACCCTTGTCTATGGCCGCGCGATCTCTCTGAATGTAGACCCAATCGAAAAGAAGCCGATCTTCCATCTCTTTCCAGGATCGACTTCTTTCTCAATGGCCTCTGTGGGATGCAATTTCCAATGCCTCCAATGTCAGAATCATGAAATCTCGCAGCTTCCGAGGGATCAGGACGGTCGGATTGAAGGTTCGGATGTTCCCCCTTCTAAAATTATTTCGTTGACCAAACAAAACCAATGCCGATCCATCTCCTATACCTATACTGAACCGACCATCTATTTCGAATATGCCTACGAGATTGCTCGCCAAGCCCATCAGGAAGGGATTAAGAATATCTTTGTTACCAATGGTTATATGAGTGAGGAGGCCCTCGAGACCATCCAGCCCTATTTGGATGCAGCCAATGTCGATTTGAAGAGTTTCAAAGAAAAATTTTATAAAGAAATTTGTGGGGCAAAATTGGAACCGGTTCTGGAGAACCTCAAACGGATGAGACGGATGGGAATTTGGGTAGAGATCACCACACTCGCCATTCCTACCCTGAATGACTCCGATCAGGAATTTGAAGAGATCGCCCAATTCATCGTCTCCTTGGGATCAGAGGTGCCCTGGCATATCTCTGCTTTCTATCCCACCTTTAAAATGTTGAACCTCCCGAGAACCCCTGCCTCAACGCTTCATCGAGCGAGAGAGATTGGGATGAACGCAGGACTCAAATATGTCTATTGTGGCAATATCCCCGGCGAAGAGGGCGAAGACACCTTCTGCCCTCAGTGTGGCCGAAAGGTGATTGAACGGACAGGATTTCGAGTGACAATAAATAATGCAGTCAATGGGACATGCCGTCATTGTCATGGAAAGATTGACGGGATTTGGGAGTAAGATGATCTGGAGCATTGGAGGCGGAAAAGGAGGAAGTGGGAAGAGTTTTATCACCGCTAACATGGGTATCTGTCTTTCAAAACTGGGAGTCAGGGTGATTCTCGTCGATGCCGATTTGGGAGGAGCAAACCTTCACACCTTTTTTGGAATTTCCCCTTCCACCCTCACCCTGTCTGACTTTATAAAAAAGAGAGTTTCCCATCTTCGCGAGGTCCTCATCCCAACAGCCATTCCCAACCTTCAACTCTTAACCGGAGCGCAGGATCTCCTTAATGCGGCGGATGTAAAGAGTGTTCAGAAGCGGAAACTGGTTCGTTCTATTCAAGGTCTGGAAAGTGACACGATCCTTGTAGATTTAGGAGGGGGCAACCCGTTGAGCGTTTTGGATTTCTTTTTAATGTCTGATGGAGGGATTTTGGTGGTGACTCCTGAACCCACTTCCATTGAAAATACTTATCGATTTCTTAAAAGCGCTTTTTATCGGAGGCTCAAGCAATCGGTTTCCTCTCCATCTGTGAAGTCCGTGATCGATGGAGCGATGGATCAGAAGAATGAGTTGGGGATTCAAAACCCTCATGACCTCATTAAAGCGGTGAGTCGGATGGACGAGGAGGATGCGAATAGAATGATCAAGGAAGTGGAGACATTCCAACCGAATCTGATTCTGAACCAAGTCCGTTCAAAAAAAGATATTGAGATTGGTTTCTCTATCCGGAGCGCTTGTCTGAAATATTTTGGCATTCACCTTCACTATTTAGGCTATGTGGTCTACGATCAGGATGTGAGCCAATCCATTCGGAAAAGGAAACCATTAGTATTGGAGAATTCCAAGTCCAGAGCTGCCCAATGTGTGATGGAGATTGCTTCCAAATTAGCCAATAGTCATTAAATGCCATTCGGTTTAATGGTTATGATCATGAAGGCTATTAAAAACCAGACGCATTACGAGATTTTAGAGGTCAGCCCAACAGCTACGATCAAAGAGATCCAGAGGGCTTATGAGCATGCCAAAGAGACCTTTCATATTGACTCATTGGCTGTCTATTCTCTATTCTCTGAAGAGGAGGTGAAAGAAATACAAGAATCCATTGAAGAGGCTTATCAGGTTTTGATGGATGAGGCATCGCGGACAAGTTACAATCAATCCCAATTTCAAACGATTGGAGAACAGCTACCTGGAAATTTTCCAGAAGCCCAGATGTTCTCCAGAGAAAAAAAGACCTCTCTCTCTTTCATAGACCTCTCCCTCAATGCTGAAGAAGATGTCTGCCGTGGCAAGACACTGAGGCAGTTACGAGAGAGAATGGGAATTGAACTCCAGACTATCTCCAAAGAGACGAAGATTAATATAAAAATTTTAGAATGGATTGAAGAAGAAGCTATTGAAAAACTTCCTACCACGGTGTACCTTAAAAGTTTTTTAAAGAGCTATGCGCAGTCCCTCGGTTTGAATCCCCAAAAGGTGGTGGAAGAATACCTCCATTTCATAGAAGAGTCAAAAGGATCTAAAAAGAAATAGCCTTTCCAAATGCAAATATCAAATGCCAAAGTTCAATCCCGCCAAGGCGGGATCAAATCAAATCTAAAGCTCAAATCTAAACAAAAATATTTGAAATTTTCCCCTCACCCTTCCCCTCTCCCCTGAGGCCTGCCTGCGCGAAGCCCCGCCTTGCGGGGCGAAGGCAGGGGAGAGAGCGGAGGAAGGAAGAATATAAGTGTTAGAGATAAATTTCCAGATTTCAATATGTAAGAATCTCCGCCTAAAATATTTTAAACTTTGAGCTTTAACATTCATTTGACATTTGGATTTTGAAATTTGGTTTTCAATATTATAGGGTCATGGTTTTTCTGAGGTGAGGTCTGATACCTTGGTAGTCATCTGTCGAGAAATGGCACTGCTAAATCCTGTGATTCTTTCACGGATCTTCCCTTCTTTATCAATGAAGAAAGTGGTCGGAATCGCGGTGACTCTATAATTTCTTACCACCTCCTCTGAGGCAATCACAATAGGATAGGGGATGTCCATAGACTTGGCAAAATTACGGACGATTTCCAGATCTCCTTTATCCAAACTCACCCCAATTACTTCAAACCCATTTTCTCGATAACCCTTGTAGAGTTGAATTAGATGAGGGATGGACTCCCGACAGGGTCCACACCAGGTCGCCCAGAAGTCGAGGAGAACCACTTTCCCTTTAAGTTGGGAAAGACCGAGATCCTGTCCATAAAGGGTCTTAAGGGTAAAATCCGGAGCCAAATCTAAGGAGAGTTCCTTCTCTTTAACACAATGAGGAAGAAAGAGGAGCCCTATGGTGCACAGACCTACAATAAAGATTTTCATAATAAAAAAAAGTCTCATATCCGAAATTTGAATATCGAAATCTGAAATATATTTACTATGGCCATATAGTCACCTGAGATTGATAAAAAACTGTAATCCCCCATGCCCCCTTTAGCAAAGGGGGCTTGGGGGGATTTGAAATGCCTCGCCCGTCGAGAGCCTCTGGGTCGAACGACTGGAATTTCTAACGGGATATACTAAAGAGCCTTTTCAATCATGGTTTTTAGGCGGGCCTTTGGCACTGCACCGACAATCTGGTCGAGAATCTTTCCCCCCTTGAAAAGAATAAGGGTGGGAATTCCCCTCACTCCATATTGACCAGGTGTAGCAGGATTTTCATCAACATTGAGTTTAGTCACCTTGATTCTACCGGTAAACTCCTTTGATAATTCCTCAACGATGGGACTAATGCTACGGCAGGGGCCACACCAAACTGCCCAGAAATCGACCAGCACTGGAAGATCAGAATCAAGTACCTCAGAGGAGAAGTTTTTATCATTAACTTGAACCAAACCTGGATCATTTTCCATTTTAACTCCCTTGCCTTCCATGTTAATTTTTATTTTCTTATAACCTTAAAATCTGAAGTCTGCAATCTTCAATCTAAAATCCTTCATAGTCTCCTTTCCAATACATAATCGGCTAAGGCATAAAGTGCTTCTTTCTCTTTCGAATTGGGAAAGGGACGGAGGCAATCCTTCGCCCTTTCGATATACTCCTTTGCCCTTTCCCAAGTATATTGGATTCCATGATATCGCTCGATGACCTCCACCACTCGGAAGTAAGCGCCCTTGGTAATAGGATTGGACTCGATCGTCTTTTGAATAATAGCTTCCTCCTCTTGATCGCAATGATAGAGCGTGAAGATCAGGGGGAGGGTGATTTTCCCATCCTGGAGGTCAATCCCGATCTTCTTTCCGAATTCCTCTTCATTGGAAGTATAATCGAGATGATCATCAATGAGTTGAAAGGCGATACCGACATTCATCCCGAATTCGGAGAGTGCCCTCTCTTTTTCTTCAGATACCTCTCCAAGAATGGCGCCAATCTGTGTAGCGGCTGAGATGAGGAAAGCAGTCTTGCGGGTGATGATCGAAAGGTAATCGTCCTCCGTTAAAGAGAGGTCGTTGGTTTTGATCAATTCCTCTAACTCCCCTTCAGCCATAATCGTGGTTGCCTTACAGATGGTTTGGAGAATTTTCCAGTTCCCACTCTGCACCAGAAGAGAGAAACATTTTGTGAAGAGGAAGTCTCCCACCAAGACGCTCGCCTCATTCCCCCATTTGGAATTGGCGGAGTCAATCCCCCTGCGTAACTGGGCTCTGTCCACGACATCATCGTGGAGCAGGGTTGCCGTATGAATGAATTCAATGAGGCTGGCCATGGAAATGTGTGAATCCCCCTGATACCCACACAATCTGGATGAAAGTAAAAGGAGCTTAGCTCGGAACCGCTTCCCACCGCTAAGCAGAAGGTATTCTCCAACCGCAGAAATGAGGGGAACATT
>Ga0256868_10000766_pt1 | contig 18187 bp, 18 predicted proteins | sample RVTome_13_FD_187341 | JGI IMG/M metagenome (GOLD analysis project Ga0256868, IMG submission 187341) | Soil microbial communities from uranium-contaminated site in the Upper Colorado River Basin, Wyoming, United States - RVT92D227 HiSeq ...
CTGTTTCCTCAAATGACCATAAGAGATCAAGAAGAAGCCATCTTCTTCATCACGCCAAGAGCGGACGCGTCTCTCGCACAGCAAGATAATGTCTGCCTTTGGACAAACTGCAAATCCCTCGTGGACGCATTCTCAGCTGTCTTCGAGGACATGTGGCGCAACTCAACAGACATTCAAAAGAAGATATCTGAAATCGAAACCGGCAAGACAACGCCAAAAACTTGTATTATTGCTGATGCAAAGACAGCCGAAAAAATATACGCTGAAACGCTGCAGTCAGCTAAAGAGGAAATCATAATGATGACCTCTTCGAAAGGACTCATTGAAATCTGGAAACAAATGCCCCTTATCGAGAAGTGGAGTAAAAGCGGCGTCTCCGTTAAAATCATGGCGCCCATAGTACGCGAGAACTTTGAAGCTGCAGAACAGCTTTCAAAATTCTGCGCGGTCAGACATGCTCCCTTAAACTATTTGGGAACAACAATCGTCGATGGAAAACACCTCTTTCAGTTTAAGACGCGTTCTCCAGATCTGGAAAAGCTTGAGTCAACGCCGCATTTCGAAAACACCTTCTACACCAACGATCTTGAATACGTGGAAAAAACCAAAAACACGCTTAACGACGTCTGGAAAAATGCGCACACCCCATCATCTGTCACGCTGGAATCAATACTTGGGCCTTTAGGACCAACGTTTGCACCTTTTGCTGAGAACTTTCTTCCGACAAGGGAAAGAATGGGCGGTGCCACAGTCATCGATGTTAAGCGTCTGGGAGCAATAGCGGAAAAAGACATTTTGAACAAGGTCATGAACGCCCAGAAGATACGGGCAAGAACCCCCGCGAAGGCCATTATGTACGGTACCATTGCGACAGCCGTCATTCATCCGCCAGATTATTTCAACTTGCCTGACATGATGATTCACGTTCATAAAGTCGAGAAACAGTCCACGGGTGGAGCAGCAGATGCTTTGGTAATTTTCTTGTGGCTTGAGACCCCAAAAGGCTATGCCTACGTGCCAGTGGCTACCGCGGGAGACAACCCGAGCGCTCAAGAAGGTCGGAAAAAGCTGTTTGCTGGCACCCCTGCCGGACAGAATGTTCAACTGGTCAAAAAAGACGAACTCCAAGTACGAGTGCACGGCAACACCTTATTCGCAGGCTGGACTATGCCAATACCACTCTATCCTTCGCCGTACACGCTTCCACCTGCGTGCATTCTGATTGAAGGATACGGTGACGTCAAGACAGCATCAGTTAGTGTGCTTCATTCCTCGGGTTTCAAATCAGAGATTGAAAAGAATTACTTCGACGCGTTCGTAACCTTCTTCCACCCATCATCAAAGTACTCTGGACCCGGAACCGACGGATTCTTCGTTAGAGATTTCATTATGACCATCACTCCCCCACAAAAGAATGGTAAACCTGAAGAACAGCCCCGTGAAAAAAACTCTACAGACACGTCACACTTATCTCAAAATTAGACAAACTTCAACTATACTATGACCGGATCTTTTGTTAAAAAGGACAAGATAGCAGCTGTGGCAACGGTCATAGTTCCAAAAGCGAGTCCCAAGAGCTGAAAGGAGGAGAACAAGACAAGCACCAATCCTCCTACGGCAGCCGCGATAGTGTTTCCTATCTTGCCAAACACGCTTGTTAGGGACATCATTGTGCCGCGAGATTGGGGAACCTGGTCAAGAGCTAAACAATTGAATGCGGAAATCGCCATGGCGCCAAACAATACGTGCACGAAATTGAAGGCCAAAGCAGCCCACAGGTTGGGCACAAGAAAGACTCCAATCAAGAAAACGCCGTCCAAAAGAGAACTTACTATTGTCATACGTTTCCGTCCGAACCTGTTTACGATTCGGCCAGCAACCAAGCTGCCCACTATCATGAATGAAGTCGATCCTATCGTAATGTAAACCGCAGAACTTATCGGTACCAAGAATTGCCCCCGGAAAAAAGCTATCGCATAGAGCCCGACTATCTGTCCCACGGAAAGCAATTGACTGACTAAGCAAGAAACAGCAGATTTGTTTAACAAGACTTGCTTGAAGCTTCCTATGTAATTCTCCTTTCTACCTGCGACTTGTTGCTTACGTGATACTGACGGAATACCAAAAAAGGCCAAGACTAAACACACAACCGAAACAGGAAGCGCATACAACAAGAAGGAGCAACGCCAGCCTCCAAAGCCTGTGACTAAACCAATAATTGGAGCCCCAACAATACCTCCAAAAAAAACAGCTGAGAGAGCATAGCTTACCGCTTTAGCCTTCTTACCTGAAGGCAGTATATCTCCTATCAGCGTAAGACCAGTGATCGCAACTATAACTGACCCGATTCCTTCAACGGCAAAGAAAACTTGCATCAAGATAAAAGTTGGCGCAAGAAAGTTTCCAACAGCCGAGATAGCGACAAGTAAAACCCCTACCAGAAACAACGGTTTATGTCTAAAGCGGACGGCTAAAAACCCCATCAACGCCGCGAAGACGGCTTCAGCAGCGCTGTTAACCGTGCCAATCTGACCCGCGATGCCTACCGAAGCTGGACTGGAAGAGCCAAAAAACGTTAACGCTATGTCCGATAAAAGCAAAATTAATATGCCGTTTGACATAAATGCCGCAAAAGCAGGAAGAACTAGTGAAGGAACAAAAAGCCTTCCCGGAGACGCTTTTTCAACAACTGGAACCTCATTGCTCATGCTATGTTAGTATGGAATCAATTGACATTTAGCGTTTGCGGAAACTGCAAAAACACCATGAAATCTCACAACTCCTTTTCGCTCGAGTCATGCTTCAGCCTATTTCTCTTATTGCTTTCCTTTGTTTTGTGCCCGATTTAGTCAATTGCAGGCAACATTCTGATTTTAGTTAGGTTCTGAACCCTTTTGGGTTCGGGGACGGGCAGCCCCATATCATGTCCTGTGTTTTCTGTTGGCAAATAATTTTGTGTACTTTGCTGTTTTGAGAGTCGTGTTATTAGCTGTTTTAAGTGGTTTTCGAATGTTTTTGAGAGGTTGAGGCCCAGTTCTTTCGACTTTTCAATTAATTCCTTATCCAAGTACAAGACTAAATTGTGTTTGTTTGGCATTGCGTATGCTCCCGAGGGCATGCGAGGGGTGTTCAATGTTATATATCTGGTGATTTTCTAATTTCTAACCTGAAGAAGAAATGGATCTTCTAAGAGAATAGCTATTTTAGAGATAGACTTTAGAAAAACAAGGAAAACGATAGGCAAAGTTTTTTTTGCGTATCCTCTATTTCTTACCGGCTTTTTTGGCACATTGGTCGCTGCAATATTTTCTCTTGTTATCAAAAGTCGTAAAGGGCTTTTTGCAGACTTTGCATTTCTTTTCCATTCTAATCCCTCTCCCTATAAACTATAACTGTGTTGATAAAAGTTTCCTCCTTAAGAATTAATGCTCATCTAGTGTTCCATCTAATCTTGGCACCCGAGCGTATGCGAATAGGTGTCCTTTGTTATAAATCTGGTCTTTTGAGGGGGACACTAATTTTCTAATTTTACAATTTCCGCGATAATGGAAATAAGTAGGATTTTCTAAATTTCTAAATTCTAAACCGCTTAAGAAAAAGACTGCGTAAGCTACTGTCTTTCTAAGATTTTAACTAATTTAGAAGAAGTATAACTTTGGCAGAGGTGCTCGCTATGAACTGCTGGTGTGTGGCTGTTTGATCCATACTTTGACTCTGCTTTCCACCCTTATTCTTGCCTCAGTTTGCATCAGATTGATTTGTGCTTGGACTGATCTGTCGTCTTTGTAGTTGAACTCTTTTTTGATAGCGTCTTCTAACATGGGTAAGGAAATATGTTCTTTGGAGCCAACTTGATTCCAAAAATGGTTCTGTATCTTCTCTCTCTTCCTTAGAGATTCCTCGTCTGAATGTTTAGCCATTGTAAAATTCCCTTGCACAATATGGTTCTTCATTCTTTCCTTTGTGGTGCTTGACACACTCTTCACAATTGCTATGCTGTGGGCAATCTTTTTTGGGACAAGGACAATTCGGAGCAGTCATCACGCAACATTAGTGCTCTCTAGCAAATAAATTCTTTAGGGCGCTATCGCCCGATTTATAATCAAAAGAAAAAAGCAAAGCCGCCCTATTCTTTAGTAACTTCTGCGAGTATGTTGCGCATCTTCACAGCGTCAACATCTAAGATAGGCGTTTCGCATATTACCACTGGGCGCAAATTGAATTCTGCTATAACCTCGGCGAACATTCGAAAGTCTGGACCATACGCAGCTTCATCCAAAACGTGATGGCGTCTTTCGCCAGTTTTATAGGTGAACTCGATTTTACTGAAGTGGCAATGCATGTTCTTGATTGCTTCGTTACCAAGCTTCTCCTCAGCCTTCACAACTACATCGCGAAAGTCCTCGGTACTTCTGAATGCTCCGCCACTGCGAGCGTGCAGATGCGACCAGTCAATGACCAGCTGAGTCTGCTCAACTTGCTCGCACATGGTTAAAACCTCGTCCAGAGTGCCAAGCTGGAAGTGTCTGCCCATGGTTTCTGGACCCAGCTTCACGTTACTGATGCCTAACGTGCGCATGGTTTCGGCTACGTCGTTTAACTCCTTGACGCAGTTTCTTAAGGCCTCTTTTTTGTCTGCGTTTCCGTAAAATCCTGCGTGGAAAACCACAACGTACGCGCCCATCCACTGCGCTGCGGTTGCACATGCAATTAAGCGCCGTTTGCTTGCTTCCACAACTTCTTTTGTGCCGCAGAGATTGATGAAGTAGGAGCCGTGGAGACTAAGCAAAACATCGCTTCTTTCCGCTTCAGCCTTAAGCTTTTCAGCATCTTGCTGTTTCATCTGCGGTTTCTGGCCCCACCTGACAGCTTGATACTCAAAAGCGTCAAGTCCTTCTTCCCGCAAGAGCGCGGGAACATTAGCTAATTGCGCTCCGATGATTCTGAAGAAAGGTGGAACCCCAGCTGGACCAAAACGAGGGTGATCTGCCATCCAATTCCTCTATTCGCAAGAGCTTACAGGTGAATACGGTTTTCTCATTAAAAAGCATCTCTACGCTAAACAGTGTTTTCACCTGCAGATTCGCAGGCTCTGGCTCTGTTGCCTTTAAGTGAATTTGGGCGCATTTGACAATGCAGATTTTGCATGATGCCCCTACTCGAAATGAAAACTTTTAATAACGATGCATTGGGTAAAGTTCAATAAACATGCATTTTTGCTTATCGCTGTTTGCAAGTCAACGCGGAAACACGAAATGCTTAAACACCTCTTTGCAGAGATATTAACAACATTAATCTCTATGCATCACAGTAAAGATTAATAAAAAAGCATGTGCTGCCTATACGGAGGAGCCACAATGCAGAAGGCAAACGCAAAAGAGCCGCTTGCGCTCTACAAAGATTCTGACACGCAGGTACTTCTAAGTAAATTTTTAAGCGGCGAAATTAAAACGCTTGAACCCGTTTACGATCAGCAGACTGGTTATCATTATCCCATAGTAGAAACTATAGTTGGCGATGCCGCGCAAGTGGAAACTTTCTTGAACAAACTTAGCCGCGGAGGCATCTTGGAAAAGAAACTTTACACCAAAACTGTTTCTTGCCCAAATTGCGGCTCTGCAGATGTCTCTTTCCGTTACTGCTGTCCCTTCTGCAAATCTTTCGATATTCAAAAAAGCGCGTTGATTGAGCATGTTAAATGCGGCTACATGGATATAGAAGCAAACTTCCGCGACGGCGACAAGTACGTGTGCCCGAAGTGCCATATGGAACTGAAAAAAATTGATGTGGATTACAGAAAAGCTGGAGTTTGGTGCGCCTGCAACGATTGCAAAAAAAACTTTGACATACCCGTGCCTGAACATTTCTGCCGAAACTGCGATACAGTCTCCACTTTTGAAGGCGCCATCATAAAAGACGTTTACTGCTACACTGTGAAGGAAAACGTTAGAGAACAAGCCTCTTTAAACTGGTTCTTAATCGCGCCCATACGGGAGTTTCTCCTTGAAGAAGGATTAACGGTTGAAAACTCTCCCTTTCTTAAAGGCAAATCTGGAACCAACCACTCGTTTGACATCGTAGCCTACAAAGACGCTGCACGGCAGAAGGCAATAGTGGTTGATTTGGCGAAGTCAACAGAAGACCTCGTTTCTGAACAACCAGTCATCGCTTTGTTCGCAAAAATTTTTGATGCCTCGCCAGACCAAGCTTACTTAATCGCGATTCCGCAGCTCAACGAGAACGGCAAGAAAATGGCACAACTATACAATATACAAGCGATAGAGGCTAAAAACCAAAAAGACGCAGTGAAAGCATTCAAAGAAAAACTCAAATAGGCATTTAACCGCTCGAAAAGACAGCTGTGTTACCTCTTTCTGTAACTACTTTGGCTACGAAAGCGCCTTGCGGTAAACTTTCTATGGCATACTCGGCGGATTCTCCAGAATTCAAGAATAAGTCAACGCTATAATGCTGGTGATTTGTTGCGTCTGTAATCCAGATAGCCACTATGTGAATGGTCAGGGGACTTGAATTTTTAATTTCCACTTGTGCGTCACTCATTGTTGCTCTTACACCCAAAAAGTCTATGCCCACTACGGTTTGGTTTGTGTTCAGTCCCTCATCGAAGAATTCTACGCGTACCACGTTTTCACCGTTGACATATTCACTCCATTGAGCGGTTACAGTTATGGCGTATTCGTTCCATTCGCCAAGTGCTGGCTGGCTTCCACCCGTGGTGTTGAAGCCTGCGTCGCTGAAGCTAGCTGCAGCCCAATTGTACGCTTTTAAGAACCATCTTTCTCCATTTCCAGTCACATTGTATCTGATTCTTATTTCAATCCCGTAAATGTCGCTTCTCGGGTAAGTTGCGGGATCTATGATGAAGCTGTTGTTTATGTCAAGGCGGCAAGAGTCAGATGGGGCTACTTTGAATCTTACCCAGTCAATTTTTAATTCGAACGGCACGGTGTCCGTTTTGGTTCCTGTTATCTTTATTTTCCATTTGTTCCCTGAATCCCCGAAGTATGTGGGATTAGCTGTTATCGTCTGATTTATTGTAACATCAGTTTGCCCTATACTATCTGCCATATATCCATCTCCAATTGTCGGATACTGGCTGGTGGCAAAATTATACAGTTGAATTGTTGTTGTCACGTTTGGAGTTGTGAACGCCAAGTCTGCTGTCCATTCGAGTTGTGTCCAGTTTTGAGCGTTTGCAGTTCCAGACAATTCCACTTCGCATGTAAACTGCGTGGGCGGTTCAAAAATTCTGAACCTAATCTCAAAACATTCATACGTAATTACTGTTGTATCTGCTGTAATGGTGTTTGTGCCTATAATTGTGAAGGTTGTTCCGTCCCACCTTATGGCACCCAAGTCAAAAACTGTTCCTTCAAGGACTGCGCCAAGTATTAGCGTGTCGCCTGCTATGCTTCGCGTATTGGTTCTCAATTGTATCCAGGGGTGGATATTTGCGCCCATTGTGGGGTTTTGTTGTGGTCCCCATGTATCTGGAGCTGTGAATGTCTTGTAGGTGATTTGTCCAGCCGTGGTTCCCCACACAAGTAAACCTTTGCCTCCTGCAGGTTCCCAAGCGAAATCAGCAGGCCGCTGAGCGTTGGTGTCAACTGTGGCGTCGTGTTCCGCGCGGGCTGTCCAAGCACTTCCGTCCCAATATGCAGTGTTGAGGTCTGAACCAGCATCAACTACCATGAATAATAAATCATCCGAAACAGGATCAGCTTTCAGCGTTACCCAATTACCCACACCCCCCGCGGTTGTTATGTCCAAGAGTGTGTTTGAACTAAGTGCTGCGCCATTCCACGTTCTATAGTAGAAATCAGTGCTGGTGGAATCCGCCCAGATGAACATTGCTTCGCCTGTGGTTTGTTCATATTCAACAGCTATGCATTCTTCTGTTGCTATTGCTGCGGTAGCGTCCCAGACAGCTGTTGCACTCATATTCCCCCAAGTTGAACCATTCCACGTGTAGCCGTAAACATCAACATTAGCATCAAGATACATCAGCGCTATCTCATTATCATCGCCTGTGTCTGCACGTGTTCCGGGGCAAGACGCTAAACTAACCCAGCGCACTATGCCAGAAGTGTACGGAAGATCTAAAAGTTGCTCAGAACCCCAGCCGCTCCCATACGTCCAGATCGTATAACCTATCTCGTTCGTGGTGGTACCTCTTGAATAAACAAGCAACGCCCTGCCGCTTGTCTTCTCATAAGCCACATCAAAACATTTGTAAGCGTTTGCAGTTGTTCCAGGAGAGGCTATGTCATTTGTCACTGTCCATGTTGTCCCGTCCCAAATATACGCGTCTAAGTAGCCGTCATCGGACAGTGTTACAACAATTTTCTCGTAACTTCTTGATTCAAGTGGACAATACGCAACTCTTACCCAACGAACAGGACTACCGGCGGTTGGCAAATCATCTTGTGAACCCCATGCCGTGCTTGCGCCAGTCCATGTCCGTTCTTTAGGAGCGTCAATTGTTGCTGTTGCGTTGTCCCTGTACGCAATAAAAGCGTCAGTTTGGAGAGTAGAAGAATAACTGCGAAAATTCATGTAAACGCCGTCATTTGAAATCAAGTTTGTAATGCTGCCTGAAACATAGCTGGTTGACCCAACAGTAAGGTAACTTGAAGGATTAAACCCTTCAGAACCTTGTGGTTCTTCTCTGAACGTCTCGTGCAATCCATCTGAAACCTTGGTGTCCGTGTACGTTCCGCTCAGTATTTTGCCAGCGCTTATGGAAAACTCGTTTTGAGCAGTCAGCCAAGGGGTAGTTGTACGTGCAACGTTTGTGAGGCTTAGGGTTTCCTGCATTCTGTCAATGTCAAGCTGGTTCATCTGAAAGTTCCAGAGGACCACGTTGCTCACTATGATGACTACTAGAACTAAGCTTAGCATCACGACTATTACGGTGCTTATGCCTCGTTTGCCACGTTTAAGGCGCTTTGTAATAGCTTGCAATATGAGTCCCCCTGTTTGTGACAATATCTATGTAGTAAAGCTCTCCCGAACTCCAAGCATACCCGAGGTCGAGATTAAGCCAGCCGTGCTTGTTCAGTTCCAAACGGAAAGGCACATCGAGTTCTACGCGTGTGTGATTAACGTAAACGCCAGAAACGCGGATAGCAACTTTCCCAATATTACGCACGTAAACAGCTATGTGAGTTGCATCCTTAAACCAAACGTCCTCTACTATGGCGCGCTCGCTCATGTTATCCTTGAGGTTTGCCGTTATCATGTACGTGGCGGAAGTGGCAATAGCCATAGCCGCAACCGCTACGACAGTAAGCAAGAGGCTGCTGAGAACTGGCGTAATAGCCCGCTTATCACGCAACAACCGCTTAAACACGAGTTTCATTTTTGGTTTGCCTCACAAAAAGAACTTCAACGCCACAAAGCCTAACAGCATCATAACCAAACTGTGCTTTAACCCAGCGCTCATTGTGCCTTCACCCATTTTCCCCGCAACCAGCCCGCCGAAAAGGCCCTGAATAAGTGACAAGTGGAAGAAAATTCGCTGCATTTCCGCAGGCGACATCGTCGGCGTTGAAAGCAGCGGCACGCCCTCCCCGCTTGTGAAGAACGTTTTGAAAAGCAGCACTATCGTGAACAAGAAAACAAGGAGAGCCACGTAAATAATGGCAATGTACGGTCTCGTCTGCGTTTTGCGTTCCTTTTCAAGCAAGTTGGTTGTCTGTATGAACTTGCCCATTGGTTCAAACACTTTTTCTACTCGTCCTCCTGCGCGGCTCGCTTCAATTATCATGGGCACGGTTCGCTGCGTTAACACGGTGCCAACGCGTCTTCCAAAAGCTAAAAGCGCCTCTTCAAAACTGGCGCCCCAAGAAATCTGCACCGTCATCCTCTTAAGCTCAGAAGTCAACGGACCATAATCTCGTTTTGCTGCTTCTTCCAAAGCGTTAGGCAACGTCATGCCAACCTCCTGCGCTTGCACTATGCTTCTGAAAAGGTCAGGCAAATGCTCGTCAACGGCTTTTCGCCAGCTATAATCAACGTAGTCCAGAATCGCTATCGGCGAGATTGCTGCGAGAAAGGCGAAGAATACGTAGTCGTCTAAGGTTATGCTGATGTCGATGTTGAAATAGCCAAAGATGCCGAAATAGCCATAGACGTTGAAATAGCCGAAGAGAACTATGGCGAAGGCTACTGCAACTGAGACTGCAGCCGCAATTTTTTTGGTTTTTCGCTCTACCTTCGGCGTTTTTCCTCACCATTTTGGCGTCGTTGAATCCAAGATTAACAGGAAGATTATGGCAGCAATTGGAATGCCGATGTAAGTCATGAGGTTCAACAGCAAATCAGAGCTGAACATGCCTATGCTGCCTCCGCCCAGCATCGACATAACCGACAGCATAATGATTAGTAGCAGCGGAGCAGTCAAAAGCAGCGCCACATAAACCTCTGCCATAACGGACAGGCTGTCTGCGTATTTCTTAAGGCTCACCCTTTTCAGTTTCATGTGCGTTTTGAATTTTTCACGCAGATAAGCGCCTAAGTTGCCGCCTGTGTGAATTGTGGAAATCATCCCTTCCAAGGTGTCCTGCAGTTTCTCAGAAGGCGTCAAGGCTGAAACTTTTTCTAACGCAGAGATTATGTCTAAACCAAACAGGTTAATGCTTTTGATAGTTTCTTTGGCTTCAGTGGATGCCGCTAAAGGCGCGCTTAAATTTGCAAGAGACTGGAAAATCTTTTCAGGAGAAACCCCTGCGCTTGCAAGGATAGCCATGTACCCCGTTGTGAAGGGCAATTCCTCATCCAATTCCCGCTTATGCTTATCCGCGCGGTAAATGGGGTACAAGTAAAAGCCGCCAATGGAAAGCGCCCACGTGAACAAGGCAGCGCCGACGCCGAACAAGAGCACGGTCATAAGGGGCATGTGGAAAATGAAAAACAGCAGCAATGATGTGGCAACCGCAACGGGCACTGCGATGGCGAACGAGGCAACAAGGGTTAAGCTCACGTATGCTTTGAAGTTAGCTCTTAAGCCTGATTTTAGCAGGGCTTGGTCTAAGTCCCTGAAAAGAGGCAGAAAACGCGTGCTTTTACTGCCCATTACCCGATAGGCTGTAGCTAAAGGTTTTTCAAGTCCTGTTGAGGCGGTTTTTTTAGGCTTTTCTAGTTTTTGCTTTGCTTTTTTCGCTGGAGGTTCTTGTGGACTTTTTTTCCCGCGTTTCTTGTCGGTCATTTCAACCCCACTCTTGCCTTTTGGAAGACGCGGGCGGGATTAGCGTAGTATTCTCTGATGACTTTGGCTACGTCGCCGTAGTTGCGAATGCCTTGTTGCACCATCCACTCTAAAACCGTCTTTCGGTACTGCAATTCACGTTTTAGGTCCTCGTCTGCCAGACTCATCTTCTGCAATTGCTTCTCCAAAAGCGTGCTGTGACCTGAAAAAGTGAACCTGTCAAACTTGGGATTCCAACGGAATACCTCTTCGGTTAGAATTTCTTTTGTTTTTGCTTCAAGTTCCTTGATTTCAGTTGCAACCTTCACGCGCCTTGCGGGTTTCCCATTAATCTCAGTTCGCTCCATTACGAGGATAACGTTGGTCATGGCAATAAGTGGCTTAGGAATGTTCATGGGTTCAGATTCCAGCCTATTTATAACCGCCTCAGCGGATTCAGCGTGAATCGTGCACATTCCCAGATGCCCTGTAGCCATGGCTTGGAACAGCGTGTAGGCTTCTTCACCGCGAACTTCACCCACGATAATGTAGTCTGGTCTCTGTCTCACCGCTGCGCGAAGGAGGTCAAAAAGCGTTATGGTGCCGCTCTGCCGCTCATCGCCTTTGAAGCCTGACCGCACGACCGAAGGTATCCAGTTTTCGTGGGGAAGATTAATCTCCTGCGTATCTTCAACGCTTACGATTTTCATTTCAGGTTTTATGAACATGGACAAGCAGTTCAGTATAGTTGTTTTTCCAGAGGCTACGCCTCCAGTCACCATCACTGACGATCGGTTTTCTATAAGATACCACAAGTAAGCCGCCATTTCGGAGGAAATCGTGTTAAAAGTTATAAGGTCTGAGATTGTTAAGGGGTCAGCTTTGAAGCGTCTGATAGTGAAGGTTGAGCCTCTTCTCGTGACCTCTTTGCCATAGGTTAATTGTATGCGGCTTCCTTCCGGAAGCGACGCGTCAAGAATAGGTGCGGCTACGGAAATGTTTTTTCCAGCAAGATAAGCAAGGCGGATAACGAAGGAGTCCAGTTCAGCCTCGTCTGCGAAGGCTATATTCGTCGGCAAGGACTCATAAAGTCGATGCCACACGTAGAGGGGGATGTTTACGCCGTCCGCGGATATATCTTCAATTAAATGGTCCTTCATTAAAGGGTCTATTTTCCCATAGCCTAAGAAGTCTCTTATTATGAAATATGCAAGTTTGTCAACTGCTTCTGGAGGGATTTTTAGCTTGTACTTTTTCACTAACTCCCTGACTTTCTGGTTTAGGTAGCTTTCTGCTTTTTCTTTGCTTTCTATTTCTTTTAGGTTTACGTCTAATTCATCCATCAAGAAGCTCTTTATTTCGCGGAGATGCTGTTCTTCGTCTGGCTGGAGAGTAGGCTCTATGATTTCGTAACGTACTTTCTGAGTTTCCGGGTCTTTAACTATTGCCGCGTACACATATGGCTCTTGCAGAGGATAAACTTCTTGGAAAACAGTGGGTTTCTTCGCTTCGCTGCTTATTACAGCCGCTGGTTGTGGCTGTTCAAGAACTTCCGTTGCTTTTGCGTCTTGCTTTTTCTTCGTTGAAGTTTTCCTCCTTGATTTTGGAGTGTATGTTGGCGCCTTCAAAAATATAGCGTCGCAAGTCTTAATAAGCTATATGTACGGCTAATCCTTACTGAAATTCACACAAAACCAACCAAGCTAATCACTTGCCCAACCGCGGCAACCCGCTACTTACCGCCTTGGTCTCTAAAACAACCCCTGAAAAAGCTGAACTAAAGTCGGCACATACACGTACAAGCGAATATAGATTGACGCTGCCAAAACCCCAATAGTTATCGCCAGCAGGGCAATGTCGCCTGTGTGAAGCTTAAGTGCGTACAGGTTAGTGCGTTTTTTAGTTGCGCCCCAAGCGCGGGATTCCATGGCTTCAGCCAGTTCAAGGCTTCGGCGAATGGCGCTCACGATGAGCGGTATGAGAACTGGAATGTAATTTTTGATTCGCTTCATGAAATTGCCTTTCTCCAGCTCTAAGCCTCTGGCTTTTTGAGCATCCATTATCGTTTGGGCTTCTTCCGCTAAAACTGGGACAAAACGCACGGCAGTTGTGAAGGCAAACGCGAATTCATAAGGCACACGGGTCATCTCCAAAGCTAAACCCAGATGGTCAGGCGATGTTGTTAAGAAGAAAACGGAGAAAGATTCAACCAGCACTATGAAGCGCAAGGTCAACGCAAAAGCGGATTCCACGTCAGCCGCTGTCAACACGTAGCCTGAGCCAAAAAAAAACTTGGTGGCTATATTGACTGAAAAAATGATTACGGCCAAAAAGGCGGCGCCACGCAGCGAACGAAGCCATTGTTTTTGAACACGCGCTAACAAAACAAACGGTATTTGCATTAGGAAAAGAACCATGAGCGGGAGGATTTCCCAAAAAATAATCGCTGCCACGAACACCGCGCAGACATAAACGAACTTAATTCTAGGGTCTAAATTGTGAATAGGCGAGTAGACTTTTCGGAACTTTAAGCCGTCGAAAACGCTCATTTTTGCCTTCTCCACGTTTCAAGCAGCATGTCCTTTGCTTCGTAGATATCGATGATGCCCTTCGGAAGCTCCAATGACGCCAGTTGTTTGAAGAGCTGGGCTATTTGCGGCAGAACAATGGATGACTGCGCTAAGGCTTCTGAGTTTGTGAGGATGTCTTTTCCTTCGCCGTCAGCCACAATTTGCCCTTCCTTCATCAGCACAACTCGGGGGTTGCATTCAGCCACAAATTCCACATCATGAGTGACGATGACGACCGTTTTTCCTTGAGTTTGCATTTGGATAATGAACTGACGCAGTTTCTCCTTCTGCTGATAATCTTGACCTATTGTTGGCTCATCCAAAATTAGTATTTCTGGGTCCCATGCGAGGACGGAGGCTAAGGCTACGCGTTTTCTTTCGCCGCCGCTGAGCATGAAAGGCGAGGTTTTCCTGTATTGTGTTAAGCCTAACAGGTTCAAAGCCCAACTGATTCGGTCTTCTATGGTTTCTTTTTCGAACCCGAAGTTTTTCAGCGCGAAGGCTATTTCTTCTTCAACTGTTTCGCTGAAAAGCTGGTGGTCAGGGTTCTGAAAGACGAAACCCACTTTTCTCGCAATTGCGGCAACGCTTGTTTTTGTAGTTTCAACTCCGTCTACGCGGATTGCGCCTTTTGTGGGTTTCAGCAGTCCGTTGAAGTGTTTGACTAGTGTTGTTTTCCCCGCGCCGTTTTGCCCCATTATGGCTACGAATTCGCCGTCCTTGACGGTTAATGAGACGCTTCTCAGGGCTTCTACGCCGCTCGGGTAGACGAAACTGACTTCTGCGATTTCAATCATTCAGGTTTTAACTCCTCCAGCAGTAGTGCGGCTAGTTCTTCCGAGGATAGCGGCGTAACGTTGCTCAGGTTCATTCCATCTCTTCTGAGCATCTGATAAAGCAGCGTCGCCTTGGGGATTCCAATGCCAATTAGGCGAGATTCTTCACTGCTTAAGATTTCGCGGGGTTCGCCGTCGAAACAGACTCTTCCTTCATCCATAACTATTATGTGGCTAGCGTATTTCGCGGTTAAATCCAGCCTATGCTCCACAAGCACAACGGTTATTCCGAGCTTCTTGTTAAGCTCATAAATCACTTCGAAAATTTTCTCTGCGCTTAACGGGTCAAGGAAGGATGTTGGTTCGTCCAGCACTATTATTTCAGGCTGCATGGCGAGGACAGCTGCTATGGCGACGCGTTGTTGTTGTCCTCCTGAGACTTCATGAGGTGACCTTTCCCGCAGGGCGTAAATTCCCGTGAGGTTCAGCGCCCAATCCACGCGTTTCTGCATTTCCTGTCTGGGGAAACCTAGGTTTTCCAGCCCGAATGCCACATCTTTCTCGACGGAGAGGGCGAAAAGCTGGTTTTCTGGGTTTTGAAAAACCAAGCCCACATGCTTTGCCATCTCGTACGTGGGATGTTTGGTTGCGTCCATCTCGGCTACGGTGATTTCGCCTTTCAATTCGCCTTGGTAAAAATGCGGTATCAGCCCATTGAAACATCGGCACAAAGTTGTCTTTCCACATCCGCTTGGCCCTGTGATTAGGACAAATTCGCCTTTTTCCACTTTTATGGAAACGTCGCTGATTGACGGTTTTGTCCCGTTTGGGTAAGTGTAAGTGAGGTTTTTTGTTTCTATTACAGCCATGTTGGTTGTGCCTGCCTATGCTAAGCGCGCTGTTTTCCCATTTAAGAGTAACTACTCATTTATGTTTAGCTAGTTCCTCTTTTAACAGCCGCAAGCAACGCTTAAGCCCTGTTTCCACATCTCCTATGCCGTTCACTCCCGCGGCAGTGGCGTGTCCTCCACCCATCCCTTGCAGAAATTCACCTAATGGCTTAGCGATGTCTCTTCCTAAATGTATGCCTGTTTCTTGGTTGAATTCGCGAGTGCAGCGTAGACTGATCTCTATGCTATCGTTTCTTTGCCCAGCCACCGCAGCCATGTGCACGCCTAAGTCAACTAGCGCTCTTGCCGCAGAAGCTTGGTACGCACTAACATGGGAAAGAGCAATTATCCACTCTCCGATTTTCAGCAGTTTAGCTCTTCTGCAAGCCTTCATTCTCGCCACGCGTTCAGAAAAATCCATAGGCAAAGAAAGCAAGGCTACTACTTCTTGGGCGTTCACGCCTACGCCGCAGAGTTCCGCGATGGTTTTAAATGTTGAAGAGTTAGCTAAAACAAAGTGGCGGGTATCAAAGGCCATGCCCAAAAACAACGCTTTAGCCACATCCAAGCTGGGTTTTTCGCCAGACTGCTTAAAGAAATTGTAAACTATTTCGCAGGTGGATGCGGCTTCCTCGTTGGTTACACAAAGCTTTGCTATATGCTCTGTTTCTGGGTGAGCCGCGTGGTGGTCAATCACTATTATTGGCGCTGCAGTTTTTGCTACTTTTTCAGCTAATCTGCCCAGTTGCTGGATAGTGTTGGTGTCCAGCAGAACTATGACCTGTGCTTTCTCCACGTTCGGATTCATGTTTACGCTTATGGGCAGGTAGTTGAGAAGGTGCTTTGAAAGTCTGCTGATTCCCTGTCCAGTTCCAATTTCCACAGTCACGTTTGGTCTAAGCTTTTTCAATAAGCCTTGAAAACCGTAGGCTGAGCATAAAGCGTCCGGGTCTGCGTTATGGTGACACAGCAAAAGAATAGAATTGGCTCGAGTTTCGTCTATAATCTTGATGATTTCTGTGAATGTCATGTTAGTTTTCTCAGGTAGTTTTCACTAACTTTTAACGCTTCTTTAACGGCTTCGTCTACAAGCTTGTCCAAGTCCAAGTCTTTCGTTTGCGGCGACAGGGCAAGGTCTATCTCAACTGTTAAGTTCACGGGTTTTGCTCCGTCAGCCTCCACGCTTACGTTCAATTCCTCCACCATTTTGGAGGAAACCTTCGATAGAATGTGCTTTCTGGCGGCGTTCTCCGCGGTTAGGCATAACGCTTCAACTTGTTCGGCGGTTAACTCGGGTAAGCCTAATTCTTCCACGAGTTTCACCTTACCAGCGTTATTGCGAGGGCGGTGAAACTTGGCTGAGGTCTTCTTGAAGTTTTGTTTGAACTTCTTTCACTTGGCTGCGTAGCCGCTCTTCTTGTTTCGCCAAAACTGTGATGCGTGTGGTTAAAAGTTCCTTCCGTTCAACCAGTTCTTCGGTTACCTTGGCTTTCTCCGCTTTCACCAAAAGCGAACCAATGCCCTTGTAAATCACGGCGTCATCAGCCGTTTTCTGTAACTCGGTCAGGGTTTGCTCGACTTCAGTTTGCTCCATGTCAACCTGTTGCTTCTGCGCTAAAACTGACTGCAATGTCTGTTGCAGCTGCTGCAGTCTCAGAAAGCGTTCTTGAACTTGAGGCGGTAATTTTGAAAGTTCGTCACTCACTTTATGATTCCTTCCGTCTGCACAGAAAAACACGTGCTCTTAAATAAGCATTATCCAAACTAAACTCAACCTTAACATGCGCCTTCGGAGTTTATGGTGGCTTAGGTTGGAACCCACAGCACAAACTCAATAATTTCCCTTTTCACACACTCATTCATACACACAAATCCAGTCTCAAAGTTCTCCCAAGTCTCTAAGCTATTAACTATTACTAATTGAAGGAAGTAAAAAGTAAAAAAATCAAATGGCCATATTTATTTATACTTATATACACACACAACACACCACACACAGTTAGTTAACTAACTAATAGGACGCTCCAAGTTACTAAAACCTAAATCGTGTGTATGAATGTGTGAATGTGCTGAGTTTTTTAGAATAGCGTAAGCCAAAACAAATTATTGAGGAAAATCAGAGCTTGCAAGACTCTCATCTTCTTTTCTATAATCGTAACTGAAAAGTGCTGTTTCTATATTTCCGAGACTTTTGTTTTTCCCAATTAATTCTTTGACTCTCTCTTGCCACCCATCCTTTAAAGTAAAAGTTACTTTAAAAGCATAGCCTGACTTCACAACATCATATTCCATTAATCGAAGATAAGCAGGCACATGAACTATGTTTAGTCAGAAAATACCTTGAATCGGCATGTAGAGTTGCTCTTTCATTGCTCGGAGAAACGAGGGATGAGGATTATTCCAAAAACAAGATTGGTGGGCTAATTCATTTACCCTCAAACATCTGAGAGTACAGAGTAGGAATACGCTGTGGTCAATGCGGTAACGAATTTTCTTTCCAACCATAAATAGAATCACATTTCTTTCGCTTTTTCAAGATTTAATCAAATGATTAAATTCTGTAGAATTAGATAAGTTAAGCGTTTGTTTGCTTCCCTATAGGGGTAGGTCCGCACAGACGCTTTTCACGCTATATAAAGTGGCTACTCTTTCTGCGCCTGCGACTCTTCCTTCAACGCCTCGCCAAATATGCGCTTCAAATCCTTCTTCATAACCGCAGTATCCTGAGTTAACCCAAAATAA
>Ga0256868_10000767_pt1 | contig 18172 bp, 16 predicted proteins | sample RVTome_13_FD_187341 | JGI IMG/M metagenome (GOLD analysis project Ga0256868, IMG submission 187341) | Soil microbial communities from uranium-contaminated site in the Upper Colorado River Basin, Wyoming, United States - RVT92D227 HiSeq ...
GTTGGCTAGAAAAGACATTCAAGAACCCGTGTTTTGACCTCACTAACTTTATGGTTGGAAAAGATTTGGTCATCTACTGCATGGAACACTAACTTCTTTATACCTCATCCATTCTCTATGCTTTGAATTAGTCTTTTGCATCCCATCACCATATGGATGCAATTGACTAGTTCTTCAAAAAAATAATGACACAAAGCAGAATTTATAAAAAAATTAATAAGAGGGAGGTGAGAGGGGTTTTATAAGATAAAAATGTTGATATTATGGGAATGCAATATACCCCTCTCAGATTTTTTTATTCTATTTCAATAGAGTTTATTTCACTTAAATCTCCAAGATTATTCATTTTAATCAATTTGTCTGAAATTCTGCAGAGTAGAACATCGTTTATATACAAAAAATACTCAATATAATATGATCCATCTTTTTTGACTATATCCGGTTCATTAAAACCTTGAACTTGTATGTTTGTTTGTGAAAAATCAATATCCTCTAAGTCAGCATGAACAGAAAAATTAGAATCTTCCATTATTTCTATATTACTTCTTAGAAATTTACCTGGTGATGTAGCTTTATTATAACTAAATTTGGAAGAATTATTTAAAAAACTAGAAAACTCTTCATATGATCTAAAAGACATAAGATCATAGCTGTGGTTATCATCATTGCTTGGGAAAAAAGTAGTATCGGTTCCAAATACAACTGGTTGTATATTTATAGCGTACACAAAACTTACAATTATTATAATACCTACAACAAATAATCCTTTTATTTCCAAACTTTTATCATTCATTATTTAATCATACCTTTTTCAATTTGTAATTTACAATTATATCTATACTGCTTTAAATATGGTCGGAAAATGTTTGGAAAAAACCGAACAATATTAAAAAAAATATTGGTTTATATTTAATATTTTTTATACCAGCGTAGAAGTTTTCGGCTGACTTTCGCCCTGGTTTAATTCACTTTTTTCCTCTTTAATATCCTTTGCTTTTGACTCTGGCGTTTTATCTATCAATTTCACAGGTTCATATTGTTTTAATCTTAATTCATTTTCCATCTTCGCCATTTCTTCTTCAATCTTATATACCTGTTCATGTAACTCTGCTATTCTATGTGCCTGCTTGTATGTCAACCCTTTTGTTTCCATCAAAGTCAGTTCGAACTTTTCGTGTCCTTGAAGTATCTGTTCCCTTCGTTTTGTGTCATTATAAATATCCTCTCTTATCCAGATTTCATTCTCTGGTATCTGATGACGGAGACATTCGGGCAATTCATTCTGTGGAACTAAACCATGTAGTGCAATGTATTCACCCATAACTGATTCTGGTTTCACCTTAACTATAAAAGGTATTGCCGCTTTTCCTCGGCCATATGGATTAAATTGATTTGATCTGTTTCCATTTTTTATATCAATATTCTCTATCGTCTTTTCTTTAGTCTTTCCTCTCACCATCCATAAACCTGAAGGAGCAAAACCCTGTGATATATAAAAATCGATGGCAGGATTTTTGTAAGCCACACCAAGTCCTACAAATTTGACTTCTCTTTGAAACAACTCTTGTAATAGTCTTTCTAATAATTTTTTACCAATGCCACTCTTTCTATATTCTGAAAGTACACATAACTCGTCAATATATCCCATCGTTTCTATCATATATATCTCTGATTCGTCTCTTTTTCCAATATGGCCTGAAGTAATACCAACGATTTTTTCTTCATCTTCGGCAACTAAGAAAAAATGATCCTTATCCTTTAAATACCCTCTTTGACGATCGATGATATAACTTCTACATTGTTCTTTTGTTTTTAGAGCTTCAAACTCTTCATTATATTTTACATGTTCAAGAGATGAAATCCAGTATAACTCAAAAAAAGCATCCAGATCTTTTTCGGCTCCATTTCTAATAGTAGCAGAATCTTTTGGCATTCCCATCCTCAACAAAATATAAAGTGCTATATACGAATAGAAATGGATATATATAAAACAAATCGATATAACATTACCTTTATTTAAAAAATGCTTTAATTTATAATATATTGTTTATCTTATTCTGAGAATAATTACTTACCCTACTCTTTAATAATTTATATTATTGATCTAAAAATTTTTTAAATATATAAAATATTGTTAAAATAAAATTTGATTTAAATTACTTTTATTTTTTCTTTAAATTTTATACCAATTCCTTCAAGTTCGTCGAGAATTGGGTTATAGATCTCAGGAAGAACTGGTATATGAACACCGGTTAACTTTATTTTACTCTCAAGTATCATTTTTACTGCAATTGCTGCAGGAATAGAAACAGTTCTTGCAACAGATGAATCTTCACCTATAATTCCGTAATCAAGCAGAGTTGAAGTTATATATTCTTTTTTAGAAGGGTATTCTGCGATAAACTCATGATGCATAACAGTCATGTCACGTTCGTTTTCACCTAGGGACATCTTCTTAAGTGTAAGAACATTTAGATAATCAAGTGGATTATCTTTATCAGATGGTAGTTTTTCATTACTAAATAATCCGAGCCATTCTAGTCTTTTAATAACAGTTGAATAAGTATTTAAACCTAAAAATTTAGCAGTTGCTTTAATCAGATCATCTTTTGGTTTGGCATCAACTAGATTTCTTGTTACATCTGCATAGGTTTTCCTGTTAAAGTTTTTCAAAGGTTCTTCAGATAACCAGCCAAGCGCTACTATTTTTCTCATGGTTTCACACCAGCCTGTCATACGAAGTGTTCCACGATAAACAGTGTGTGCGTCTTTAAGACCATAGATATCTTTGTATGGTACTGAGTTGCGATTAGGATAATTTTCAAAACTTCCGATACCCGAGACATCTTGTATGTAATAGTTTTCAAAGAGTTGCTCACCAGAATATTCTTTTATTTTCCCATTTTCAAGCCATTTTGAAGGATTTTTAGATGCCAATAATACTCCACGTGGTGCCCAAGAAAACTTATAGCCAAAAGGATTATTATTCGCCTCATGAGAAGGAAGTGCACCAGTGGAAGATTTAAAACTTGTAACTTTTCCACCTTTTTCTTCAACTTCATGAATGACCCGCATAGCACTCATATGATCAATTCCAGGGTCAAGGCCGCATTCATTTAAGAGAAGAATCCTAGTTTTTTTTGCTTCTTTATCTAAAGCTCTCATTTTGTCACTTACATAAGAAGTAGTTACCAAATGTTTTTTATGTTTTATACATAGTTTTGCAATCGTAACATGATAAGTATAGGGTAGGAGACTAACCGTTAAATCAGATTCTGATACTAGTTTTTCTAATTGAGCATCATCTGATACATCAAGTTCCACAGCAATTCCACAAGGATGATTATCAATGATTTTTTTTACTTTACTTACGGTTCTACTAGCCATAACTACTAAGTAATCTGTCTTATCTAATAGATAACGTACAAGAGGTTTAGAGACCAGCCCAGCGCCAAGAACTAATACTTTTTTAGTCATAGTATTTAACTCCTAAACAAGGAAAATGTATTAGCAGCGAAAAGAACTTGTCTATAAAAATTTGCTGATATATTTATAATTTGGAGTAAGTTTACCATGATAAAGAATAACTGCTTTTTTAATCTCAGATGGTAAATCTAATGAGTTGAAATCAGTTGAGAAATCAGCTTTTACTATATTTGGAATGAAATTTAAAAGAGTGTTGCTGAATTCGATGGATGACTCTTTTGGAAGTTCACAAGGTAGGTTATCCACAGCCATAACAACAACACCATCATCTTTGCAATTATCAGTAATATTATCTGTTAGGGGGTTATATACAAAAATAGGATCACCAGGAGTAGTAGTTTTACTGGTAAACTCGATAGCACCATTGATGTCAACACTTATATCACCAATTATCTGTAGCTTCATCTTTTTAGAGTAATGCTCTTTTATAAGTTTTTTTGTGATAAGTCTAGGGTATCTTTCGTCCCAGTAGATACAATTCATGAGAATAGAAACATATGGTATGTAGCGATGGAAAACTGAATGATAACGTTCTGGATTTGAGTAATATTCTTGTAAATCAAATTTTTTATTTGATAAAACAGATTCCACTGTATCTTCTTCTTTAAAAACCACTTTGTAGATAACTTTGTTTGAATAGTTTTTATTCAGTGTTTCAAGTTCTTTAGGATTTATTTCTTTTATAGGTAAAATATCTATTATTTCCTGTGCACCTTTTGAAACGTTACCATAACCCGTGAAACCTACAACCATAGGCGAGATATCATTAGGTAATCCGTGTTGTTGAATTTTTTTACCAATTTTTCTAAGATGATTTTTTATTTCATCAATACCATTATAATTAATAGATTGTTTAATCTCATTAAGAGGAGTTATTATTTTTTTATATTTCATACGTTGACCAAAAGCCCATAACGCATCAACCATACCAGCAAGGCCTGCATATCTACCAAAAAAAACTAATCGACGGTTTTTTTCATCTGTGATTTTTTCATAATCAATTAAATTACATCCTAAATCCATCATCTTTTTTAGCATTGGCATATTATTCTCTTGTCCTTTGGTCACATGAGCAAAAAAAATATAGGTTTTGTTTTTTTCAAAAAAATCAATTGGTATTTCTTTTATTGCAAAAACTACATTTGCATCGTTTAGGTTTTCATCAACTTTTGCTTTAATATCGTGGTACTCTTCGTCATCAAATATTCTAATTTTTGATGGTTGAATAATTGTTTTAATCCCATGTTTTTCTTCTAATTCTTTAACATGATCAGGTATAATAGGTACTCTTTTTTCCCAGATGTTCTTATCTTCTCTTCTTATACCTAAAGTAATGCTCATAAGGATAACCCTTCCATATTTTATCCCTTCATCTGATAAGGTTTTAAAAACGTTATTGAATAAAAAAATACTTTTACTAACCTCATAATAAATAATAAATAACTAAAATTTGGTTAGGGCTTTTTGTATCTTATGAGAGATGAGAGAAAAATAGATAGAAATAGTGTTATCTCTGCTTCTGAAATAGGACAATATTGTTATTGCTCTATTGCATGGTATCTACAAAAACAAGGTTTTAAACCAGATTCAGAATTGCTCGAAACTGGTCAGAAAAAACATGATGAATTAGGCCAGTTAATATATAACGCTGAAAGAAAAATGGTAAAATCAAGAATATTAGAATTGATAGGTTATATAGTTTTGTTTTTCAGTATTTTATTACTCATTTTTGAGGTGTTGTTATAGAAAATATCATAATTTTAATTATAGTTATTGTTTTTTCAGTTTTTTTAATTGCCGTTTCAAAAGCTTTAAAAAACAGAGTTGAAAAAATAAAAAAAGATAGCAGGATTCAACCTGGTAAAATCACTTATTCTGATATTCATAGGTTTGAAAAACCTTTATTTTCCAGAAAATATATGATCGTAGGTAAACCTGACTATGTTGTTGAAAAAAAAGGTTTTAAAATACCAGTTGAGCTAAAAACAGGATATTCTAATAGCCCTAAAAGTAACCATGTCTATCAGCTTGCAGCGTATTGTCATTTACTCGAGGAAAACTATGGTGCTTTTGTACCTTATGGTGTTCTTGTCTATAATAATTCTTGTGAATATAAGATACCTTTTAACCCCAGAGTTCGTTTTGAGCTGGAAAATATCATCAAAAATATGAGATATTCTATAAAAACTAAAAATATTTCTAGAAATCATAATGATAGCAAAAAATGTATTAATTGCTCGATGAGAAAGTATTGTAATAATAAAATAATCTAATAAAAACATTAATAAAATTTAATGTATTTTTACGAAGAGATAAACTTTTAATTAGCATTTTCTTGTCTTGCTTAGCATATTATGCGTATAGCCGTACTATTAAAAGATCGTTGTAAACCAAAAAACTGTACTTATGAATGCATAAAGTATTGCCCCAGAGTTCGTGCTGGCGATGAAACAATCACCAAAGGCGAAGACACAAAACCAGTTATCTCAGAAGAACTATGCGTAGGATGTGGCATATGCATTCATAAATGTCCTTTTGAAGCAATAAAAATAATTGGTCTAGCAGAAGCATTAGATACAGATTTAATTCATCAATTTGGTAAAAACGGTTTCAGACTCTTCAGACTCCCCCTTCCAAGAGATGGCAGTTGCACTGGTATACTTGGACCAAATGGCATAGGAAAAACTACTGCAATAAAAGTACTATCAGGCCAAATAATTCCAAATCTTGGTGAATTTAAAAAAAAGGGTTCATGGGAAAAAGTATTAGAATATTATGCAGGAACAGAACTATATGATCATTTCAGACAAGTTTCAAATAATGAAATAAGTAGTATTGTAAAACCCCAGTATGTTGATAGATTACCAAAAGTTACAAAAGGAAAAATCAAAAATATATTAAAAAATGCTGATACATCAAACTCTTTTGATAAAGTCATAGAAATATTAGGACTCCAAAACGTACTTGACAAAGAAATACAAAAAAGCGAAATATCAGGCGGAGAACTACAACTTATATCAATTGCAGCTGTACTTTTAAAAGATGCAGAATTATATTTTTTTGATGAACCATCGAGTTATCTTGATATATATCAAAGATTAAAAGTTGCAAGAATAATAAAAAAACTTTCAGAGAAAAAAAAGGTAATTGTTATCGAACATGACCTTGCAATTCTTGATTTCCTCTGTGACCAAGTACATCTAGTTTATGGTGACGAAGGAGCTTATGGAGTGGTGACCCCCCCACGTGGGGTACGTCATGCAATAAATATATATCTATCTGGATATCTAAAAGAAGAAAATATTCGCTTTGGTGAAAAAATCGAGTTTTTTGCACAGGCACCAAAACAACGCCAACAGATGAATATACTAGTAACATATGATAATCTTTCAAAGAAATATAACGATTTTACACTTGATGTTGAACAAGGAATTATTCGCCAAAGTGAAATCGTTGGAATAGTAGGACCTAACGCTATTGGTAAAACAACATTTGTAAAAATGCTTGCAGGAGTAATAAAACCTACAAATGGAAAGGTTGAACATGATATAAAAGTAAGCTACAAACCACAATATATAAGCCCTGACTTTAATGGAACGGTTCGCATGTTTTTTGAAAAATTTGTACCAAACCTTTTTACTTCTTCTTTTTATAAAGGCGAAATTTTTGAACCAATGAATCTAAAATATTTACTTGACAAAGATATAACAACACTCTCAGGTGGAGAACTACAACGTGTTGCCACTGCAAACTGCCTTGCTCAAGAAGCAGATATATATCTTATTGATGAACCATCAGCATACTTGGATAGCGAACAACGCATGATAACATCTAGAATTGTTCGTCATGTAATTGAAAAAACAGGTAAAAGTGCAATGGTAGTAGATCACGACGTATATTTCATAGATATGATCAGTGACGCACTCATAGTTTTTGATGGAATACCTGGTAAAAAAGGTAGAGCAAGGGGTCCATTCAGCCTGCATGAAGGAATGAATAAATTCCTAAAAGATGTAGATATCACATTTCGCCGAGATGAAGACACGCACAGGCCTCGTGTAAACAAACCAGATTCATATATAGATAGAAAACAGAGAAACGAAGGAGAATATTATTATAGTTTATAAAAAAATTTTAGCGTTCTTGAAAAAAATTTATACTAAAAATCATTTATAATTGTTTTCGAAGCTGGGTTATATTTTTTGTATCATTTTTTGTCTCCTCAAATTTTGTTGGCACAAAATTTTTAGTTATTTCTGATTATTTTTAGATTTTTTCTTAATAAGAGTTGTAAGTATTTGTCTGATTTGGCTTAGTCCATATCCTACGATAAGACAGACTAGTAGAAATAGGTATAGGAACGTTTGTTCGTATATGCTTGGGAAATCATATCCGAATTTATCATATAGTCCTATGATGATGAAGGCAATGATATGGTCATATGAAGCATGATGTGTACCAGATTGGATAAAAAATATGGAGAAAATCAAACTGGTACAGAACCTGGTACACTCATTGAGAATAGCCCATATAGACATTATATGGTAATATGCGATATCCTAGGATTACTAAACCAAAATATGTCAAAATCATTTTCACATAATAGTAAATTTTATAGTTACGTACTTGATAAGAAAATGGGAGGTATTGAAATGAATGTTCTCCCTATTGAAAAACAATTTGAAATTATGGATTTGATATACCAAAATTTGTCAATACGTGTTATAGCCAAAAAGGCCAATGTATCCAAAAGCATCGTTCTGGACTATAAAAGACGAGGACCTCCTATGTATCGCAAGTACTCTAAGAATTCCCCTGGTAACCCCTATCCGACTACAGTACAAGAAGAAATCAAAGTAGCAAGACGACAATTTCAGGAAATCCAGCTACAAAATAATAAACTCATTATTGAAAGAAACACTGCAAATAGGAACATCAATGATTTAGAAAAGGATAATGCCTGGAAAAACACAGAAATTGTTAGATTAAACTACGTAAACGAACTAATAGAAACACAACTTAATCACGCATATGAAAGAGTTCATGAAGTGATATCTCTGGCCAAAGACCTACATATAAACATTAAAAAACTTAAAAACGAGAAAGGACTACAGGCGGATAAAATAAAAAACATAGAAGAAAAATTTCAACAATGTAAGAAGGATTTAGTAAAAGCTAACAAGTTAAAGGAATTTTCTGAACGTACGATTCATGACCTTACTGTAGAGCGGGATGCGTATAAGGATAAAGCCGAGAGAATAGAAAAGAGACACGAATCTGATTGGATGCTTCACCTGTTGGTTGCTGTAATAAGTTTTATAGGAGGTATAGTTACTGATCAGACGGTGATACCAAAAATTCGAAATTTTATATTGTCTTGGGGAGATGATCATAAAATAAACACAGCAGACTTTGCGGATCTAACTACTCCAGTCAATGTATTTCGACCTGATGTTCACTACAAATACAGCGGGGCAATACCTATAACAATTGCTTCCAGTACCTTCTGGTCAGGGGCGTTTTTTAATCCTTATGGAGCAACGTATGGATACGAACCGGTTCCAAACCATAAGGATGCTATGGCTCAACCCGAGATTTACCACATAGATAAGGGAGAAATAAGGAAAATAAATACCTCTGGAGTCCATTATTCTGGAGCATATCCTTCTACGCAGGCAAACAACTCAGGCGCTGAATATACCGTTTTTCCAAATACACTGGATGGATTGCTTCAATCTGATGTATATGGAAGTAATGGTGAGGTCATGATCAGCACAAACACCTCCGGCATCGTTCAAACTTCGGGAGCAGTGATAATTAACAATATAGAGACCCCATCCGTTTTAATCCCCCGTCTCATTACACCCCTGTACCAAGCGAACTCATAGACCCTTATGGTAGGATGGATACCGATAAAGAAGATGAATTGGAAACAGTCTACCCTATTCCTTTGTTGGTATTTCGAACAACTCGGTTACAAAGTCACACGGTTGCCAAAATCGCATGATGAGGGTGGTGATATTCTACTCGAAGGATATGTAGAGAAAATCGTCATTCAGGTGAAACACCGAAATGAAAATATCGGAAGAAGAGCCCTTCAGGAGGTGCTGTATGGCAAAAAAATGCATGATGCGACCAAAGCCAGAGTCATCAGTTTTAGTCCCTTCACCCAATACGCGGAAAAAGATAAGAAGAAAGCTGAAATCGAACTATGGAACCTGGAAAAACTCATCAGTGAAGTTCGCAATCATAATATCTGCTATCCCATAGAATAAACACCTCATCTCTTGTTAATCCTTTTTCCTTTTTTTATCATTTGATTAACACAAAAACTATAGTTATTTAAAGGATTTGAAAAATAAGGACAATAGACGCACAAAGATGATACGGGAAATAGACGAAATTGACTAAGACCCCCTAATTCAATTATTAATTTTTATGACATTATGACATTGATGTTTGAGATGATAAGACCCTACAATAGAAACTTAAATATTTATTATACATATGCAGTATGAGTTTATTCCTGATGTAAGGAAAAAAGTGCAGGGGAAGGGATTTGAACACGTGGGACCATCTTATTTATTATGATATGAAAATATCTTATCAATAGATATATATTATTTCAAAATACAGCCTTTTTTAATGACTTTTTCAACATGATTAATACCAAAATGATAAGGAATAAAAAGATGATTTGGCACATCTAAAACAATAATATCTGCTTGCTTACTTTTTTCTAGAGAACCTACTTCATTTTGTTTACCTATTGCACATGCTGCATTAAAAGTAGACGCACATATCGCCTCAGCAGGTGTCATTTTCATATTAAAACAAGCAAGTTGAATTATAAACTGCATGTTTTCAACATAACAATTAGGATTAAGATCAGTAGCAAGTGCTATTGGGACACCAAAATCAATCATTTTTCTTGCAGGTGCATAATCCTTTAACATAAGACAAAAAGGTGTACCAGGAAGCAACACACCAATTACACCAGCCTTTGCCATATCTTTTATTCCTATTCCAGAAATCATCAAAAGATGCTCAGCACTGATAGCACCAACTTTTGCGGCAAGAGAAGCACCACCAGTATCAAACATCTCATCAGCATGAATTTTAGGCAACAATCCATGTTTTTTACCTTCCTCAAGAATTTTTTTAGATTGAGCAATAGTAAAAAATTCTTTTTCACAGAAAACATCACAAAACTTTGCATATTTTGAAACCTTAGGAATCATCTCATCGATTACAATTTTTACATATCTAGATGTAGAATGCTCTTTTGGGATTGCATGAGCACCAAGAAATGTTGAAACAATATCAATAGGATGAGTATCATCAAGTTTCTTTTGAACCTTAAGCATCTTAAGTTCTGTTTCAGTGTTAAGACCATACCCGCTTTTTGCTTCACAAGTAGTAGTACCATATGAAAGCATTCTATCAAGCCGTACTCTTGCTTCATCAAAGAGTTTATCATCAGACGCACCCCTTGTTTTTTCAACAGTATAAAATATTCCTCCACCTTTCTTTTTAATATCAAAATACGAAAGACCTTTTAGTTTCCAATCAAGCTCAAACTCACGATTACCTGAAAAAACAAGATGAGTATGCGGATCCACAAAACCAGGCATAACAATTTTTCCTTTAGCATCAATTACTGTTTCTGCTTTATAAGAAAGATTTTTTCCAACATCAACAATAAGACCGTTCTTAATTGCAACAGAACCACCTTTAATTATCCCTATATTGCTCATTTCTTGTTTTTTTCTAGGAAAATTTGAACCTTTAAGAGTGATTAATTCATTGGCATTTTTGATTAAAATATCTGTTTTTTGCATTTCAGTTTACCAAAGGGTTAAAAGAAAAACTAGGATTAAGGGTTTACGGTGCTAGGTTTATGCAAAAGATTGTTGAATGCGTTCCAAATTTTAGCGAAGGAAAAAATAAGGCAATAATAAACGCAATTTCTGCAGCAATAGAATCTATTCCAGGAGCAAAAATACTAAATGTTGACCCTGGTGAAGATTTTAACCGCACAGTTTATACTTTTGTGGGTGAACCTGAACCAGTTCTTGAAGCAGCATTTGAAGCAGCAAAAGTAGGTATAGCGCTTATTGACATGACAAAACATAAAGGAGAACATGCTAGGATGGGTGCGTTAGATGTTTGTCCTTTTATTCCAATTAAAGGTGTTACTGATAAAGATTGTATTAATCTTTCAAAGAAATTTGCAGAAAAAATATCAAAAGAACTAGGAATACCCGTATTTCTTTATGCAAAATCAGCAACAAAACCAGATAGAGTAAAACTTCCAGATATTAGAAAAGGAGAATATGAAGTACTAGAAAAAAAATTCAAAAATCCTTCTTTTAAACCGGACTATGGTAAACCAGTTTTTGTACCAAAAAGTGGAGCTACAGTTACAGGATGTAGAGACGTATTACTTGCATATAATATCAATTTAAACACAAATGATAAAAGCATTGCTTCAGAAATCTCGGGAAAAATAAGAACCAGTGGTGTTCCTAAAAAAGATAAAAATGGAAACAAGATAATTGGAAAAGATGGAAAACCAGAGTATATCCCTGGTCGTTTTAAAGGATTACAAGCAGGTGGTATGATGTATAATGAAAACATTGCACAAGTATCTATGAATCTTTTAAACTACAGAGAAGTAAACCTACATGATGTTTTTGAAGCAGTAAAAGAAGAAGCAGAAAAACTAGGTGCAAAAGTAACAGGAAGTGAAATAGTAGGACTTGTACCTGTAGAATCATTCATACTTGCGGGAAAATTTTATGCAAAAAAAGAAGATTTAAAAATCTCTGATGAAGAAGAACTAGTAAACTTTGCAATAGAAAAACTAGGATTATCAGAATTATATCCTTTTAAACCAGATGAAAAAGTAATAGAATATATGATACAAGAAACAGGACCACTTGCATCAATGAAAATAAATAGTTTTTTATCAGAACTAGCTTCAAGTAGTCCTGCACCAGGTGGCGGAAGCGTTGCAGCGTTATCAGGAGGATTAGGTGCAGCACTCACTTCCATGGTTTGTAATCTTACCATTGGTAAAGAAAAATATGTAGATGTACAGTATGATATTAAAAAAACTCTTAAACAAAGTGAAAAACTCAGAAAAAAACTGACAAAATTAATAGATGAAGACACAAATGCTTTTAATGATGTCATGAAAGCATTTAAAATGCAAAAGGAAACAGATGAACAAAAAAAGATACGCAGTAAAGCAATACAAGAAGGTTACAAAACAGCGGCTCAAGTCCCATTAGATACCGCAAGAACATGTTTACAAATTCTTGATACCGCAAAAACAGTTGCAGAAATCGGAAATGAAAAATCTATTACAGATGTAGCAGTATCAGCACTTATGGCCCGCTCTGGAATAGAAAGCGCGATTTTAAATGTTAAAATAAACCTAAGCTCCATTAAAGATGAAGATTTTGTAAAAAAAATTAGCAATGAACTAGAAAATATTCAAAAAACTGTCTCTAATAAAACACAGGAAATATTAAAAATAGTAAATAGTAAAATGTAAAGTTTTTACAAATCCTTTAAGTACTCCTTTTTTTCTTCTCTTTTTGTTATGAAAACAGATATTGAAATTGCTCATGAAGCAAAAATTGAGGATATTTATTGTATTGGAAAAAAAATTGGGATTAACAAAGATGAAGTAATTCCATGGGGTGGTTTTAAAGCAAAGATTCACCCTAAGATTTTTGATCGCATTAAAAACAATAAAAATGGTAAATTAATTCTTGTTACTACAATAAATCCTACGCCCCGTGGTGAAGGAAAAACCACAATGACCATTGGCCTTGCACAAGCACTTGCAAAACTTGGTAAAAAAACTATGCTATGTATTCGTGAACCTTCTTTAGGGCCTGCTATGGGTATGAAAGGTGGTGCCACAGGTGGTGGTTACTCCCAGGTTATTCCAATGGAAGATATAAACCTTCACTTTACAGGAGATATGCATGCAATAACTAGTGCTCATAACCTACTTGCAAGTCTTCTTGACAACCATATTAATTATGGAGATGAGTTTCATATTGACCCCAGGTATATTGTCTGGCCTCGTGTCTTAGATATAAGTGATAGAGCTTTGCGCAAAGTTGTTGTCGGATTAGGTGGACCAAACAATGGTGTTCCTCATGAAGAAGAATTTGCAATTACTCCAGCATCAGAGATAATGGCTATATTATGTCTCGCACAAGACTTGAAAGATCTAAAAGAAAGACTAGGTAAAATTATTGTTGCTTATACCTATGATAACAGACCAGTTTACGCAACTGACTTAAAGGCAGTTGGTGCTATGGCTTTGCTTTTAAAAGATGCAATTAAACCTAATCTTGTTCAAACAATAGAAGGCGTTCCAGCATTTGTTCATGGTGGTCCTTTTGCAAATATTGCACATGGTACAAATAGCCTTATTGCTACAAAAATGGCTTTAAAACTTGCTGATTACGTTGTAACTGAAGCAGGTTTTGGTAGTGAACTAGGTGCTGAAAAATTTTTTGATATTGTCTGCAGAACAGGAGATTTACATCCAGATGCAGTTGTAATGCTTGTAAGTATCCGTGCATTGAAAAGACATGGAGATGGAAGCGTAGAAAAAGGTCTTTCTAACCTTGAGAAACATTTGGAAAATATATCGCTATATTATATTCCCGTAATTGTTGCAATTAATCATTTCATAGATGATACAGATGAAGAAATAGAGATCGTTGAAAAGTTCTGCAATTTAAAAAATATACCAGTTGCAGTTGCTGATATATGGAGTCAGGGTGGCGAAGGAGGAATTGAGCTTGCAGGAAAACTAATAAGCCTTATTCATAATAATCCTTCTAAATTTAAATTTCTATATGATCCAAATCTTGCGGTTAAAGAAAAAATTGAACTTATAGCAAAAAAAATCTATGGAGCCCAGCATGTAATTTACACAGTTACTGCAGAGCAAGATATCAAACTATGCCAAGATTTGGGACTTGATAAACTACCTATTTGTATTGCAAAAACCCAGTATTCTTTATCGGATGATTCAAAATGCCTGGGAAGACCCAAAGGTTTTAAAATAACTGTTCGTGAAATAAAGTTTTCAGCAGGAGCAGGTTTTTTAGTCCCAATGACTGGTAAAATTACGACAATGCCCGGACTACCAAAAAAACCAATTTCTGAAGATATAGATATTGATGAAAAAGGAAACATAACAGGTCTTTACTAAATTATAAAAATAAAGATACATTGATATATCAAATATCACATGCGTTTTGTGGGAGGTTACAGTTGTGACTAAAGAGGATCTTAAATCTCATGTAGATGATATTATAAATGCTCTTGATCAGGATAAAAAAGAGGAGGTATCAAGAAAAGAACTTGAAGCTGAACTTGAAAAATTTATGGAATATGGTGTACCTATCGAACAAGCAAAACAAACACTTGTTAAAAAATTTGGAGGAGCAATAGTTTTTACTGGTTCTTCAAGTAACTCTGCTGAAAGAACCTTAATTTCTGATTTAAAACCAAATCAATCCAGTGTTAAAATCCTTGGTCATGTAATTGCCATTAACCCTAAGGATATAACTGTGAAAGGTGAGGCACGAAAGATTTTCTATGGAATTCTTGGTGATGAAACAGGAACTATTCCATTTACCTCATGGGGAGAGCTTGAAGTTGAGAAAGGAGATGTTGTAGAAATAAGTAACGCCTATACCCGTGAATGGCAGGGTACCGTACAGTTAAACCTTGGAGATCGCGTTCATGTTGAGAAAACAGAAAAAGATAGACTACCAAAAAGTGCTTTTGAACCACGTCAAGTAAAGATCAAACAACTTCACTCTGGAATGGGACGTGTTGATGTTACTGCACGTGTACTAAAGGTATCATGTCGCGAAACAGAAGTAAATGGCGAAACAAAAAAAGTTTTTTCTGGAGTAATTGGCGATGAAACAGGCAAAGCTCAGTTTACCGCATGGGATGATTTTAAGATAAAAGATGGAGATGTACTTCGCATTAATGGAGGATATGTAAAATCCTGGAAGGGTATTCCTCAGCTTACTTTTGATTCAAATGCTACTGTTAAAAAACTTGAAAAGAATAAGATTTCAAAAAGTGATATCAGCACTAATAAGATGCCTTTACATATTCTTTTAGAAAAACATGGTGCACTTGATGTAGAAGTACAAGGTACTATAATTGATATTAGACCTGGTTCTGGTTTTGTAATGCGCTGCCCAGACTGTAACCGTGTTTTACAGGATGAAAAATGTAGTATCCATGATAAAGTTACGGGTAAACCAGATTTAAGACTCAAACTTATAATCGATGATGGAACAGGTGCTGTGGGTTGTATTTTAAATAAAGAACTTTCTGAAAAAATTCTTAGTTTAACTCTTAACGATACAAAGAAAATGAACCAGGAAAAACTAGATGAAGAGTTTAACAGCAGACTTTTTACAAAAAAAATATGCTTAAAAGGTAATGCACTTGGTGATGATTTTGGAACTAGTATTATTGCAAGTGATGTAGAATTTGTAGAAACTAATTTACAAAAAGAAGCAGAAAAACTTGCATCTGATCTGGAGGGATTACTATGAAACGTGAAACAGCGTGGCGTGTTTTTGCAGGTGAATACAATGATTCTACCTTTGAAATAAAAGGCAAAGGCGAGATGACACCTTCATATATCGTTACACCGCTTGGCGCAAAAGTTAATCGTGTGTTTATAATAGGTGTTCTTACAGATGTTGAAAATATATCTGAGGAGGGAGATTTGGTTCGTGCGCATATATCTGATCCAACAGGTATTTTTACAATGTATTCTGGTTCTTATCAGAAAGAAATTACTGATAGTCTTTCCAAAATTGAAGTCCCAGCATTTGTTGCAGTAATAGGGAAAGTTCGTACTTATACTCCTGAGGAGGGGACTATTTTTGTATCTATTCGCCCTGAGAAAATACTCGAAGTTTCTTCAGAAATAAGAGATAAATGGATTCTTGAAACATGTAAAAATACAAAAGATAGGATCGAGGCAGTAATTGAAGCAATGAAAATGCAAAACACTGATGAAAGTAGTCTTAAAAATCTTGGTATTAGTAAAGATTTATCTGAAGGAATTCTTGCAGCACTTAAACATTATGGTCAGATTAATCTGGAGAAATATGTTCGTCTTATTCATGAATCTTTGTTGTATCTTACTCCCGAGCATGGCGATCTTCCTGATTTGAAAAATAAAAATCAGAAAAAAATACAGGAACCTGAAATTGAAGAAGATGATAACGAAGATGAGATCATAGATGATAATGAGGAAGAAATAGTTGTAGAAAAAGAAAAAAAATTAGAAGAAGATGATTCTTCTCATGACGCTGAAGAAATTGAAAAAACAGTGTTTGAGACAATAAAAGAAATCGAAGGCGATGTTGGTGCGCAATGGGATAGTATCACAGAAAAATGCGAAAAGAAAGGAATTAACCGCGATAATGTTGAAGAAGCGCTTACTAGTCTTATGGATAAAGGACTTATCTATGAACCTGTTTTGGGAACTATTAAAACAACATAAAAAATTTTATTATTCACGTAGTCTAATATATTTTCTGTAATATTTTCATATTGGCTTTTTTGCATTTAGGTTGTTTTACAAGATATGTTTATATATTTTAAAATAGAAAGTTTTTACTGGTGGATATTATGAAAGTGTACAGGAAAAAGAAAGGTCATGAGTATCCTTCATTGTATGATGCTTTTCAACTAGGTGATCGTGTAATGAGGAATTATCAAGATAAATACGGTAAAAAAACAGAATATAAAGGCATTGTTCTTAAAATAGAAAAAAATAACATAGAAGTTTATTGGGATACAAAAGATGGTAAATACAAACCTGGTGAGATGGATATTTCATTTACTAATTGTAAGGTTGAAGAAATATTTAGAGGGGATGGGAATTATACCCCCATCAAGAAGGAAAAGAGTTATTTATAGATTGATATAGATACCAATTTCGGGTTAAATATTAATATATGCATTTTCATAATATCCTACCAATTTGGGTGGAGAGATATATGGTTAACAAAGAATCGTTGCCTTTAATTCTGGCACTGTTAGTTCCTATTTTGTTAGTATCAGTTATCCTGCTTTATTATTATGGTTATGATATTACTCTTTTTTTGAGAAGGATCCCTTGGATTTATTATGTAATTGTTTTACCCATTGCTCTGGGTTTTACTGTAGCTATTATTAAATATATGAAACCAGACTAAGTATTTAATTTTAGAAATTCAAAAATATATCTTTTTATGGCTTTGCACACAAATAGGGGGATTTATGTGCAGAATCTAATTTTGCACATAAATTATTTTAAGGCTTATAAAAAGATATATAAAAGTATATGATTTTACATGTTACTTCAGTTTGCACAATAAATACCTATTTTGCACAATAATTAATTAATATGTAAAGCGAATCATGTTTGATTACGCAATTAATAGTTTTTTGCAGGGGAAGGGATTTTGACTCCAAGTTCAAATCACATACTTACGAAACGCTTTCTTAATTACACCTTCTAACTAATAATAGTATATTGAATTTGACACTACATTCTATTATTAATCTAATTAACTCACATCATATAAATATATAAATTACGATACATTTATGTAGTGCCTAA
>Ga0256868_10000768_pt1 | contig 18165 bp, 11 predicted proteins | sample RVTome_13_FD_187341 | JGI IMG/M metagenome (GOLD analysis project Ga0256868, IMG submission 187341) | Soil microbial communities from uranium-contaminated site in the Upper Colorado River Basin, Wyoming, United States - RVT92D227 HiSeq ...
CCGGAAACCATCAGCAGGAGAGCGCCCAGGAGCACGGCCAGTGCGACGCTGCCCGGACGTTTCGACCGCCGCCCGAACCTCGGCATGATGCTCGTCTGGTCACCGTTCATCGTCGTGCACCTCCGATGCGAACATCGTGGTTTGCGCGAGACTTGGTTGCAGTGACACAGGTCACCTGACCCGCGGATTCGGCCCGTGGTTACGTTTTTGTGACCTGCCGTGTCCAAGGGGCATGAACGGATCTTCTGCGGACCCCAACGGCAAGGTTCCTCGAAAGGAGGCTTCAATGAGCCGCTCAAGGGCATTCATCGCATCGAGTGGGCAGCCCGGGAAGGCACTCACGGTCATGGCCCTGCTGCTGGCTGCTCTGTTAGCGGCCACAGCGGCCGTTGGCCAGCAGCCCGAGAGCCCGGATCGGACACTCTCCCCCTACTTCTTCGTCAGGAGCGAGGACCCGAGCGTCGACCGGCTGCCGCTCAAGGCGACCTCCGCTGAGGTTCGCATCGCCGGCGTGATCGCGGACGTGACGGTCACGCAGCTCTACAGGAACGAGGGAAAACGCGCCCTCGAGGCGATCTACGTCTTCCCCGGTTCCACGCGCGCAGCGGTCTACGCGATGACGATGACCATCGGAACACGGACCATCAACGCAGTGGTGAGAGAGCGCCGGCAGGCCCGGGCCGAGTACGAACAGGCTCGAGCCCAGGGCAGGACGGCGAGCCTGCTTGAGCAGCAGCGTCCCAACGTCTTCCAGATGAACGTGGCCAACATCATGCCGGGCGACGACATCAGGGTGAAGATGTCATACACCGAGCTGCTCGTGCCGACCGAGGCCGTCTACGAGTTCGTCTACCCGACGGTCGTGGGGCCGCGGTACTCCAACCAGCCGGCCGCCGGGGCACCCGACACGGAGCGGTGGGTCGAGAACCCATACCACCACCAGGGCGAGGCGCCGACGTGCGACTTCGACATCAAGGTCACCCTCTCGGCCGGGATGCCGATTCAGAAGGTCGCCTGCGCCTCGCACAAGACCACCGTGTCGTACGACGGTCCGACGGTTGCGATCGTGAACCTCGACCCTTCAGAGAAGCAGGGCGGCAACCGCGACTTCATCCTGCGGTATACCCTTGCCGGCTCCCAGGTCGAGTCGGGTCTCGTCCTCTACCATGGCAAGGACGGCGAGCGCTTCTTTCTCCTGATGGTTGAGCCGCCGAAGCGCCTGGCGGTCGCGCAGATCCCGCCACGCGAGTACGTTTTCATCGTGGACGTCTCGGGCTCCATGCACGGCTATCCCCTCGAGGTCTCCAAGAAGCTCCTCGCGGACCTGATCGGGCACCTGCGGCCCACCGACACGTTCAACGTCCTGCTGTTCGCCGGCGGCTCGACCGTGATGTCCGAGCGGTCGTTGCCGGCCACATCCGAGAACGTCGCACGCGCCATCAACGTCATCGAGCGGCAGCAGGGTGGAGGCGGAACCGAGCTCCTGCCTGCCCTGCAGCGGGCCCTCGCCCTCCCCCGCACCGAGGGCACCTCGCGAACCATCGTGATCGCCACCGATGGCTACGTGGCCGTGGAGAAGGAGGCGTTCGACCTCATCCGCGGCGGTTTGGGCGCGTCCAACTTCTTCGCCTTCGGGATCGGGACCGCCGTCAACCGCTTCCTGATCGAGGGGATTGCGCGGGCGGGGATGGGCGAGCCGTTCGTCGTGACCAAGCCCGAGGAGGCAGAGGCACGGGCGGAGAGGTTTCGGCAGTATGTGGCCTCGCCGGTGCTGACCGGTATAAAGCTGGACTTCGGCGGGTTCGACGCCTACGACGTGGAGCCGCCTGCTGTCCCCGACGTGCTGGCGGAGCGGCCGGTGATCGTGTTCGGCAAGTGGCGCGGGCAACCGACGGGCCACATCACGGTCCGGGGGCTGACCGGAACGGAGCCTTACTTCGGGACGTTCGACGTCCGCCACACGAAGACATCCCGGAGCAACGCCGCGCTGCGCTACCTGTGGGCGCGGCACCGCATCGCGGTGCTCGGCGACTACGCGAAGTTTCAGCGCGACGACGAACGGGCAAAGGAGATCACGAACCTTGGTCTCACCTACAACCTGCTCACCGACTACACCTCGTTCGTGGCCATCGACACCGTGATCCGGAACACCGATGGAAAGGTCGAAACCGTCACCCAGCCGCTCCCTTTGCCCCAGGGTGTGTCCGACCTGGCGGTAGGTGGCCAGGGGATGAAGATGGCGTCTGCCGCAGCGGCCCCGGCAATGGCCGCCGGCGGCGTCGAGGGTGGGGTTGCTGCGTTGCGACCTCCCGTTCCGCGAGAGGCCCTGGACGTATCCGATGCAACCCGTCCCACCGGCCCGAACTCGGGTCAAAGGCCCAGCGGCTCGCCTGACACTCCGGAGTGGCGCTCGCTGGAGAAGGCGGCGCGCGGCTGGCGGTTCCCCGCGACCGCCAGCCTCACCAGCATCACCATCAGCCTCAAGCTGAGCCAAGGCACCCCGACGCTCCTGGGGGTGATCGTCAGCGGGGCCGCCAGCCCCGGAGAAGTCGAGCGCGTGGTCCGTGCCCACCTCGCCGAGACAAAGGCCTGCCTCCAGAAAGCAGTGGCCCCGGGAGCAACGCTGACCCTCACGCTCAGCGTGCGGCCCGACGGCACCGTGGCCGACGTCCGGATGGTCGCCAACCCGACCTGAGCAGATCTCAGGGGCGCCGGCCACCGTGACCGGCGCCCCTCCTTTCTCTCTGGTTCTCCCTTTCCCCTTCTCCCTTCTCCCTTTTGCCGGTTTTGCTTTTCCAGCCACATGTGTCTAAATGGCATGGGAACGGTTCTGGCGCTGCCGCACCCATTAGCGGGCGGACAGGAGGCGGGAAAAGTGGAGCCGGCAGAGGAGAGGCTTCTTTTGGCGTCCCTCGCGGGCGGCGACCGCGAGGCGGCGGGAGCCCTGGTCGAACGGACCTACCGCAAGGTCTTCGCTCTCCTGTGCAGGCTCTCGGGCGATCGCGACCTCGCCGCCGATCTCACCCAGGAAACGTACCGCCGCGCCTGGGCCGCCCTTGCATCGTTCGACGGCAGGGCGCAGTTCTCCACGTGGCTCTACCGGATCGCCACCAACGCCTTCTTGAACCACGTGCGGCGCCCGCACGCGGTGGTGCCGCTGGACGAGCAGCATTCGAGCACGTTGCCCGACGGCTGTCCTCCCCAGGACGAGGAGGCAATCGCCGGGCAAACCGGAGAACGGCTCCGAAGGGCGGTCCTCGGTCTGCCCGAGGATTTGCGCTTCACGGTGGCCGCGCGCTACTGGGGTGAGGCGCCGGTGGGGGAGATCGCTCGCGCCGAGCGGATCAGCGAGGTGGCGGTTCGCAAGCGTCTCAAGCGGGCGTACCGGTTGCTCGCGGTCGTGCTCGAGGAGGTCGCACCATGAAGAAGCTCACCGATAGGGAGATCAGGCGCCTGCTTTCGGTCCGGGGGACGCTCGAGCCCCCGGACGGTCTCCCGGGGCGCATCAAGGCCGAGATCCCGGATGTGCTGCACGTCGGCGCCGCGGGTCTCGAGCCCGAACGCAGCCGCATGATTCCGCCGGTGGCGGGGGTCCGCTCGCTCTGGTTGATCGCTGCCTCCCTCCTGGTCGTGATCGGCGCGGGCTTCGTGGTCCTCCGCCTGCTCGGCCCCTCCGAGGACCTGGCCCGGCGGATCGCGCTGGAGGGCGTGACGGTCGTCAAGGACGTCGTCGTGTCGGTTCCGGAGCGCAGCACCGTGGAGAGGCAGAAGCTCGCGTCGGCGATGACCATGGCCAAGTCCACCACGAAGAGGGAACGGCAGAAGGGGCCGCAGAGCACCAAGCCGGCCGCCAAGGTCGAGTCGGCAACCACCACTCAGGTCCAGCCACCCGCAGACGCGGAGGCAGGCGACACCGTCGTCGCGGTCGTCGTGGGCGCCACGGAACAGATGGCTGGGGTTGTGCCCCAGGGCAGGGCGACCGATGAGGGTGCGACCGTCGATCGCCCCGTCACGTCACGCATGGCGCGTCCGGCGGCCGTCGCCGACAAGATGGACGTCGCGGCCGCACCGCTTCAAGCGGTCTCGGGCAGCATCATCGTGGTGGTGCAGGACTCTTCCGGGAAACCGGTTGTCGGTGCCGTCGTGCGGCTCGACCTGTATGACCGACCCGACGTGAACTGTGGTTCGCGCACGACGGGGGTCGGCGGTGCGGCGACCTTCTGCTGCGTCGAACCGGGGACGTACAGGGTGTGCGCCAGGTTGCCGGGGTTTCTGGCCGCAGCCGCGAGGGTCGTGGTGACGCCGGGCGCCCAGCTCAATGTGCCCCTGGCCATGGAGCGGCCGCCCGCCGACGGTGAGGAACACCCCTGGCCCTGTCCGACTCCAGAACCCCCAGCTCCCCGCTGAGGCCGGAGGTTACTCCCTGTCGCGTACGACGGCGCTAAGGATCACCGTCACGATGCTGACGATCAGAGCGCCCAGGAACGCCGGCAGGAAACCGTCCACGTAAAACCCGATCCCCACCACGGCGGCGATCCTGGCCGCGATCAGCAGCGTGACCGCGTTGACCACCAGCACGAACAGCCCGAGCGTCAGCAGTATCAGCGGGCAGGTCAGCAGCTTCAACAGGGGCCTGATCACCGCGTTCACGAGCCCCAGGATCACGGCCATGCCCGCATAGGCGACCCAGGCGTTGCCGTCCACGCGGATTCCCGGCACCAGCCAGGCCGCCGCCAGAAGCGCCAGTGCCGAGATGAGCCATCTGATCAGCACTCTACCCATCGCCTCGCCCTCCTGAACGCCCCGCAAGGATACCGTTCTCCGCCGCGCGGGTCATCCACCGACTTCTGGGAGGGCCGCGTGGACCGTTCGTCGGCGCCGGGGTAGACTTCCGAGAACGGACGGCAGCGGAGGACGAGCCGGATGCCCAGCACGGCGAGCAGCAACGTGGACGCCTACGACTTCATCATCGTGGGGTCGGGGTTTGGGGGTAGCGTGTCGGCACTCCGGCTCGCCGAGAAGGGGTACCGGGTGCTCGTCGTCGAGGCCGGCAAGCGATTTCTCCCCGAGGACTTCCCCAAAACCAACTGGAACGTGCGCAAGTTCCTCTGGATGCCTGCGTTGTTCTGCTACGGTATCCAGCGTCTGACCCTGCTGCGGGACGTGCTCGTGCTCTCGGGCGCCGGCGTGGGTGGCGGCTCTCTCGTCTACGCCAACACGCTGCTGCTGCCCCCGGACGACGTCTTCGAACGCGACAGCTGGCCGGCCGGTTCGAACTGGAAGGCGAGGCTCGCCCCCCACTACGAGACGGCCAGGCGCATGCTCGGAGTGACCCGCGCGCCGAGGGTCTGGGCCGGCGACGACTGCCTGAGGAGGTTCGCAGAGAGGCTCGGCCGTCCCGACACGTTCCACCACACCGAGGTCGGCGTGCTGTTCGGCGAGCGACCCGGCGAAGACGTCGGCGACCCGTACTTCGCGGGCGAGGGGCCGGCCCGCTCAACCTGTAACTACTGCGGCGGCTGCATGGTGGGCTGCAGGTACAACGCCAAGAACACGCTGGACAGGAACTACCTGTTCTTCGCCGAGAAGCTGGGTGCCGAGATCCTCCCCGAGACGCTGGTCACGCTTCTCGAGCCCGATGGGAATGGCGGCTACCTCGTCCACACACGGCGCTCTACTCACAAGGTGAGACGGGGGCGCCGGACGCTGCGGGCGCACAACGTGGTGCTTGCGGCCGGTGCGATGGGGACAACCGATCTGCTCCTGCGCTGCCGCGAGGCGGGGACCCTGCCCGCGCTCCCATCGGCCCTCGGCAGCTACGTGCGCAGCAACAGCGAGGTGCTGTGCGGGGCCACGGCGCGCCGCGGCGACGTGAACTACTCGGAGGGGATCGCCATTGCCAGCGGCTTCTATGCCACGCCCGATACCCATCTGGAGGTGGTGCGTTACTCCGAGGGCTCGGACTTCATGTCGTTCCTTGCCACGCTGCAAACCGACGGTGGCACTCGCCTGACGCGGCCGCTCAAGTGGATCTGGACCTGCCTGCGCCATCCCGTCGATTTCCTGCGCGCCCTCGTGCCGTTCGGGTGGGCCCGGCGCACCGTGATCCTGCTCGTCATGCAGACCGTGGAGAACTCCCTGCGGCTGGTGCGCCGTCGCCACTGGTACTGGCCTTTCGCCAGGAAGCTGGGAAGCCAGCGCGACCCCGGCCAGCCTCCAATCCCGAGTTACATCCCTGTGGCCAACCAGGCGGCGCGCGCCATGGCCGAGTGCATTGGCGGATTCCCCTCGAGCGCGATCAACGAGGTGGCGCTCAACGTCCCGATCACCGCACACATCCTCGGCGGCGCCTGCATGGGTACCGGTCCCGACCGGGGCGTCGTCGACGAGCGCAACCGCGTGTTCGGTCACGAAGGCCTCTGGGTGGTGGACGGGGCGGCGGTACCGGTCAACCTGGGCGTGAACCCCAGCCTCACGATCACTGCCATCGCTGAGCACGCGATGAGCACCATCCCCCCCAAAGACCCCGCCGAGGGCCTACGCCCGCTTCCGCTCCAGGCGAGAGCAACTTCCGTTGCGGGGGGCCCCGCGTCCGCTCCACCCGCCACCCGGACGCTCTAGACCCCCCGAGCCCCCACACTCGCCCGCCAGAGGCGTGCTCGCTCCGCGTGCGGGGGTCCTGCGTCCACCCCCCCCCACCCGGACGCTCTAGACCCCCCAAGCCTCCCACGCTCGCCAGGCCGGTGGCCCGCCTCGCTTCCGTCGGCGACCCTGAGGGGCGGCGGGACCCTTCGCTGCGCTCAGGGTGATCTTCGATTCCCTGCGCGGGAGCGCGGGTCATCCGAGAATCGCAGCCGCCATGACTCGAAGTAGCTTCCAGAACGAGGGGCCGGTCTCAAAGTCCGTGATGCGACGCCCGACCACGTGCGCCGTCCGGCAGGTGACGAACCACGGCGGGGTCGGCCAAACCCTGAACGGCCCCCGGAAGACGGTCTTCTGCACCTGCGAAAACATCAGCGTGTTATGAACCACGCCGACGCCGGACCGCACATCGAAGAAATCGCTCCCCGCGAACGCCCCCCAGGGCGCGACCCCGAGGGCGTACCCCGCCGCGGACCACTGGTTGAGCGAGACCGTTCCGTACCGCAGGTTAGCCACCGCGCGCTCCACCGATGTGGCGATCTCGGGGTCACGCAGCGAAGCGGGGTGCACGATCAGACCGACCGCCAGCGTCCCCCAGACCTTTTCATTGACGAAATCCACAGCCCGGTCGATGAACTCCGGGACCGTGGCCGCTGCGATTGGCGTCTCCCCCATGATTCCGCAGAACGCCTCGGTCGTGAAGCAGATGTCGCCGTCGCCGCTGGAATCGAGGTTGGGGATCAAGGTCCAGGGGAGTCGATCCCCGTTCCTGCCGCCGAACTGCTCCCCCTCCGGGTGCTTGGCGAGGAACGCGGCGAACCGCTCCTGCGCACCCGGGTAGTACGCCTGGCGGGGCGGGACGGCGGCGAGCACCTCGCGGAGGGCGCCCAGGAAGGCTTCACGCTGCGGCCATGCAGCCCAGGTCACGATCACCCGCGTCGTGACGCAGTTGAAGCCGCAGTTGTAGGCGAGCTGCGTGGCCACGTTCGCCGCCTGCACCTTCAGGTCCCCCTCGGTCCACCGTCCCGGTACGACGATCACCGGGGTCACGTTGCCCAGCTCGCTGGTGATCTTCTTCGTCAGCAAAGGCCGCCGCTCGGCTTTGCGACGCGCGCCATCGTCGCCGGTCCCGAACACGATCGCGTCGTGCGTCCGGTCGGAGCCGGTGATGTGGATCTCGTCCACCCCCTCGTGCCGGCACAGGTACTCACCCTCGGAAGCCCCGCCGTAGACCACGTGAAAAAACCCCTTCGCGACCAGCGCCCGGAACCCCTCGGCGATCACGGGGCCGAGGTAGGCGATGACCGGGTTCATCTTCAGCAGGACGACATGCTTTTCGACAAACAGCTTGTAGAGCGCGTCCATCGGCGCGATCGACGAGAGGTTGCCGGCGCCCAGGACCAGCACGACGTTGCCCCCGGCGCCGTTCTCGCGGTACGCGACGGCCTGGCTCTCCGGAAGCTGCTCGACCGGCAGGCCTGGTTCCATCCACACCTCGCCCGTGAAGCCGCGGTACAGGACTCGATCCCAGATGTCCGCCGGGAACACCTGCGCCACAACCTGGCCGTCAGCCCGGGTGGAAACCTTGCCGGGGATAATCGGTCGCCCGTGCGAGGCGATGTCGGCGAGCGAACGGCGCAGCAGGCGTAGGTTCCTGAGCACGAGGTAGGGACCCGTGACCCACTCCTCACCCGCCGCCGGCTCGTCGGACGCGATCCCCTTGGCCTGGAGCGACAGCGTTGCCCAGCGCTCGGCCACCCGGGCGACGTCGCGCTGCAGCTCCTCGACAAGGGCGATGCGCTCGGAGAGCGCCAAGCCGGCCCACTCGGTCGCACGGGCGCCCAGCTCCTCCACCGCCAGGTCGAGCGCCTGCCGCGACGACGGCGGCATGATCCCCGCGACTTCCGGAATCGCCGCGCTCCCCCGCCGAATCGCCTCTAACGGCACGACCACCTCCGTTCCCCACCGCGAGCACCGTACTCTACTCCAACGCAAGGCCGGACCCGGACCGGCACCGGGCCAAGCGGACGGCAACGGACTGGCGTCGCCTTGACCAGACCGTCGCGAGGTCCTAGATTTCAAGTACCACGTCACGAGCCCTGGTCATCGTCAGCTGTTTGTTTCTGGCAGCGGCCACCATGGCATCCGCCCAGGGGCGATCCCCGTTCGAGATCGCGCCGTTCATCGGGTACCGCTTTGGCGGCAGCGTGGGCGATACGTTCAGTACGGCGCGCTACGGCATTGACGGCGCCCGCAGCGAGGGTGTGACGATCTCCGTCCCCGTGTACAGCAGGAGGGCCGTCGAGCTCCTGTTCAGCAGGCAGGACACGGGTGTTGAAGTGGCAGGCTTCCCCGGGACGACGCGCCACAACCTCACCATCGAGCACTGGATGGTGGGCGCCGTCGGCGAGTTCCCCGGCGAGAGCGGCCGCGTTCGCCCCTTCGTAGCCGGCTACCTGGGACTGACAAAGATCCGGAGCGGCAACGGCTCCACGACCTCCAACGGCTACGGCTCCGCAGCCTTGGGCGGCGGGATCAAGCTGGATCTGGCGAGGCACGTGGGTGTCCGCTTCGATGCCCGCGCGTACGCCATTTTCGCGAGGCGTGGCGCGGGGGCGATCTGCGGCCCTGCAGGCTGTTCGGTGGCTTTCACCGGCAATGCGATGTTCCAGGGCGAGGTTGCGGCGAGCCTGGTTCTTAAGCTCTGAACGCGAGACACTTTCAAACCACGCGCCGCACCGCCGCCGCTCTACTCGTGAGACAGTTCGTCGGGGCGCACCGGCCGCATGACAAAGCCCGGCCCTTCGATCCAGAGCTGGAGCCAGGGCGCGAGGCGTCGGTGGAGGAACCGCACAGTCATGCGATGCAGCCCGGCCGCCAGGGCGACGTCGCGCCGATCGTCCCCGCCGCCGTTAGTCGCGTCTGGGTCGAACAGCAATTCGCCATCGAGGTCAAGCCCGGCGGTGTCGTCGTAGCGCAGCGAGAGAGTGTACAGGCCATCCGAAGGCACGCGCAGGTACCCGGTGAGCTCGAGGGCAAAATACTCGGTCCGCGCGAAGTCCGGTGTCGCGACCTCGGGCACGACGCCCATCCTTTCGGCCGGCAGCGCGGCAAAATCGGGCAACTCCCTCCACGTTCCCTCGATATAGCGGCACTTCAGGCCCGGCTTCGCGTCCCTGACCGTCACCGGGCGGCGTGGCACGAGGCGCGTGAAGCCCGCCGCAGCCACAAAAGTGTCGTCCAGCCCGGGGGCGAAGGCCCGCGCCTTCACGGTCGTGGATTCGGTCAGCGTGACCGGGCCGCGCGCGACCGGGGACCCCGAGCCCGGCTCGCTGCCGTCGAGCGTGTAGTGCACGACCGCGTGTGGGTTGGGTGACGAGACGTCGACTTTGAGCGGGTCCACGAACACGGCGTGCGCGGCACGAATTCGCACGGCCGACCGCGACGGCCGGTCGAGGAACGGCTGCGCCGCCGTCGCCGCATCGTTGTCGTTGCGTGCCGCGGTGGCGGCGAGGATGCGGACCGCAGGGTCGTTCGGCAGCGTCACGCCCCTGACGCCGCGTGGCAGGTCGATGCGGTAGAGGAACAGCTGCGTGAAGGCATAGGCTTCGTTGTTCCCGTCCATGTCGTGGCGATGGGTCCCGAGCCAGCCGACCCGCGCCGGCTTGGCAAACGCCGGCACGATGTCCGCGGGGTCGTCGTGGCGCAAACCCCCGTTGAGCCGGTTGTCCCAATGGCCGATCGGTTCTGCCCAGTCCTGCACCCAGAGCGACACCGTGGCGCCGTCGATGCCAAAGGCAGCCTCACGGTCGCCGATTGCTGTCGCCAGGAAGTACAAACGGTTCCACTCGCCCGCGGGAATCTCAAGGCGCTGGCCGCGGCAGGTCAGCACGTTCGCCTGCCCCGGCTGCTTCGGGCCGATGCTGAAGCTGATCCCCGCAACCGACACCGTCTCGGGCAGCAGCTCGCCGGCAATCGTGTGCCCCATCCCGTCGAAATCGCCGTCCGTGCCGCCATCCAGCGTGATGCCGTCCAGATCGAAGACCAACGGCACCCGCACTCCCGTGGCTACTGAAAGGCGCGTGGGCGCTTGCGCCAGCCGGAGCGCAAAGGTACGCGGCTGGTACGGCGCAAACGGGACGACCAGCGTTCCGCCCTCGAGCTTCGCCGGCGCCTTCGTGCGGGGATCCGTTGCCGCCAGGGGCTCCTCGGCGGCGTTGAGCTCGCGCACGGCGACGATGGGGCGAGCCATCAGAACCCGGACAGCCTCGACGGGACGGCCGGCGAACTCCTCCGCGCGCACCACAAGCTCGTCGCTCTGCTCCGCCTTCTTGAGCGCGCGCAACGCCACCGATGGGAGCGCGGCGCCGCCCTGTGAGGTGTGAACCTGCGCGAGGGAGAACCCCCGGCCCAGGGCGCCAGCGTGCTTCGGCGCCTGCCAGGCGAGGAGTGGCTGGTTGAGCCGGTCCGCCTCCCACGCCACTGCGCCCTCGCGCCACCCGCCTGCGTGGCCTGCGAGCGCGTAGACGACACGGTGCCGGCCGAGGTCCTGCGAGGCCTGATCCTCGACCCACCGCCACTTTTTCTCCTTGATCCCCGGAGTGTGCAGGAGGGTGAGGCGCAGCGTCCCCACGTCCGGGTGGTCCCAGCCGTACTTGCTGTCGTTCAGGATCGCCACGCCGTAGCGGGCGTCCGGAGCCGTGAGGTCCGCCCACTGCTGCGCAGGCACCTCGTACAGCTTGGGTGTGCTCACCCCGCGCTCGATTGTCCCGAGGCCCAGGTCATAGGTGGCCAGCTCGTTTGCCGTGGCGAGCGGGAATGCCGCCTTGAGCAGCGTTCGCTTCGTGCGCCAGTCGATCTCGGTTTCGACCTCGACCCGGTCGCCGGCGCTCCCCGCCGCTAGACGGATCGTCTGTACGAACGAAGACCCCTCGGTCTCACGGGCCACCTCGAGCGCCACCCGGGCTGGGCCGGACTCGACGACCCGAAGCTGCGCCGGCCCACAAACCACCGCCCAGGGGCTCGCGGTCAGATCGGCGTACTCCACCTCCCAGGCTGGCCACTTGGACGGCTCATCGCGGAGAAGCTGGAGCTGGATCGGCCTTGTCAGGAGCTCTCTGCTCTCGCGTTTGTCGTGGATCGAGACGATGTCCCCGTTGGCGCCGACCTCGACGCGGTAGCGGGCGTTCTCGATGATCGAACCCTGGATCGAGAGGCCAGTCTGCCCCGCGCCCGGCACAGCGGCCGCCTGCACGTCGAACACCGCAAAACCGACCGATGGCACCGCGGCAAGAAAAACGACGTGGGCGGCCTTCCCATCGGCGCGCACGACCTGCGCCGGGACCTCGCTGCCGTCCGCGGCCAGGACCCGCACGGCACCGGGGGCCGGACCGTCGAAGATGACGTCCGCTTCGACGATGTCCTCGCGCGGGATCGAGAGCGGATTGTAGACGACGAGCGGCACGCCCTTCGCCCGGGTGTCCATGGCCCGAACGACCGCACCCACCGAATCGGAGAGCACGCCCGCGAGCTGGTTGGCCACGATCGTCTCGTCGTTCCAGGAGAACTCGTACGCCTCGGGGATGCTCGTGCCGGTGAGGTCGTCGTGAAACTGGTGCCAGAGGAAGCGCACCCACGCCTCGCGCAACACGTCGCGCGGATACGACGCCCCGCCGAGCCAGTCTGCGGCCACGGCGGCCCGTTCCGCCGCGTCGGCCAGCCGCTCATTCTTCCGGTTGAAGCGCTTCATCGCCGCCTGCGACGTGTAGCAGCCGGCCCCATGGCTGGTCATGAGCAGCTCGCCGCGGTAGCGGGGGAGCTTTCCCAGGCTCGCGGCGTCGGCACCCTGCGTGAGGTCGCGGGCAAGCTGGTCCGAAGCGGTGCTCCTGACCGTGACCGGTCCCTTGCCCGCGATTGCCTTCTCGAGCCAGGCCACCGAGGCGTCATCCGGCGCCCCTCCCACGTCGCCGACACCGAAGTACCTCATCCCGACGTACAGGCCGGAGGCGTTCCCTGCCCGATCGACAGCCTCAAGGACCTTGGGATCGGCGGAAGGATCGCGGTCGATGAGAGCCGCGTAGTCGCCCGGGTTGAGGGCCGCCACAAGGTGCGAGCCGTCCACTCCCTCCCAGAGCCCGACATCGAACGGCACACCGACCGAGGAGCCCCAGGTCAGCTTCTGCGACGAAAACCCGACAAGCCCGCTGTGGGCCGCGATGCCGGGCAGGGCGAAGCCAAAGCCGAAGCAGTCGGGCAGGAACACATCGCGGCTTTGCCTGCCAAACTCCCGGTTGAAAAACCCGTTGCCGTAGAGCGCCTGGCGGAACAGCGACTCCGGCGAGGGCATGTTGGTGTCCACAGCGTCCACCCAGCCCCCCGCCACCCGCCAGCGCCCCTGCGCGACGTACCCTTTGAGGCGCTCGTACTCAGCCGGGTAGTACTCCTTCGCCAGCATGTAGCGGAACGCGCCCTCGAAGCTGAAGGTATAGTCGGGGTACCTCTCGAAGAGGGCGAAGTTGTCGCGCAGCGTCGCCGGGACGAACTTCTCGATGGTGTCGCGCACCGTCCAGCGCCACTGCGTGTCCAGGTGTGCGGTGGCCACCACATAAAGCGTGCGCGGCGGCTCCCCCTTCTCATCCGCAGCGAACGCCAGCGCCGCGACAAGAACGAGACCCACAAAGCCCAGGACGATGCTCGACCTTTTCATGTGTGACTCACCCCCCCGGAACGCCCGCCGCACCTCACCCGCCTGAGCCCTGAGACCGCCCCCGCCGGCGCATCCCGCGCTGCTTGAGCCTATCGAGCAGGACCGCGCCCAGGATCACGAGCCCCAGGACTACCTTCTGTGTGTAGCTCTCCACGTGGGTGAGGTTCATGCCGTTCTGGATAACCGCGATGATAAAGGCGCCGACCAGCGTACCGGGAATCGTGCCCTCCCCGCCGGACAGGCTGGTCCCGCCCACCACCACGGCCGCGATCACGTACAGCTCGTACATCACGCCGTAGGTGGGCGCCCCGCTGCGCAGCTGTGAGGCCATCACTACTCCGCCGAGTCCGGCGAGCGCCCCGCAGGCGGCGTAGACGAACAGCAGCACGGCCGCGACCCGCACGCCCGCCAGTCGCGCCGCTTCCGCATTCCCGCCCACCGCGTAGATGTACCGGCCCAGCGTCGTCCTCGCCATGAGCACGTGCGCGGTCGCGTACAGCACGCCCATGAGCAGCACGGCCCAGGGGATTCCGAGCACCGGGTCGGCCCCCCGCCCGAGCAGAACGAAACTCTGAGGGAGGCGATAGACCGGCCGTCCTGCTGAGATGATGTATGCGAGCCCACTCGCCACCTGCATCACCGCGAGGGTCGCGATGAACGGTGGCACCTTGAAGCGCGTGATCATCACCCCGGAGAAGGCACCGATCGCGCTGCACAGCACCATCGTCGCCATCCCGCCCAGTATCATCGCGGCCGTGCCGGCTCCCTCGCCCCCCATCCTGCCGATCAGCGAGGCGGTGACCACCGCTGCCAGGGCGATGAGGCTGCCGACCGAGAGGTCGATCCCGCCGGTCACGATGACCATCGTCATACCCACAGCGAGGATCGCGATCACCGCGATCTGGTTGGCGACGTTTCGGAGGTTCTCCGGCAGCAGGAAAGTCGGCCAGCGGTACGAGGCGGGGATGAGCACCCGTGCGCCGGCCAGCGCCGGCAGCTGCTCCAGGATGCTCCTCACCACCCCTGCCGAGGCCTGGGTGGTCGCAATCACGCACCGCGTGACGCCCTGCTCCGCCAGACGACCGAGTGCGGTCCGCGCCTCGGCCGGGTCGCCGGTCACGACCAGCGGCACCACTCCTGTCCGCTCACGAACCCGTTGGGCGAGGGTGTCGGCGAAGCGCGCGTCCTCATCGCCGCCACGACCGACGATGACCACCGTGGCGCCCTCGAGTTGTGTGCCCTCGAGCTGACGCGCCACCGAGCGCGCCGCGGCCTCGCCGCCGGGCTGCTGCTCCTGGATCGTCGCGACGGAGAAAAACACTGCCAGAAGCACCAGCACCCCCAGCATCCCGTACGCGCGGAGCAGGCGGGAGAGAACAGAGGGACCGCGTTCACCAGTGTCGGTCATGCTCACCCCACCGCCAACCGGAGCACCTGCTCCTGCGTGGCGGCTGCGGCCTCCGGGATCTCGCCGACGACCCGCCCGCCGTGCATGACCAGGATGCGGTCGCTCATGCCGAGCACCTCGGGCAGGTCGGAGGAAATCATCACGATCGCCTTGCCCCGGGCGACCAGCTCGTTGATGAGTAGGTAGATCTCGTGCTTGGCGCCCACGTCGATGCCGCGGGTCGGCTCGTCGAAGATCAACACCCGGGAGTCGCGCTCCAGCCACCGGGCGAGCAACAGCTTCTGCTGGTTTCCGCCGGAGAGGTCCCGGGCGGGCTGTGCAGGGCCGGCGACGCGGATCCTGAGGCCAGCGACGAACCGCTCGAACTCTGACAGCTCCTTCCCTCTTCGAACCCATCCCCAGGGTGACCAGCGGTCAAGGTTCGGGAGGGCGAAATTGTCGCGTGCCGAGAGACCGAGCACCAGTCCCTGCGCCTTGCGGTCCTCGGTGAGGAGGCAGACCCCGTTTCGGATCGCGTCGCGAGGCGTGCGGATCGCCACCGGCCGGCCGTCCAGCAGAATCTCCCCCCTGTCCACCGGGTCCGCGCCGAAGATCAGCCGGGCGAGGTCCGTGCGCCCCGCTCCCACCAAACCGGCGATCCCCAGCACCTCTCCTGCGCGAATCGACAACGAGGCGTCCCTCACCCGCCCACCCGAGAGGTTGCGCACGCCCAACACCTCAAGGCCAGGCGCGATGTGAACCTTCGGGAACTCCTGGTCCAGCGGGCGCCCCACCATCAGCTCGACCAGTCGCTCGCGGGTCAGTTCGCAGGCCGGCCACGTCCCGAGGGTGGCGCCATCGCGCATCACCGTTACCCGGTCGGCGATCGCCATGACCTCGTCCAGGCGGTGGCTGACGAACAAGATCCCGATTCTGCGTCCCCGCAGCTCGCGCATCACCCCGAACAGGCGCTCCACTTCACCCGAGGCCAGCGCCGCCGTGGGCTCGTCCATCACCAGCAGACGCGCCTCGGCGAGGAGCGCTCTAGCAATCGCTACGAGCTGCTGCTGTGCCACTTCCAGGTCCCCCACTCGAACGCCTGGATCGACGTCCACACCCATCCGAGTGAGCACCTCCCGTGCACGCTTGCGCTCCTCGGTAGCGGCAATGAAGCCGAGGTGCGCGTCCTCCCGGGCGAGGAAGAGGTTGGCCCGCACCGAGAGGGCGGGTACCATATCCAGCTCCTGGTAGATCGCGGCGATTCCCGCCCCGGCAGCCGCCAGCGGCGAAGGCCAGCGTGCAGTCGAACCGTTCAGCTCGACCGTGCCTCCATCCGCCTGGTGCGCGCCGGTCACGATGCGGATCAGAGTGCTCTTCCCCGCCCCGTTCTCACCAACCAGCGCATGCACCTCGCCCGCGCGCACGTCCAGGCTCGCGTCGCGGACCGCCAGCACGCCGGGGAACTCTTTCCGGATGCCTTCCAGACGGAGCAGGGGTGCGCCGGCGTTCGGCACCGCACTCTCACTTCCCGGCGGCGGCATCATCCTTCGTGAACAGCCTGCAGGGAATGAGGTGCATCGGCGCCACCTTTTCGCCGGCCATGTACGCGGCGATGGTTTTGATCGTCTCCTCGCCGATGGCGTGTGACTGCTGCACGACGTCGGCGTAGATCTTCCCGTCGCGGATGGCCTGCCGGGCCTCCGGCATCGCGTCGAAGCCCACGATCGCGACGCGGCCGAGCCGGCCGGCCTTTTCGACCGCAGCAAGCGCCCCCAGAGCCGAGTCGTCGTTGATGCCGAAGATGCCGTCCAGGTCCGGATGCGCCTGCAGGATGTCCTCCGCGGTTCGGAACGCCGCATCCTTCATCCCCCGGCCCGAGAGCTTGGCTACAACGCGGATGCCCGTCTGCAACGCAACCTCGTCCTCGAAACCGCGCACCCGCTGAATGACAGACTCTACCTCCGGATGGTCGATGATCGCGATCTTCCCCTTCCCGCCCAGGGCACGTGACAGTGCCTGTGCCGCGAGCCGTCCACCCTCGACGTTGTCGGATGCGATGTGCGAGACCACCGAGACCCCCTCGGCCAGAACTGCGATGTCAGCCGTGAACACCGGAATGCCAGCGCGGTTCGCGGCCTGGACCGAGGTGCCGATCGAGTTGGAGTCGCACGGGCAAACCACGATCGCCGACACCTTGTCGACGATGAAGTTCTCAACCTGGTCCTTCTGGCGGGCCACGTCGAACTCGCCGGACTGCACGTTCAGCTGGTACCCGTGCGCCGCCGCCTCGGCCGCGAGCCCGGCCTCCAGGTCCTGGTAAAACGGGTGCGTGCGGGTCAGCAGCGACACACCGATGCGAACCTGTGCTCGCGTCCCGGCAGCGGGTGCCTTGCCTTCGCGCTTCCCGCCACCGCAACTGGACGCCGCCAACCCAACGAAGAGCGGCGCGGCCAAGACGGCGGCCCAGCAGGCAGCTGTGATTTTCGTCCGGTGCATCGGTCCCCCGTTTCGAGAAGCACGAGCCGTGCGTCGCGTGCGATCGCGCTCGGCTCACCGTTCGAAGCGTGCCGTCATTGCCCCGACGATACCACCGCCCGGCCCACGGTCAAGGTTGACGCACCGGCCGGAACAAACCGGCGGGATCCGAATCCACGATCCCTTGGAACCGATCTACTTGATGGCGTCGGCGCAGTGAAAGCCTTCGGCGAAGCGCGTGACGTACTCCACGGTGCCCCTCGGGACGGGCCCGAAGTGCTTGGCGAAGCTGCGTCGGACGATGCTGAGGTTCATCTCCACCGTGTATGGCAGGAACGAGGCGAAGACGTCCCCCCAGCGCTCGGCGTCGACGTCCAGAGCCCTGAGCCCGGCCGAGCAGGAGAAGTCCAGGTTCGAGAGGGTTATGCGCTTGAAGCGAGGGCTCGCCCACGTACGGTAGTGGATCACGCGGCGGACCGGGTCGTGGACGATGTTCCACACCGAGGCGGGCCCCTGGGAGACGCTGTCGAGGGTCGCAAACGCGTCGTCGCTTAGGCCGGGCTTACCCCGGTCCTCACGAGCGGCGCGGCCGGCGAGCGCCGAGGCGCGGACGAAGCGCTCGAGGGAACCCACGCTACCCGGGATCGGCATCGTCCCGCCGAACCCAGCATGCTGCCCGAGGAAAGCGCGTGACTCTCCGTAGGTGCTGTTGGTGAGGGTTCGGACCGGCATTGCCGCACCTGTCGTGAGCACCATCTCGCCGTCGAGGAACTCCACCGCGACGCACGCGGCCGTGCGGTCGCACAATAGGTAGTGCACTCGTGCGGTGCCGGAGTCGACCCGAACGTCCTCCGCGTGCTCCACCACGTCGGCGACGGTGGCCCAATTGTCGAGCTGGTACTGGATCCACTGCAGGTCCGGAACAACCGGCCGTTCGTCCGGGGCCGGGTAGCGA
>Ga0256868_10000769_pt1 | contig 18150 bp, 15 predicted proteins | sample RVTome_13_FD_187341 | JGI IMG/M metagenome (GOLD analysis project Ga0256868, IMG submission 187341) | Soil microbial communities from uranium-contaminated site in the Upper Colorado River Basin, Wyoming, United States - RVT92D227 HiSeq ...
ATCTTATGTCCGGAGAGGGAGAGGAGGTCCACGCCCAGCTCTTTGACGTCTATCGGCAATTTCCCCACGGTCTGCACGGCATCCGTATGAACATAGATGCCATGCTCGTGGGCAATCTGTACGATTGCCTCGATGGGCTCGATGGTGCCGATCTCATTATTGGCGTGCATAACAGTGATCAAACAGGTATCTCTCCTGATTGCCTTTTTGAGGACCTCGAGATCGACTATCCCGTATCTGTCCACGGGGAGCAGGGTAACTTCAACGCCGAAACCTTCCAAATACTGACACGCACTGAGTACCGCATGGTGTTCTATGTGAGAGGTTATAATATGCCTCCCTTTATCCCGGAGGGCGAAGGCCACCCCCTTCACCGCCGTGTTGTCGGCTTCGGTCCCTCCTGACGTAAAAATAACCTCTTCCGGCGCGGCGTTGATGAGCTGGGCAACCTGTTCCCTAGCCGCCTCTACCTCGCCCCTGACCTCTTGGGCGAACTTATAGATGGATGAAGGATTGGCAAACCGCTCCGCAAGATAGGGCGCCATCGCCTCCCTGACCTGTGGATCAAGGGGTGTCGTGGCATTGCTGTCTAGATAATATATTCTACCCACCCGTTGCCTCCCATATCCTGTTTATTCTTTCTCTCCATGAGTTGCTTGAGAGTCATGTCTTGTAAGGTCTTCTTGAGCACATCGCTCAAATCTTTCCAGAGGTATCTCGTTGTGCAATCAGGGCTCCGAGGACAGGAGTTGGTGCTTTTAATACAATCCAACAGAGAAAAGTCCTCATCAAATGCCCGGATGATCTCAAAGAGGGTTATATCCCCGGGCCTTACCTTGAGACGATATCCCCCCCTCGCCCCTCTGAAGCCCTCTATGATTCCTGCCCTTTCGAGCACGGGCGCCAGCTGACGGAGATAGAGCGGGGAAACCACCATCTCCTTGGCCAGCCCTGCCGTGCTCATGACCTCACCTTTTTGCGCCAGAGTCACCACCATCCTCACACCATAACGGAGCATCGTCGGTATCTTCATTATTCGTGCCTATGGATTATACTGTGATTAAATTACTCACATTTGTCAAGGAGAAAGCCGTTCTATCTGTTACTGTTGTGATCATCAAAGCTTAAGAAATCGCCAGATATGAGCGTTTGCGCTCCCACGCGATCAGACGCTGCGCGATAGCTTTCATCGTCGCAGCCAATTTCCCTCATGACTGTAGTCTCCACTCCCCGGCATAGACGTTCATCCTCTTTCCCCGGGTAAACCCGATCAGCGTTATCCGCAAATCTTGGGCAACGATAACGCCAAGGTCTGTGGGGGCGGATTTGGATATGATCACCGGGATCTGCCTCTTTGCTACCTTAAAAAGTATCTCTGATGAAATTCGCCCGCTCGTGATGACAATCCGATCGGAGGTGGATATATCTTCGAGAAGGCATTTGCCGAAGATCTTGTCCACGGCATTATGTCTTCCGATGTCCTCTTCAAAAATCACGATATGTTCCGTATCGCACAGGGCGGCGCTGTGTACGCCGCCGGTCTCCCGATATACGGCTGATCGACGCTGAAACTCCTTTGTCAGGTTAGAGATGTCCAGAGGCGAAAGCCGCACATCAGAGTCAACCTCTTTTACGCCGTCGATATCGGCGGGGTTGTAAAAGGCTATCGCCCTTCCACATCCTGTCGTTATTACCCGCTTGAGGAAAGATTCTTGGGTGAGTTCTTTGCCGTCTTTGGTCTGTACCTCCACTACTCCCCTTTGCTGATCAAGGGTCATCTCCGTGATCTCTTCCTTCGTCTCGATAAACCCTTCGGAGAAGAGGAAACCCGCGGCAAGATACTTCAGATCCTTTGGCGAGCAGAGGAGTGTTGCCAGCTCCTGGCCGTTGAGAATAATGGTGAGGGGAAACTCTTTGACTACCCAGTCTTCGCGCGCGATCTGGGTACTGCTGTCGAAGCGCACTATCTTTATCTTCGTTTTCATCGTACCTTATAACTTCAGATCGTTATCCCTCGGCGCCACTTCCGCAACACTCCGTTAGCACCCTAACATCTCCATCCGCCGTACCTTAGGACTAAGTATATTGTGACTAGTTTGCTCACATTTGTCAAGAAGCCCTTTCTTTGTCAACGGCTGACGGATAAAAAGTTCAAACGAACCGCATAGATGAAATGCTTAACATAGAAAAACTTGATAGTTAGAAGCATATAATATCAAAATTTTCAATTTGACATATTTAAAAATTTTATACAAAATCGCCCAGTCGTTAATAAATATTGTCGCAAAAAGGAGGTTTTAGACTATGTTACGAAGATTCTTTGCGTCTCGATGGGGCATTATCAGCGTGGGGGCTTTCATCGGCGTCTTTGCCCCCCTCTTACAGAAGTGGGGCAACCCCGGCAACATGGGTATCTGCGTAGCCTGTTTCGAGCGGGACATCGCCGGCACCCTGGGGCTCCATCGTGCGGACGTAGTCCAGTACCTGCGACCGGAGATCATCGGGTTTGTCCTGGGCTCGCTGATCGCCGCCTATGTCTTTAAAGAATTCCGTCCCCGGGCAGGCTCAGCCCCCATTGTACGCTTTGTGCTGGGGGCCTTTGCCATGATCGGGGCCCTGGTCTTTCTGGGCTGCCCGTGGCGGGCCATGTTCCGTCTAGCCGGGGGTGATGGGAATGCCATCTTCGGTATCCTCGGCCTCATCGGCGGCATCTGGGTCGGCACAGGGTTTCTCAAAGGCGGTTATAACTTGGGGCGCGCTCAGGAGACCAAGACGGTAGTAGGATGGCTCTTGCCGCTCATCATGCTGGGGTTGCTCACCCTCATGCTGCTCTTTCCCCAGGTCGAGGGACAGCCGCAAAGCGGGATCCTCTTCTACAGCATCAAGGGCCCGGGCTCCCTGCATGCACCCCTCTTTATTGCACTGGGCGTGGGCCTTGCCGTAGGGATCCTGGCGCAGAGGAGCCGCTTCTGCACCATGGGGGCCTTCCGGGACCTCATCTTGTTCCGCCAGACCCATCTTTTTTTAGGAGTCGTCGCCCTGGTGATAGTCGCCTTCGTCACCAACTTGATCCTCAAGCAGTTTCATCCGGGCTTTGTCAACCAGCCTATAGCGCACACCATGGAACTCTGGAATGTCGGCGGGATGGTGCTGGCCGGCCTGGCCTTTTCCCTGGCTGGCGGATGTCCCGGACGCCAGCTCTTCCTCGCTGGTGAGGGGGACGGCGATGCAGCAGTTTTTGTCCTCGGGATGATCACCGGTGCCGCCTTTGCCCACAACTTCGGCCTTGCCAGCTCTCCGCAGGGGGTGGGGCCTCACGGCATCGCCGCCGTGGTCATCGGTCTTGTTGTCTGTCTGTTTATCGGGTTCACCATGAGAAAAAAGATTGCCTCAGGAGGTCGATGATGAGTAATATCGTAGATGCAAGGGGCCTTTCCTGTCCCCAGCCCGTTCTGCTGACCATGGAAAAGATCAAAAAGGTGAAAAAGGGGGCGATCGCCATCCTCGTTGATACCGATACCTCCAAGGAGAACGTATCGCGGGCCGCAACGAGTCAGGGGTGGAAGATCAAGGGGATTAAAGTAGAACGTATCGGTTATCGCCTTATGATCGTTAAAAAATAACGGCCTTATGAAAAAACCATCAGTAATCTATCTCGACAATGCTGCAAGTTCCTGGCCCAAGCCGGATGAAACGTGGCAGGCCATGGAGCACTTTATGCGCAATATCGGCGCCAACCCCGGCCGCTCGGGGCACCGGCTCTCCATTGAGGCAGGACGCATCCTCCTGGATGCCCGCGAGGCCTTGGCCGAGCTTTTTGGGATTGATGACCCATTGCGCATCTGCTTTACCCGCAACGCCACCGAGGCCCTGAATCTGGCCATCTACGGTACGCTTCAAGCCAGCGACCACTGCATCACCTCCGGCATGGAGCACAACTCGGTGATGCGCCCGCTACGCGCTTTGGAGAGAACGGGGGTAGAAGTAACGGTTGTCCCTTGCTCCCCTCAAGGGGAGCTCGATCCTCGTGCGATTGAGAAGGCCATAAAGAAAAAAACCAGGTTGATCGTCACAACCCATGCCTCCAACGTGGTAGGCACCTTGATGCCCATTAGCGAAATCGGGAAGATCGCCGGAGAACACGGCGTATTCTTCTGCATCGATGCCGCTCAGACAGCCGGCGCCTATCCGATCGACGTCAAAAAGATGCACATCGATCTCCTCGCCTTCACCGGCCATAAGTCCCTCTACGGCCCCCAGGGCATTGGCGGCCTGTACATCAGGGAGGGATTGGAGGCGGATCTCGAACCCCTGACGCGAGGGGGCACCGGCAGCCGCTCCGAGTTCCAGGAACAGCCCGATTTCCTCCCTGACAAGTACGAAAGCGGCACGCCCAATACCGTGGGTGTCGCCGGTCTGGGTGCCGGAGTGCGCTTCATCCTCGCGCAGGGCGTTGCCCGGATCAGGGCCAAGGAGCAAGGGCTAACCCGCATGCTTATCGAGGGGTTGGGATCCATCCCCGGTACTAGCGTCTATGGAAGCCGGGATGCAGCAAGGCAGGTGGCCATCTGCTCCTTCAACGTCGCGGGCCTGACCCCCTCGGAGATAACCATGCAGCTTGATGAGGAGTACGCCATCATGAGCCGACCAGGGCTCCACTGCGCGCCGGCAGCCCACCAGACCATCGGCACCTTCCCCCAGGGCACCGTGCGTCTGAGCGCCGGTTATTTCACCACCGAAGCGGAGATCGCCGCGGCCCTGGAGGCAGTAACTAAGATCGCCGCCCGATCCAGAAAGGGAGGTGCTGCCCATGCCAAAGGTTGTTGATTGCCGCGGGTTCGCGTGCCCGCAACCCGTTATTGAAACAAAGCAGGCCCTGGAAAAGACCGGGAAGGTCACCATCATCGTCGACAACCCGGCGGCCCGCGATAATGTTGCGCGTTTTGGCAAAAGCCAGGCCGGCAGGGTTACCATCGATGAAAAAAAGGACGGGATCTATATCACTATCGAAAAAGGAAAGCAAGGTAAGCCCCGTACCAAGGCACCATCATCCAAAATCCCTGCGCCTGGACCAAGTGTGGTGGTAATACCGAGCGATCAGATGGGGCGCGGAGAGGAGGAACTAGGGCATATCCTTATCCGTTCCTTTCTCCACGCCCTCACCGAGGTCTCGGCTAGACCGGATACCATGATCTTTTTCAATACCGGGGTAAAGCTGACAGTCAAAGAATCGGAGGTACTAGAGGATCTGCAAGCCTTGGAGAAGAATGGAGTAGAGATCTTGATCTGCGGCACCTGCCTTGACTATTTCAACCTCAAGGAAAAGATCGCTGTCGGACAGGTCTCCAATATGTATACCATCGCGGAGACCCTGCTCTCGGCTGGTCGTCTGGTTACGGTTTGATCAAAGGGCCATATTGTGCAGGATGAACAAATAAACTCGTATGGCGTGGTGCTCTTTCAATCAATAAGCAGTGCGCTGCGCGCTGAAAAGCTCCTCAAAAAACAGGAGATAGCGTATAAACTCATCCCCGTGCCCCGCCACCTCAGCTCGGACTGCGGCATCTGCATCCGCTTCCACACCCAGAATGAGTCTCAGATTAGAGAGGTCCTAACAGGAAAGGTAGAAATTCAGTCCTTCTGTCTTCTTTAACTGTAGCGTTGCCGAAGTTAGCACTCGCTTTAACAGGTGACTTTCCGGAAAAAGACCCACACAGTTCGTATTAGGACGTTTAGCATAAGCTGTGGCAAAAAATTATCGGTTGAGTGGTACAAAAAAGGTAGGGTCGGAAACGACCCTACCCTCGCATCTGATTCTAATTTAGACTTCCGTCAAAACTCAAGAATCTGCAGGCTGTTATTACTCTCGACACTCAGTTCTGTAATGCATCCGGTGTTCCGTCGTTTTTGTACCTGGCAACCAATATATCCCTGTTTTTCCCCGACTGGGCGTACCCCACGACTATGATCTTACCGTCTGGTTGGGTGGTGATTGCAAAGCCCCAATTATTGCTATCGGGTGGGCCGTTCGAAAGAACAAAGCCCTCTTTCCCAAAGCTGCGATCCATCGTTCCATCGCTGTTGCACCTTGCAATATATGCCTCCTTTTTTTGACCGGATAGACTATTACCCACAATCAGGATCTTGCCGTCCGCCAGAAGGGCTACTGCCTGACCCCAGTTGCCTTTTTTTACCATGCTTTGGTACGAAGCAACGCCACCCATTCCAAAGCTCGTGTCAGGTTTTCCATTGGCGTTATATCTCAACAGTAAAATGTTCGTGTTTTCTCTAAGGCGGGTATTCCCGGCCACGATGATCTTTCCATCGCGTTGAATGGCTATGGAACGGCCCCAATCGCGTCCGCCCGGTGGGCAGGTAGAGGGTGCAACGCCCCCTTCACCAAAGCCCTTATCTAGTAACCCATCGGCGTTATATCTCACGGTCACTACATCGCATTTTTTTGTCAGATAACTCACCCCTACCATGACAATTTTACCATCAGGCTGGATGGCAGCGGCACGACCCCAGACATTCGCATCGGATAAACCTTTATACGTGACAACACCTCCTTTTCCAAAGGAGCTATCCAATGACCCATCTCTGTTATACCTCAGAATCATCGGTTCATAGTTTTTGCCATTATGGGTCGAGCCTACCACGACGATCCTTGCATCGGATTGAAGCCTGACTCCGAAGCCCAGATCATTGTTTTCCTTTGTCTGGCTTCTATACGTGGCGACGCCACCTTTCCCAAAAGTGCTATCAAGTGATCCATCGCTATTGCATCTCAGGACCAATACTTCTCTGCTTTTGTCATAATAGGAATCACCCACCACAACGATCTTTCCATCTGGTTGGAGGACAACCCCAGAACCGTAATCATTGCCCTTTTTTTCTCCATAAATGAAAACACCGCCCACCCCAAAGGTATTATCTCTTGTTCCATCGCTGTTAAATCGCAATACCACTATGTGGTGTTTTTTGCCGTCATAGCTTACACCCATCACGACAATCTTTCCATCTGGCTGAATGGCGACGGCACGACCCCACTCACTATTCTTGGGGGTAGATTTGTAAAGGATAAAGCCCTCCGGTGGATTGAAGCCGGAGCCGGAAGAGTCTCCGGGAGCTGCAAAGCCAATGAAAAGCAATAAACCAACAAAACATGCGATTGACACAAAAATGGCTTTAAGCATATCGTCCTCCTTTCTTCCCTTCGGTATTTCCCGTAATGTTCCTACCTGTAAACACGAAACCCTCTACGGCTTCAGAAGGAATGCCTAATAGCTCTGCTCATGGGCTTTGAGTTTGCCACAACCAATGCCGAGTCTGCAAAAGGGGCTTTTATCCCGTTGAAGTTTCTTTCGTAAATATCCACTTCTGACAGGTTATTTCTCTTTCCTCGTTTAAATCTCGTTCAACTGTACCGCAAACTTAGCTAAGATGTCAAACAAAGTTTCCATTTTTCCTATGGGCAGTTATGTTTTCATCCGGAGGTGGCTCTTTAGCCAATGGCCTTGCTTGTATTAAGCCGGAGGTGGCTCTTTAGCCAATGGCAAAAAAAGTTGCGGGGTCGATTGCGACCCCGCAACGTCTAAAGGAACCCGGGAAAGTGGAAAGAAACTCAGTTAAAACTTGAAAGTAATATTTGTAAACACCAGGTGTTCCGTGTACGACTGGTCCTTGTAGGCTCCGGTGAGAATGGCTGTACTAGAAGCCACGCCAGTAGGCGCAAACCTATAATTGTCTAACTGGGCATCATTGTAGTCGAATCTTTCAAAGGCATAGCCCAGCGACGCTTCAAAGTGATTTGAAATATTGTACACTGCCTTAATCATGAAGCTATAGAGTGAGTAATCATCCCAGTGGGAGATATCAATATTCTCCTGATTAGCTGTCGGAAATGCGGGTAGCCCATTACTACCAAACAGTCCACTAGAAAGGGAGAAATCAACATTGCCATTCGATTTTAAATAATCATGCTGAAATATCAGTGTCAATTTCTTGGGGATGACGTAAACCTCTGTTCCTATCCCATACCCCCAACTCCTATCCAGCTGATCCGCCTCCCAAGGGAGCCCTGTAAAGCTAGCCCGACTTTGCCAGAATTTAGTCCATTCGAAATCACCATATGCATATAGCTTAGCAATTTTCCCTAGGCTATAAGCGGCACTAACTTCGACCTCATGCCCTTGTTCCCTTTTCAACCCAAATTGGGTATCCGTATAATCTGTGTTTTTAAACCTGTATTCAAGGCCGAAATTTAGATTCTCGAGAGGAAAAATATCAAGCATGGCCTTCACCGTGTCCCTCTTCTGTGCCGCATAGGAAAACATCCGATTGACGTCAACAGCGCTCTGAGGGGTTCGATAATGTACATCTCTATCTAATCTCTCATATCCTGCCCTTGCCTCCAGAAAATCGAGTCCGCTCCATTTCAGATCCACAAAAAAGTTGTTGTCCATGTTGGAGGGTAGAATCAGCAAGGGGTCTGTTACACCCTCCTCGTCCCTATCTGTCCTGACATACTTATAGCCACCGGAGAGATAAAGATTTTGCGGTAACCTCAGACCAAGCTCTCCTCCATAGGTGGTAATCTTATAATCGAGAAAGGTATTTACAACGCCAGTAGGGTCATCGGATTTGTTGTCCCTCTTGTAATATTTATAGTAAACTTTTGCATCAAGAAAACGGAGCGGATTTGTGGTAAGTGCCACGTCACAATTTATCGTATCAGCTCTCCCCGTGAAAGCGGAGCCTATAAGAGAGACAGTAGGTGTCGCCGAGCGTACACTGGAAAATCCCACGTTCGTACTGATTCTGCTGTTGAAGGGAAGGCTGAGAGCGCCCTTGAACGTGCCCCTGTGGTAAGTGTTGTCAGGAGGCAGGGATATAGCTGTCGGGGCAGTGAAGTTAGGTGGAGGGATCGAGGGCAAATTCAGAGCATTATTGTCGTTTCCAAAATCGCTAAAGACATAATTCAGGGACAGGAAGAGAGGCTTTTTAGCATACCCAGCAGAAACTATCAGGTTGGTTGTTGCGTAGTCAACGGGTTCCGGAAGCTCAAAAGCATTTTGTGGTGCACCTGTAGTTACTCGCGAGACACCTATCGGCTTGATCCCATTCCTGTTTTCCCTTTCGAACGACACGTCAAAGAAGAACGGTCGAAGCACGTCAACTTTGAAATCGCCTCCATATTGACGCCTCAGGATGGAATAGTCAAAAGTGTGCCAAAGGGCAGGATCTGTACTTAGAGTTATAGGAGGAATTAGGGTTAGGGTGTCTTCGCCTGGTTTAAAAAAAGGCGTTCTGGCATCAAAGGTAATATTATGGGGTATTTCATTGTAAAATAGATTTAACTTGAACTTGCCCCACATGCCCCCGCCGATCCGGTAATACTGTGTATGATAGCCAAAATCGCCCGCCTCGAAGTTCAGGAAATACTTATCGGTATCAAGCTTCAGCCTCGCACTTCCATAAAGGCCACCATCTTCTTGAAGATCTCTGTACTCCGTGGCCTTCGCTTTACCCCCTTCTTTCCCATCTACATTGACCCAGATACCTGTTAGATTGATCTCGCCTTCAACCGTCATGGTATCCTGCGTCTTCGTATCCTGGGAAAGGGCATGCGAAAATGGCACAAGGCATACCATCATGGCAATGATCATTATTCGTACTTTCATCCTCTCACCTCCTATCGCGTAAAGAATGGGTCAAGGCTGCTTCCATGAATATTCCCATGGCAGTTTAGACATGAGCGACCGAAGAATTTGTTTTTGTTAGAAGTAGCTGGTCCAGTGAACGAATATTGGTTTGTATACGGATTTCCTGGATGACGTCCAGTATGGCAGCTCTGGCAAAGGAGAGGTACCCTTCTGGTCAAAAGCCTCGAATGGTTACTCCCATGGATGTCATGGCAGATCATGCAATCCTCCTCAACAGGGGGGTGCTCGAATGCATAGGGACCCCTCTTTTCCGCATGGCATTTATAACAAAGTTCGTTTACGGAATCGGCTTTGATCATTGCCTTGCCATTATAAGACGTACCCATAGTATTGTGGCAGCTCGAACAGGTGATCTTTCCCTCTTTGATCGGATGATGCGATTGTTTATTGGTTTGAGACATGATGTTCTTATGACATGAGAAGCAGAGGGCAGGTTCTTGAGCTTTGAGGTAAGTCTTCCCCTGCACAGGTGAATGGAGCGAATGGCAGTTGTCGCAGGTGATCTGCGCCGACTGATGCCTGCTCAGATCCCAGAACGGCAAACCCCTTGACTCCTTATGGCATGCGAGGCATTTCGCATCCCTGTCAGTAGAACTTTCCTTGTTGCTAAACGCAAAGATGGCAACACCTTTTCCCCCGCCTTTTTCCACGTGCTGGTCGCCGGGGCCGTGACATGATTCGCACTCCTGATTGTTGGCAGGATTGCCTGGAATTGCCTTTTTGCTATGGATGGACCCCCTAAACTTGTTATATTGGGCCTCATGGCAATCTTTGCAGACTTCAGAACCGACAAACCCTGAGCCTCCCTTTACACTATTCTGTGCGTTATTCCGTGCGATGAAGACCAAACTGATGACAAAGAATATGGATAAAAAAACTAAACCTCTTCTCATCACTCCACCTCCCCTTTTTTCCGCTTAGTTGGCAAGATTCTAAGACTTTTTTCGTCACTTGCCCTGCTTCCTCATGCGAACTCTTTGAACAAAAATATGCCCCTTGATGCTACACCCTACCATGCTGACAACACATGGTCATACAACACAGTATCATAGAACGTTTACCGAGCTTCTCTGACTTGACTGCCTTACGGCTGACGTTCATAGTACTCATAAATACCTATTCTCCGATAGCTGCTATACCACTTTGTGGCACGCATTATTTACTATGCCGACCTTTTTTGTCAAGCATTTTTTTTAAAAGGTCATGACTAGAACGGCGGGTCTACTCTAAATATTTTTAGCTATAAAATGTACAGTTTTTGATCTCTATGATTAACCCTCAACTCACACTCTTTCAGAGGTGGCTCTGACCCCGAAGCCGAAGGGCCACTGGCCAAAGGGCCACTGACCAAAGGATCACTGGCTAAAGAGCCACCTTCGGCTTCGGCTTCGGCTTCGGCTTCGGCTTCGGCTTCGGCGGTTTAGCCATTGGGGGCGATCTCAGTATAAATATTCTTATTTCGTTTGAAAATACTAAAGACTATCGTCTTGCCCAATCACCCGGCGATCTTTCGCGATCCAGGAACTCCCACATTGTTCTTGAACACCCTGCACCTCCGGCATACGCTCATTTTACTGCTCCAGCTGACTCGCGGCTTCCCCTCGCAGAGGGTTCCATTGATAAACCAGCAAAGATGACCCGCATTGAATTCCCAGGCGGGGCAGCCCCGGCGTCTCTCCGCGGGGCAGTCCTGGACATCCCAGCAGGGCTGGACCCCTTTCGTCTTTCCCTTATGAAACGCGAGCAAAAAAAGCATTTGCCTCTCGATATGCACGGAAACCTTCCTCCACCCCTGCTCGAAGCTCTGGATCGCCTTGAGAGACGTCCCTAAAAGCTCCGATAACTGTTTTTGCGTCTTTCCGAGCCGCTGGCGGCAGGCGTGAAATTCTTTGTTGTTCATCGAGACCTCTTTTTGCTCAAAAAAATGTTTAGCGAATTATGCTACAATGTGGCATAATTAATCAAGGTATTTTTGAGGAAATCCATTATCGTCAAACTACGAAGTAGCAAAGGAGAAATCTCCCACTGTAGTCGATCGGTATTCAAGACAAACCCTTTTCCAGGACAGGGGGGAAGAAGGACCAAGGAAATTGGGTAAGAGTAGGATCGCTAGTACGTGCTGTTGCTTCATCAACATAGGCTACTCAAACGAGCCCGCGGCTTTGACTGAAGGTCACGTCGCTCGAATCGCCTCTAAAAAGCAGCCTGTGCTCCTGTTTCGCCTATTTTATCTCGTAATATATCCCGGCTGTCCTTTTCTGCTCCCCTATCTTAAAAAGCATTATCACCTGATACTTCCCCTTGTCGGGAAGCTTAAAGTAGGCATCATAGCTTTTCATCGCATCTTGATATTTTAAGGCCTTGACCTGATCCTTGCCCATTGGATCGATCACCTTCATAGTTATTTGGGCATTGGCAATCTCTTTTTGCGTCTTTTCGTCCTTCAGGATCACGGTGATGTTGTGCGTCGTTCCCGGCTCGATTGCCTCCTTCATCTTCATCTCCTTCAACATCTTTTGATGCTCGTCATTATCCATGATCTGGAAGGTGACTTGAACTCCTTCCACAATGACATCTTTGGTGTACATCTTCATCGGCTGAGCCATGGACATCCCTCCATGCGAATGCTGGGCCGCACAGAGAGAAGAAAGAACAAACAAACTTAAGATCACCATTCCTAATACCAAAATTATTTTTTTCATGAAAATAACCTCCTTTATTCAATAGTTTTAAAATTTAAAATTCTGGATCGCCTCCAGATACTTTCCATTAGATTTCGTCAGGCCTGATCACGGATTTAGTCCGAACCCTAAAAATCTTCTCCACCGGGATAATGCAGATAATTCCATCTCCGGCTCCTCCGGTGTGAGCAACCTCCATAATGACCTTTGCTATTTTTTCGGCTTTGGACTTCTCAATGTAAATTTCAATTCTGGCATGGGTACCAAGCCAGTCCTGGGCACAAATAGCTTTATCTTCTCCATAGCCTTTTACACGGGTGACGGTTAAGCCTTTGACGCCCATTTTCTTAAGGCGTTCTTCCACATCTTCCAAAAGCCTACCTCGGATGATAGCGACAACTTTTTTGAGCTCCATCGATGACCTCCTACAGTCTTAAAAACATCAATTCCTTCCTCAGCGAGGCTCTGCCGCAATGGCTGGGGGAAACACCAGTACTTTCGGACTTGAAATTAACTTTTTTATGATAAAGTCCTCTTTATAAACATTGTGTGTGATACCTCTCATACTTTATATCCCATACCGTAGATATATCCATTGCCATCTCTCAATTCAAGAGCCCCCGCCCGTCCCTTCTCAACCTTCTCCACAGATTACGGAGGATCAGTCAGGGATATCGCACTTACGCGAGCTTTGTCACTGCCACCTGTTTTTTTACCTCAAAGTTCCATTTCCAGATGGCGTAGATGGCCGGATAGACCACTAGCTCCAGGATGAATGAGGTGAAGATGCCCCCGATCATCGGCGCCGCAATGCGCTTCATGACATCGGAACCGGCGCCGACAGACCACATGATCGGGATCAAACCCATGAACATCACCCCCACCGTCATCACCTTGGGCCGCAGTCGTTTTACCGCCCCTTCCACAATCGCCTTTCTCAGATCGTTCCAGTTTTTCATCTTTTTCTTTGCCTGAGCCTCATGATAGGCCAGATCCAGATAAAGGAGCATAAACATTCCCGTCTCCGCATCCACGCCCATCAGGGCGATCAATCCGACCCAGACAGCGATGCTCATATTGTAACCGAGAAGATAGAGAAACCAGATCGCGCCGACAGCTGAAAAAGGCACTGCGAGAAGGATGATCATGGTCTTGGTGATTGACCGAGTATTGAAATAGAGGAGCAAAAAGACCAGAAAGATGGTGATCGGCACCACGATGATAAGCCGTTCCTTGACACGCTCCATATATTCGAACTGGCCGCTCCAGACCAGCTGGTAGCCCGGAGGAAGGGTGAGGCTCTTCTGGACCGCCTTCTTGGCATCGGAGACATACCCTCCGATGTCGCGTTTCGAAGTGTCAAGATCAATGGTCACATAGCCGGTAAGGCGTCCGTTTTCATCGCGGATCATGGAAGGCCCGGTCACAAGGGAGATGTCGGCCAACTGCCCCAGGGGGATGTAAGCCCCTCCTGAAGCACCGTCCGGGGCTGATCCACCTCCCATCCCACTCTGGCTTTGCATCCCTACGCCCCCTCCTGAACGGATAGGAACAAGGACCCGTTTGAGCTTATCCACATCGTCCCGGAATTCCCTGAAATATCTCACGTTGACCGGATACCGCTCCCGCCCTTCGATCGTTGTGGTAACGTTCTCACCCCCTATCGCCGACATGATGACGCTATTGGCCTGATCGACGGTCAACCCGTAGCGGGCCAGCTCGGAACGCTTGAGCGTAAAGTCCAGGAAGTAGCCGCCGGCAGTGCGCTCGGCAAAGATGCTCTTGGTGCCCGGCACATCCTTCAGCACCATCTCGATGTGCTCGCCAATCTCCTGAATCTTTTGCAAATCGGCCCCCATGATCTTAATGCCGACTGGTGTTCGTACACCTGTGGAAAGCATGTCCACGCGGGCCTTGATGGGCATGGTCCATGAGTTGGCAACCCCGGGAAGCTTTGTGGCTTGATCGAGTCCCCCTGATCCGTAAATCAATTCGTCCGGGGTTTTATGGTCCGGCCAGACTCGGCGTAGCATCTTCTGCAACCATTCAGGCGCCCACGAGGAGTACCAGCGCGGGATTTTAGGCCATTGCGACTCCGGTTTGAGGCTGATCACGGTCTCCATCATGGAGAAGGGGGCAGGATCCGTTGCCGTCTCAGCACGGCCTGCCTTGCCGAAGACCAGATCGACCTCAGGGAAGCCCTTCAATATCTTATCCTGAACCTGCAGCAACTTTTGTGTCTCCGTCACCGAGATCCCCGGCATGGTCGTCGGCATATAGAGAAGGGATCCCTCAAACAGAGGAGGCATGAATTCCGAGCCGAGCCTGGTAAAGATCGGAATGGTAACGATCACCACAAGCAGCGCCCCGATTACCGTGGGCCACTTATGTTTCAGCACAAACTCACAAACTGGCTGATAGATCTTCATCAGCGGACGGCTGATCGGATGCTTCTCTTCGCTGTGGATCTTGCCGACGAGCACCGCATTGACGATACGGCGTAAAAATTTTGGCCGAAAGAGGTAGGGATCCATGTGGGTGAACAACAACCGTATGGCCGGATCGAGGGTGATGGCCAAAATCGCCGCAATGGCCATGGAAAAGTTCTTGGTGAAGGCCAATGGCTTGAAGAGACGTCCCTCCATCCCTTCGAGGGTAAAGACGGGCATAAACGAGACGGCAATGACCAGCAGCGCAAAAAAGCTTGGGCCGCCCACCTCTTTGACGGCACTAATCACCACATCTTTATAGCTGCCGCGCCTGCCGCCGGTGTCCCAGCGCTCCAGCTTTTTGTGCGTCTGTTCGACCACCACGATGGCCGCATCTACCATGGCACCGATGGCAATGGCAATCCCGCCGAGGCTCATGATGTTGGCGGTAAGTCCCATTGCATGCATCGGAATGAAAGCGAGAATGATCGTGATCGGGATGGTGACAATAGGGACAAGGGCAGAGGGGATGTGCCAGAGAAAGATCAAGATCACAAGGCAGACGATGATGAGCTCCTCGATCAGCGTGCCTTGGAGAGTATCGATCGCGCGCTCGATCAAATCACCGCGGTCGTACGTAGTGACGATCTCCACCCCGGGCGGAAGGGTGGGCTTTATCTCTTCAAGCTTTGCCCGGATGCGCTCGACGACCTTGAGCGCATTCTCTCCAAAACGCATGATGACGATGCCGCCGACAACTTCTCCCTCGCCATTGAGCTCGGCGATGCCTCGCCTGATGTCGGGCCCCAAGGTGACCGTCCCCAGGTTCTTAACCAAGATCGGGGTGCCGCCGCTCCTGTTCGTTCCTACGACAATTTCTTCTATATCAGAGACCTTTTTTATATAGCCCCTGCCGCGCACCATAAATTCACGACCGGAGAACTCGACCAGCCTGCCGCCCACATCGTTATTTCCCGCGCGGATGGCCTCGGTCACGCGATCAATGGGAATGTTGTAAGCCGCCAACCGATTCGGATCGAGATTCACCTGATACTGCCGAACGAAGCCGCCGATCGGCGCAACCTCGGCAACCCCGGGCACTGCCTGGAGCGCGTAGCGGAGATACCAATCCTGGTAAGAACGAAGCTGCGACAGATCATTCTTCCCTGTCCTGTCAATAAGTGCATACTGGAAGACCCACCCGATCGCTGTTTCGTCGCGGGCAAGCTCGACCTGCACCCCCTGCGGCAATCTGGGCAGGATATTACTTAAATACTCGAGAGTCCTCGAGCGCGCCCAATAGATGTCCGTGCCATCCTCAAAGATGACATAGACGTAAGAAAAACCGAAATCGGAGAAGCCGCGGATATCTTTTACCTTCGGCACACCCAGCAGCGAAGAGATGATCGGATACGTCACCTGATCTTCGATGACGTCAGGGCTACGATCCCATCGTGAAAAGATGATAACCTGGGTATCCGACAGATCAGGGATGGCATCGAGGGTAACGTTTTTGATCGACCATAACCCAGCAGCTATGGCCATTCCGATAAGAAGGAAGACGATGAATTTATTACGGGCACATAATTCAATAAGTTTATTAATCATGATCTTTCCTAAAAGGGCTCACGTCTGCTATTTGCCGGGTCCTCCATGCTCCATGCCGGGCATGCCGGCCATGCCGCCTAGTGCTTCTTTTAACTGCGATTCGGAGTCGATGAGGAAATTGGCGCTCGTCACCACCCGTTCTCCAACCTTGAGCCCGGTAAGCACCTCATAATAATTATCCACTTTTGCTCCGACCTTGATCTCCCTGGGCTCAAAAAAGCCGGCGCCCTTGTCAACGATTGCCACCTGACGAATCCCCGTATTAATGACAGCCCCATCCGGTACGGTCAGCTTTTGTCCCAGGGGGACCTTGATCTCCACATTGGCATACATTTCCGGTTTAAGCTTCCCGTGAGGATTGGAGAATGTAAACCTCACCCTGGCTGTCCGCGTGGTCGGATCCAAGGAGGGAGAGATGTAGATTGCCTTTCCCTTAAAGGTCTCCCCTGGAAGAGCAGTCAGTTGGACGGCTGCCTCTTGTCCCAACCGGATGTAGGGAAGCTCATATTCATAGATATCCGCATAGAGCCAGACCACGGAGAGGTCAGCCAACTTATATAAAACTACTCCCGGCATCACATTCATCCCTTTATAAACCGACTTTTCCATGACGAATCCGCTCAAGGGGGAATAAAAAGTAAGGGTCTTTTTCGATTGGCCTCTCTCTTCTAATTTCCTGATCTCCTCGTCAGTGACATCCCAGAGCTTCAGGCGTCTCCTGGCTGATTCTACGAGCGTATCTCCGCTGCTGGCCACCTCCGGAATGGAACTCTTTGCCAAGGATTTCTTTGCCTCAAGAGCCGTCAGGTATTCCTCTTGCGTTGAAACCAACTCCGGACTGTAGATCGTGAGAAGAGGCTCCCCTTTTCTGACATATCTGCCCGTGAAGTCCACGTAGAGGTCTTCGATCCAGCCCCCGACCTTGACTGATACCGTTGCAATCCTCTTTTCGTCATAATCGATCGTCCCTACCGTCCGGATCACCTTTTCAAGGGGCCTCATCTCTACGGTCCCGATCTTGACGCCGATCAATTGCTGCCGCTCAGGTGTAATCTGGATCGTCCCGGCAGCAACCTCCTGCATCTTCCCTTCCTTCTCGATGGACTCCATGGTCAATCCCTTCATTTCTAAATCTTCTGCCTTGGAGGAGTCCTGTTTCGTTTCCGGTTCATGCCCCTTATGGGCAGCGGTTTCCTTGCCTCTCCCGCATCCGAATACCAGCCACGGCAGGATCAAAAAAAGAACGAGAGTAATTGATCGTTTCATTATCATTCCCCTTTTTAAAAAAGCCGCTTTCCGACGACAGCCTCTAAATTGGCAACATTCTTTTCATAGTCCGTAAGGGCTTGATGATACTCCAGCTCATATTTATAGAGCGTCATTTGACTATCCAGCAAGGTCATAAAATCTGCCTTGTTCACCCGGTAGGCACTCATGGCGGAATTGATCTGCAGGCTTGCCTGTGGGATGATCCCTGTTTGATAAAGCTCCAATTGTCTCTCGCCCCGCGCAATCATCGAGGTCGTATCTGCTATCATGAACTGGATCTCGTTGCGCATTGCCTGATACCGGGCCTCGAAGGACAGGACTTCTGCCCTTGCTTCACTAACCTTCCGGCTTTGCTTCCAGTAGAAGTAGAGGGGGATGTTTACCTCTACCATCCCGGTGAGCATATCCCTGCGCTCCATCGTCGGGCTATTATCCCTC